>JAANMX010000285.1_pt1 | contig 68766 bp, 59 predicted proteins | sample 7279681 | NCBI WGS metagenome assembly JAANMX01 (sample SAMN14094542, study PRJNA606508) | bioreactor metagenome | isolation source: A lab-scale SPAN reactor treating ammonium-rich wastewater day 351 | place: Ireland: Galway | collected 2018-01-01
AGAACCATGGCCCGGTCTACGAGGCAATCAACCGCCGGCTCCGCGCGCTCGGCCTGCGCCTGTATCTTCAGACGGCGCCCATGCCCGCCGGCAAGGGCACCACTCCATGGAGTGCACCGCGCCTGCTGGACACGGCGGACGATGTGATCTCCGCCGATGGCGAGAACCGGCCGAAACTGCTGTTCGGGCCCCGGGGCACGGTGCTGATCGCCTACACACAGGTGCTGTCCAAGCCCTTCACCGGCCATGTGCGCATGCTGCGCTCGGTGGATGCCGGCAAGACGTTTGCGCCACCGTTCACCGTGCACGCCGACCGCCAGGTCATCACCCACCGTTTCGAGTCGGTGGCTTTTGATCGCCAGGGCGTCCTGCACACGGTCTGGATCGACAAGCGGGACCAGGAGCTGGCGCCCCGGGTGGGCCAAAAATCCACCTACCGGGGGGCCGCCATCTACCGCAACACCTCCACCGATGGGGGGGCAACCTTCGGCCCGGACATCAAGGTGGCTGACCACTCCTGCGAGTGCTGCCGCATTGCCCTGGGGCTGGGTGCCGATGGTGCGATGCGGGCCATGTGGCGGCATGTGTTTGCGCCCAATGTGCGCGATCACGCGTTTGCCGTGCTGCGGGGCGACACCACGGCCCCCATCGTGCGGGCGACATACGATGAGTGGCGCGTGGATGCCTGCCCCCACCACGGCCCGGGTCTGGCAGCGGCGCAGGAGGGTTTTCATGCCGTCTGGTTCGGCATTCGCCCGCAAGGGGGCGAGAATGTGGCGGCGGTACGCTATGCCAGGCTGGAGCCCGATGGCACCCCCCGGGCCGATACGGTGCGGCAGATCCCGGATGAACGTGCAGAGCATGCCGATGTGGCAGCGTACGGACAGCGGGTGGCGGTGGTCTGGCGCAGTACGGATGGAAAGCTCAGCACGCTCAAGGCCTGGCTGTCCGAGGACGGCGGGCAGACGTTCCGGGAGCAGGTGCTGGGCCAGACGGAAGGCCATAATGATTTTCCGCGCCTGGTGCAGAACGGTCTGCGCATGGTGGTGGTGTGGCGCAATGCAGTAGAGGTGAAGATGTATGAAATCACGTTTTAAACCGGTGCAGCCCCTCGGGCGGCGCACCGTGCTGGCGGCTTCGGCCGCCATGGTGCTGTCGGCATGGGCAACCCCGCTGATGGCGCAATCGGGCAGGAAGAACCGTGTCACGCTCAATTCCGTCCTGCGTTTCGACGAGACGACCTGGGCGCGGCTCGTGGAGAAGGGTCCCCGTCCGGCGGCCTATATTTTCACGACCACGTATTGCCCCAGCTGTCCGGATGCTTTTGAAAAGGTGATGGCCTTTGTCATGCAGGCACGCCGGCCCGTGGAACTGGTGGTGGTGCTGATGGATGTGCAGGGCAAAGCGGCTCTGGAGCATGCAAGCCATTACGTCGGGGCCACCCGGCTCTACACCTTCGAGGGCTTCGAATCGGCCATTCGCCAGAGCGTGGACCCGAAATGGCCGAATGTCACGCCCTACATCGTTTTGCTCGGGCGGGACGGAGGGATTCAGCGCAGCATCGGAGTACCCGAGGAAGCGGCGTTGAAGCGATGGCTGCCCTGACGAGGGTGGGTTCTTGGGCAGCCACGCCCATCCGTGCCGACTGCAGGACGGGGTCTTTGGCGCTGCGGGGCAGGGCAGCGGAGTAAAGTGTCGTCACGGGTGCGTGACCTTTGCGCTCCGTGTCATTTCTTCCTTCGGAGTAGCCCGCATGTTTCCTGAATTTCGCGACCTGATCACCCAACTCAAAACCTCCGACCGCCATTTCCTGCGTCTGTTCGACCAGCACAACGAACTGGATCAGAAAATCAAGAACATGGAGGCCAGCATCTCGCCCGGAACGCACGAGGAAATCGAGACGCTGAAAAAGGAAAAGCTCCACCTCAAGGACCAGATTTTCACCATCCTGAAAAACGCGGGCTGATCCGAGCCGTTTCGGGGGCTACCCCACAGCCTTCTAGGGATGGCCTGCATAACACCCTGCGATCTGTGGCAGCGCGGCCTCGGGCGATCCGCTAATAGCGGGGCTATTGGCTGCAAAAAGACGCCTTGCGGCCCATCCCGATCCGCACTACCACCGACACGCGAGGGTTCTACAGGTCATCCCTAGGGAGTGAGGGGGGCTGGTTGGGTCAGGGGCCCGGACTCACTCGTGATCTTGCGGCGCGGCATCATGCCGGAGTCGAGCAGGTTCTCGATCCGGGCGAATATTTCGAAACGCGAAAACGGTTTCTTCATGAAATCGTCAGCGCCAATCCGGTTGGCGTAAAACTGTTCGGTCGCGTGCTCATTGCCGCTGATCATGATCACCGGAATGTGCTGGCTCGCTGGATTCTTGCGGATCAGCCGAAGCGCATTGAAGCCGTTCATGCCGGGCAGAATGATGTCGAGAAACACCAGGTCGGGCGGATCCTGTTCAATCAGGGCCAGACCTTGCTCGGCGCTCAGGGCTTCGCTGGTGTTGTAGCCTGCAGAGCGCAAAACCTTGCGCAGGGCGGCAATCACAGTGGGCGAATCGTCAATGATCAGTGCCTTGATGCCTTTGCGGGCGTCTTTGCGCGGGCGATGGCGGCGCTCCACGGTGCCCGATGACTCAGGGCCTTCCACACTGAGTGCTGCGGGGGTGGTCGCTGGAGGCTGGGGGGCTGTCTTGCGCCCACCGCCCCACAGCCGGTCAAAGATACTCATGGTGCTGCCTCGTCTTCATGCCGGTTCGTCCGGGTACAGGGGGGCCAGTATCCCAGATCGGAGGGCGCACGGATTGTCTGTCGTCATATGAAACAAAAGGAGAGCGGGCACCCGGTCAGGGCGTCCGGGGGCGCTTTAGCCAAGGGCGTCGTTCACTTGGTCGTTGAATTCCGCCAGGCTCACAGCATCTCCGATTTCACGTGGCAGGGCGTCGCGTACCGAAAATACACCGAGGATCTTGTTCGCCGAGGTGACGATGGGCAGATGCCGGAAGCCGCGCTCGATCATGATGAGGACTGCCTCCGACACCTTCATGTGGGGCTCCACGCAGTGCGGGTTGGGGGTCATCACCTCGGACGTCTGGGTGGTTTGTGGATTGAGTGCCTTGGCCAGCACGCGCGTCATCAGGTCACGCTCGGTCAGGATGCCCAGGAGCTGGCCCGACGTGTCCAGGATGAGCACGCTGCCGCAGTTGGCCCGGGTCATTACGCAGGCGGCCTCCCAGACGCTGGCCTGGGGGCCCAGACTGACCACATGGCGCTGGGAGAGTGACTGGAAAACGGTGCGTTCAGTCATGAAGGGGCTCCTCGTGCAAATGGGCTATCAGGCTCAGCGCAGCGATGCGTTGATTTTTTCCAGGGCCTTGGCGCCTGGGCATAGCTCCGCAACGCCGAGGGCGTTGAGCGGTGTGTTGCTGGTGTTGAGCGAGAGGTGCAGGTCTGTGGCCACCGGGTCGAGGTAGAGCAGTCCGGTCACCACCTCGCCGCGCGCATGGTGGGCGTTCATGTAGCTCAGCGCGGCATAGCGGTCGGTGGGGTCATAGTCTTCGTGGAGCTTGCGCAGGCGCAGTGTGCTGCCGTCGTGCTGCTGCACGTCAATCACTTCGCCGGGGGCGTACTGCGCGGTGATCTCGCTGTGCAGCGGCATGAAGTCGATGCGGCTCACGGCTTCGTTGTGCTGGCGCACGTAGTCATAGCTCTTGGTACTGCCTGCGTGGTTGTTGAAGGTCACGCAGGGGCTGATGACGTCGATGAACGCCGCGCCGCCGTGGCCCAGAGCGCCCTTGATGAGTGGCACGAGCTGCTCCTTGTCGCCCGAGAAGCTGCGCGCCACGTAGGTCGCACCCAGTTGCAGCGCCAGGCCGACGAGGTCCACCGGGCTGTCGTTGTTGGTCACGCCTTTCTTGCTGCGCGAACCCCGGTCTGCCGTGGCGGAGAACTGGCCCTTGGTGAGACCGTAGACACCGTTGTTCTCGACGATGTAGGCCATGCGCACGCCCCGGCGCATGGCGTTGGCGAACTGGCCGAGGCCGATCGAGGCCGAATCGCCGTCGCCGGATACGCCCAGGTAGAGCAGGTCGCGGTTGGCCAGATTGGCGCCGGTCAGCACCGAGGGCATGCGTCCGTGCACGGTGTTGAAGCCGTGCGAGGCACCGAGAAAGTAGTCCGGTGTCTTGGAGCTGCAGCCTATGCCCGAGAGCTTGGCCACGCGGTGCGGCTCGATGTCGAGCTCCCAGCAGGCCTGGATGATGGCGGCTGAAATGGAGTCGTGCCCGCAGCCTGCACACAGGGTGGAAATACGCCCTTCATAGTCGCGGCGCGTGTACCCCACCTTGTTTCGGGTCAGCGAGGGGTGGTGCAGACGGGGCTTGGTCAGGTAGGTCATGCGGCCTCCTTGAGCGACGCCTGGTCGCCATGCAGGTGGTTCTGGATCGCCTGGGTGATGAATCGGGCCGTGATGGGGGTGCCGTCGTAGTGCAGCACCTTCACGAGACGCGCAGGGTCCACGCAGAGTTCGTTGACCAGCATGGCGTGCATCTGGGCATCGCGGTTCTGCTCGACCACGAACACCTGTTCGTGTGCGGCGATGAAACGGTCTACTGCATCCGGAAAGGGAAAGGCGCGCAGGCGCATCGCGTCGATGTCGGTGCCCGAGGCCGTCAGAACGTCCAGCGCCTCCTGCATGGCCGGACTCGTGGAGCCGAAGTAGATCACGCCCAGCGGCGTGGGGCGCGCTGCCGGGCGCAGCACCGGCTGGGGCACCAGGTCGGCTGCGGTGCGGAATTTGCGCAGCAGGCGCTCCATGTTGTAGATGTAGTCCGGCCCGCGCTCGGAGTAGCGTGCGTAGGGGTCGCGCGTGGTGCCGCGCGTGAAGAAGCTCCCCTTGGTGGGGTGCGTGCCAGGATAGGTGCGCCAGGGAATGCCGTCGCCGTCCACGTCCTTGTAGCGGCCGAAGTCCTTGCCGGCTTCCAGCTCTTCGGCGGTCATGACCTTGCCCCTGTCGTACTGGCGCGCGTCGTCCCACGCAAAGGGCTTGCACAGGCGCTGGTTCATGCCGATGTCCAGGTCGGTCATGACGAAAATCGGGGTCTGAAGCCGGTCCGCCAGGTCGAGTGCGGCAGCGGCGTGCTCGAAGCACTCGTGCGGGTCTTCCGGAAACAGCAGCACATGCTTGGTGTCGCCGTGCGAGGCATAGGCGCAACTGAACAGGTCGGACTGCTGCGTGCGCGTGGGCATGCCCGTGGACGGCCCGCCGCGCTGCACATTGATGATGGTGACCGGGATTTCGGCGAAGTAGGCCAGACCGATGAACTCCGTCATCAGCGAGATGCCCGGCCCCGAGGTCGCCGTGAACGCGCGTGCGCCGTTCCAGCCTGCACCCACCACCATGCCAATGGAGGCCAGTTCGTCCTCGGCCTGCACGATGGCGACGTTGCTGCGCCCGGTCTCGGGGTCCACGCGGTATTTGTCGCAGTATTTCTGGAACGCCTCGGGCACCGAGGACGACGGCGTGATCGGGTACCAGGCCGCCACGGTGGCGCCGCCGTACACGCAGCCCAGGGCAGCGGCGCTGTTGCCGTCGGTGAAGATGCGGTCACCCACCTGGTCGGCGCGCCGCACGCGGATGCCCAGCGGCGCCTGCAGGTGCTGGTGGGCGTAATCGCGCCCCAGGTGCAGTGCGCGGACGTTGGAGTCGAGCAGCATCTCCTTGCCCCGGTACTGCTCGGCGAAGAGCTTCTCGAAGACCTCGGCCTCCACGTCGAGCAAGACCGACAGCGCGCCCACGTAGATGATGTTCTTGAACAGCTGGCGCTGGCGGGGCTCGGAATAGGTGTTGTTGCTGATCTCGGTCAGCGGCATGCCGATGACCTCGATGTCGGTGCGGAACTTCGCTGCCGGGATCGGGCGCGTACTGTCGTAGAAGAGGTATCCGCCCGGTGCAATCTCGGCCACGTCGGCATCCCAGGTCTGCGGGTTCATGGCCACCATCATGTCCACGCCGCCGCGCCGCCCCAGGTAGCCCTGCTCGCACACCCGGGCTTCGTACCAGGTGGGCATACCCTGGATGTTGCTCGGGAAGATGTTGCGCGGGCTCACCGGCACGCCCATGCGCAGGATGGCCTTGGCGAACAGTTCATTGGCCGAGGCCGAGCCCGAGCCGTTGACGTTGGCGAACTTGATGACAAAGTCGTTGATGGCTTCGATGCGCTTCATGCGGCCTCCAGCGTGCGTCGGGTTGCGGTGGCATCACGGCACAGTGGCCCGGCCTGCGGGGTGTCGAGCCGGAACTTCTGCATGTCCCAGGCGCCGGTGGGGCAGCGTTCGGCGCACAGACCGCAGTGCAGGCAGACGTCCTCGTCCTTGACCATCACGCGCCCGGTCTTGAGCGGCGCCGACACCAGCAGGTCCTGCGCCAGGTTGTGCGCTGGCGCCCTGAGCCGGGTACGCAGGTCGGCTTCGTCGCCGTTGCTCGTGAAGGTGATGCTGTCCATGGGGCAGATGTCGGCGCAGGCGTCGCACTCGATGCAGGTGGTGCGGTTGAACACCGTTTGCACATCGCAGTTCAGGCAGCGGCTGGCCTCCTTGAAGGCGGTGGCGGCGTCGAAGCCGAGTTCGACCTCGACCCGGATGCTGGCCAGTGCCACCTCGGCCCGGGCCCAGGGCACCTTGAAGCGGTGGTCGTTGGAAACGTCGTTGTCGTAGCTCCACTCATGGATGCCCATCTTGGTGGACACCAGGTTGGTGCGTGGCGCCGGGCGCTGGCGCACATCCTCGCCGTGCAGAAAGCGGTCGATTGACACCGCGGCCTCGTGCCCCTGGGCTACGGCGGTGATGATGTTCTTCGGGCCATAGGCCGCATCACCGCCGAAGAACACCAGGGGCAGTGTGGACTGGAATGTGCCTTCCTGGAGTTGCGGCAGGCCCCAGCGGTCGAACGCAATGCCCAAGTCGGGTTCGATCCAGGGAAAGGCGTTTTCTTGCCCCACGGCGATCAGCACCACATCGCAGGGCACGCGCACGTCGGGTTCGCCCGTGGGCACCAGACTGCGCCGGCCCTGTCCATCGTAGTGGGCCTGAACCACCTCGAAGGTCATGGCGGTGAGCTGGCCGTTGTCGTGCTCGAACGACTTGGGCACATGGAAGTTCAGGATCGGGATGCCCTCGTGCAGGGCATCTTCCTTTTCCCAGGGAGAGGCCTTCATTTCATCGAAACCACTGCGCACGATGACCTTGACGTCGGTGCCGCCCAGGCGCCGCGCGGAGCGGCAGCAGTCCATGGCGGTATTGCCGCCGCCCAGCACGATGACACGGGGTGCGATGCGGGTGACATGCCCAAACGACACCGAGGCCAGCCAGTCGATGCCGATGTGGATGTTGTCCTGGATCTCGCGGCGCCCGGGAATGTCGAGATCGCGCCCGCGCGGTGCGCCGCAGCCTACGAACACGGCGTCATAGTCCTGTGCCAGCAGTTCGCGCAGGGAGTCCACACGCTGCTGGCTGCGGAACTGCACGCCCATGTCGAGGATGTAGCCGGTTTCCTCGTCGATCACCGACTCGGGCAGGCGAAAGCGCGGAATCTGGCTGCGGATGAAGCCGCCTGCCTTGGCTTCGCCATCGAACACCGTGACTTCGTAGCCCAGCGGCGCCAGGTCGCGCGCCACGGTCAGGGAGGACGGCCCCGCACCGACGCAGGCCACGCGCTTGCCATTGCGCGGCGCAATGGCGGGCATGCGCCCCTTCACGTCCGTCTTGTGGTCGGCTGCAACGCGTTTCAAGCGGCAGATGGCCACGGGTTCCGGATGGGCGCCGTTGCTCTCTTCGACCCGTCCGCGGCGACAGGCAGGCTCGCAAGGGCGGTCGCAAGTGCGGCCGAGGACACCAGGGAAAACGTTGGACACCCAGTTGACCATGTAGGCATCGTCATAACGACCCTGGCCAATAAGGCGGATGTATTCCGGCACCGGGGTATGGGCGGGACAGGCCCACTGGCAATCGACGACTTTGTGGAAGTAGTCCGGGTGGTCCGTGTGGGTAGGCTGCAAGGCAAGCTCCTGTCCTCGGGCCTGCAGCCACCGTGGCGCAGGAATCCACAGTCTATGACCGCCAGGTGCGACCGCCGCCTCAGGTGAATCCCTCGGATGGGGCGCTTTGTGCGATGGATGTTGATCGTTGTCAGTGCGCTGCGGGTTTGCCCGATGGGTGCGCGCGCCACAGCACGGGCGAGCGGCCCCGGATGGACACATCGCGGGCGTATTATGTGACGCAGTGCAAGCGGTGTCGCGGCATGTTGCTGCAGTCGCCCGTGGAGGTCAGGTCATGCCCCGTCAGTTGCTGGTGCTTGGTGTATGGAGCGTCCTCCGGTCCGGGTGGCGGTATGCCGGTTTCTGCCTTTTGCTATGCGCTGTGGGATTGGGGTCCGCCTGGGGGGCGCAAAAAGTCCGCGTGGGGGTTTACCAGAACAGCCCCAAGGTGGCCCTGTCGGAAGCAGGGCGGCCCGAGGGGATCTTCATTGATCTGATCGAGGGGATTGCGGAACGGGAAGGATGGGAGATCGAGTATGTGCCGGGCACCTGGGCCGAGGGACTGGAGCGACTTGCCGGGGGCGAAATTGACCTGATGCCCGATGTGGCGCGCAACCAGGAGCGAGAAGCCCTGTACGCGTTTCACCAGGAGCCGGTTCTCGCAAGCTGGAATCAGGTGTACACCCGGAAGGGCAGCGGCTTGCGCTCGATGCTGGATCTGGAGGGCAAGCGCGTGGCCGTGCTGTCCGGGTCCGTGCAGGAGCGCCAGTTCGAGCAGATGGCAGAGAGTTTCAGCCTGGTGGTCGAATGGGTTTCGCTGCCCGATTTCGATGCCGCCTTTGCCGCCGTGTCCCAGGGGCGAGCCGATGCGGTGGTCACCAACCGGTTTTTCGGGGTGCGCAACGCCGCCCGTTATGGACTGGAAGATACGGCCATCATCTTTAGCCCGTCGAAGCTGTACTTCGCGGCCCCGCTTCAGAGCGCCCCTGCTTTGCTGCAGACGCTGGACCGTCATTTGCGTGCTTACAAGCAGGATTCCGGTTCGCTCTATTACAGCTCCTTGCGGCGTTGGACCGTGGACGAGGTGCGCACTGCCATGCCGTCCTGGCTGGTCCCCGTGGTTTCGGGCGCCGGTGCCCTGCTGCTCGCCAGCGTGACGGGCCTGTGGGTGCTTCGCAGGCAGGTGGCGGTCCGCACGGCGCAGCTTCGGAGGAACAACGAGGATATCCAGGCCCTGGCCACGGAAAACGCCCGGCTCTACGAGGAGGCCCAGGCCCATGCCAAGGGGCTGGAACTGCGCGTGCAAGAGCGCACTGCAGAGCTCGCCGCGTTGGGGGCGTTCTTGCAAGCCATCATCGATCACATTCCCAATCCCATTTTTTACAAGGGGCCCGACCTGCGCTTTCGCGGCTGCAACAAGGCCTACGAGGAAGCTTTTGGCGTGCAGCGGGCATCGTTTGTAGGAAAGACCGTGCTGGAGCTTGACTACCTGCCTTTTTCCGATCGGCAAGCCTATCAGGTGGAGGATGCACAGGTTCTGGTCGAAGGCAGCCGTATGGCGCGCGAGGCCGCCATGCCATTTGCAGACGGGCAGGTGCACCAGACCTTGTACGCCGTGAGCGGATTCCGGGGTGCAGACGGCCAGCCCTCGGGCATGGTGGGGGTGATCGTGGACATCACCCCGATCCGGGACGCGCAGGCGGCTCTCAAGGCTGCGCACGATGAGCAGGAGGCCATATTTGAGGCTGTCCATTCGGGCATCGTGCTGTTGCAGGACCGGGTGGTGCGCCGCTGCAATGGCAAGTTGGAGCACATGCTGGGCTATGGTCCTGGCGAGTTGCTGGGCACGACTCCTCAGAATTGGTACACGTCCGAAGAGGCCTACGAGCAGGCGGGAGGCATCATCTATTCGCTGGCGGGTCACGGGGCTACACACCAACGCGAGGAGCAGATGCGTCGCAAGGACGGAAGCCTGTTTTGGAGCCGCATTCATGTACGTGCGCTGGATCCTTCGGACATTTCGCGTGGACTGGTGGGCGTGTTGGAGGACGTGACGACTGAACGCGCCGCCAAGGAAGCGTTGCGTCAGGCCAAGGAGGCCGCCGAAGAGGCAGACCGCATCAAATCATCGTTTCTGGCCACCATGAGCCACGAACTGCGCACGCCGCTCAACTCCATCATTGGCTTCACCGGTATCCTGCTGCAGGGGCTGGCGGGACCGCTCAATCTCGAGCAGGCCAAGCAGATGGGCATGGTCCGGGACAGCGCGCGCCACTTGTTGGCGCTGATCAACGACGTGCTGGATATCTCCAAAATCGAGGCGGGTGAGTTGCGGGTGGCGTGCGAACCTTTCAATATGGCACGCTCGATTCAAAAGGTGGCCGCCATCATCCAGCCACTGACGGAAAAAAAGGAACTCGCCCTCCATGTGCAGGTGGATCCGGGTCTCGACGCCATGGTGAGCGATGAGCGACGCATCGAGCAGGTGCTGCTCAATTTGCTGAGCAACGCCGTGAAGTTCACCGAAAGCGGGGCAGTGACCTTGCAGGCGCAGCGCCTGGAGGATTTTCGAGTCGACGCGCAATCCGAAGGCGCCCCAGCCGTGCAGGTGAGTGTGACCGATACCGGGATGGGCATCAAGGAAGAAGACATGGCACTATTGTTCACGCCGTTCCGTCAAATCGACTCGACCCTGGCACGCAAGCACGAGGGCACAGGTCTGGGCCTGGCCATCAGCCGACGTATGGTGGAATTGATGGGCGGGCGGATCGAAGCGCGCAGCACCTGGGGGCAGGGAAGCACCTTCACAGTCACCTTGCCCCTGCACGCCCAGCCCAATCCGGAGGCCGCATGAACAAGCGCATCTTGCTGATCGAGGACAACGCCCAGAATCGTTATCTGGCCAACTTTTTGCTGGAAGCCAGGGGCTGGGAAATGGTGCATGCCGAAGATGGTCCTACCGGCGTGGCGCTGGCGGGACAGATCGATCCGGTGCTGATTCTGCTGGACATCCAGTTGCCCGGCATGGACGGCTATGCGGTGGCACAGGCGCTGCGATCCGACCCGAAGCTGCAGGCCATTCCCATCGTGGCCGTCACCTCGTATGCCATGGCGGGAGACCGGGAGCGCTGCCTCGCGGCGGGCTGCAACGGCTACATTGAGAAGCCCATCGATCCACAGACGTTTGCCGAAGAGGTCGAGCGTTTCATCAAGGGAGTGGCCTGATGCGTGTGCTGATCGTCGATGACCGGGAGGACAACCGCTACCTGTTGCGCATGCTGATGCAGGGGCATGGCTTTGAGGTGGAAGAGGCGGTGCAGGGTCAGCAGGCGCTGGAGCGTGCGCGCGTACGTGCGCCGGACCTGGTGATCAGTGACCTGCTGATGCCGGTGATGGACGGATATACCCTGTTGCGTGAATGGAAGGCTGACGCGGCGTTGCATGGCATTCCGTTCATGGTTTACACCGCGACCTACACCGAAGCCAAGGACGCGAAACTGGCGCTGGACATGGGAGCGGATGCCTTTCTGGTGAAACCGGCCGAGCCTGAGGTGTTCATTGAGCGGGTGCACGCCATGCTGGCCAAGGCCGCGCAACAGCCGGCGGATGTTCGCACGCCGGTGGTGTCAGGCGCGTCGATGCTCAAGATGTACAACGAGGTGCTGGTACACAAGCTGGAGCAGCGCAGCCTGGAACTCGAGCAGCGACTGCTGGAGCTTGACGCAGCCCACCAGCAGATCCTGCGCCTGAACCGGCTCTATGCCGCCTTGAGTGAAACCAACCAGGCCATCGTGCATACCCGGAACCGGGAAGAACTGCTGGAGCGGCTGTGCACCATCGCTGTCGAGCGTGGGGGGCTGCGCATGGCCTGGGTGGGTTTGCTGAATCCGCAAACCGGCGAGGTGGAGCCTGCGGCGCGCTGCGGCGTGGCGCCAGACTGGTTTGTGCGCTTGGCACCCATAGGAACACAGGGGCCGCCCCGGGTCCCGGCAGAGCTGGCGTTGTCTCTGGGCAAGCCCTACATCTGCAACGATTTGCTCGGCGATCCGCGGCTTCGCCTCATTCACGCCGATTTGCTGCAGAACGGATTTCTTTCCGGTGCCTGCTTTTTGCTGACGGTGGACGACGAGGTGGCGGGGAGTTTCACGCTGTTTGCGGCAGAAAAAGACTTCTTCGATGCGGAGCGGCTGAATCTGCTCACCGAAATGGTGAGTGATGTCTGCTTTGCGCTTTCCAACTTCGAGAAGGAGGCGCGTCGCCGCCAGGCGGAAGAGCGCCTGCGTGTCAGCGAAGAGGCGATCCGCCTCAACAGCAGTGCCGTCGAGGCGTCTGCCAATGGCATTGTGATCTTTGCGCACACGGCCCAGGGCTGGGGAATCATTCATGCCAACCCGGCTTTTGAGCGCATCACGGGCTACAGTCTCCAGGAGGCCACGGGGCAAAGCCCTGACCTGCTGGTGCAGACCGATCGCGAGCAAATGGGCGTGCAGGAAATCACGGCGGCCCTGCGAGAGCAGCGCGAGGGCAACGCCATCTTGCGCAACTACCGCAAGGACGGAACCTTGTTCTGGAATGACCTGTCGATTGCGCCGGTGCGCAACGACCAGGGCGAAGTGACGCATTTTGTCGGGATCCTCAACGACATCACCGACCGCAAGCAATACGAGGAACAACTGGAGCGGCAAAACAATCTCGACGAGTTGACGGGGTTGGCCAACCGCAACCGGCTCAAGGAGCGCACCGAACTGGCGATCGCCTTTGCGCAGCGCCACCGGGGCGCTGTGGCCGTTCTCTACCTCGATCTGGACCATTTCAAGCGCATCAATGACAGCCTGGGACACGCCTTCGGAGACTCCATTCTGTGTGCTGTGGCCGAGCGCATCGGCCAGCAGTTGCGTGAGCGTGACACGGCGGCACGCATCGGTGGCGACGACTTTGTGATTGTTCTGTCGGACCTGTCCAGTCCGCAGGAGGTGATGCTGGTGGCGGACCGGATCCGCCAGAACATTGCGCGGCCGATCACGCTGCAGAACCATGAGCTGAGTCTGGCCGTCAGCATTGGTGTGAGCATGTACCCACAGGACGGAGACGACTACGACACCTTGCTGCGCAATGCCGATGCCGCGATGTACCGCGCCAAGGAGGCCGGGCGCAACGGTTTGTACTTCTACACCGCCGACTTAAACACGCAGGCTCTGCGCAAGCTGGAACTGGAGGCGAGCCTGCGCTACGCGCTGGAGCGCGACGAGCTGTTGCTGCATTACCAGCCCTTGCTCAATCTCAGCACCAACGCGTTGACGGATGTCGAGGCCCTGATCCGCTGGCGCTCGGACGATGGAACGCTGATTTCTCCCCTCGATTTCATTCCGCTGGCAGAAGAAACCGGGCTGATCGTGCCGATCGGGCAATGGGTGCTGCGCACGGCCTGCCAGCAGGTTCGGCAGTGGCAGAAGGAAGGAGTCGCGCTTCGGGTCGCCGTCAATTTGTCTGCGCGCCAGTTTCGGGACGACCAGCTGGTGCACATCGTGCAGCAGGCGCTGGAGGAATCGGGACTTCCGCCGCGCCTGCTCAAGCTGGAGATCACCGAGAGCACGGTGATGCAGAACGCCGAGCAGGCTGCACGCACGTTGGCAGAGCTCAAGGCCCTGGGCGTGAGCCTGTCGGTGGATGACTTCGGGACGGGATACTCCTCGCTCGCCTATCTGCGCCGTTTCCCGATTGACCAACTCAAAATCGACCGCTCTTTCGTGCAGGACATCATGCTGCACCCGGACAGCGCGGCTATCGTGCGCAGCATCATCGGTCTGGCGCGCAACCTGCGTATGCAGACCGTGGGGGAAGGGGTGGAGACCGTCGAGCAGCGCGAGTTTCTGCGGGTCGCGGGGTGCGACCTGATGCAGGGTTATCTGTTCAGCCGTCCGCTATCGGCCACCGATCTGATTGCGCTGGTACGCAAGCACCAGGCCAGCCAGCCGGGCTGACGGACGGGGTGAGGCAGGCAGCAGCGCGTTGCGTTGCAATCCAGTCCAGCAGCATTTCGAAGGCCTGTTCCAGGTGCTGCTGCGCCAAGGGACTGAGGCCTTCCGCCAGGGCAAAGCACTCGCCTCCCACGGCCAGCTGCCAGGCGGGGGGCGCGCATCCTGCCAGTTGCGTGGCCACCTGCAGAACGGCCGGAGCCGACAGGGCGTGGCTGACGGGGACCAGACGCGTCTCGGCTTGAATCGCCGTGAGTCCCACACCTTCCACCACACCGGGCCGGGCCGCATCAATGAACAGCACGGCGCGCCGTCCTTCAAGGTCGAGCGCGTGCTCTATCTGCAGCTGAAAGTCGGTCAGCAGCTCCACATCCCCAGCGGCCTCCGTGCCGATGGCCGCCAGCTGTTCCAGCAGCAACGGGCCGAGCGCATCATCCCCCCGGCTCGGGTTGCCGATCGCCAGCACCAGCAGTGGAGGTCGCATCACGGCGCCTGAAGTGCTGCGTTGGAACGCTCCATGCGACCATCGCTGTAGCGCAGCACACTGTCTATGGGCAGGCCATCGGGGCCGACCACCTGTACCTGCAGCGGCATGTTGCCCAGGGCGTGGGTGGCACAGCTCAGGCAGGGGTCGTAGGCGCGAATCGCCACCTCGATGCGGTTGAGCAACCCCTCGCTGATTTCGCGACCGTCGAAGTATTCGCGCGCCACGGCACGCACCGATTCATTCATGGCCTGGTTGTTGTGCGTGGTGCTGACGATGAGGTTGCACCACTGCACCAGATCGTCATCGCCAATCGCGTAGTGGTGGATCAAGGTGCCGCGCGGGGCCTCGATCACACCCACACCTGCGCGGTGGGCGGGGCGCTGCGAAGGCAGCGCTGCCGTGAGTTCGCCGCCCAGCAGCGCGTCATCCTGCAGCAGCTCGGCGATCACTTCCATGGCATGCAGCATCTCGATCATGCGCGCCCAGTGGTAGGCCAGTGTGGCGTGCACCGGGCCGTCGGCCAGAAAGCGCTGGCGCGCACCTTCTGCGCGCGGGCTGGGGATATGGCTGCAGTTGTGCACGCGCGCGAGCGGGCCGACCCGGTACCAGCCTGCCTCGCGCCCGAGCGCGCGCAGGTAGGGAAATTTCATGTAGGTCCAGGGTTCTGTGGCCTCTTCGATCAGCCCCATGTAGCCCTGCACATCGACCCCATCGTGCAGGATGCGGCCTTCGGCATCGCTCACGCGCAGCACTCCGTCGTAAAGCTCCATGGCGCCATCGGCGCTCACGAGCGACATCCAGCCCGAGCGGATGCTGCCGAAGTGCGCGTAGAGCACCGGGTTCTGGGCGTGCAGGCGGGCCACCAGCTCCACGGCCTGCTCGCACCAGTCCAGCATTTGCGGCACCTGGGCGGACAGCTCGTCGCGTTCGGCGCGCGTGAGGTGGCGGTTCACACCCCCGGGCACCGAACCGGTGCCGTGCACGCGCTTGCCCGCCGTAAGGCGGATCACCTCTTGCCCGAACTTGCGCAGCAGGACGCCCTGGCGTGCGATGTCGGGGTGCGCGGCGGCGACGCCGAGGATGTTGCGCCGCGTGGCGTCGCTGTCAAAACCGAAAAGCAGGTCGGGCGAGGACAGGTGAAAGAAATGCAGTGCATGCGACTGCATCACCTGCCCGTAGTGCATCAGGCGGCGCATGGCCTCAGCGGTGCGCGGTATGGCCGCCATGCCCAGCGCCACGTCGATGGCCTTGCTGGCAGCCAGATGGTGTGAGACCGGACAGATGCCGCACAGGCGTTGCACCATCACAGGCACTTCCCAGTAGGGGCGGCCGACGATGAAGCTCTCGAAGCCACGGAACTCGACGATGTGCAGGCGAGCCTGTTGCACCCGGTTGTGCTCGTCCAGCAGCAGCGTGACCTTGCCGTGGCCTTCGACGCGTGAAACCGGGTCGATCACCACCCTACGGGGGGTGGGCGCTGCGGTGGAGGGGGGAGGAGAAGCCATCAGTCGAACCGGATGAGGGAGGGGTCGTTGGGTGGCATGCGGCCCTCGGCCAGTGCCGAAAGCAGCGCCCAGATCGCATCAGCGCTGGGGGGGCAGCCGGGCAGGAAGTGGTCCACGTGCACCACCTCATGAATGGGGTGTACGCGTGCCAGCGGCAGCGGCAGTTCAGGGTCGTTGGGTACGGCGCTGCCGGCGGCCAGGCCGGGGCGGGCGTGGTAGACGTCAACCAGGATCTGGCCGATGTCCAGCGCATTGCGCTGTGCCGGCAGCCCGCCGTTGATGGCGCAGGCGCCCACGGCCACCAGTATCTTGCAGCGGGCGCGGAAGTTGCGCAGCACCTCGACATTCTCGCTGTTGCACAGGCCACCCTCGATCAGCCCGATGTCGCAGTCTCCCAGGTTTTTGATGTCGGTCAGCGGCGATCGGTCGAACTCCACCCGCTGCGCCAGCGTGAACAGGCGCTCGTCGATGTCGAGCAGCGACATGTGGCAGCCAAAGCATCCCGCGAGCGAGACCGTAGCCACGCGCAGCTTCGGGGGTGTGGATTCACGTTGGATCATTGCCGTTGTCCGGAGGGTCGAACCGGCGCTTGCCGATGGGTACGGCGAAGCCACGCCGCTTGGGAAGGATGGCGCCCACGGGGCAGATACATGCGGCAAGGTCGTCGGTCGACAGGGAGCTGTCGCCCAGCAGGCCGGTGGGCGAGTTCACCAGGAGGTGCGTGCCGGTGCCGTGGCCGCCGATGGCGAACACGTCCTTGCCGTCGGTTTCGTGGCTGGCGCGCACGCACAGCTTGCACAGGATGCAGCGGTTCAGCTCCAGCCAGAGATCGGGGTGGCTGGCATCCACGGGGCGTGACGGCGCCATCATGTCGTAGTGCATGTCCGTCATGCCCAGGTCATAGGCCGTGGCCTGGAGCAGGCAATCGCCGCTCTTTTCGCAACCGGGGCAGAAGTGGTTGCCCTCCACGAACAGCATCTGCGTGAGCCGCAGGCGCCGGGCGTCAAGCTCGGGGGTACGGTTTTCCACCACCTGCCCGCCTTGGGCGCGGGTGGTGCAGGCGGCGGCCAGGCGTCCGTCGATGCGCACCGTGCACAGCCGGCAGGCGCCGCTCTGGCCCAGGCGGGCATCCCAGCACAGGTGCGCGATGGCGTGGCCCGCGCGCTGGGCGGCGTCCATCAGTGTGTCGCCCTCGGTGAAGGGTACTTCGGCGCCGTCGAGCAGGAAGTGGTTCATCCCTTTTGCTCCAGGTGGGCATGGGGATCGTCACGCCCGGTTGCGCGCCGCGCCAGCGCCAGCTCGCCGTCCAGATCGAAGCCCGGTGTGAAGCGGGGCTGGCGCAGGCGCTGGTCGTAGGCTGCGCCGAAACGCTCCAGCGTGTCGCGCAGCGCATGGGTACTGCTGGCGCCCAGGCCGCAATGGGTGGTGCCTTGCATCAGGGTGTCGAGGTCGTCCAGATCGGTGCGATCCCAGCCCGAGCCAAGTCCGGCCGCAAGCTTGTCCATGCGCTGCAGCACCAGGGCCGTGCCGACGCGGCACGGCGTGCAGAAGCCGCAGCTCTCGTGGGCGAAGAACTGCGCAAAGGCGTGCGCCACCTCGAACATGTCGCGCGAACGGTCGAACACCATGAAGGCGCCCGCCGTGGGCAGGTCCTCGAAACCCATGCGCCGCTGAAATTCGTGGTCCGCCAGACACCGGCCAGAGGGCCCGCCGACCTGCACGGCCTGGGTGTCGCGGGCGCCACAGTCGTGCAGCACCTGGGCCACGGTCACGCCGAAGGGGTATTCGTAGACGCCGGGGCGCTCGCAGTCGCCGCTGACCGCATGCAGTTTGGTTCCGCTGCTGTCCGGGGTGCCGATGGCGGACCACCAGGTGCCGCCATGCCAGGCGATCTGCGCCGCCGCGCAGAAGGTTTCCACGTTGTTGACGACGGTCGGCTGACCCAGGTAGCCCCGCTCGACCGGGAAGGGTGGGCGGATGCGCGGCGTGCCGCGCTTGCCTTCGAGCGACTCGATCAGCGCGCTTTCCTCGCCGCAGACGTAGGCCCCCGCGCCCACGTGGATGGCGATGTCGAAATCAAAGCCTTCCACGCCCAGGATGTTGCGGCCCAGCAGGCCCCGCGCACGCCGTCGGGCGAGCACGGATTCCAGTGGGTCGAGCAGGTAGCGGTATTCGCCGCGCAGGTACAGCAGCCCGGTGCGCGCGTCCAGCAGCCGTGCCGCCACGGTCATGCCCTCAAAGACGGCATCGGCCTGGCGGCTGAGCAGCACGCGGTCCTTGAAGGTGCCAGGCTCGCCCTCGTCGGCGTTGCATACCACCACGCGGGCGCCACCTTCGGGCACGGGGGCCGCAAGGCACAGCGCCCACTTGCGCGCGGTGGAAAACCCTGCGCCACCCCGTCCGCGCAGCCGGGATGCGGACAGCTCGGACATGGTGGCCGGTGCGCCCCGTGCCTGGGTGGCCTGCAGGGCCTGACCTTGCAGGGAGGGGGCGTCGAGCAGAACGTCGCTGCGGCGCACCTGATCGTCCACCTGCATCCAGTGCGCAGGCCAGTCGGCCAGAGGCACCTGGTTGCGCACCATGTCGGCCAGATCATGTACGCGCTGGCTGTCCATCCGCGTGACCACATGCTGCTGGTTGACCAGCAGCGCGGGGCCTTGGTCCCCCAGGCCGGTGCACGAGGCAAAGCCCACACTGGCCCGTCCGTCGGCACTGAGCCCCCCCGCGGGCACTGCCAGCAAGCGGCGCAGTTCTTGTGCCAGAGCATGGCTTCCCTGCATGCGGTCTGTGACGTTGTCGCTCCACAGCAGATGGAAGTGACCCACCGGCTGCAGGTGCAAGAAGCGATAGAAACTGGCCACACCCTCGACGATGGCGGGTGTCAGCCCGACCCCGGCGGCCACGAGGGCCAGTGCCGAACGCGGGAGCCAGCCGGTGTGCTCCTGGACTTCACGCAGGATCTGCACCAGGGCTTCACGGCGTGCGCCGTAGCGGCGCAGTACACCGGTCACGGTGGCGCTCAGGCGGGCTTCATCGGTGCAGTGGATGGGCATGGGGTAATGGCCGACATCGGGGCTCAAGAGGCCCAGTGTAGGGTGAACCCGAAAGGGCAGGTGCGAACGGTTGCGAAAACCGCCATGTTGCTCCCCATTGGGGTATGCGTGGAGGCTTTTTGGTGTTCAGGCGCTGCGGTGCACGGACCCAGGCCGCATAATGGCCAGCACATGGAGATCGCGGCAGTCGCGAAACGACCCCCGCCAACCATCCTGACCAAGCCGTGATGCAAGTCCGACTGCAGAATATCCCGATAGGCCAGCGCATGGCGCTGGCGCTGGCCTTGCCGATCGCAGGGTTTCTGTTCTTTGTTCTGTGGGTACTGGCGGGCCAGCAGCGCATTGCCACGGACATGCGCAACTTGCGCGAGTTGGCCGAGTTGGCCACCACGGTCAGCGAACTGGTGCATGAAATCCAGCGCGAACGGGGCATGGCGGCGGCGTTTCTGGGCTCTGAGGGCAGAGACTTTGCCGACGCGCAGACGGAACGCCATTCCCGTACTGATGCCCAGATTGCGGGTTTTCAGCAGGCCCTGGACCGCCTGGTGACCGAGCGGTTTGACCGGCGCCTGCACTGGCGTATCGCAGACGCCCGTGCGCAGCTGGATCAGCTGGCCTCGTGGCGGCGGGAGGCCGTGCAACTGCAGGTGACGCCCGAGGTGCAGTCGGCCCGCTACAGCGCGGCCATCTACACACTGATTGGCATCGTCCAGGAGATGCACCTTCTCGGCAGCGGTTCCGAGATGTCGCGCGCCATCTATGCCTATGTCAATCTGATGCAGGCCAAGGAGCTGGCCGGTATGGAACGGGCGCTGGGGGCCACGTATTTCTCGTCTCCCCGGATCGACGCCGTGAGTCGACAGGTTTTTGTGGGCCTGACAGATCGGCAGGCCCATTTCATGGAGCAGTTCCGGTTTTTCGCAGCCAGGGCGCAGGTGGACTTTCTGGAGCAGGCGCTGTCGGACATCAAGGCGGCGGAAATCGAGCGGATGCGCAATGCCGTCTTTCTGCGCCTGCCAGGCAGCCAGACCGTCTCGTACAAAAATACGACCCACTGGTTTGAAGTGATGTCCTGGAAGATCGATCAGATCAAACGGGTCGAAGACCGGATGTCGCAAGACCTGATAGAAGCCACGCACGGCGCCGAAATGGCAGCAAAGCAGACTTTGCTCTGGAGCGGCGGCGCCGCACTGGTAGCGTTGGCATTGACCTTGTTGTTTGCGGGCGCACTGGCGCGCGGCATCATCTATCCGATACGGCGCATTACGGACGCGATGAACCGGCTCGCCGCGCCGGAGGCCAGCGTGGGGACGGTGGAGATTGCCGACCATGGGCGTGGTGACGAAATCGGTGAAATGGCGCGCGCCACCCTTGTCTTTCGAGACAACCTGATCCGCATTGCCCAGGCCGAGGAGCGGCTCAAGAGTGCCGTCATCCTGCGCTTGCACCACAAGGCCCTGGGATCGATTTCGCAGGGGGTCCTGATTGTCGATGCCCAAGGCAACGCCACGTTTGTCAACGAGGCTTTGTGCACCATCACCGGGTATCCGGAAAGCGAAATCCTCGGCCGTCCGCCGGATTTCTTGTGGACCGATGCGGACGGACGCGCCACGCTCTGGGACAGTGCGGGTGCACCCTGCACCTTGCCGGGCAAACGCCGCGACGGCGAGCCCTTCTGGTTTGAAGCCACGGTCAGCCCGGTACTCGATGGCCAGGGTGAGGCGACGCACCGCGTGGTGGTGTTGCGCGATATCACCGAGAACCGGCGTATCGAGCAGGAGATGCGCATTGCCGCCACCGCCTTTGAATCGCTGCACGGCATGATCGTGACCGACGCCAATGGCATCATTTTGCGTGTCAACCGCGCTTTCACAAGGATGACGGGCTACTCACCCGACGAGGTGATCGGGCACACGCCTGCCATGTTCAAGTCCGGGCGCCATGATGCCGAGTTCTACGTCCGGCTGTGGCAGTCACTGGCCGACCGGGGCGCCTGGTTTGGCGAGATCTGGGACCGGCGCAAGAACGGTGAGGTCTATCCCCTTTTGCAGAGCATTTCCGCCGTGCGCGGCGACGACGGGCAGGTCACGCACTATGTCGCGGCGTTTTCAGACATCAGCGAGCGCAAGGAGGCCGAGGAAAAGATCCGCCATCTGGCGTTCTACGACCCGCTCACCCGCCTGCCCAACCGGCGTCTGCTGCTCGACCGCCTGCAGCAGGCCATGGTGCTGGGCGAACGCACCGGCAACCATGGGGCGCTGCTGTTCATCGATCTCGACCAGTTCAAGTCGCTCAACGACACCCTGGGTCACGATGTTGGTGATCTGCTGCTGATCGAGGTGGCGCGCCGTCTCCAGGATGCCATCCGTGCCAGTGACACGGCGGCTCGCCTGGGGGGGGACGAGTTTGTCGTCATGCTCGAAGAGCTGTCCGAGGACGCCACAGAGGCCGCCGAGCAGGCGCGCCTGGTGGGTGAGAAAGTGCTGTCCACCCTCAACCAGCCATATCACCTGGCAGGCCATGAGCTGCGCAGCACGCCCAGCATTGGCCTGACGCTGTTCGAAGGGCGGCGCGCGACCATTGATGAACTGATGCGCCAGGCCGATCTGGCGATGTACCAGTCCAAATCCGCCGGACGCAATGCGCTGCACTTTTTTGACCCGCAGATGCAGGCGGCGGTGCTGCAGCGCGTGCAGCTTGATACCGATCTGCGCAACAGTTTGGAGCAGGGTGACTTCCGTCTGCATTACCAGCCGCAGGTCGACGCGCACGGCAAGGTCATCGGCGCCGAGGCCCTGCTGCGCTGGCAGCATCCACGGCGGGGCACCGTGTTGCCGGGGGAATTCATACCGCTGGCCGAGGAAACCGGCTTCATCCTGCCACTGGGGCAATGGGTGCTGCAGGCGGCGTGCGAGCAATTGGCGCAGTGGGCGGGCGACGAGGCCATGGCGGGTCTGACCCTGTCGGTCAACGTCAGTGCCCGCCAGTTCCACCAGCCAGAATTTGCCGAGTCGGTTCTGGAGGTGCTGCGCACGACCGGGGCCAACCCGGCACGCCTGCGGCTGGAGCTGACGGAAAGCCTGCTGCTCGATGATGTCGAGAGCGTCATCGCCAAGATGGTGCAGCTCAAGGCACACGGCATCGGCTTTGCGCTGGATGACTTTGGCACCGGCTACTCGTCTCTGACCTATCTGCGCCGTTTGCCGCTCGATCTGCTCAAGATCGACCGCTCCTTCGTGCGCGACATCCTGACCGATCCGAACGTCGCAGCCATCGCCCGCACCATCGTGGCCCTGGCCCACAGCCTGGGGCTGACGGTGGTGGCCGAAGGGGTCGAGCAGCCGGGGCAGTTTGAATTCCTGGTTGATCAGGGCTGCGGCGGTTACCAGGGCTACCTGTTCGGCCGGCCGGTACCTGCCCAGGAGCTGCAGGCGTCGCGACAGTCCTGACCGGGGACATCGGGCGCAGGCCTTATCCTTGGGGGCTGCATATGAACCAACTTCAAATCTTCCTGCCCTGCGCCGCCGGCGTGGAGGGCTTTCTGGCCGATGAGGTGCACCGCACCACCGGCCTCACCGGCCACGATCTGCTCACCGGGCGCGGCGGCGTGCTGCTGCGCAGCTCCTGGCGCGAAGCGCTGCAGCTCAACCTGCACAGCCGCCTGGCGCAACGCGTGCTGGTGCAGCTCGCGCACCGCCCCTACCGCAGCGAGAACGACCTCTACGAGCTGGCCAGCAGCGTGGCCTGGGAGATCTGGTTCACCACGCGCCAGAGCTTCAAGGTCGAGGTGACGGCGCAGCACAGCCCGCTGACCAGCCTGAATTTCGCCGCCCTGCGCGTGAAAGACGCCGTGGCCGACCGCTTCCGCGCCAAGAGCGGTGTGCGCCCCGACGTGAACACCCAGTGGCCCGACGTGCGCATCCACCTGCACCTGACCACCGACGAGGCCACCATCTACATCGACACCTCGGGCGAGCCGCTGTTCAAGCGCGGCTGGCGCGAGGACAAGGGCGACGCTCCGCTCAAGGAAACGCTGGCCGCTGCCATGATTGCCGCCAGCGGCTGGGATCCGCATGGCGATGCGCCGGTGCCGCTGTACGACCCCTGCTGCGGCAGCGGCACCGTGGTCATTGAGGCGGCGCAGATCGCCTGCCGCATCGCGCCGGGCCAGCGCCGGCGCTTTGCCTTCGAGAAGCTTCTGCCCTTCCAGGCGCATGTCTGGAACGCTATAAAAAACGAAGCTGTAAGCGCAGAACAGGAAAGCCCTGTAGCCATTTTTGGTAGTGATGTTTCGCACCGCATGGTGGATTTTGCCGAGCGCAACGCCGAGCGCGCCGGTGTGGCCGCCAGCCTGCAGCTGCGCGGTGGTGACGCGCTGCAGCGCATGCCGCCGTGCGAAACGCCGGGCGTGATGCTGCTCAACCCGCCCTACGGCGAGCGCATCGCCGCAGCCGGCACGGCAGGGCAGAACGCCACCGAGCGCGCGGCCCTGCGCGCCCAAGGCGATGCCGTGGGCCGGGAGGCTGCGCACACCGACGACGGTGGCGAGTTTTTCAGCCAGCTGGCCGCGCACTGGAAGAAGAACTACGCGGGCTGGCAGGCCTGGATGCTCACGCCGGACCTCAAGCTGCCCGGCAAGATGCGCCTCAAAGAATCGCGCCGGGTGCCCATGTGGAACGGCCCCATTGAATGCCGCTTGTTCCGCTTTGACATGATCAAGGGCGCTGTGCGTGATCGCGCGCCGAAGGCTGTGCCAGACGCCGCCGACCCACGCCATGCCGGTTGAACTGCGGCTGTCGGCCGAGGCCGCAGCGGGCGAGCCCGCGCGCCCCGTGGTGGTGGACACCAACGTCACCCTCGATCTGCTGATCTTCAGCGACCCGCGCACCGCCCCGTTGCGAACGCTGCTGGCCGAGGGGCGCCTGGCCTGGATAGCGACCCCGGTCATGCGAGACGAACTGGAGCGCGTGCTGGCCTATCCGCACATCGTTTCGCGCATGGACTACTACCGTGTGGATGCTTCGAAGGTGCTGGCTGCGTTTGATGCGCAGGTGCGGCTGGTGGAGATTGCCCCGCGCGTGCCGTATGTCTGCAAGGATGCAGACGACCAGAAATTCATCGACCTGGCGGGTGCGCACCACGCCATCTTGCTGAGCAAGGACAAGGCAGTGATCTGCATGCGCAAGCGGCTGATCGCGCTGGGTGCGCAAGTGGCGACGGCCCTGGTGCTGGAACCTGCGGACGAACCAGAGCCTTCCGAGGCCTGAACCCGCCGCGCTCAGCCGTCGAATGAGAAGTCGGCCGCAGCGTGCAGCTGCCAAGCCCCTTCGTTCTGAAGCTCCAGTACATGCGTGTGGTGCTTGAGCACCGCCGGGCGGTGGGCAATGCTGATCAGCGTGGTACCGCTGGCGCGCAGTCGCTCGTATAAAGCATTCTCGTTGGCGCTGTCCAGCGCGCTGGTGGCCTCGTCCAGGATGACGATGCCCGGTTCGCACGCCAGCAGGCGGGCAAAGGCCAGACGTTGCTGCTCGCCGATGGACAAGTGTTTTTCCCAGTCCTGCGATGCATCGAGCCCGCCCACGCGCTCGGCCAGCGACTCCAGGCGCACCTCCTGCAGCAGCTCCAGCAGGCGTTCGTCGCTCAGCGTGGTCTGTGTGCTTGGGTAGATGATCTGGCTGCGCAGCGTGTCGATCTGCATGTAGGGGCGCTGGGGCAGGAAGAAAACGTCTTCGAGCGGTGGGTGCTGCACAGTACCGCTGCCGGTGCGCCACAGCCCGGCCATTGCGCGCAGCAGCGAGCTTTTGCCGCAGCCGCTGGGGCCGGTGATCAGCAGCGCATCGCCGGGCTGCAACTGCAGCGACAGGTCGCGCACGAGCAGGCGGCCATATTTCGGCGTGTACAGCGACAGTCCTTCGATGGCCAACCCGTCGCCAATGCGCGTGGCGATCTCGGTCGGGGGATCGATGGGTGCCGTCGCTGCTCCGGCGGCTGGGGCGGTGTTGGCAGTGGTACCCGCTGCTGCCTCGGGTTCAGCCCACGGTTTGGGGGCGGCCGGGGTCTTGAGCACCACCTGTGACAACGTATGGAGCCGGTCGATGCCCGCCACGAAACGGCTCAGGCTCTCGAAGTTGTCCACGATCAACGATATGGCGCCGAGCACCACGGTGAATGCACCGGCCGCCTGGATGGCCCGTCCCACCTCCAGTTCGCCCGCCAGGACGGCGTTGGCCAGGATGATGCTGGGCAGGATCAGTGTGAGCTGGCTGAATGAGCGCTGGAACAGATTGAGGGACAGCTGCTTCTTGATGAGGCGAGCGTAGTTGGTGAATGCCGCCTCGAACCGGTGATTGATCTGGGCGCGCTCCTGGGGCTCGCCCCGGTAGAAGGCGATGGATTCCGCGTTTTCGCGCAGCCGCATCAGTCCGAAGCGGAAATCCGCCTCGCGGCGGATCTGCCAGAAGTTCAGCCGGATCAGCGGCGCTCCAAAAAAGTAAAGTGCTCCGAAGGTGCCCAGCAGTGCATACACCGCCAGAAACGCCACCAGCATCTTGGAGATGGACCACAGCACCGCGCTGAACGCCACCAGCTGCATCAGCGAGCCGATAAAGATCAACAGGAAGTGTGTGGACCGGCCGGTAAAAGTGTTGATGTCCTCGCTGATGCGCTGGTCGGGGTTGTCGATGTCCCCACCTGCACCGATCTCGTAGTACTTGCGCTCGCTCAGGTAGCCGTCGAGGAAGCGGTGGGTCAACCAGCGCCGCCAGTGGTTGGAGAACGCATCGCGCATGTAGTAATAAAACGCGTACACCGGCACGGCAAACGCCAGCACGATGAGGCTGGTGCGCACCGCGGCCCAGAAGCGATCGGTCTGCCTGGCCGCCAGCGCCGAGGTCATCTCGCCCGTCTTGTCGATCAGCATCACGGCCAGCTGGGTCTCGCACACCATCAGCGCGATCAGCAGCGCGAGCAGGCCCCAGGCCGTGCGCTTTTTGTCTCCGGACCAGAAGGGCCGGGCCACGCCCATGAACTGCTTCCAGGCAGCCCGCGAGAGCGTGGGCGGGCGGCTGCGCGGAGACTTGTTGGACACGGGAGGCAAAGACTCGGCCGCAGGGGTGGGCGCAGCAGCGGCGGCAGCAGAAGTGGGCATGAAAAGAAAGGGATGGGGTATGAAAGCTCCGCCTCAACGATAGGCGCCCCGCAGACCATCCACTGTCAGCGGATGACTACAAGCGACTAAGGACTTTTGCGCTTGTCAGCGTGTCGGCATCCGCACCTGCCCCTGGGTTGAAATCTCCGGCCCGGGGCGAGACACTGTGCGTTTCAATGCCAGGAGACCGCGATGCGCATCGGACTGCCCCGGGAAATCAAGAACCACGAGTACCGTGTCGGCCTCACCCCGGCCAGCGTGCGCGAGCTGACCGCCCAGGGTCACCCGGTGCTGGTGCAGGCCGGCGCGGGCGCCGCCATCGGGCTGGACGACGCGCAGTACCTGGCCGCCGGCGCCACCCTGGCGCAGGACGCCGCCGAGGTGTTCGCCCAGGCCGAGATGATCGTCAAGGTCAAGGAGCCCCAGCCCGTGGAATGCGCCATGCTGCGCCCGGGGCAAATCCTCTACACCTATCTGCATCTGGCACCAGACCCGGCGCAGACCGCTGCGCTGGTGCGCTCGGGCGCGGTCTGCATCGCCTACGAAACCATTACCGGCCCCGGCGGTGGCCTGCCGCTGCTGGCGCCCATGAGCGAGGTGGCGGGGCGCATGGCGGTCCAGGTCGGCGCCGTGTACCTGGAGAAATCCAAGGGCGGCATGGGCGTGCTGCTCGGCGGCGTGCCGGGCGTTCCCGCTGCGCAGGTGGTGATCCTGGGCGCGGGCGTGGTCGGCACGAACGCTCTGCAGATGGCCGTGGGCCTGGGCGCGCGCGTGACCGTGCTGGACAAGAACGTGGACCGCCTGCGCCATCTCGATCTGGTGTTCGGCAACCGCATCCACACCGTCTTCTCCACCGCGCATAGCGTGGAGGCGGCGGTGCTCGACGCCGACCTGGTGGTGGGCGGCGTGCTCATTCCCGGCGCCGCCGCGCCCAAGCTGGTGACGCGGGACATGATCGCCCGCATGAAGCAGGGCGCCGTGGTGGTGGACGTGGCCATCGACCAGGGCGGCTGCTTCGAGACCTCGCGCCCCACCACCCATGCCGCCCCGACTTTTGTTGTCGATGGCGTGGTGCATTACTGCGTGGCCAACATGCCTGGAGCGGTGGCGCGCACCAGCACCTTCGCGCTGAACAACGCCACCATCGGCCATGCCCTGGCGCTGGCCGACAAGGGCTGGAAGCAGGCGTTGCGGGACGATGCCCACCTGCGCAACGGCCTCAATGTGGCCGAGGGACAGGTGACCTTCGAGGCCGTGGCGCGCGGCCTGGGCTATGCGTACTTGGGCGCGGACAGCCTGCTCTGATCAAAATCCGCGCATCTCGGCCCAGCTGTCGAACGGGTCGCGCTCGGTGCGCCACTGATTGATGGGCGCGCTCTCGTCGCGCCAGCCCAGGGCGATGCCGGCGAACAGCATGCGCTCGGGTGGCAGCGCCAGGAAACGCGCCACGGGCTGCGAGCGGAAGGCCCAGAACTCCTGCGGGCAGGTGTCCAGGCCCTGCTCGGTGGCGAGCAGCATCACCGTCTGCAGGTAGATGCCCAGGTCGGCCCATTGCGGCGGGCCCATGCGGCGGTCCACGCTCAGGAAGATGCCCACGGGCGCGCCGAAGAAGCTGGCGTTCTTGGCCATCTGGCGCAGGCGTGCGGCCTTGTCCTCGCGCGGGATGCCGATGGAGGCGTAGAGCTGTTCGGCATTGCGAAAGCGCCGCGTGCGGTAGGGTTCCCACAGGTCGGGTGGGTAAACGGCGTATTCGGGCTCCTCCTGCAACGGGGCGCTCTCCACGGCGCTCAGCAGCTGGGCCAGCGGCTCGCCCGCCAGCGCGTGCACATGCCAGGGCTGCAGGTTGCCGCCCGAGGGCGCGCGCGCCGCGCCCTCCAGGATGGCGCGCACCACGGCGGCGGACGGGGCTTCGGGCTTGAAGGCGCGGACGGACATGCGCCGCTGCACGGCTTCGGAGACGTTCATGTTCAGGAAACCTTTCGGGGGGGCGGATCAGATCTGGGCGGTGGCGCCGGGTGCGGCCAGCACGGCGCGCTGCGGCGCGGTGTTGACGGCGAGCTGGAACACATCGGGGCGCGCGTAGTGCCCCACGGGGTCGAAGTCCATCTGCGCGCGCGGGATGTCGTCGAGGTCGATCTCGGCGGTGAGCAGTGCGTCCTCGCCATACACCGGCCCGGCCAGCACCTGGCCCAGAGGGCTGATGATGCAGCTGCCGCCGCGCATCAGCACCGTGTCGGGCGCCTCGGGCAGGCGGTTGTGCATCGCGTCCATGGGGAACTGTGCGCGGCGCAGGTGCTGGCAGCTCGACAGCACGAAGCAGCGGCCTTCCATGGCGATGTGCTGCAGGGTGCTGATCCAGGTGTCGCGGTCGTCGGCCGTGGGCGCGCAGTACAGCGCCACGCGCTGCTGGTACATGGCTATGCGCAGCGCGGGCATGTAGTTTTCCCAGCAGATCACGGCGCCGAGCTTGCCGTAGGGCGTGTCCACGGCGCGCAGCGTGGAGCCGTCGCCCTGGCCCCAGACCAGGCGTTCGAGTGCCGTGGGCATGAGCTTGCGGTGGTGGCCCAGCACGCTGCCGTCAGGCCCCAGGTAGACGGCCGTGCAGTACAGCGTGCCGCCGTCGCGTTCGATGATGCCGATGCAGACATACAACTGGTACTGCCCGGCGGCCTGAGCAAGCTGCGCGATCTCGGGGCCGTCGAGCGTGACGGCCGCGTCGTAATACTTCTTGAAGTCCTGCCGGCCCTCGGGCGTGCGCGCGCCGATGAAGATGTGGAAGTCCGCTCCCTTGGGGTAGCCGCCGATGAAGGCCTCGGGGAACACCAGCACCCGGGCGCCGCGCGCGGCGGCCTGCTGCATCAGCGCCTCGGCACGGGCCAGGGTGGCGGGGGTATCGAACAGCACGGTGGCGGTCTGGGCGACGGCGACGGTCAGTTTCATGGGGGCTCCTGTCGGTGGTGCGAAGAATCAGGCGGGGGTCAGCACATCATGCGCCGCCCGGGCGCGCTGCAGGTCGCGCCCCAGGCGTCGGCTGGCGGGCAGATGGCGCAGCCAGGCCATGCGCTCGATGCTGGTGGCCAGCACGCCGCGCACGGCGGGGCTGTGCTGCGCCAGCCAGGCGGTCCACAGCGGCCGGGCGGCGTCCAGCGCACCGCTCTCGCGCAGGTACAGCGCGGTGGAGTGCACGTAGCACAGCACGTCGCGTGCCTGGCATTGCGCCAGCGGCAGGCTGGCGGCCGGGTCGTCCTCGAAGTCGATGTAGCCCACGATGCCATCCGGGCAGCGCACCAGGTTGCGCGCAAAGGCCTGGCTCAGGCTGGTCCCGGTGGCATGCACATGGTCCAGCGCCAGCAGGCCCTGCAGCCACAGCGCCTGCACGGCGGCCGGGCCCCTGGCCACGGCGGCCTGCATCTCATCGGCCAGCGAGGGCGTGGGCTCGCCCGGGCGACCCAGGTGGCGCAGCAGCAGACCGTCGGCTTGCTGGGCCAGCATCAGCGGCACGCGCAGGCCGCGCGCCTTGAGGTCGCGCAGGCGCCGCGCCTCGGTGGCGATTGCTTCGTTGCCGCCCAGGTTGGGCACGGGGCGCAGCACGTCCAGCCGCGCAAGATTCGCCAGCGCACCAAGCACGCGGTAGCGTCCCATGCCGTGGCGCGCTCCTGCTTTCTTGAGCCAGACCTGTTCGTCACCCAGCGTATAGCTGGCCACGTTCGACAGTTGTCCGGGCAAGTGCTCGTGCAGGAAGGCGGCGTAGTCGGGGGCCAGGGCCTGGCCGGACGGGGAGGGAGCGTCGGTCATGGGCGCACGGTTCTGAGTGGCCCGTCGAGCGACGGCGCGGGGGGCGGAGGGGCGGCAAAGGGGCTCTGGGGCTGCATGGGCAAGGGTGTGCGAAGTTCCGGGGGCTGTCAGGGGCCATGGGGCGGGCTACACTTGCCGCCACGCCCGCAGGCCGCCACAAGGCGCCTGGGGGCATCATAAAAGCCTTTGCACCGATGAACGGAGCCCCCATGAACCACCCCGCCCCCTCCGACGCCGGCGCACCGGCCCTCGGCCCCGACGAACTGGACGAGCTCGACACCCTGCTCGACGACCTGCGCACGCGCGGCGAGGAAATTCCGCAGTGGGAGTTCTGCGACGGCTTCCTGGCCGCGCTGGCCTGCACGCGCCGTTCCATCGCCCCCGCAGAATACCTGCCCATGCTGCTGGGCGATGGCGAGGCGCTGGAAGTGGCCGAGGGCGAACCGCTGCCGCTGCTGCCCGCATTCACCGATGCCGCGCAGCAGGCGCGCTTCATCGAGTTGTGGATGCGCCGCTGGAACGAAGTGGTGCGCCAGCTCGACGCCGAGGTCAAATCCCTCGACGAAGACGAAGCCTATGCCCCCGAGGCCATGGACATGCGCGGCGCCGTCGCCAGCCTGCCCGAGCAGGAGCGCGCCGAACTGGAAGGCCAGGAGGTTCCGTCGTTCGGCCAGGTCTGGGCGCTGGGCTTCATGTTTGCCGTGGAGAACTGGCCCGACGAATGGGCCACGCCGCGCGACAAGGAGGCCGCGCAGTGGCTCGACGACGCGCTGGAGCGCATCGTGGCGCTGACCGAGGACGACACCGGCAAGCCCGAGGTCTGCATGTACAGCGAGGACGGTGCGCCCAGCACCAGCAAGGCGCGCGTCGAGGCCTTCGGCGAGGCCATCTGGGCGGTGTACGACCTGCGCCAGCTCTGGAAGAGCATGGGCCCGCGCGTCGAGACCCTGCGCAAGCCGCCCGAGCCGGGCCGCAACGACCCCTGCTGGTGCGGCAGCGGCAAAAAGTTCAAGAAATGCCACGGCGCCTGACTTGGAGGGGCCGCAGGCCCCGGGCATCGCGTGGGAATCAACCCAGAACGACCCGGTTGCGCCCGGCGGCCTTGGCCTGGTAGAGCGCCGCGTCGGCGCGTTCGATCACGCCGCTCGCATCGGGGTCGGCAGGCTGCCACAGGCTGGCGCCGATGCTGACCGTCAACCGCCCAGGCCCCGGGAAGGTGGCGTCGGCGATGGCCGTGCGGATTTTTTCGGCTGCAGCCATGGCGTGCCCGGCGTCCGCGGTGTGCGGCAGCAGAACGACGAATTCCTCGCCGCCGTAGCGTGCCACGAAATCAACGGCCCGGGTCGTCTCGCTCAGCACCCGCGCCAGTGTCTGCAGCACCGCGTCCCCCGCAGGGTGGCCATAGGTGTCGTTCACCTTTTTGAAGTGGTCGGCATCGATCAGCAGCACGGCAAAGCCCTGCGCGGTGCGCTGGGCGACCTCCAGGCATTCGTTCAGCTTGTCGTCAAAGCGCCGCCGGTTGTGCACGCCGGTCAGTGCGTCGCGCGTGGCCAGTTGTTCCAGTTCGCGGTTGGCGGCTGCCAGCGCCTCGGTGCGTTGCAGCACCTGGGCTTCGAGCGACTGGTTGATCTCCTCCAGTTCGCGCTCGTGGGCCAGCAGCGCCCGGGTCATCGAGCGCAGGGATTGGCCCAGTTGCTCCACTTCGGTCAGTTGCCCTTTTTCAGGAAAATCCGCCTGGCTGTCGCCGCGCTCGATGCGGCGCGCGGCCTCGGCCAGCTGCTCGATGGGGCGGCTGAACAAACGGCCCAGGTGCAGAGCCACCGCGCCAAAGACCAGGGCTGCCAGCAGGCCCAGTGTCAGCAGCCGGTCGCGCATGGCATGGGCGGGTTGGAGGGCCTGCTCCAGCGGCTGGCGCACCACGATGCTCCAGCCCAGGTGCTGGGAGGTGCGTGAATTCACCGCGACCACGCTGGTGAGGTAGTCCTGGTCATCGTCCCATCGGACCTGGGTGTAGCGCCGGCCCGGGCCGGAGCTGCGCAGTTCGGCCGGAAGCAGAAACCGTTGCGCCAGTTTCTGCGGGTACAGCACCACACCTTCCTTGTTGATGATCAGGATTTCGGCGCCGTTGTCCTGCGTGCTCTGGTCAAACGCCAACTGCACGGTCTGGGCCACCCAGCGCCAATGGATGTGGGCACCCACCACACCGACCAAGTCGCCGCGGAGGTTACGGATCGGAGCGGCAAAATCAATGAAACGCAGTGGTTCCCCGTCGGGCGGCTTGGGAAGCATCTTTTCCAGCAGCAGGGCTTCGTGCAAGTCACCCGCATAGACCCCCGAACGCGCGGCGATGAACCAGGGCCGCTGGGCCACGGACTGCCCTTGCAGCAGGCCGTCGACGGCCTGGATGACCTTGCCCTGGGGGTCGACTACCCCCATCCAGGCGAATTCCTGGCGCACGGCCCGCCGCCGCTGGAGCGACAGCAGCAGGTCGGGGTGCGTCAGGTCGCCGCGTGTGAAGTGCGGCGCCTGGCTGAGCAGCACGATGTCCAGTTCGCGTTCGCGCAGGCCGGCGCCCAGCAGGTCGGCGGCCGTCAGGGCCATGGCGTGGACGGAGGCCCCGGCCGAGGCGGCCATTTGCTGCGTGGCCAGCCGTCCGACATAGAGCCCGACGCACAGCAGCGTCAGCAGCGACAGGCCGCTGAACCAGAGGGTGAGCTGGCCCCGCAGGCTGCGGAGGGTGAACGTGCGCGTCGGTGCCATGGTGGACTGGACAATCTCAATGCTGGAAGGGTGTGGCGCTGAAGCGCATCCTGCGGGGTGGATGGCGCTGCGTCAAGTCCCCAGCAGGCGCGCCAGGCGGGCCAGCGCATGCCGCACCGTGGCCATGCGCACGGCGGCGCGGTCGCCCGCAAACTGCCGCAGTTCGCTGTGCGTGCGGCCGTCCACATGCCACGCCAGCCAGACCGTGCCCACGGGTTTTTCGGCGCTACCGCCCGTGGGGCCGGCCACGCCGGTCACAGCCACGCCGGCCTGGGCGTGGGAGCGGGCGATGGCGCCTTCGGCCATGGCACGGGCCACGGGTTCGCTCACGGCGCCATGCTGCTCGATCAGGGCCGCGTCCACGCCCAGCAGTTCGGTCTTGGCGGCGTTGGAGTACGTCACAAAGCCACGCTCGAACCACTGGCTCGATCCGGCCAGATCGGTGCAGGCGGCGGCGATCAGGCCACCGGTGCAGCTTTCTGCCGTGGCCAGCATCTCGCCGCGTGCCAGCAACCGACCGGAAATATCAGTCAAAATGGCATCCAGCGCTTTACCATCAAGCGCAGGTAGCTCCTTATTTGATAGTGAATTGTCAGGGGTGGATGGGCTCACCAGAACCTCCACAGCGCAATCACCAGCAGCGTGCAGAAGGCCGCCACGAAATCGTCGAACAGGATGCCCCAGCCGCCGCGCCAGCCAAAGCCCTTGAACAGGCTGTCGGCCCAGGCTACCGGGCCGGGCTTGGCGGCGTCGAAAAAGCGAAACAGCGCGAAGGCGGCCAGCTGCCCCCAGAAGCCCATGGGCATGGCCAGCCACAGCACCAGCCAGAAGGCCACCACCTCGTCCCAGACGATGCTGCCGGGGTCGGCGACGCCCATGTGGCGTGCGGTCACGGTGCAGGCCCACCAGCCGCCCAGGGTGCTGGCGGCGATCACGAGGCCCATCTGCAGCGGCGTGGCGAACCACTGCTGCAGCACCAGAAAGGCGAGCCAGGCCCAGAGCGTGCCCATGGTGCCGGGCGCGGCGCGCGAAAGGCCCGAACCGAAGCCCAGGGCCATGAAATGGGCCGGGTGGGCCAGAAGGAAGCGGACGGTGGGCCGCAGGGAAGGGCTGGCGGGGGTCGTCATCGCGAGGGCGGTTCAGGCGCTGGGGGTGGCCGAGGCCGCAGGAGGGGCGGGCCGCCGCACCAGCAGCACGGGCACGGAGGCGTGGCGGGCGATCTGTTCGGCGTCGCTGCCCATCAGCATGCGCTCGATGCCGCGCCGCCCCTGGGTGCCCAGCACGATCAGCGAGGCACCCCACTGGCTGGCGTGCTCGACCACCAGGCGCGCCACACTGGCGCCACGGCTCTCGATCAGCTCGGCTTCGGTGGCCACGCCTGCGTCCGTGAGCTGGCCGCGTGCCTTGTCGAGCAGCGCCTGAGCGTTCTGGCGAGCCAGGGGCAAGATGTCCTGGCGGTAGGTTTCGGGGCGCTCGAAGCCGCTGACATGTGCCACCGGGTCCATGATGTGCAGCAGCCGCACCTGCGCGCCGGTGAGCCGGGCGAGCTGCCCGGCCTCTGCCAGGGCATGGTCGGAGGTGGGGCTGCCGTCGATCGGGACGAGGATGCGGGAATACATGGCGGTGTCTGTAGCGTCGTGGAGAAGGCCCGGATTGTCATCCACTGCGTGCGGCCCGGGCCGTATGACCCGGTGCGCCGGTGCGGCATCAGGGTCGCTCGAGCAGCTCGATGTCCTTGGGGTAGCGCAGGGTGTGTTCGGCGTTGAATTGCGCCGTGGCGCCAGCGGCCAGGCTCTGCCGCCAGGCGATGGTGCCGCTCTGGCGGTTCCAGGCCAGGTCGGAGGGCGCGGGCTGGTAGTGGGACTCCACCTCGATCTTTTCGTGGCGCGAGACCGGTGCGGCATGCAGCACCTGCAGGTCGATGGCGTTCCGGTGGCGGTTTTCCACCTGGTAGGCGCGGCGCGTCTTGCGTTCGGTGCGCGCGCCGGTCAGGCCGGTGCTGCCGGTCACATCTTGCGGCGCATCGGCGCGCACCAGCACCAGTTCGTCGCGCCCGAACGAGAGACTGGACACGGGCGCGGCGCCCGAGGTGGTGGCCGTGGCGGTGGCAAAGTCGAGCCGCCCCGTGCCCACAAAGGCGCCATCGCGGTACAGACCCACGCTGCCAGCCGGCCAGACGCCGGGGGGCGGTGCCATCTCGGCCACGAGGTAGGCGGCTTCTTCCACCCCCGGCGCGGCGCGGGTGATGAGCTGGGCGGGGGCGTTGTGCGTGCCCAGCGCCAGCGTGATGCGCTGGCCGTTGGAGGGCACGGTGATGCGCTGGGGCACCGCGAATTCGGTGGCGAAACCCTTGTCCACCGTGCTCACGTCGAAGCTCGGCATGGCTTCCTGCACCCCATTGCTGCGCTCGCGCATGAGGGGGGCGGCCGCAGGGGCGGGCGCCATGGCCATGGCAGGTGCGGGCGGGCGGGGCTGGGGCGGCGGCGCCACGTCCAGTGTCCAGGGGCGCGGCAGGCGGCCCTGCGTCGCGCGGTTCGGCTGGCCGGTGGACAACGTCAGCTGCACGTTGCTCCAGTCCTCGCCGCTGTTTTGCGCCACCAGCGCCAGGCGTTCGAGCAGTACGCCGGGCTTGGCGGCGTCGAGCGTGGCGCGGTAGCTGGGCTGCCAGCCGGGGCCGCGCACCTGGTAGGCCAGGCGCAGTTCGCCCTCGCGCTCGGCGGCCAGATTCACGGTGACCGAGACCACGCGTGCGCGCTGGCTGGCCACGCGGTCGCGCTCGGTGGTGAGCGGCTTGAGGGCGAGTTCCAGCGCCTCCTGCCGGCGCTTGAGCTGGTGGGCGCGCGTCTGGCTGTCCTGGCCGGACTTGCGCAGCGCCTCGGCCATGGCGCCGAGCTGTGCGGGCGTGACGGCGGGGCCGCGCGCTGCGGTGGCATCGTCGCCTGCGGGGCCGCTCGCCACGGCCTTGAGGTAGCCGTCCACCAGTTGCAGCGCGCCCGCCTCGGCTTTCACGCCCGCGATCTGGTCCTCCAGCTCGCGGATGCGGCCGTCGAGCGGGCTGGCGCAGGCGCTGGCCACGTCGCGGTCCTCGGTGAGCACGCTGAACTCGCCCACGCGCACGGCGGCGTCGGCCTGGATCTGCAGGCTTTGCGTGTCCAGCGAGGCGGGCAGGCAGGTCAGCGTGAGGCTGCGCGCGCCGGCCGGTACCTTGGCCACGCGTTCGACCGTGGCCACGCCGGGGTAGACCGTGACGCGGGCGATGCGGGAGGTGTCCTGCGCCGCTGCGCTGGCTGCGGCGCACAGCAGGGCGGCTGCGGCGAGGGTCGGCCCGAAGGGCCGCTGCAAAGAGGGGGCGAGGGTCACGGGGCACTCCTTGGCGGTGCGAAAGAAAGGTGCACCACCGCAGATGCTAGCAGTTGGGTGTGCCTGCCACCGTTGTCTGCTCACCCCGATGAAACGGCCCTGCAAGCAGGGCCGTTCGAGCGGCTTACTTGGCCGCAGCGCGCGCGGCTTCTGCCTTGGCCTTGGCTTCGTCGGCCTTGCGTTGCAGCTCCTTGGCTTCCTTCTCGGCGGCCTGGGCTTCGGCTTCCTTGGCCGTCACTTCCTTGTTGGGGGAGGCCATGGCATTGCCGACCATGGAGCCCGCCACGGCGCCGACGGCGGCAGCACCCATGGTGCCCATCATGCCGGGACCGCGGGCTGCGGGTGCTGCGGCAGCCGCAGGGGCTGGCGCTGCTGCCGCTGCAGGAGTGGCGGGGGCACTGGGTGCTGCAGGGGCCGCTGGAGCCGTCGGCTTTGCAGGCGCCTTGCCGATGCTGGTCGGTGGAATGCTGCGCGAGCCGCCGCCCATCCGCTTGGCGTGGGCCGCAGTGGGCAGGGTGAAGGCGGCTACGCTCAGGGCGATGACGGCAGCGGCAGTACGGGAAATGGTGGTCATGGTGCTTCCTTGTAGAAAAGAATAATCAGTCGTTGGTGCTGAAGCCGAACAGGCTCAGCAGGCTGGTGAACAGGTTGAACAGCGAAACAAACAGGCCCACGGTGGCGAGCACATAGTTGGTTTCGCCGCCGTTGACGATGCGGCTGGTCTCGAACAGGATCAGGCCCGCCGACAGCAGTGCCACCATGGCAGAAACCGCCAGACCCAGCGCAGGCATCTGGAAAAACATGGCCGCGAGCCCGGCGAGGATGGCAATCACCATGCCCGCAAACAGGAAACCGCCCATGAAGCTGAAGTCGCGCCGGGTGGCCAGCACATAGCCCGACAGCGCCAGGAAGGTGGCGCCGGTGGCGCCCAGCGCCAGGGCAATGGTCTGCCCGCCGCCGGGCAGCGCCAGATGGGCCGACAGCACCGGGCCCAGGGTGTAGCCCATGAAGCCGGTGAGCGCGAAGACGGCTCCCACGGCCCAGCCGCTGTTCTGCACCTTGTGGATCAGGAACAGCAGGCCGAAGTATCCCGCCAGCGTGAGGATGAGCCCCGGTGCGGGCAGGCGCAGGGCCACGGCCGTGCCTGCCACGGCCGCGCTGAACAGCAAGGTCATGGACAGCAGCGCGTAGGTGTTGCGCAGCACCCGGTGGGTCGAGAGGGTGGTGCCCAGGCCGGAATGGGTGGTGTCAGCCCGGTAAACAGCGGGGTGATTCATGGTGGTCTCCAAGAGTCTGAGGAAAGGAGACCACGGTAGTGTCAAAGTGAAATCGAAAAAAGCAGACAATCAATGAATATCGTTTCTGTAAATACTGAATATGAGCCGGCTGTTCAACTATCGCCATCTGTATTACTTCTGGATGGTGGCCAAGGAAGGAAGCATGTCGAATGCGGCCGCCCGGCTGGACATGGCCATCCAGACGGTGAGCACCCAGGTGCGCGAGCTGGAGCGCGACCTGGGCTGCCAGTTGCTGCGGCCCGCCGGGCGCGGGCTTGAACTGACCGATGCCGGCGTGGTGGCATTGCGGCAGGCCGAGCACATCTTCCAGCTGGGCGAGGCCTTGCCCGACATGGTGCGCAGTGCTGCCGAGGTTCAGGCCGTGCGCCTGGTGGTGGGCATTGCCGATGGCCTGCCCAAGCTGGAAGTGCAGCGCCTGCTGCAGCCCGTGCTCAAGGTCGCTCATTTGCGGCTGGTGTGCAACGAGGGCGAGATGGCCGACCTGCTGGCCGAACTGGCGGTGCACAAGCTGGACGTGGTGTTGTCAGACCACCCGGCGCCCTTCAATGCGCGCCTGAAGGTGCACAACCACCCCCTGGGAACCTCGCCCATGGGCTGGTACGGCACACCGCACTGGTGGGAGAAAACCGTCCACGGGTTTCCGGCCAGCTTGCAGCAGGTGCCCGTGCTGCTGCCCACCACGCACTCCATCGTGCGCAGTCATATCGACCAGTGGCTGGCGCAGAACGGCCTGCACCCCAGCGTGGCGGGTGAGTTCGAGGACAACGCGCTGCTGGAAGCGTTCGGTGGAACCGGCCTCGGCGTGTTCCCCGGGGCCGTAGCTGCGCAGGAGGAACTGCTGCAGCGCAGCCAGGTGCGGCTGATCGGCGCCTGCGAAGGGGTGCAGGAGCACTACTACGCCATCAGCACCGAGCGCAAGGTGGCCCATCCGCTGGTGCAGTTGCTGTTGCAGCAGGCGAAAGGGTGAGCATCGCGGGCCCCGGAGCGGGTGCGCCGCACTGCGGGATTTCCATCGTTGACCCTGCCAGCCGGACATCGGATACTGGCCAGCAAGTGCCATGCCTTCCAGGGAGGCTTCGGGCACGGGCACCACTCCCATGTGTTGCGCTGTTTATCGACGGCTCCACGCATCCCGCATCCAAAAGATCATGGCCCTATCGCTGCATCTCGACCTCACCGGTTTTCGCAGGCGCCGAATCGTCTGTGCGATGGCCCTGCTCTGGCTGGGCGGGCCCACGGGTGCCATGGCCGATGGGCCGATGCGCATCCTCACCGAAGAATTTCCGCCCTACAACTACACCGCGCAAGGCAAGATCACCGGAATGGCGACCGAGGTGGTCGAGGCGGTGCTGAAAGAGCTGGGGGTGGAGGGCCAGATCCAGTCCATGCCCTGGGCGCGGGCCTACGAAACCGCGCGCAACACCCCGGGTGTGCTGATCTACAGCATAGGCCGCACCCCCGAGCGGGACAAGTACTTCAAGTGGGTGGGGGTGATCGCGCCCACCGTCTATTACCTGTACGGCCAGCCCGGCAGGGCGTACCGGGTGGATTCACTGGAGGCGGCAAAAACGTACCAGATCGGCACCGTCAACGAAGATGTCGGCGAGCAGTTTCTGGTGGGGCAGGGTTTTGTGAAGGGGCACAACCTGCAGTCCAGTGTGAAGTATGAGCACAACTACGAAAAGCTCAAGGCCGGACGGATCGACCTCTGGATCATGAGCGAGCTGACCGCCAACCATCTGGCGCGCCAGGCGGGCGACGATCCGGCGCGGACCCTGGCCAAGGTGTACCGTATCCCCGAACTGAGCAGCGACGGCTATTACATGGCTTTTGGCATGCACACGCCCGACGCCACCGTGATCCGGTTCCGCACCGGTCTCGAAGCCATCAAGCGCAATGGCACTTTGGACAGGCTGCAGCGCAAATGGCTGTAGCCCCGGATACCTTGCCGCAAGCCCTGCCCGAAGGGGCTGCTGAGCGCGAGGAGGCCCCCCGGCACTCGCTGGGCACACGGCTGGTGCTGGCCACGCTGGGCTTTTGTGTGCTGTTCATCGTGGTGGCGGTCGGTGTGCTGACGCTCTCGGCCTGGAATGCGGGCCGTGAGCGCATGGATGCCGAGCTGGCACAGATCGAGCAGGTGTACCGTGGGACCCTGGCCAAGGCCATCTGGGAGCTGGACCGCGATGCCCTCCAAGCCCATGTGCGCAGTGCCGCCGGAGTACCGTCGGTCGGGCGTGTCGAGCTGAAAGTGACGCTGGCCCACAGTGCCCCCGAAAAGTTTGAAGGCTCACGCGCGGGCTGGGCCGGGCCCGGCAGAGCGCCCACCCGCCAGCTGGTGCTGGAGTACGAGCCCTATCCCGGCGCGCGTGAAACCGTGGGAGAGTTGCTGCTGCAAGGCGATGAGCGGGTGCTGTGGCAACGCCTGCGCAGCGAGCTGGCGACCATTGTCATTGCGCAGTTGCTGCAGTCCATGGTGCTGGCGGGGCTGATCATGCTGATGTTCAACCGCATGGTCACGGTGCACGTGCAGCGCATTGCTGCGCACCTGGCCACGGTGCGCCCGGGCAACCTGGGCGTGGCCCTCGGTCTGCAGCGCAGCGAGCGCAGCCAGGACGAGCTGACCCAGCTGGTCTCGGGTGTGAACCACCTGCAGGGTAGCCTGGCGACTTACCTGGAGCAGCAGCAGCGCTATGAGCGCGAGCTGGCAGAGCACCGCGACCGGCTGGCCCATCTGGTCGATGAGCGCACGGCGGAGCTGCAGGCGGCCAACGAGCGCCTGCAAAGCCTGGCACGCACCGATCCCCTGACCGGTCTGCCCAATCGCCGCCATTTCGACGAGGTCAAGTCCCACGAATGGCGCCGCGCCCAGCGCAGTGGCCAGTCGCTGGCCTTGCTGATCTGCGACATCGATTGCTTCAAGGATTACAACGACCACTACGGCCATGCCATGGGCGACCATTGCCTGAGTGCCGTGGCCCATACCTTGCGCGCCCACCTCGGGCGCGCCGGCGATCTGGTCGCCCGCATCGGGGGCGAAGAGTTCGGCGTGCTGCTGCCGGCCACCAGCGAGGCGGCCGCCTTCATGCTGGCCAACCGCTTGCGTGCGGCCGTGGCGGCGTGCGGGATCGAGCACCGGCACTCGCAGGCGGCCGATGTGGTGACGATCAGCGTCGGTCTGGCCGTGCTGCAGCCGGGTGCGATGGAAGACTTCGAGGCCTTGTTTCTGCAAGCCGATCAGGCCCTGTACCGGGCCAAGGCGGCAGGGCGCAACCAGGTGGCGGGCCCCATTGCGGAGCCGGGCCAGGACATGGAAGGAGACGCGTCATGACACGCTGGAGCCTGTGTGGGTGGATCTTCTGGCTGGCGCTGGCCCCCGCGGAGGCGCAAAGCATCCGGGTGGTGACCGAAACCACGCCGTACACCTTTGTGGCGGGTGGCAAGGTGGTGGGCACGGCCACCGAGGTGGTCGAGCTGACCCTGCAGCGCGCCGGGCTGAATGACTACACGGTGCACCTGTATCCCTGGGCCCGGGCCTACGACATGGCGCTCAAGGAACCGCAGGTGCTGATCTTTCTGATTGCCCGCACGGCCGCGCGCGAGCCGCAGTTTCACTGGGCAGGCGAAATCATGCAGATCCAGTACCACCTGTACCGGCTCAAGCGCCGGCCCCTCGATGTGACCGATCTGGCGTCGGCGCGGGCGTACACCATCGGTGTGATGCGGGACGACGTGCGCCAGCAGTACCTGCGCTCCAAGGGGTTTGCGAAACTGGTGGTGTCGGCACAACCCCTCGACAACTTCCGCAAGCTGCTCAGCGGCCAGGTGGACCTGGTGCCGCTGACCACCGATGACGCCGCCATGCTGTGCAAGGAGACGGGGTTTGACTGTGCGGATCTGCAGCGGGTGCTCACGCTTGACGAGGCAACCACCGGGCTCTACATGGCCTACAGCCGGCAGACGCCGCTGGAGGTGGTGCAGCGCACGCGGCAGGCGTTTGAACGGCTGAAGGCTGAAGGGGTCGTCAAGCGCACCATGGAGCGCGGCTCCTGAGGGGCCGAGGTGCGATCGCGCACGGGTCAGGCAAAGTGGTCGAACGAGGCGTAGCGTGGTGCAAGCGCTTCGCCTTGCGGGCCCACCAGGCGCAGTCCGGGCGCAGCTTCAATCTGGCCGATGCGCGTGACCGGCGTGGCGCTGGCCTGCGATGCCCGGGCCACCGCGTCGCGGGCGGTGGCGGGGGCGGTGAAGACCAGTTCGTAGTCGTCCCCGCCGGCCAGGGTGCATTGCTGCAAAAATTCGTCATCAAAATCGGCTCCAGCGCTTTCCAGATAAGCGCGGGCAGCTATCAAATGAGTAGTATTTTTGGTATTCACCCGGGCGCCTACCCGGGAGGCCTCCAGGAGGTGTCCCAGGTCGCCCAGCAAGCCGTCGCTCACATCGAGCGCAGCACTCGCTACGCCGCGCAGGGCCATGCCCAGCGCGACGCGGGGGGTGGGTTGCTCCAGGCGCAGTTGCGCAGCGTGCAGCAGGGCTGCGGGTAAGGCGGTCTGCCCCTGCAGCGCGGACAGGGCCAGCCGGGCGTCGCCCAGCGTGCCGCTGACATAGATGTCGTCGCCGGGGCGGGCGCCGCTGCGCAGCAAGGCCTGGCCTGGGGGCACTTCGCCAAACACCGTGATGCAGATGTTCAGTGGCCCGCGCGTGGTGTCACCCCCCACCAGGGGGCAGCCGTGCAGGTCGGCCAGTTGCAGCAGGCCGCGCGAGAAGGCATCGAGCCAGGCCTCGTCGGCCTGCGGTAGCGCCAGCGCCAGCGTGAAGCCCGCAGGCCGGGCGCCACAGGCGGCCAGGTCCGAGAGGTTCACCGCCAGGGCTTTGTGGCCCAGGCGGGCGGCATCGGTGCCGGCAAAAAAGTGCCGCCCCTCGACCAGCATGTCGCTGGAGACGGCCCACTGCATGCCCGGGGTGGGCTGCAGCAGTGCGCAGTCATCGCCCACGCCCAGCACCACATGGGGCGCATGCCCGGGCGGGCGAGCGAAGTAGCGGCGGATCAGGTCGAATTCACCCATGGCGGCTCGGGCAGGGGCACCCACTCAGGCGGGCGTTCCGCGAAAGCGTTGCGCCGCTTGGCGGCTGACCTCGGCCAGCAGCTGCTCTTCGCGCTGGCGATCGCGCAGCCAGCGGGCATCGTTCTGGCTGGCGCTGGCTTCGCTGCGCAGCAGGTGCAGCGCCCCCGATGCGCCGTGCGCGGCGGCGTGGCCGGCAATCTTGTCCATGGTCTGCAGGATGTGCTCGCGCAGCGGCATGTGCTCGCCGCTGGCGGGGTCCACATACACCGCATCAATGCCGAAGCGGCAGGCCTGGAAGCGGTTGTAGGTGTAGACGAGGTAGTCGTCCTCCTGGGGCATGAAGGGCTGCTCGGCCAGGAACCACGCGCCGAGCGACTGCACGAAGCCAGCCAGCGCGGCGGCGCGCTCGATGGTCAGGGGGGTGTCGAACACGCGGATCTCGATGGTGCCGAACTCGGGCTTGGGGCGGATGTCCCAGTAGAAGTCCTTCATGCTTTTGACCACGCCGGTGCGCGTCATCTTGTTGAAGTACACCTCGAAGTCTTGCCAGGTGAGCGCCATGGGGGCGCGGCCGGACAGCGGAAAGGCGAACACCGAGTTCAGCCGGGCCGAGTCGAACGCCGTGTCCTGTCCCTGCACATAGGGGCTGGACGCCGACAGCGCAATGAAGTGCGGGATGTAGCGGCTCATGCGGTGCAGCATGAGCAGTGCCGCGTCGGCGTTGGGGCAGCCGATGTGCACATGCTGGCCGAAGATCGTGAACTGCTTGCTCAGGTAGCCATACAGCTGCGACAGCTCCTGGAAGCGCGGCTTGTCGTAGATGCGCCGCTCGTGCCACTGCTGGAACGGGTGCGTGCCCCCACCCACCACGGCGATGTTGAGCTTGTCGGCACTTTTCACCAGCGCGTCGCGGATCTGGCTCAACTGCCCCAGCACCTCGCTGGAGGAATGGCAGATGCCGGTGGAGATCTCGATCATGCTGTTCGTCATCTCGGGCACCACGCTGCCGGGCAGCGGCACCTTTTTCATCAGGCGCAGCATGTCGTCAGCGTAGGGGGCGAGATCGTAGTCGTGGGTGTTGACGAGCTGCAGTTCCAGCTCGACGCCCAGCGTCAGCGGTTCGGAATGGTGGAAGGCTTCAAGACTCACGGCTGTCTCCGTTGTGGCCTCGGGCCAGGGGCGCCCAGGGCTTGGAACTCTCTCCCGCACGGTAGATGGCGATGGTGGCAATCACCGCACCGAGCACCTCCATCAGCAGGATGGCGGGCAGCGCCACACGCGCGATCAGGTGGCCCGTGGAAGGCGATGCCAGCACGAACTGCGAGGCGATCAGGAGCGCGATGGACGACATCGGCGTCATCGCGCAGCCCACCCACAGGGCCTGCTGCCAGCTGGCACCGCTGCCCACATTGCCCAGCGCCACGCCCAGGGCCTTGGCGACCAGGCGCACCGCGATCAGGGCCAGCACCACACCGGCCACGGGGCCACTCCAGTCGGCCTGCGCGGCCACGGTGGAGACCAGCACGAACATCAGCATGGTCAGCATCGACGAGGCGTTGCCGAGCTGGCGTGGCCAGGCCCAGGGACGGGGGTTGAGCTGCTTGAGCAGCATGCCGGCCAGCAGGGCCGCAAGCGGCGCCGAGCCGCCCATGTGTGCGGTCACGGCGGTGGCGGCTGCCACCAGTGCCAGGACCAGCATCGAGGTGCTTTCGCTCGTCGGGCTCATGAACCGCAGCGCCATGCGCAGGACCAGCGCCAGCACCGCAGCCACGATGATGGAGACGCCCAGGACGACCATCACAGGATAGACCGTGTCCATGAAGGTGATGGTTGAACGGTTCATGAGCTCCGCTCGTGCGCTGCCCAGCGTCAGTGCATACAGTGTGGAGAGCGAGGCCAGCACGATGGCGCGTTCGGTGACCGGGCCGGCCGCCCGGGTGTCTGCCACCACGCGCGTGAGTACGGCGGGCGAGGCCGCCAGCGCCACCAGCGCCAGCGGGCCTGCGGCGCGCGCGGGCACGTCGAGCCACAGCAGCACCCAGTACACCGCGAAGTAGGTCAAAACCGATTCGGCAATGCTCTGCACCAGCACCATGGGGTTGTGGCGGAACCAGCGCAGCGGGATGCGCCCGCCGCACTCGAACAGCACGATGGCAATGCCCAGCTCCAGCAGGAACAGGCCGATGCCCTGCAGCGGCCAGACGGCGCCGCTGAAACCCGCCAGACCGGCCACTGTGCCCACCAGCGAGTAGCCCACCACCTTGGGCAGGCCAATGTGGCGCTGGAACAGATAACCAGTCATGGCGGCTACGGCCAGCAGCAGCGACCATTGCACCGTGGGCAGTCCGGCCGAGGGTCGCAGCCATTGCGCCCAGAAGCTCAGAATTTCGTTCATGTCATGTGTCCTCTCCGTCGTTCGGGTGTGGCCCGGGGGGGCGGACAGGCGGGTGTGCCGCACCCCCCGCAGTAGCGGGGGCGGGTCACGCCGCCTGGGCGGTGCCTTAATTTACACGCGGAAACACGGTGTCCCTGTAGGACCAGGGGATATCCTTGCAACGCATGCGCCGTGCGCCTTCCCGTTCAGGAGGCCCGGCGTACCGGCATGAAAAAGCTCAAGGGAGCCGTGCGCAGGCGCGCACGGATGGCAGTGTAAATGCGTGAGCGGTTGATGCCACTCACATTGCGGGCGCGCAGGGCCAGCCCGAAGGCCAGGTAAAAGCTCACCGCCACATTCAGGGCGCCGAGCAGCGGAATCGTTGCCACGGCCCACCAGAACGCGGGCAGGTGAAGCACCTCCAGGCCGAGTGTGGCACTGGCGGCCCCGATCTGGCCCGAGGACAGAGTGACATGGCGGACATCCAGGCCCAGCCCGAAAAAGTGGGCAAAAACCGGAATCAGTCCGAGCATGAAGCCCAGCGAAATGTTAGCGGCAAAGCCCGAGATGTTTTCGCGCAGAAAACCCGCCCAGCGCGCGGCACGTTCGCTGCCCAGCCAGTGCGTGATGCGTGGGTTGTAGCGCATGGCCGAATCGAGCCGGTGCAGCACGAACCAGTTTTCGGTCCAGCCCGCGATGATGCTGGATGCAAACAGCAGGACGCCGGTGAAGGCGGCAAACAGTGCCGAGGGCCCGAGCAGGTGCAGTGATTCGAAGACCTGCATGGCTTTGTCCGCGCTGAGGGTGGGGCCTCCACTGACCAGGGCCCAGAGCGTGCACAGCCCCAGCACGGCCGGAAAGACCACGAGCACGTTCCCCAGCACCGCAGCCACCTGCGAGCGCACCAGGTGGCTGACTTCGTCCACAAAGGCCTGCACGGAGTCAGCGGAATCGAGTTCCTGAAGTTTGGCCGCCATCGCGGGTGCCGTCATGGCTGGCTGTTTGGTGGCCACCGTGAAATGCAGCAGCTGGATGAGCACAAAGCTTGCGGCGTAATTCACCCCCGCCCAGAACCCGCCCCAGAACGCCGACAGGGCCAGCGCATAGAGCCCGAACTTGATCAGGGTGGTGAATGCCATCACGGCGCCGCCGCCCGCGGCCTTGCCCAGCATGGCACGGTATTCGACCGGGGTGCGTGTGATGTAGTGTTCACCCGTTTCGGCACTGCGCTCGGCCACCTTGGCCGCCAGGAGGGATGAATTGCTGGCCAGCAGCGCGCGCAGGCTGCGCCGCTCCTGACCGACCAGCACCAGGTGGGCCAGAAGCCGGGTGGCACTGATGGCAGGGGTGGGCGAGAGCAGGCAATCAAGCAGTGCGCGCACGCGAAGAATGCGCTCGCGCAACTGGCGCAGGCGAAAGACCAGACCCACCGAGATGCCGTTGTCCTCAAAATGCTGGTACACCGTTGCCGTGGCTGCGCGGCAGGCTTCGAGCCGCTCGCGCAGGCGCTGAGCGGCTTCATCCAGCCGGTCGCGCGTGCGCAGGCCGTGCAGCACTTCCACGCGCAGACTCTCCACGTCGCGGATCAGTGCGTGAAATGGCTGGGTCGCGCGGGCTTGTTCGCTCATGCGCAGGCGCAGTTCGGGCGCGAATCCGGTCGACAGGATCTGCCCCGCGCAGTAGGTGATGGCGTCGAGCAGCACCTTCTGCCAGCGCGAACCCTGCTCCGGGTTGTCCGACAGCAGCGCCACGAGCCGGAGCAGGTCGGCCTCGGGCAGTGCGCCCAGCCATTGCGCATCAAAGGCACTGGGCAGGGCCAGGCTGAAAAGCTCGGCGGCATCGATGGTCTCCGGGCTGCCAGGCAGGAGCTTGCAGCGCAGGCGCTCGGCCACTTCACTTACCAGGGCCGTGCGGGGAGCAAACCCGAAATCGGCGAGCAGCGGGGTCATGTCCACCGTGTCCACCAGCGTGACCCACCAGGCGCGCAGCCGACTCTGCAGTTCGGGTTCGGCCTCCAGCGCATCCAGAAAGAGCTGGACCCGCCCCAATGCGGCGGGTACCGACTCTTGTGGCCCCCGGATCCATGTCAGCAGGTTCACCAGCCAAAGGTGGCGCTGCGCCAGACCGGCCCCGGCGTCCAATGTCGACAGCAGGGAGGTCAGGTTGGCGGGTGCGCGGTTCAATGCAGCACCCGGCCGCCCAGCGGCTGACCCGCCCCACCGGGGTCCACCGCTTCGAGCAGGAACATTGCAATCGGTGCGGTGAAGGCTTCGCCATCTTCGGCCACGCAGTGGTAGCTGCCGTGCATGGTGCCTGTGGGCGTGCGCAAACGGCAGCCACTGGAATACTGGAAGGATTCGCCAGGCTTGAGCAGCGGTTGTTGCCCCACCACGCCCAGGCCCTTGACTTCCTCGGTGTGCCCCTGGGCGTCAGAGATGACCCAGTGGCGTGAAATCAGTTGCGCCGGCACGTCGCCCGCGTTCGTGATGGTGATGGTGTAGGCAAAGCTGAATACGCCTGCATCGGGACTGGATTGCCCGGGCAGGTATTGCGGCTGCACCTCGACGTCGAACTGGTACTTGGACATGATGGGGCGCATGGTAACTGCGACAATGGCGGTATGAGCCGTACCTTCCGCATTGCCCCTTCGATCCTGTCCGCCGATTTCGCCCGTCTGGGCGAAGAGGTGCAAAGCTGCATCGCCGCCGGTGCCGACTGGATCCATTTCGACGTGATGGACAACCATTACGTGCCCAACCTCACCTTCGGCCCCATGGTGTGCCAGGCGCTCAAGCCGCACGCCAAGACGCCCGCCGGTGTGGCCGTGCCGGTCGACGTGCACCTGATGATCCAGCCCGTGGACGCGCTTGCTGCGGCCTTTGCCGAGGCGGGTGCCGACTACATCAGCTTCCACCCGGACGCCTCAGGCCATGTGCATCGCAGCATCCAGGCGATTCGAGCCAAGGGTGTCAAGCCCGGCCTGGTTTTCAATCCCGCCGAGCCGCTGGATGTGCTCGATTGGGTGATCGACGACATCGACCTCATTCTCATCATGAGCGTCAACCCGGGTTTTGGCGGCCAGAGCTTCATCGACTCGGCCCTGCGCAAGATCGAGGCCGTGCGCAAACGCATCGACGCCTGCGGCAAGGACATCCGCCTCGAAGTCGATGGCGGCATCAAGCAGGACAACATCCGCCGCGTGGCTGATGCCGGAGCCGACACCTTCGTGGCGGGCAGCGCGATTTTTGGCAAGCCCGACTACCGGGGTGTGATCGACGCGATGCGCGCTGCGCTGGCCTGAGCGCATGCGTCCAGGTTTTGTGATCCTGGCTGCCTTCGACGCCGCCATCATCGACCTCGATGGCACCATGGTGGACACGCTCGGTGACTTTGCCGAGGCACTGAACCGCATGCTGCGCGATCTGGAGTTGCCGCCCATTGCGGCGCAGCACATCGAGCGCATGGTGGGCAAGGGTTCCGAACACCTGCTGCGTTCAGTGCTCAATCACGTCCTGACGCAAGCAGGAAAGGCGCCAGAAGCTATGGAAATGGAAGCGCTTTATGTCCGTGCATGGCCCAGCTACCAGCGGCACTACCTGGCCATCAACGGACAGTTTGCGAGCGTCTACCCCGGTGTCGTGGAAGGGCTCCAGGCCCTGCGCGCTTCGGGACTGCGGCTGGCCTGCCTGACGAACAAGCCCACGGCCTTTGCCGTGCCGCTACTGCGCAGCAAGGGGCTGGATCCATTTTTTGACTGCGTTTTCGGCGGGGATGCCTTTGAGCGCAAAAAGCCCGATCCGCTGCCCCTGCGCAAGACCTGCGAGGCCTTGGGCACCGAGCCCGCGCGCACGCTGATGGTGGGCGATTCGAGCAACGACGCGCAGGCCGCACGCGCTGCCGGTTGCCCCGTGGTGCTGGTGACGTATGGCTACAACCACGGCCAGCCGGTCCGCGATGTGGATGCGGATGGCTGGGTTGAAGCGCTGCACGAACTCGTACCGGCAACGGCCTGAGGCTCCCAGCGGACAGGCGTCTTCATACGGTGCGGCATGGTGCGTCGCATCACCCGTGGCGTATGAATCGGGCGCAGTCCATCCCAGCGGCCCCCGCGCAAGGGCCGCCCCGCCGCGCTGGGGGCGTCCCCCTTCCCGCGCGCAGCGCGAGAGAAAGGGGGAAGGCGCGAAGCGCCACAGGGGGTTATTTGATTTCAGGCCGCGCTATTGCCGAGCTGCCGTGGTGCCGCGTTTGATGCCAGCGGTCGGGCCTGGGGAGAGGGCACGGGCGCGCTGCTGCGTGCCGAGGCATCCTGCATGCGGGACCGGGCGGCAGCACTGCTGCCTGTGCCGGTGTGGAAAACCGCCATGGCTTCCACCAGTTGCGCAGCCTGTGCGCGCAGGCTGTCGGCAGCGGCGGCACTTTCTTCGACCAGCGCCGCGTTCTGCTGGGTGGCCTGATCCATCTGCGTGATGGCTTCGCCCACCTGGGCCACACCGGTGCTCTGCTCGCTGCTGGCGGCACTGATCTCGCCCATGATGTCGGTCACGCGCCGAATGGCCTGCACCACCTCGGTCATGGTGGTGCCCGCGCGGTCCACCAAGGCCGAGCCTGCCTCGACCCGCTCCACACTGGTGCCGATCAGGGCCTTGATTTCTTTGGCCGCATCGGCGCTGCGCCCGGCCAGGCTGCGCACCTCGCTGGCCACCACGGCAAAACCCCGTCCCTGTTCGCCTGCGCGGGCGGCTTCCACGGCTGCGTTGAGCGCCAGGATGTTGGTCTGGAAGGCAATGCCGTCGATCACGCTGATGATGTCGGCAATCTTGCGGCTGCTGTCGTTGATGCCTTTCATGGTCTGCACCACCTGGGCCACCACATCGCCCCCCTGCGCAGCCACGGTGGAAGCGCTCATGGCCAGCTGGTTGGCCTGGCGGGCGTTGTCAGCATTCTGGCGCACGGTCGAGCCCAGCTGCTCCATGGAGGCCGAGGTCTGCTCCAGGGCGCTGGCCTGCTGCTCGGTGCGGGCGGACAGGTCGTTGTTGCCATGCGCGATTTCGGCACTGGCGGTGGCCACGCCCTCGGCATTGCGGCGCACGTTGCTGACGATCGTGGCCAGCTTGCCCTGCATGGTGGCCAGGGCGTGCAGCAACTGGCCCGTTTCGTCGGTCGCCCGGGTGTCCAGCACCTGCGTCAGATCGCCATCGGCAATCTTTTCGGCCGCCAGCCGCCCTTGCTGCACGGGCTTGACGATGGAACGCGTAACGATGGTCGCCAGCAGTGCCCCCAGCACAATGGCGATTACAGCGCCAGCTCCCAGCAGCATCTGGCTGGCACCGGCCATGGTGGAGGTGTCGCGCTGGCTCTCGTCGAGCTGCGCGGCCATGAAGCTGCGCAGTTCGTCGAGCGAATGGAGGTATTTGTCCGCCAGGGGTCTCAGGTCGTTGTCCACCATGGTGGGCACATTAGGCTCGCCACCCCGGTGCAGGTCGCGGATTTCAGCCAGTTTGCCGCTGTAGGCGGTGCGCGCTGCGGCAATGGTGGCCAGCATGGCCTTGCCCTTTTCGTTCTGCACCAGTTCCTCGATGCGCTTGGCCTTGGTCTCCGACGCTGTGTTGGTGGCCTGCGTGTCGGTGGTGAGCTTTTCCATGTAACCGGGGTCGATGGCCTTGAGGAAGGCCTCGGTGCGCACCCAGTTCAGGCGGATGTCGGCGGCCCAGTCGTCCACCAGCGTGCGCTGCTCGATTTCACGCGTGGCCACACGCTCGCTGGCGTCCTTGAGGGCTCCGATGCGCCAGATGCCGGTGAGTGCAATCAGCGCGGTAATGAGCAGGATGACGCCAAAACCCAGACCCAGACGGGGGCCGACGCGGAGGTTGCTGATATTCATGGTGGTCTCGTACGCAAGGAATGGCAAAAAATGCGAAGGCGATGTGTCAGGTCGCCGCGGATTCCAGGCTGGGGTAGCCCCGGAAACTGCACCTTGCAGATGGGCTGAGATGCTTTGGGTGCGAGGGACGGATCCGTCCCAGGCAGACACAGTGGAGGGTAACGCAGGGGGGTGTAAGGGCGTCTAGGCGTATTTCTCTAGAGACTGTCGGATAGGCGACATTTGCCCCCGATGACCGCCCTGGGCGGCCGGGGCGGAGGGCCGGAATCATTCGATTCCAAGCAGCTGATCCTTCAGCTTCCAGTCGGCCGGGCTCTGACCGAACCAGATGGACATGAGCGCGCGGAAGAAGGCCGGGTCCTTGAAAGGCTCGGCCTGCAGCTTGCCCTTGGCATAGATGCTCAGTCCCTTGGCGGGGTCCCATTCCAGCGCGCAGGTTTCACCGGGCGAAAACGACTTGACCGCGGCAAAGATGTCTCCCATCTTGATCATGCCTGGAATGATCTTGGAGAGCTCGCTTTTGTTCACGTTGTCCTCGATGCCGCGTGTCAGCAGCTTGCCGAATTCTGCGGAGTTGATTTCGCGCAGAAACGTCATGCCCAGCCGTTTGGGGCCAGGCGCGGCGATCAGCTCATCGAGCGACTTGACCGGACGGGTGGTGTAGAGGTCGCCCACGTAGACCTTGAAGGGGCCCTTGTAGCGGATGCCCGCGCCATTGAGCTGCAGCTTGGTGTCTGCGATGGTGACGGAGTCTTGCACCTTGATGCCGGAGATATCGATGGCGGCGAATGCTGTGGCGCTCCAGCACAGGCCAACGGTGATGAGCAGGGTGCGCAGGGCTTTGGGCATATCAATCCTTTAAAAAAAGAACGAGCGTTCGCTTCTTATTGTTGCAAAGTGTTTCGAAGCGCGCATCAGGGTTTGCGAGCAGTGCCCATGTATCAGGCGGTGTCGTGCCGCCTGCGCGTGCCCGGGCCTTGGGCGCATTTGCTACACTTTAAGGATGTTCATTCACCGCGTGTTCATCACAGGTCGCAGCGACCGGGGAGCCTGGCCCTGGCGTAAGCCTGTCTGCCTGAACACCTGATGGCACCCGGGACGACCCCGGCGTGCGCCCTGGGCCTCTTCGGCCCCCCATGAACTGCAGTGCGCCACACCCTTGGCTTGCGCGCTGCCCGAGCAGGGAGACTCCCCCGTGATCACCGAACTTGAATTCCAAAGCCTTGCCCGCGAAGGCTACAACCGCATTCCGCTCATGGCGGAAGCATTTGCCGACCTCGAAACCCCGTTGTCGCTCTATCTGAAGCTGGCCCACAGCAAGGATGGCGGCAAATACAGCTTCCTGCTCGAATCCGTCGTGGGCGGCGAGCGCTTTGGTCGCTACAGCTTCATCGGCCTGCCCGCGCGCACCCTGCTGCGCTCGCGCGGCTTCGGCGCCGCCGCCGTCACCGAGGTCGTGACCGACGGCCAGGTGGTGGAAAGCGCGGGCGGCAACCCGCTCGACTTCGTGGCGGACTACCAGAAGCGCTTCAAGGTGGCGCTGCGCCCCGGCCTGCCGCGCTTTTGCGGCGGCCTGGCCGGCTACTTCGGCTACGACGCGGTGCGCCATATCGAGAAAAAGCTGGAAAACTCCTGCCCGCCCGACACCCTGGGCATGCCCGACATCCTGCTGCTGCAGTGCGAAGAGCTGGCCGTCATCGACAACCTCTCGGGCAAGCTCTACCTCATCGTCTATGCCGACCCGGCGCGCCCCGAGGCCTACAGCAACGCCAAGAAGCGCCTGCGCGAACTGCGCGAGCAGCTCAAGTACTCGGTCAGCGCGCCGCAGGTGCAGGCCTCACAGGGCTACCCGGCGCAGCGCGATTTCGCCAAGCAGGACTACCTGACCGCCGTCGAGCGCGCCAAGGAACTGATTGCCGCGGGCGACTTCATGCAGGTGCAAGTGGGGCAGCGCATCCACAAGCGCTACACCGAGTCGCCGTTGTCGCTGTACCGCGCGCTGCGTTCGCTCAACCCCTCGCCCTACATGTACTACTACCACTTCGGCGACAGCCATGTGGTGGGCGCCAGCCCCGAGATCCTGGTGCGCCAGGAGAGCACGCCCGAGGGCCAGAAGGTCACCATCCGCCCGCTGGCCGGCACCCGCCCGCGCGGTGCCACGCCCGAACTGGACAAGGCGGCCGAGGTGGAGCTGGTGAACGATCCGAAGGAACGGGCCGAGCACGTCATGCTGATCGACCTGGCGCGCAACGACATCGGCCGCATTGCCAAGACCGGCAGCGTGAAGGTGACCGAGGCCTTCTGCGTCGAGCGCTACAGCCACGTCATGCACATCGTGAGCAACGTCGAAGGCATCCTCAATGACGGCATGACCAGCATGGACGTGCTCAAGGCCACCTTCCCGGCGGGCACGCTCACCGGTGCGCCCAAGGTGCATGCCATGGAGCTGATCGACCAGTTGGAGCCCACCAAGCGCGGCCTGTACGGCGGCGCCTGCGGCTACCTGAGTTACGCCGGCGACATGGACATGGCCATTGCCATCCGCACCGCCATCGTCAAGGACGGCACGCTCTACGTGCAGGCCGCCGCCGGCGTGGTGGCCGACTCGGTGCCCGAGCTGGAGTGGAAGGAAACCGAACACAAGGCCCGCGCCCTGCTGCGTGCCGCCGAACTGGTAGAGGAAGGACTGGAATGACCCGCGCGATCGACAACACCCAGCACTGCACGACCATGGAAGACGTGCGCCGCCACATCGACGCGCTCGACGACGTGCTGGTGCCCCTGCTGGTGACGCGCGGCGGCTACATGACGCAGGCCGCGCGCATCAAGAAGGACGCCACCCAGGTGCGCGACGAGGAGCGCATCGAGGCCATCGTGGCGCGCGTGCGCGCGCGTACGCTTAAGGAGGGCGGTGAGCCCGACATGATCGAAGCCATCTACCGCAGCATGATGGAGGCCTACATCGCCTTCGAACACCGCGAGTTTGCGCGTCTGCGCACGCCTTCGGAAGGGAGCCAGCCATGAAGCTCTTGATGATCGACAACTATGACAGCTTCACCTACAACATCGTCCAGTACTTCGGCGAGTTGGGTGCTGACGTGGAGGTGTTCCGCAACGACGAGATCACCCTCGAGGGCGTGGCCGCGCGTTCGCCCGACCGGCTGGTGGTTTCGCCCGGCCCGTGCTCGCCCGCCGAGGCCGGCATCTCGGTGGCGGCCATCCAGCACTTCGCCGGAAAGCTGCCCATTTTGGGCGTGTGCCTCGGGCACCAAGCCATCGGCGCGGCGTTCGGCGGCAAGATCATCCGGGCGCAGCAGCTCATGCACGGCAAGACCAGCGTGATCACCACCACGCAAAAGGGCGTGTTCGCCGGGCTGCCTGAACAGTTCACGGTGAACCGCTACCACTCGCTGGCCATCGAGCGCGAGAGCTGCCCCGAGGTGCTGGAGCTCACTGCCTGGACGGATGACGGCGAGATCATGGGCGTGCGCCACAAGGAGCTGCCGATTGAGGGGGTGCAGTTTCACCCCGAGAGCATCCTTACCGAGCACGGCCATGCCATGCTGCGCAACTTCCTGGAGCAGCGCGCGTGATCATCGAGCCGCAGCAGCTGCTGGTGTTCATCGCCGCAGGCTGGCTGCTCAACCTCACGCCCGGGCCGGACGTGCTCTACATCGTCTCGAACGCGCTGCGCTCCGGCACGCGCGCGGGCATCGTGGCGGGGCTGGGCATCACGGCCGGCTGTTTTGTCCACGTCTTTGCGGCCGCTGTCGGCGTGGGGGCACTGCTCGCGGCGTCGGCCACGGCGTTCACCGTGCTCAAGTGGGTAGGCGCCGCCTACCTGCTGTGGATGGGCGTGCGCATGCTGTTCTCGCGCGCCGGGGGCGGCAACGGTGCTGCGATGGCGGCAGCGCAGTCTGCCCCGCCCGCGGCGGCATCGCTGCGCAGCGTGTTCCTCGGCGGCTTCTGGACCAACGTGCTCAACCCCAAGGTGGCTCTTTTCTTCCTCGCCTTTGTTCCGCAGTTCATCGCACCGGATACCGACAACAAGGCGCTGGCTTTTGTGCTGCTGGGTGTTCTGTTCAATGTGAACGCCATTCCGGTGAACGCGGGCTGGGCGCTGGCCGCGTCCTGGATGGCGCGGCGCGCTACGGTGATCCAGCGCGGGTTGCACTGGCTTGACCGCGTGGCGGGCGCCATGTTCATCGGCTTCGGACTCAAGCTTGCGCTGACCGACAGGCCGGCCTCCTGATCCTTTTCCCTGCGGAGAAATTTTCATGCCCATCACCCCCCAGGAAGCGCTGCAGCGCACCATCGAGCACCGCGAAATCTTTCATGACGAGATGCTGCACCTGATGCGCATGATCATGCAAGGCGAGCTCTCGCCCGTCATGACGGCGTCCATCATCACCGGCCTGCGCGTGAAGAAAGAGACCATCGGCGAGATCACCGCCGCCGCGCAGGTCATGCGCGAGTTCTCCACCAAGGTGCATGTCCAGGACGCCGCCCACATGGTGGACATTGTGGGCACCGGCGGGGACGGCGCCAACACTTTCAATATTTCCACCTGCTCCATGTTTGTGGCGGCGGCCGCAGGCGCCAAGGTCAGCAAGCACGGCGGGCGTGGGGTGTCGAGCAAGAGCGGCAGTGCCGACGTGATGGAGGCCCTGGGCATCCACATCAATCTCCAGCCCGAGCAGATCGCCCAGTGCATTGCCGAGGTGGGCATCGGTTTCATGTTCGCGCCCAACCACCACCCCGCCATGAAGAACGTGGCGCCGGTGCGCAAGGAACTGGGCGTGCGCACCATCTTCAACATCCTGGGCCCCCTCACCAACCCGGCCGGCGCGCCCAATATCCTCATGGGCGTGTTCCACCCTGACCTCGTGGGCATCCAGGTGCGCGCGCTGCAGCGCCTGGGCGCCGAGCACGCCGTGGTGGTGTACGGCCGCGACGGCATGGACGAGGTGAGCCTGGGCGCGGCCACGCTGGTGGGCGAGCTGAAGAACGGTGAAATCAGCGAGTACGAGATCCACCCCGAAGACTTCGGCCTGCAGATGGCCAGCAACCGCGCACTGAAGGTTGAAACGCCCGAGCAGTCGCGCGAGATGCTGCTGGGTGTGCTCAAGGGCGAGGCGGGTGCGGCGCGCGAGATCGTGTGCCTCAACGCCGGTGTGGCGCTCTACGCCGCCAACGTGGCGGCCACCATCCCGGAAGGCATCGACAAGGCGCGCACCGCCATCGACGCGGGCGCCGCGCTGGCCAAGCTGGAGCAGCTCGTCACGCGCACGCACGCACTCGCTGCGTAATTCGGGGAACGGACCATGTGGCAAGACCCCGGCCTGTGGATCGCGCTGGGCATCTCGGCGCTGTTCGTCGTGGTGGGGTTCGCCATGCACCGCGTTTTCGTCAACATTCTGAAGCAGCCCCCCACCGGGGCCGACAAGGCACCTCCCCATGAGTGACATCCTGAACAAAATCGTCGCCGTCAAACACGAAGAAGTCGCCGCTGCCCAAAAGCGTCTGCCCCTGGCCACCATTCGCCAGGACGCCGAGAGCCGCGTGCTCACGCGCGACTTCGAGGGCGCGCTGCGCGCGAAGATCGCCAAGGGCCAAGCGGCCGTGATCGCCGAGATCAAGAAGGCCAGCCCGAGCAAGGGCGTGATCCGCGCCGACTTCATTCCGGCCGACATCGCTCAGAGCTACGCCGAGGGCGACGGCACGGTCAGCGCGGCCTGCCTGTCGGTGCTGACCGACAAGCAGTTCTTCCAGGGCAGCGTGGATTACCTCAAGCAGGCGCGCGCGAGCTGCCAGCTCCCCGTGCTGCGCAAGGACTTCCTCGTGGACCCGTACCAGGTGTACGAGGCCCGCGCCATGGGCGCCGACGCCATCCTGCTGATCGCCGCCTGCCTCGACGATGCCCAGATGGCGGACTTCGAGGCCATCGCGCGCGGCCTGGACATGGCCGTGCTCGTGGAGGTGCACGACCGCGCCGAGCTGGAGCGTGCCCTCAAGCTCAAGACCCCCCTGGTCGGCATCAACAACCGCAACCTGCGCACCTTCGAGGTCACGCTCGACACCACGCTGGGCATGCTCAAGGATGTGCCGCCCGATCGCCTGCTGGTCACCGAGTCGGGCATCCTGAAGCCTGCGGATGTGAAGACCCTGCGCGACGCTGGTGTGCATGCCTTCCTGGTGGGCGAGGCCTTCATGCGCGCCCCCGAGCCCGGCCTGGAACTGGCCAAGCTCTTTGCTTGATTCTCAAAATTAATAGCTGCTCGCGCATGCTGGATAAGCGCCGGAGGCCATTTTGACCATGAATGACCCGCAGGGCATACCAACACAGCTGCAAAGCGCTGACCCGGCCGACTGGCCCGTCGCGCCGGGCTGGCAGCCGCTGGTGCAGGACTTCTTCGCCAGCGTGGCGGGCCGCAAGCTGCGGGGCTTTCTGCAGGCACGGCTGGATGCCGGGGCCGCCATTTTTCCGCCACGCCCATTGCGCGCGCTGGAACTCACGCCGCCCGAAGCGGTGCGCGTGGTCATCCTGGGGCAGGACCCGTACCACGGCCGGGGTCAGGCCGAGGGGTTGGCGTTCTCGGTGGCGCCCGGCGTGCCGCTGCCGCCGTCGCTGCGCAACATCTTCAAGGAGCTGCAGCGCGACCTGGGCACGCCGCCACCCGCGTTTCCGCTGCCTGGGGGCAGCCTGGTGAAATGGGCCACGAACGGCGTGCTGCTGCTCAACACCACGCTCACCGTGGAAGAGGGCCAGCCCGCCAGCCATTCCGGACAGGGCTGGGAGCTGCTCACCGACGCCGTCATCCGCCATGTCGCCCAGGGCCAGCGGCCCGTGGTCTTCATGCTCTGGGGCTCGCACGCGCAAGCGAAGCGCGCCGTCATACCGCAGGACCGGGGGCACCTGGTGCTCACGGCCAACCACCCCTCGCCGCTGTCGGCGCTGCGCCCGCCCGTGCCCTTCATCGGCTGCGGGCATTTCGGCCAGGCGCGGGCGTTCCGGCAGGCGCACGAAGCGCTGGATGCTATTGAATAGATAGCTACAAGCGCTTGTCCATAAAGCGCCGGAGGCCTTTTTTACTTCAATCCCTGGCGTTCCAGCAGCATGGCATCGCCATAGCTGAAGAAGCGGTAGCCCTGCGCGATCGCATAGCGGTACAGCGCCATCACTGGCTCGTAGCCAGCCAGGGCGCTCACCAGCATCATCAGCGTGCTCTTGGGCAGGTGAAAGTTGGTCAGCAGCAGGTCCACCACCTGGAAGCGGAAGCCCGGCGTGATGAAGATATTGGTGTCCCCGCTGGCCTGGCCCGAGCGCGCCCAGGATTCGAGCGTGCGCACCGTCGTCGTCCCCACGGCCACCACGCGCCCGCCGCGCTGGCGGCAGCGCTCCAGCGCCGCCAGTGTGGCCAGGGGCACTTCGTACCACTCGCTGTGCATCTGGTGCTCGGCCAGGTTCTCGGTCTTCACGGGCTGGAAGGTGCCCGCGCCCACGTGCAGCGTGACGCTGGCACGCTCGATGCCGCGCGCCGCCAGCTCGGCCAGAACGGCGTCGTCGAAATGCAGCGCCGCCGTGGGCGCGGCCACGGCGCCGGGCGCGCGGGCGAACACGGTCTGGTAGCGCTGGCTGTCCTCGGCGGCGTCGGGGTCGTTGCCGGTGTGCTGCTGGCGCTCGATGTAGGGCGGCAGCGGCAGGTGGCCGTGGCGCTCCATCAGCTCCCAGGGGCTCTCGCCGGCCGGGCTGTGCAGCGCGAAGCGGAACAGGGGGCCGTCTTCGCCCGGCCAGCGGCCCAGCAAGGTGGCGTCGAAGCCGCCGCCCTGGCGCCCGCCGGCCATGTGCACGGTGTGGCCCGGCTGGGGCTTCTTGCTCACCTTCATGTGCGCCACCACCTCGTGGCCGGTGAGCACGCGCTCGATCAGCAGTTCGAGCTTGCCGCCGCTGGCCTTCTCGCCAAAGATGCGCGCCTTGACGACGCGGGTGTCGTTGAACACCAGCAGGTCTCCCGCGCGGAGCAGGCCGGGCAGTTCGCGGAAGATGCGGTCGGTGGGGGGGAGTTGGCGGCCGTCGAGCAGGCGCGAGGCGCTGCGCTCGGGGGCGGGGTGCTGGGCAATGAGTTCGGGGGGCAGCGCGAAGTCGAAGTCGCTGAGGGTGAAGGCGCGCGGCGCGCTGGCGGACAGATCGGTCATGGGGCTTGAGGGCCGGACGGGCCCGTTCCAAGAAAGCAGTGCGAAGGGTGCGATTGTGGCAAAACGCGAAGGCGCGGGCACGCAAAGGGGCTTATGCTGTGCATCCGCTGTGGCGTGCGGCAGGCTCCCATGGGGCCGCACACCAGGCACCACTCCCGGATCGCTGCCTATGGAAACCTTCGTCTGGAATCAATACTTCACTACCGGCCTTCCCGACGTGGATGCGCAGCACCATGCGCTGGTCGATGCATTCAATGACCTCAGCGAAGCCCTGCAGCGCAGCAATGCAGGCGATGAGGCGGGCCTGGCCGAGGTGTATGAGCGCATGGTGAACTTTGCCGAATTTCACTTTGCCGAAGAAGAATTGCTGATGCACAACCAGGGCGTGGACCCCCGGCACGTGCAGGCGCACACCGCGATGCACCGGCAGTTCATCGAACAGGTGGTGGGCATCTGGCGCTCGCGGGCGGCCTTGAAGGATCCGGCGCAGAGTTTTGTCGGCTTCCTTACCTCGTGGCTGGGCCTGCACATTCTGGGTATTGACCAGTCCATGGCGCGCCAGCTCGCCTGCCTGGAGCTGGGCATGACGGCCCCGGAGGCGTACGAGCAGGAAATGGAGGTGCACGACCAGGGCACCCAGGCCATGATCCAGATGGTGGGGCGGCTGTACCAGGTGCTTTCGCAGCAGAACACCGAGCTGGCGCAGGCCAACCTGCACCTCGAAGAGCGCGTGCAGCTGCGCACGCAGGAACTGGCCCAGGCCAATGCAGAGCTGCAGCAGGCCAACGCCCGGCTGGAGGAGTTTTCACGCACCGATGGCCTGATGCAGATCGCCAACCGAGTCTGCTTCGACGACCGGCTGGCCCAGGCCTGCGCCAGTGCTTTCCGGCACGAGCGGCCGCTGGGCGTGCTGATGATCGATGTGGACCATTTCAAGCGCTACAACGATACCTATGGACACCCGGCGGGCGATGCCTGCCTGCAGGCGGTGGCGCGGGCCGTGCAGCAGGCCCTGCCCCGGGCCACGGACCTGGTGGCCCGCTATGGCGGCGAGGAGCTGGCCGTCATCCTGCCTGACACCGACATCCAGGGCACCGGCACGGTGGCCCGGCGCGTGGTGGAGGCCGTGGCCGCGCTGGGCTTGCCGCACGGCACTTCGGGGGTGGCCCCGCATGTCACGGTCAGTGTCGGTGCGGTGGCCCGGGTTCCCGACAGCAAGGGAGCGTGCGACCGGCTGCTGGCCGAGGCCGACGCAGCGCTCTACCGCGCCAAGGATGCAGGGCGCAACCGCTGGAAGATGGCCGGCGCGTAGCGGCTACCAGGGCTGCCCTGGCATGCCCGACCACAGCTCGTTGAGGTCCGGGAAGCGCCAACGCTCCGGGTCTTCGCGCGCCACGATCTTCTCGTGGCAGCCTGGCGCGGCCAGGTCCACCATCTCGGGCGGAATGCGCATGTCGGATTTGGTGGAGAAGAACACCTTCACGCGCGGCGTCACCAGCGACTTGGGGGCCTGCTCCGTCACCACGCCGATGCGGCCCGAGGTCAGCCGCACCAACGAGCCCACCGGGTAGATGCCGATGCTCTTGACGAAGGCCTGGAACAGGCGCGGGTCGAAATGGTCGTTGGTCCACTCGGCCATGCGCCGGATGGATTCGGACGGGTCCCAGCCGCGCTTGTACGGCCGGTCGGAGGTGATGGCGTCGTACACGTCGCAGATGGCCGTCATCTTGGCGATCAGGCTGATCTTCTCGCCCTGCAGCTTGTCGGGGTAGCCCGTGCCGTCCATTTTTTCATGGTGGTGCAGGCAGGCGTCGAGCACGGCCGCTTCCACCTTGCCGCCCTCCTTGAGCATGCGGTGGCCGTGGACGGAGTGGTTCTTGACCACGGTGAACTCGTCGTCGGTGAGCTTGCCCGGCTTATTGAGCACGGCCAGCGGGATGGCGGCCTTGCCCAGGTCGTGCAGCAGGCCGGCCATGCCGGCGCTGCGCGTGTGGGCTTCGCTCAGGCCAAGCTGGCGTGCCAGCGCCACCATCAGCGCGCACACGGCCACCGAGTGCATGTAGGTGTAGTCGTCGACGGTCTTGAGGCGCGCCAGGCTGATCAGAGCGCCCGGGTTGCGCGCCACCGAGTCGGAAATCTCTTCCACCAGGCTGGAGGCGTTTTCCGCCTCCACGGCATTGCCCATGCGCGCTTCGTGGAACATCGAGACCACGGCCTGCTTGGCCTCGCCGCAGATCGAGGCGGCGCGGCGCAGTTCGCTCTGCATGCCGGCGGGCATGCGGGTGCTGGCGGGCGGCGGCTGCGCCGGGGCCGCCGTGGGCGTCAGGGCCTCCAGGCGGCTGAAGTCGGTGTCGATCTGGGCGTCCACCTCTTCGCGCGAGAGGGAGGCGGTGCCGGCGGCGACATCCTTGCCGCGCGAGACGTCGATCCATACTTCGTGGATGGACGTGGCGCGGATCAGCTCCAGGTCGTGCGGGTCGTCGAGCACGAACTTGGTGCGCCAGAACGGGTGTTCCATCCAGGAGCCGCAGAACTCATGCAGGTACATGCCCACGGTGAGATGCTTCACATCGATGCGCTTGAGCATGGCGTGGGCTTACTAAGAGAACGTAACATTTGGCAACCATGTTAGCCTTTTTCACCAACGATGGCTGACAAACCCCGGAAGACCCCCGCCGCGCCCAGCGCTGCCCAGAAGGCCTTGCACAAGCTCGGGCTGGTGCGCGACATCGACCTGGCCCTGCACCTGCCGCTGCGCTACGAGGACGAGACCCGCATCGTCCCGCTGCGCAACGTGCGCGACGGCGAGGTGGCGCAGATCGAGGCCACGGTGACCGCCTGCGAGGTGCAACTGCGCCCGCGCCGCATGCTGAAGGTGGCGGTGGACGACGGCACGGGCACCTGCGAGCTGACGTTCTTCAGCTTCTACCCCTCGCACCAGAAGACCCTGGCCGTGGGCGCACGCCTGCGCATCCGGGGCGAGGTCAAGGGCGGCTTCTGGGGGCGGCAGATGCTGCACCCGCAGTTTCGCGTGGCGGGCGGCGAGCTGCCCGCAGCGCTCACCCCTGTCTACCCCACCACGGCCGGTCTCCCCCAGCCCTACCTGCGCCGGGCCGTGGTGACCGCCCTGCAGCGCGCCGACCTGTCGGAAACGCTGCCGCCGGGCCTGGAGCCTCCCGTGGGGCGTTTTATGGGTAAAAATGGCCTGCAACGCCCGTGCAGTCTTCGCGAGGCGCTCACTTATTTGCACCACCCCGCACCCGACGTGGCGCTGGCCACGCTGGAGGACCACAGCCACCCGGCCTGGCAGCGCCTCAAGGCCGAGGAACTGCTGGCGCAGCAGCTCTCGCAGCAGCAGTCGCGCCGCGCGCGCGACCAGCTGCGTGCCCCCGTGCTGCGCCCCTCCCAGGTCGCCGACGGGGCCTGGCCATTGCATGAGCAGCTCCTGGCCGTGCTGCCCTTTGGCCTCACGGCGGCCCAGCGCCGCGTGGGCGAGGAGATCGCCGCCGATCTGGCGCGCTCCGTGCCCATGCACCGCCTGTTGCAGGGCGACGTGGGCTCGGGCAAAACCGTGGTGGCGGCGCTGGCGGCCTGCCGGGCCATGGATGCCGGCTGGCAGTGCGCACTGATGGCGCCCACCGAAATCCTGGCCGAACAGCATTTCGCCAAGATGATCGGCTGGCTCGAACCCCTGCTGGCCGCCAGCGGCCGGCGCGTGGCCTGGCTGGTGGGTGGGCAGAAGAAGAAGGAGCGCTCCGCCATGCTGGCACTGGTGGAAAGCGGCGAGGCAGCGCTGGTGGTCGGCACGCACGCCGTCATCCAGGAGCAGGTGCGCTTCAAAAACCTGGCGCTGGCCATCATCGATGAGCAGCACCGCTTCGGCGTGGCGCAGCGCCTGGAACTGCGCCGCAAACTGGAGGCGCACGGCATGGAGCCGCACATGCTGATGATGAGCGCCACGCCCATTCCGCGCACGCTGGCCATGAGCTACTACGCCGACCTCGACGTCTCGGTCATCGACGAGCTGCCGCCGGGGCGCACGCCTATCGTCACCAAGCTCATCGCCGACAGCCGCAAGGACGAGGTGATCGAGCGCATCGGCGCCCAGGTGGCAGCCGGGCGGCAGGTGTACTGGGTGTGCCCGCTGATCGAGGAGAGCGAGGCGCTGGACTTGTCCAACGCCACGGCCACGCACCAGGACCTGAGCGAGGCCCTGCCCGGCGTGGTGGTGGGCCTGCTGCATTCGCGCATGCCCACGGCCGAGAAGAAGGCCGTGATGGCGCTTTTCTCCAGCGGGCAGATGGGCGTGCTGGTCAGCACCACGGTGATCGAGGTCGGCGTGGACGTGCCCAATGCCTCGCTCATGGTCATCGAGCATGCCGAGCGTTTCGGCCTCTCGCAGCTGCACCAGCTGCGCGGCCGCGTGGGGCGCGGCGCGGCGGCGTCGGCCTGCGTGTTGCTGTATTCCACCAACGACAGTGGTCGGGTGGGCGAGACCGCCAAGGAGCGCCTGCGCGCCATGGTGGAGACCCATGACGGTTTCGAGATCGCGCGGCGCGACTTGGAGATCCGCGGCCCCGGAGAGTTTCTCGGCGCGCGCCAGTCGGGCGATGCACTGCTGCGCTTTGCCGACCTGGCCACCGACACCCACCTGCTCGAATGGGCGCGCGCCACGGCACCGCTGATGCTCGACCGCTACCCCGAATGGGCCGACCGCCATGTGGCGCGCTGGCTCGGCGGCCGCGCCGACTACCTCAAGGCGTAGAGCCGCTCTGGGCGGTAGGCGCCGGTGCTGCCAGGTGGGCAGCCTCCCATTCGTCGATGGGTACCGGGCGGCCCAGCAGGTAGCCCTGGCAGTATTGGCAACCGTGCTCGATGAGGAAGGTGCGGTGGGCCGCCGTCTCGACGCCTTCGGCCACCACTTCCAGCCCCAGCGCTTCGCTCATCACGAGAATGGCGCGCACGATGGCGTTGCTGGTGTTGTCGGTCAGCATGTCTCGGATGAAGGCCTGGTCGATCTTGAGCTGGTCCAGGGGCAGGCGCTTGAGGTAGGACAGCGAGGAGTAGCCGGTACCGAAGTCGTCCAGCGCGAAGCGGATGCCCAGCGCGCGCAACTGGTGCATGCGCTCGATGGTGGTGTCGATATCGCCCAGGATCACGCTCTCGGTCAACTCCAGCTTCAGGCACCCGGGGTCGATCTGGTGGCGTTCCAGCGCGGCGCGCAACTGGGCCACAAAGTCGGCCTGGTGGAACTGCCGCGCACTCACGTTGATGGCCAGGCTCAGGTGGCGGGTTTCGGGCCGGGCCTGCCACCGGGCCAGCTGCCGGCAGGCGGTGTCGAGTACCCACTGGCCCATGGGCACGATCAGGCCGGTTTCTTCGGCCAGTGGAATGAAGTCGGCCGGAGACACCACCTTGCCGTCGGCGCCGATCCAGCGGATCAGCGCCTCGGCGCCGACCACCGCACCGTGCTGGTCCACCTGCACCTGGTAGAAAAGCCGGAACGCCTGCACCTCGAGTGCGTCGCGCAGGGCCATCTCCAGAGCGGCGCGGGCATCGACGGCCGCCTGCATGGGCGCATCAAAGAACAACAAGGCGTTGCCGCCTTCTTCCTTGGCGCGGTACAGCGCCACCTCGGCCTGCTTGAGCAGGCTGTCGGGCGAGGGCGAGCCGGCGCAGAACAAGGCAATGCCCATGCTGGTGGTGGCGTACAGGCGTCTGGCGTCTCCCAGGTCGTAGGGGGCGGCAAGGGTCTGGTGCACTTTCTGGGCGATGGTCTGCGCCCGATCGGAGGGGCCATCGATGTCGGGCACGATGATGCCGAAAGTGTTGCTGCCCAGGCGCGCCACGGTGTCAAGCGCCCCCGTGCAGCCCTGGATGCGCCGCGCCATCGTGCGCAGCAGCCAGTCGCCCGTGTCGTGACCGCGTGTGTCGTTGATCTGCTTGAAGCGGTCGATGTCGATCAGCAGCAGCAGCCCCTGCGCGGTGCCCTGTGCGCTGGCATCGACGGCCTGCTGCAGGTGGTCGCGCAGCAGGGCGCGGTTGGGCAGGCCGGTCAGGGCGTCGTAGTAGGCCAGCTGGTGGACCAGCGCCTCCGACTGCTTGCGCTGCGTGATGTCCTCCTTGGTGGAGACATAGTGGGTGACCACGCCGTCTTCGTCAAAGATGGGGGCGATGGTCGCCAGCTCCACGTAGGTGCTGCCATCCTTGCGGGTGTTGACGAGCTCGCCGCGCCAAGGCTGCCCGGATTGGAGGGCGGCCCACATGGCGGTGTAGGTGGCGGGCGGTGTGAGACCCCGGTTCAGGATGCGCGGGTTCTGTCCCAGCACCTCTTCGCGTGTGTAGCCCGAAGAGCGCAGGAAGGCATCGTTCACGTACTCGATGCGGACGGCGGTGTCAGTGATGACAATGGCCTCGGGGCTCTGCTCCACAGCGGTGGACAGGCGGCGCAGATCCACATCGCGTTTTTGCAGTTCGCTGGCCATGTGGTTGATGCCCTGCTCCACCGCAAGGAGCTCCTGCACGCGAGAGAAACGCCGAATGCGTGTCTGCAGCCGTCCTGCCGCCACACTGTCAATGGCGCCCGTGATCTCGCGGGTCCAGGCCTCGATCAGGCCGTAGATGTAGTAGCGCGCCGTGAGGATCGACACCAGGGCAATCGCTGCCAGCAACAGAATGCGCCACCAGAAGCCCTGGTCTATGCGGGCCACGGTGCGGTCCAGTGGGGCGCCAATGGCGACCAGCAAGGGCGTGCGGGAAAACTGCGGGGTACCGATGCCGTACATCCGCCGGTTGCCGTCAAAGCCATCGAGTTCGCGCACCCGCTCGCCAGCCTGCAGGGCCTGCAGAAACGGCTCTGCGGCGTCGGGTCCCTGGCGCTGTGCCTGTGGCAGGGCGGCGACCGGGTGGTAAGACAGCACGTTGCCTGTCTCGTCTAGTAAGAAGGCATTCCACCCTTCGGGCAGCTTGAATTCCGCGATCAGCCTGTCGAACCAGCCGAGCTGGATCGAGGCGAACAGCACGGCCATGAGCTGGCCCTGGCCGTCGCGCACCGGGTAGCCGAAGACCATGATCGGCTGGTGCGTGATCTTCCCGAAAATGAATTCACCAGCAGTGATGTCCTCGCCCGCCATCGCATCCTGGAACCACAGCCGGTCGTTGGCATTGACCGCCGTGCTCAGCGGGCTGGCGCTACAGAAGATGGAGCCGTCGGGCCGGGCCGCGCCCAGATTGGCGAAATCTTCCATCGACTGCAGCAATCGCTGGGCCAGGCCGGAACAGTCCTTGGCGTCGAGCGACTGCAGATTGTCGGCCCGGGCCATGATCTGGAAGGTCTGGCGCATGTTGCGCAGGGCGGCATCTTCCGTCAGGCGGGCAGCGGTCAGCATCCGCGTGACTTCGTTCTCCAGGCCCGCGATGGCGTCCTGGCGCCGCTCGCGGTAGTCGAAGAACGCCATCAGGAACACCGGCAGGCTGGCCATGGCAATGACGACCCACAGGCGCAGGTGCAGAGACCGGGGGGTACGGAACGGCATGGTCCATGCATCATAAGATGCGCGCACGTCCGCCGCACCGGGGTTGTGCCATAGGGGCATGTCGGTGCCTTGGTGGCGGCGCGCTGCCTGGGTGCTTACACTGCCATCCTCATGACCCTTACCGAACTCAAATACATCGTGGCCGTGGCGCGCGAAAAGCATTTTGGCCGCGCAGCCGATGCCTGCTACGTGTCGCAGCCCACGCTGTCGGTGGCCGTCAAGAAGCTGGAAGAAGAACTCGATGTCAAGCTGTTCGAACGCAGCGCGAGCGAGGTCAGCGTCACGCCACTGGGCGAAGAGATCGTGCGCCAGGCGCAAAGCGTGCTGGAGCAGGCCGCCGCCATCAAGGAAATCGCCAAGCGGGGCAAGGACCCGCTGGCCGGTGCCCTGACGCTGGGCGTGATCTACACCATCGGCCCCTATCTGCTGCCCGACCTGGTGCGCAATTCCATCCGCAACACGCCGCAGATGCCGCTGATGCTGCAGGAGAACTTCACCGTCAAGCTGCTGGAGATGCTGCGCACGGGAGAGATCGACTGCGCCATCCTGGCCGAGCCCTTTCCCGACACCGGGCTGGCGATGGCCCCGCTGTACGACGAGCCTTTCATGGCGGCCCTGCCCAGTCACCATCCGCTGGCATCGCAGAAGTCGGTGTCGGCCGCAGAACTCAAAAGCGAGAACATGCTGCTGCTGGGGGCGGGCCACTGCTTTCGCGACCATGTGCTGGAGGTCTGCCCCGAGTTCGCGCGCTTTGCCAGCAACGCCGAGGGCATTCGCAAAACTTTCGAGGGTTCTTCGCTGGAGACCATCAAGCACATGGTGGCCGCAGGCATGGGGGTGACCCTGGTGCCGCGCCTGGCCGTGCCGCGCGAGGCGCTCACGGTATCGGCGCGCCGGCGCAAGACGGACCAGCCGCACATCCGCTACCTGCCCATCCAGGAAACCGATGGCAGCGCGCCGCCCATGCGCCGCGTGGTGCTGGCCTGGCGCCGCAGCTTCACGCGCTATGAGGCCATTGCAGCGCTGCGCAACGCCATCTACGCCTGCGAGCTGCCGGGCGTCATGCGCCTGTCCTGAGATGAAACACCCCCCTGAGTCGCCTCCGGCGCCTTCCCCCCGCTCTCGCAGCGCTGCGCGCTGCGGGCAGGGGGACGCTCCCAGCGCGGCGGGGCGGCCCTTGCGCTGGAGCCCTGGCTTGGGGCGCGCCAGTTTCATGCGTCGCGGGCGGCTCTTGCACGGCGGCCTTGGCCAGGGGCGCGCCGGTTTCATGGGTTGCGGGTGCCGCGTTTGCAGAATGGACAGCTGAAGGGTCAGCTCCCGGCGCAGGGTTTTTGGCACGGGATGCATGGTGCCTGCGCTACAGTGTTTGCATGTCTGCGTGGCAGACCTCTTGTATTCCCATTTCCCAGGAGAAGACCATGGCCAAAGCCTCCAAGACCACTGCGCCCAGCATCCACATCGGCATCAGCGACAAAGACCGCGCGGCCATTGCCCAGGGCCTCGCGCGCCTGCTGGCCGACACCTACACGCTGTACCTGACCACGCACAACTTCCACTGGAACGTGACGGGGCCGATGTTCAACTCGCTGCACGCCATGTTCATGGCGCAGTACACCGAATTGTGGAACGCCGTGGACCCGATTGCCGAGCGCATCCGCTCGCTGGGCCATGTGGCGCCGGGCTCGTATGCCGAATTCGGCAAGCTCGCCAGCGTGCCCGATGCGCCGGCCAAGCCACCCAAGGCGATGGACATGGTGCGCATCCTCGTCGAGGGCCATGAGGCCGTGGCGCGCACTGCGCGCAGCCTGTTCGCGGTGGTGGACAAGGCCAGCGACGAACCCACGGCCGACCTGCTGACCCAGCGCCTGACGGTGCACGAGCAGACCGCCTGGATGCTGCGTTCGCTGCTCGAAGAGTGATCGCTGCGGGCACCGCATGAGCACCAGCACCGATGCCGCCGCGCCGGGCCAGGGCGCAGAAATCGAGATCAAGCTGGCACTCCCGGCGGGCAGCGCCGGGCCGCTGCTGCGGCGCCTGTCTGCCGTGCCCGCGCTGGCGCGGCACCGGCCCGTGCACCAGCAGGTGCACAACCTCTACTACGACACCTCCGACCAGGCCCTGCGGCGCCAGCGCGCGGCGTTGCGCATCCGGCGTGTGGACGGCGGCGTTGCGCCCCAGTGGCTGCAAACCCTCAAGACCGCCGATGCCGGCCTCTCGGCGTTGAGCCGGCGCGGCGAGTGGGAGGTGCCTGTGGACGGGCCCGCATTGCAGCAGGACGCCCTGCGCGAGGCGCCGCCCTGGCGGCGGC
>JAANMX010000287.1_pt1 | contig 68636 bp, 56 predicted proteins | sample 7279681 | NCBI WGS metagenome assembly JAANMX01 (sample SAMN14094542, study PRJNA606508) | bioreactor metagenome | isolation source: A lab-scale SPAN reactor treating ammonium-rich wastewater day 351 | place: Ireland: Galway | collected 2018-01-01
TTCTTTCTGCAAATCCAGCCGCTGGTCACTCTTCAAATCCCTGTCTTTCTCGCCGTCTTATGCCCTTGCTTCTTGACCGTATTTTTCGCACTGCGCCCTTTCTATCAGAAGTTCTCGGCTTACAACGACAACGCCCGGCCATTACCCCTTCAACGCACCGGCCAGCAGACCGCGCATAAAGAGTTTGCCCAGGAGCAGATAGACGATAACAGTAGGCAACGCGGCGATCAGCGCCGCTGACATCTGTACATTCCACTCCACAGACCAACTACCGGCGATATTCTTCACGGCGATGTTGACAGGAGCAAGCACTGGGTTACTGAGGACAATCAACCCGATCAGATAGTCGTTCCAGATGGAAGTAAACTGCCAGAGCAGTACCACCGCAAAGGCTGGCATAGAGATGGGCAGCAGAATATAGCGGTAGAGACCGAAGAAGCCGCAGCCGTCGATTTTGCCAGCGTCCATCAGTTCATTAGGAATTCCCGCGTAATAGCCACGGAAAAGCAGGGCCGTAATCGGAATCCCAAAGATACAGTGAACCAGAATCAGTCCAGGCATTGTGGCATAGAGACCCACGGCCATGAGTGTCTGGACAAGAGGAATCAGAATGCCCTGATAGGGGAGAAACATCCCCACCAGGAAGAGAATGAAGAGTGTGTCCGACCCGCGAAAACGCCACTTAGCAAAGATATAGCCGTTAATCGAGCCAATCATCGACGAAATCAGCGCGGCCGGGACAGTGATCATCACACTGTTCCAGAAGTTGGGGGCCACCAATGTCCACGCCTGGGTGAAACTGCCCAGATACAGCCCTTTGGGAAACTCCCACATCCGGGTCACATTGACGTCCTGATAGGGCTTCAGGCCGGTGATTAGCATCACGTAGAAGGGCATGGCATAGAAGGCGGCGAAGGCGATTAGCACCAGATAGATGGCACTCTTACTCCAAATCCGTTGAATACTCATCGCTCGGTCTCCTGCTGCATACTCATCAGATAAGGCACAACCAAGAAAATCGCCAGGATGAGCATAAACGCGCCGATGGCGGCTCCCAGCGCAAAGCGATTGGCACCAAAGGTAGTCTGGAACATATTGAGGGCCAGCGTATCGATGGCATTACCCGCGCCGCTGCCACCAATCGTCGCTACCAGATCAAAGACCCGAATTGAATTCATGCCAGTCAAGACCAGGGCGGTGAAGGTGACGGGCATGAGCAGGGGAATGATGATGAAGCGGTAGGTGGCCCACGCGCCGGCTCCGTCGATGGCGGCTGCCTCACGCAATTCATTGGGAATTCCGCGCAGACCGGCCAGATAAAGGGCCATCACATAGCCGGTGAACTGCCAGGAGGCCGCAATCGTCACCGCCCAGATGCCGTACTCAATACTTGCAAACCAGGTCGGCTGAAACCAGTCCATACCAACTTTGGCAAAGAGCAGATTGATGCCCGTCGTCGGCTGCATCAACCAGCGCCAGGCCACACCGGTCACAACTCCGCTGACCGCAAAGGGGAAGATGAAGAGGGTGCGAAAAAATGCCTCCCCTTTGATCTTCTGGTCCAACAGCGAGGCGAGGATGAAGCCGATGACAATGCACTGGCTCATAAAGCCGATGGCGTAGAAGAGCAGATTGCGCAGATCAGCGTGGAAACGACGGTCATTGAACAGCCGTATCCAATTTTTCAACCCCACAAAAGTATAGTCGACGACTACACTTTTCCAGTCCACTGTCGAAATGTAGAAGGTCCAGGCGATAAAGCCGTAGATAAAGATAGCCACGGCAATGATCGACGGGAGCAACACCAGCACGGCAAGCGCCATATCACTACGCAGCCAGCGGCGTCGCTTGGGCCGGGTATTGGAAGAGAGGGCGGCCAAGCCGCCCTCCCCAGAAACAGACGCATTGAGTCTATTTGCCAAACTCTGCTTCCTCCGCGGCTGTTACCATATCAGCCTGAGCCACGGCTACATCCCGGGTCGCAAGCATGTTATTGACAGCAAGGTCATAGTCGAGCAGGAAGCTCTGCTTGGCCGCAGCACCGTGTTGCAGGCTGGGGACCAGCGTGTTGCTCGCCCAGTCGTCCATAGCAGACAGTTGATACTCGTCGTAGACCGACAGGTCAGCATCTGTGCGGGCAGGAATCGAGCCTTTGATCGGGTTGAAGGCGTCCTGGCCCTCTTTCGATCCACAGACCTTCAGCCAGTTGACCGCATTGTCCCTGTACTGCACACCCTTGGGCAGGCCAAAGGAATCGGACAGCATATCAAAGATGCCGTCGGTGCCCGGGCTGGCTGCCCACTTGTAATCGGTGAAGCCCATAGACTTGAGCACGCCGTGGGTCCAGTCGCCCATAATCATCATAGCAGGGCCTTCGTCGCCCACGAAGCGATCGTTGATGTCGCCCCAGGTGATGCTCAGGTAATCGGAGAGGGTGTAGTCCCAGAGCTTGTTCAGAATCTCCAGACCCTTGGTGACACGTTCGTCCTCCCAGCTTACGCTGCCATCGAACAGTCCGCGCCAATCATCCGGCCCCATCGTGGCAATGAGAATCGTCTCCAACACATGGCCGTTGAAGTTGCCGTCAGCACCGGCGATGGCGATGGCCGGAATGCCTGCTTCCTTCAGTTTGTCAGCCATGACAAAGAATTCGTCCCAATCCTTGGGCGGCTCGGTCGCGCCCACGGCTTCCAGCTTGGACGGGCGATACCAGAGCACATTGGCCCGGTGAATATTGACCGGCACGGACCAGGGGTGGCCTTCGTAAGAGGCAATAGACAAGAGATCTTTGGGGAAGACATCATTGAAGCCAGCTTCGGCGAAGAGGTCATCCAGGGGATCCATGCGGCCAGCCACCACATGGCTGTCGATCAGTTCCCGGCCCAGGTGAACCTGGAAACTCTCTGGGGGTTGTCCACCCATCATACGGGTTTCGAGCAGGGCCTTCATATCCCCACCCTGACCGGTGCCGCCAGCCAAAGCCGCATTGATCACTTCGACGTCAGGATATTCTCTGCTGTAGATGTCATACAGAGCTTGGAGCGCACCTACCTCACCGCCAGAGGTCCACCAGGAGAAGATTTCCAACTTACCGGCATCAGCGGCAGCAGGAGCCGCTGCCGCAGCAGGCGCACCAGCAGCCGGGGCCGCGGCGGGGGCAGCCGCAGGCGCACACGCGGCCAGAGCAGTCATCGTTGCACCGACGCCCAATAGCCGCAAAAACGAACGACGTGACATTCCTTCAATACCATTCATTTGCATTCTCCTCTGCTATGTTTTGTACAACAACAATACAACCAAGCGTTTTGAAACGCTCTACAACCGGGGGTGCTTTTGGGTAACGCTACAGGGGGAAGTGTCCAACTACGGGCATAAAACGCTGCGCAGAATGGGTCAAGGGTTGACCCGCTCCACAGAACAATTATAGATCGTTTCCGGAGGAATTAGCAAACCTTGCCCATTGCCCCCTTCCCCAGCAAGGCTTGTCAAAGAATAACTTCCCGTTTCGGTGCGTCGCACTGTCCAGATCAGGTTGCGGAGTAGGGCCGTTTTGTGGACAGTGCGACGCACCGGATGGAACCTATTTCTTGACGAGTCCTAACGAGCCTGCCGCAGCCGGGCCAGCGCGCCGAAACTATCCCGCAAGTGTGGGTAGAGCGCATCAAAAATTTCGTAGAGATCGTCATAGCGCTGGCTGTGGGCCAGATTGGGTTCAAAGCCCGTCGCGATGGGGAAGAAGCTCTCGTCGGGGAAAAGGCTCTCGTACCAGCCCAGCCCCGCACCGGCCAGGATAGCCGCGCCCACCACCGCCGCGCTACCCGGATCAGCCAGAATCTGAATCGGGCGGTTCAGCACATCGGCCAGGATTTGGCTCCACAGGGCAGACTTTCCCCCGCCCCCGGCCAGCAGCAACGGCTCCCCTGACCCCAGCCCCAACACCCCGCAGAGCGAACGGTAGGCCAAGGCGGTCCCCTCCAGCACAGAACGGGCCAGATCGCCGCTGGTGGTATCGACGCCCATCCCCACAAAACAGGCCCGGGCGTCGGGATCGGTAAAAGGCGAGCGCTCCCCGGCCAGATAGGGCAGATAGAGCACGCCCCGGCTGCCCGGCGACGTCCCCCCGGCCAGACGCTCCATTTCGGCGTAGGCCAGGGGTGTACCCTGGCCCAGCACCCCCCGCACCCACTCCAGATTGCCCCCCGCGGTCAGCATCGGGGCCACCTGAATCAGCCGCTTGGGTTGGGGATGGCGCAGGGTAAAGAGACCGGCCTCCGGGTTGGGCGTGGCGCGGTCAAAGCTGGCGGCAATCCAGCCGCTTGTGCCCAGATAGCAGTAGGCCCGGCCCGGCAGACCCGCACCCACGCCCACAGTCGTTGCGCCCAGATCCCCCGAGCCGTGAAAGACGGGTGTCCCCGCGGGAATGCCCGTCGCCTGGGCCGCGCCAGGATGGAGACTGCCCATCACCGCGGAGGCGGGCAAGAGAGCGGGCAACTTTTCGTGTCCCAGCCCCAGCCCATCGATCACATCCCACAGCCAGTCGTTGGCCGCCAGATCGAGCAGACCGGTGGTGGAGGCGGTGGTGAAGTCGCTGGCCGCCACGCCGCACAGCCGCCAGCCGATGTAATCGTGCGCGCCCAGCAGAAGGGTGTCAGCCGCGGCCAACCGGGCCGGCTCATTCCTTTGCAGCCAGAGCCATTTGGCAAGCACACTGCTCCCGCCCTGAAGATTGCCCGTCCGCTCGGTCAGCCAGGCAGCGCCCATGCGCCGTTCAATTTCGCCAGCTTCCGCCCCGGCCCGGCTATCTGAATAGAGGATGGCATTGCCCAGCGCGCCGCCCGGCCCCAGCAGAATCGTATCCTGCATCTGACCGCTGAGGGCGACCCCGGCGATCTCAACTGTGGGGAGCGCCGCCGCCCCCCACAGTTGGCCCAGCGCCACGCAGACAGCGGCCCACCAATCTTCCGGGGATTGCTCCACCTGCTGGCTGGCCGGTGTCCGGGTGGGATAGCCCGCATAGCCCGTCGCCAGCAGACGCCCCTCCCGGCTGACCAGACCGGCTTTGGCCCCAGTGCTGCCGATGTCCAGCGCAATGATGGCTTCCATCTCTGCTTCTACTTTGCGTTGGCCGCGGTGATCAGCACACCGGCAATCGTCAGCAGGTCCGAGGCCGGTTTCTCGCCGGAGAGATATTTGGCGATGATGCCGGTCATTTGCTTCGCCATCCCGTCAAAGTCCTGCTCGATTGTGCCCACAAAGGGGCCGCCCTTGACAATCTCGGCTTTGGCAAAGTCCGTGCCGTCGATGCCGACCACCTGAATCCCCGTGCGGCCCGCGGCTTCGATGGCCTGGACAGCGCCCATAGCCGGTTCATCCCAGCCCGCCCAGATACCGGCAATGTCGCCGTCGTTGGGATAGGCGGTCAGCAGGTCCTGGGCCAGGCTGCGGGCAAAGTCCACTGGGCCGGGGACTTCGATGTGCTTCTTTTCGATGATTGTAATGCCGGGGTATTTGGCAAATTCCGCCGCGGCGGCCTCGGCCCGTGCCCGCACGCCGGGGTGGGGGTCGTGGGTGAAGAGGATGACATTGCCCGCGCCGCCGATGGATTCGGCCAGGTGGTGGGCTGTCTCCTGGCCCAGTTGGCCGTTGTCCGATGTGATGTTGAGGACGACACCGGGGGCTACTCCTGCGTCCAGACCAAAGACGGGGATGCCCGCGGCCTGGGCCGATTCCAGCCCTTTTGTCATCTGGGCCGGGTCGCCCATACCCAAAACGATGGCGTCCACATTCTGGGTCACGGCGTTTTCGATGCGGCTGACCAGTTCATTGAAGTCGGCGTTGGTGTCGGTGACAGTCACATTCCAGCCCTGCTCCTGTCCATAGGCCTGGAAGCGGTCGATGACGAGCTTTGTGGTGGCGTTCGCCATATAGGGCGTCACCACCGCTACGGTAATCTGTTTGGCGGCGCTGCCCGCAGCCTGGGGTGGCGGCGGCGCGGCACAGGCCGTTGCCATCACCAGCAGGGCCAGGGCCAGGGCTAGACGAACAAACTTTTGCATCATTGAAGTTCTCCTTTGGAATGGGGTAAAAAAGAGCAGAGTTGTATACACGGATGGAAAGGAACACGGATTTTCTTGGTGAAACAGGCAAAGTCTTCAGAGCCTGTTTAATAATTCAGGCTCTTAGCGCGCAGCTTTGTAACCACGGAAAACACAGAAAATTCTCTTTCGCTTTTTTTCTGTGTATTCTGTATTTTCCGTGGTCAGATCAAGATCCTGTTTAATAATTCAGGCTCTAAGAACACGAATTGTCCGAATTTCACGAAGAAGACGAATTTTTCTGCGTAATCTGCGAAAATCTGCGTTCAAAATTCTCTTAAAATCTCCGGGCTACCGGCGGCGGCTTGCCAGACCGGAGACCAGCACAGCCAGAATAATAATCGTGCCGGTCAGAATGTTCTGGATGTAGGAATTGACCCCCAGAATGTTCAGCCCGTTGTTCATCACCCCCAGCAGCAGCACGCCAAAGAGCGTGCCTGGGATGTGGGCCTCGCCCTCCCGAAACATTGTCATCCCCAGAAAGACCGCGGCGATGGAAGTAAGCATAAAGGGTTCGCCAGCCGTGGGGTGGGCCGAAAAGAGGCGGCTGGTCAGGACAATCCCCGCCAGGGCCGCGCCCAGCCCAGAGCAGACAAAGGCGATCAGCCGCAGACGGCGCACATTGATTCCGGCCAGAAACGACGCCTCCACATTGCCGCCGATGGCGTAAAGACGGCGGCCAATCGTCGTCTGCTCCATCACAAACCAGGTGACGAGCAGCACGGCCAGCAGAATCAGCACCGGGTTGGGGATTGGCCCCGTGCGCCCCTGACCGATGGGACGGAAAGCCTCGTTGATACCGGAAAAGAGGGTCGCGCCGTCGGTGTACCAGAGGGAAAGCCCCCGAAACGCGGTCATCGTCGCCAGGGTTGCCACGAAAGCGGAGAGACCGGCATAGGCCACCAGCAGCCCATTGAGCAACCCAGCCAGCGCGCCCACGCCCAGTCCGACGGCGAGGGCAGGCCAAAGGCCCGTGCCCTGAATCAGCAGGTCCGCCACCACCACACCGGCCAGACTTGCCAGGGTCCCCACAGAAAGATCAAAATCGCCCACCACCATCACAATCGTCATCGCCATCGCCACAATCGCCAGAATCGAGACCTGCTCGGCGATGTTGCGCAGATTGTTGACGCTGAGAAAAACACCGGGGCGCAGGAGGGCGAAGACAGCGACCATTGCCAGCAGACCCACAAATGTGCCGTAGCGGCGCAGGAAGTGGGTGACGAAGGAGGCAAAATCGCCCCGAGGTTTCCCGTTCTGCGTGGCACTCCCCTGCGCGCGATCAGGTGTAGCCATTGTGCAATCTCGATTTCAGGAATGGGATGCAAAAGTTGGAGAAGTGTACCACAATAAGCCGGGGAAAGATATTTTTTCCGCTTTGTTTTCCTATTGACAGAAGGCTGTTCAATCGGTTACAGTGACATCCGGGAAGGGATAATCATTGCCCCTGCATCTTCCGATTATTTCTGTTGTCTTCGAATGAAGGAAAATACGTAATGTCAGGACTCATCGAGATCAACCCCGACGTAATGCTGGGCAAACCGGTAATTCGCGGTACGCGCGTTCCGGTCGAGTTGATTCTGCGCAAACTGAGCGAAGGGGCCAGCTATACCGACTTGCTCGACGCCTATCCCCGGCTCAACGAGGCAGCCATCCACGCGGCCCTGGCCTACGCCGCGGCTACTCTTGCCCACGAAACGGTACTCCTCACCCCGGCTTTCGCCTGATGGCTTCTTTGCGTTTTCTGGCCGACGAGAGTTGTGATTTTGGGGTCGTGCGCAGCTTGCGCGACGCGGGCTATGATGTCATCGCAGTCGCTGAATTGATGCAGCGTTCAGTAGACCGGGACCTGATCCAGCAGGCGTCAACCGAACAGCGAGTTCTGCTAACCGAAGACAAAGATTTCGGCTGGCTAGTTTATGTCAGCCACGAAGAATCAGCCGGTGTGATTCTGATTCGCTACCCCGGCCATGCCAGAGCCACATTGCCCCACACCCTCCTACAATTGGTGCAGACCGAAGGTGAGAAGCTGTCCGGTGCCTTTGTGGTAGTGGGTCCCGGCCAGATTCGTATCACGCCTCGCCGAACCGTAAGCTAGTCTTGCAGGTATGATTTTCAACCGCACCTACCCCCCATAGCACAATTGCAGCAGCCGCTCCTGATCCACCCCGGCCTGCTCCACCAGCGCCACCTGCCGCCCCTCGTGTAGCACCAGCAGCCGGTCGGCCAGCCCCAGGAGTTCGGGCAGTTCCGACGAGACCAGAATCACCCCTACCCCCTGCCCGGTCAACTGGCGCACAATCTGGTAGAGTTCATTCTTCGCGCCCACATCAATGCCCCGGGTCGGCTCGTCCAGCAGCAACACCCGCACATCCCCGGCCAGACAGCGGGCCAGAACCACCTTTTGCTGATTGCCGCCAGACAACTGCTGCACAGACTGGTGCAGGCTGGCCGCGCGCAGACCCAGCGCGCTGCCCAGCCGCTCGGCCCCGGCCAGTTCCCGCCGTCTGTCCAGCACAAAGCCCCGGGCAAAGCGGGGCAGATGGGTCAGGGTCACATTCTCGAATATGGGCCGGGAGAGGATCAGCCCCTGGCCGCGCCGCTCCTCCGGCACCAGCGCCATCCCCAGCAGGAAGGCGGCCTGGGGCGAGGCGGGGCGAATGGCCCGGGGCTGGTCTGCCCCTTCCCACAGGGCCAACTGCCCCCGGCGGATGGGGTCCACGCCGCAGAGCAGATGGAGCAGTTCGGAACGGCCCGCGCCCACCAGCCCGGCCACGCCGATCACCTCGCCCCGGTGCAGGGTAAAGGAGATGTCGCGCACTCTGTCCCCCGCCAGCCCCTCGGCCCGCAGGAGTGGGATAGCACGGCTGGAGCCGTCGGCTTCCGCCCCAGCCGTTGGCAACGTCTGCCCCCGCCCGGTCATCAGCCGGATCAGTTCGGCCCGGTCCAGCTCGCCCGTGGGCCGGGTGGTGACGACCTTTCCGTCCCGCATCACCGTCACCCGCTGGGTCAGATCGAAAATTTCTTGCAACCGGTGGGAGACATAGACGACGCTTACGCCCTGGCTTTGCAGCTGCCCCACCGCGCCAAAAAGATGCTCGATCTCCTGATCGGTCAGGGTGGCGGTCGGCTCGTCCATCACCACCAGCCGGGCCTGGGCCGCAAAGGCCCTGGCGATGGAAATCATCGTCTGCTGCCCCCTGGGCAGACGGGCCACAGCCACATCCAGCGGAATCTCCACGCCCAGTTCTTCCAGAATCTGGCCCGCGGCGGCGCGCAGACGCCCCCAGCGAATCTGCCCCCAGGCCCGACGGGGGTAGGGATGGCCCAGAAAGATATTCTCGGCGGCGTCGAAATAGGGGACCAGATTGAGTTCCTGATGGATGAAAGCCAGCCCCAAGCTGCGGGCATCACCCACACCGCCCAAATTCACCGGCTGCCCGTCCCAGCGAATCGTCCCGCTATCCGCGGCCACTGCCCCGGCCAGAATTTTGATGAGGGTGGATTTGCCCGCGCCGTTTTCCCCCACCAGGCCGAGAATCTCCCCCGGCTGCACGGAAAGGGATACCTGGTCCAGCGCCTGGACGCCGGGGTAGCGTTTGGAGAGATTTTCGACGGAGAGGAGAGGGGGCGTTGTCATAGGATAGGGGTCAAGGAAGTGAAATGGGCTTAATTCTTTGCTGACAAGGCGTGAAACGTGAAACGTGAGTTCGGGTCGGGTGATCTCACGTTTCACGTTTCAGTCTGTTCAGCCTGTCAACGCGTCCTGCATCCGCCGCAGTTTATAGACGAAGGACTCCTTCACCAATTCCACCATCCCGTAGGTAATGGCCTGCCCCTTGGCCACGTCCTGCTTCAGCACCGCGCCCGGGGCCAACCCCAACGGCAGCAGATTCTCGGCCCGGGCGACGGTGGCCTTTTCACACAGACCGCTGACCGTATAGCCGCCGCCTCCGTCCAGCATCTCCCCGGCCTTCAAGTCTCGCTTGGCCGCGGTGATACACTCGGCGGTGGGGGTGGGCGCGCAGGCACCGGTGGCCTGGCCCAGCAGGACCGCCGCCGCGATGGAGATGGGCGCTTCCACGGCCACCAGATGATAGGGGCGATGGAGCAGGAAGTTGTGACCGTCGCCGCCCACTTTGCCGATATAGCCGGTCAAATCCTCGGCGGTGAAGGGGTGTTCCGTGCGGATGACGGCAAAGACGCCCATTTTCAGCGGGTCGGGCAGCATCGTTTTGCCATCGGTGGCGATGCTGTTGGCAAGCTCCACCACCCCGTGCTGGGAGAGCAAGCCGCCCTCGCTCCGCAGGCTGAAGCGCTGGGGAATCTCGGCCAGATTGACCGACGGCTCGTGCATCCCCCGCACATCCGGCACAAGACCGGCGGCGTTGGCCAGGGCGGTCATCTCCACCTGGGCTTTCGTGCCGTCCCGGAAGGAGTTGAACATTTTCAGATTGATGGTGCGCCGCTCCAGCACTTCGTCGCTGAAGCCAAAGCGCTGGGGAACCGTGTCCGGCGTGCCCTCCGGGTCGTCGGCGTAGAGGATTGTGCCCCGGCCCGCGGCCACAATCTCGAAGCCTAGGCTGCGCGCCCAGTCGATCATATGTATTGTGCAGGCGGGCTGGTCCCCGTCCACCATCGAATAGACCACCCCGGCAGCGTCAGCCTGACGGCGCAGAATGCCGCCGACGGTCACATCGGCTTCCACATTCACCATTACGACGTGCTTGCGGTTGGAAAGGGCGTGCCAGGCCATCTTCGCCCCCACCTCCGGGATGCCCGTGGCCTCCACAATCACATCCACGGATTCGGAGGCGGCCAGGAGCAGGCCATCCTCTACAACCGTCGGTTTGCCAGCGCGGATGGCGTCCTCCATCTCGTCCAGCGTCTCGGCGGCGCGGATTTCGTCGGCGGGGACCCGGCTGGAGGTGTAGGCGTGGCGGGCGTGGGCCAGGTTGATGTCGGCGATGACAGATACTTCCATCCCGCGCATCTGGGAAATCTGCGCCACCAGCCCCGCGCCGAATTTGCCTGTGCCGATAATGCCGACGCGGATGGGTTTGTTCTGCGCGGCGCGTTGGGCGAGTAGGGGGTAGATGAACATTTGGGGTCCTCCAGAGAGATTGCGAGATTGGAGATTGAGAGATTCGTCGAGGAGGCGTGAAACGTGAAACGTGAGAAGGTCCGAGTGATTTCACGTTTCACGTTTCACGCCTTCTGCGCCTGATAATCGCTGTAATTCCCCGGATAGTCGGTCAGCGTTCCCTCGTCCAGTTCGACGATGCGGCCCACCACCCGGTCCAGGAAGTAGCGGTCGTGGGAGATGACAAAGACTGTCCCCTCGAAGTCGGCCAGAGATTCTTCAAGTACCTCCGCGGCGGCGATGTCCAGATTGTTGGTCGGCTCGTCCAGCAGCAGAAAGTTGGCCCCGGTCAGGGTGAGGAGGGCCATTTGCAGACGGCTGCGCTCCCCGCCGGAGAGGGTGGAGACCTTCGAGCGAATCTGCTCGTAGGTAAAGAGAAATGTCGTAAGCATACTGACCGCGGTGGATTCGGTGAGGGGCGCGGCCCGGCGTATGCTCTCCAGCAGGGTGGCGTTGTAGTCGAGGGTTTCGTGCTCCTGGGCGTAGTGGCCTGTGCGCACGCTGGGTCCGATGACGATTTCGCCGCCGGTCGGCGCGTCCTGGCCCAGGAGCAGGCGAAAGAGGACCGACTTGCCTGCGCCATTCGGCCCCACCAGACCGACCCGCTCCCCGTGCCAGATGAGCAGTTCCAGCCCGGCCAGGACAATCTTCTCGTCCATCCCATCGGCAGCCGGGAAAATTTTGTCCAAATCCCGAATCTGCAAGACTTTGTTGCTGCCCCGCCAGCCTTCCAACTCCAGCCCCATCCGCTTCCGCTCCAACACCGGTTTGTCGATACGCTCGATGCGGTCGATGCGCTTCTGGATGGCCTTGCCCCGGATGATCAGTTTGGGATTGTCATAGGTGCGCCCCCAAATCAGCAGTCGCTTGGACGCCTCTTCCAGCCGGGTAATCTCCCGCTGCTGAATCTGGAACATCTGCTGCTGGCGCAGCAGACGCATCCGTTTTTCAAAGGCAAATTCCGAATAATTGCCGGGATAGACGTTTATGCGCCCGTCTTCCAGATCGGCGATTTCGTCGGCCACCACATCCAGCAGATAGCGGTCGTGGGAGACGATGACGACGCCGCCTTTGTAGCCCCGGATCAGCCCTTCCAGAAAAGTCTTGCCCGCCAGGTCCAGGTGGTTGTCCGGCTCGTCCAGCAGGAGCAGGTCCGGCTCCACAATCAGCAATTTTGCCAGCCCCAGCAGCTTCTTCTGGCCGCCGCTGAGAACGTCGGTAGAAAGGGAGTGACTGGCCTCGTCGCCCAGCCCCAGCCGGGCCAGGACAGAGCGCACTTTGCCCTCGTAGGCCGGGCCGCCCAATTCGGCGAATTGGGCCAGCAGCTTCTCCTGCTCGGCCAGCACTGTCGCCAGCTTCGCTTCGTCGCCGTAGACATCCGGATCACCCAGCCGCTTCTCGCAGGCGTCCAGCTTTGCCTCCACCCCGGCCAGCCCCGCCGAGGCGGTCATCGCCTCCTCCCAGAGGGTTTTCCCGTCGGCAAAGTCCGGCTCCTGGCGCAGATAGCCGACGGTCAGCCCGCTCTTGCGCTTGAGATAGCCGGAATCACTGGTGAGTTGCCCGGCCATCAACCGCAGAAGGGTACTCTTGCCCGCGCCGTTGGGTCCCACCAGCCCCACGCAGCGGTCGTCGTGGATCTCCCACGAGAGGCCGGTGAAGATGGGAACGGCGATATAAGTGACGGATACGTTGTCGAGGTGGAGGGCGATCATTTGTATTGGGTATTTCGTGTTGCGTAGGTGGTGGTCGAAGCTCGATTGATGGTGGCAAACTTCGTATGTTCTATAGAGTCCGAGTAATCAGTGCAGTCAGTTCTGACATTTCGCTCCAAGCCAGACCGAAAGCGTCTTCGGAAACGTCAACTGGCCCCCAAGAGAGGGAGGGGTCGTGATAATACACCCGGCCTTTTTCAACTGCTATCACCAAAACCGTGTGTTGGGTACTCAAAGTCTCCCACCCAGGCAAATCGTGGGAAGTAAGAATCGCTGTCACCACAACCGTTCCCGCCGACAAAGCTGAACCCAATGCACCCATACCCAACCATTCGTTCATTTTGACTGTGAAGCCCTGTTCAGCAAGCCGTCCGATTGCGGAAAATGGGGTTCCCACGCCGGGAATTGTGCCGAGATTTCTTGCAAGCGTGGATTGAGGAATCTCCACGCCAAATTGGGCAAGTGCCATCTCTGCGCACGCGGGTAGACAATATCCGATTCCCCTTTGCTCGATGTGTTTAACCGGCATCGGTGGATACATTTCCATATTGTTCGGCCCACGCAGCAACTTTCCCCAAAAGTTCTACCCTGCGTTCGTCGGTCAAAGAGACCTGTCCCGTATATCCATCGACTTCTACGACCTGGACAAGCGTTCCATCAAAAAGACGGTAGGGAATACGCCAGCGGGGTTCTGGGTTGGGAACCCACACTGGCTCGTCGCAAGAGAGAGCGCACCCCACCAGATCACCGAACACTCGTCGGTTGGCGGCGCGCCGGGCCTGGGATGCGGAGATCGGCGTCTGGATAGAACGTAACTGCTGATAGCGCTCAAAATCAGAGACACTAATTAAGACGGCAACCGGATTCCCGTTCTGTTCCAAAACGACCGGCTGGCCGATCTGGACAGAGATTCCGACTTCCACAGGCATTGATTTTGTATCCATTGAACTTCCTCATTTCGCATCACAAGTCAAAACCACAGACTGTCACCATTTTCTCTATTCGAGATCGACAGATAAACAACCCTCCACAGCCTCATAGAGATTTTCGAGCAATTCGTCAAATGTCTCGCCCTGAGTGGCACAGCCCTGAATCGCTGGAACTTCTGCCCAGTATCCGCCTTCTTCGGCTTCGTGAATGACTACTTTCAGCTTCATTTCACCGTCTCCAAATCTGTCGAATGTTGGGTGAATGCCCGGCCAACCAGCCGTGTATTCCCTGTTTGGTGCCGGACATTCACCCAACCTACGCAATACGCTATACGAAATACCCTACGCCCGATTCAACTTGCGATAGGTCAATCGATGCGGTCGATCCGCTGCCGGTCCGAGACGTTTGCGCCGATCTTCTTCGTATTCGCTGTAGTTGCCGGGGAACCAGCGCACTTCGCTCTCCCCCTCAAAGGCGATGATGTGGGTGGCGATGCGGTCGAGAAACCAGCGGTCATGGGAGATGACCAGTGCGGTGCCAGCGAAGGTTTCCAGAGCGTCTTCCAGGGCGCGCAGGGTATTCACGTCCAAGTCGTTGCTCGGCTCATCCAACAGAATCACATTGGCTCCGCTTTTGAGCAGCTTCGCCAGGTGTACCCGGTTGCGCTCGCCGCCGGAGAGGGTGCCGACTTTCTTCTGCTGGTCTGTGCCGCCAAAGGTGAAGCGGGAGACGTAGGCCCGGCTGTTCACCAGCCGATCCCCCAGCTTCATCTGCTCGTTGCCCTCGGAAATCTCCTGCCAGACGGTCTTGTTGGGGTCCAGATCGTCCCGGCTCTGGTCCACGTGGGCCAGTTGCACCGTACTGCCGACGGTCATTGTGCCTTTGTCCGGCTGCTCCTGGCCGGTGATCATCCGAAAGAGGGTCGTCTTGCCCGCGCCGTTGGGACCGATAATGCCGATAATCGCGCCGGCGGGCACGTCGAAAGTCACATTCTCGTAGAGCAGCCGGTCGCCGTAGCCTTTGGCAAGCCCCTCGGCGTGGATGACCACATCGCCCAAGCGGGGGCCGGGCGGGATGTAGATTTCCCGCTCCTCCCGCGCCCGCTCCACCTCTTGGGAGAGCAGGTCGTTATAGGCGGTGATACGGGATTTGCGTTTGGTCTGCTGGGCCTGGGGCGACATTTTTGTCCAGGCCAGCTCCCGCTGCAATGTCTTCTGACGGGTGCTTTCGGTCTTCTCCTCCTGGGCCAGCCGCTGCTGCTTCTGCTCCAGCCAGGAGGTGTAGTTGCCCTTCCAGGGGATGCCGTAGCCCCGGTCCAACTCCAGAATCCAGCCCGCCACATTGTCCAGAAAGTAGCGGTCGTGGGTGATGGCGATAACCGTGCCCTCGTAGTCCTGCAAATGGCGTTCCAGCCAGGCCACGGACTCAGCGTCCAGATGGTTGGTCGGTTCGTCCAGGAGCAGAATATCCGGTTTTTGCAGCAGCAGCCGGGTCAGGGCCACCCGCCGCCGCTCGCCGCCGGAGAGGATGGCAATGGATGTCTCGGGCGGGGGACAGCGCAGGGCGTCCATCGCCAGTTCCAGACGGCTGTCCAGGTCCCAGGCGTTGAGCGCGTCCAGTTTGTCCTGCACTTCCCCCTGGCGCTGGATGAGGGCGTCCATCTCGTCCGGGGTCAATTCTTCGCCGAAGCGCATATTGATTTCATCGAACTCAGCCAGGGCGTCCACAGTCTCCTGTGCGCCCTCTTCCACAATCTGGCGCACGGTTTTGCTGTCGTCCAGCACCGGCTCCTGGGGCAGATAGCCCCGGCTGAAGCCTTCCAGGAGGGTCGTCTCGCCCTCGTGCTCGTCGTCCATCAGCCCGGCCATAATTTTGAGCAGTGTAGATTTGCCCGCGCCGTTCAGCCCCAGCACGCCGATTTTGGCGCCGTAATAAAAGGAGAGGCTGATGTCGCGCAGGACTTTGTTTTGGGGCGGATAGGTCTTACCCACTCTGTGCATTGAATAGATGATTCGGGTATCGCTCATAGGACTCTTTCGCTTGACAGAACAGCCACCACAGAGGCACGAAGACGCAAAGGAAAGCGTCTTTGCCCGTTTTGTTTCTTCTTTGCGGTTGCTGTCATTGATTGGGTAGGTAACAACTGGGGTATTGTAGCACGAAGCAGGCAGAAAATCACATCATTTCTACCCCGCGGGTATATCCCAGAAATGGGGTCGGGTATGCCCGCCAAATCGATTGGGTGTGTTCAAAAGGTATCTGTTGAGCCACCCCACCCTACCCTTCTCCATTCTAGCAGCCTGTCGGAGAGAGAAGAAATAGAACGCGGATGACGCGGAAAGAGCTGATTTTCGCGGATAAAATCGAGAAAAATCCGGTTTTTTCCGTGCTTTCCGCCATAGGTGAAGGGCAGGCCAACATCCAGGGGTCGATTGCGCCCGGTGCTATCGAAAATCCCTTTGAAGAGTCCTTTGAAGAGTCCTTCGCGCCAACGCTCGGCGGCGATGGCTTCGGGCCAGAAATCGGCCCGGCCATAGCCGCCCCCGGTCACAAATTCGGCGTGCCGGGCGTTGGTCACCGGGTTAGCATCGAGCGTCAGTTCTTCGGCGAAAACCCATCCGGGAATGATTGTACGGATTCTCGTTCTATCAAACAGGAGGCCCAAACCCTCTGTCCCTGGGGCTGTTCTCCGCTTTCGATGGCATCGATGAGCAGCGTGGCGGCTGTGGCCGCGATAGCCCGGTAGGGCACCCGCAGACTGCTGAGGGGGGGCAACAGATGCGCAGTCTCGGGCGAATCGTTCGTGCCGACGACGGAAACCTGCCCCGGCACGGCGATGCCCCGTTCGCGCAGGCCGCGCAGAAGGCCAATTGCCATCAGATCGTTGGCCGCATAGTAGGCGGTGGGGGCATTGGCACTATCGCGACGGGTGCGCTCCACAGCCTGATAGCCGCCATCCTCGGCAAAATAGCCGTAGTCGATCCACGCCTCCGACACAGCCAGACCCGCCGCTGCCATCCCTTCCCCGTAGCCTTCCAGCCGCTCTTTGACAACACTGCTGTCCGGGTCGCCCCCCACATAGGCAATGCGCCGGTGACCCTTGCCCACCAGATAGTCGATCACCTGACGGGTGGCGCTGCGGTTGTCCGCATCCACCCAGGCCACATCGGCGTGCTGGGCCGGCGGGTGGCCGATAAGGACGAGGGGCGTGTGCTGACGCCGCAATTCCCCCACCGTATCCACATCCAGCCTGCTGCTGGTGACCACAATGCCGTCGGCCTGCCGGGTCGCCAGAATGTCCAGGGCCTGTACGTGTTCATCCTGATAGCCGTCGCAGCCACCCACCAGCAACCGGTAGCCCCGCGCATAGCTCACTTCCAGCAGCCCCGCCATCAATTGGGGGAAGAAGCTGTCGGTAAAATAGCCGTCGTAGACGTGGGGAACAATCACCCCAATCGTCCTTGTGCGCCGCACACTGAGCGAACGGGCAATGGCATTGGGCTGAAAGTTGAGCGCCCGGGCCGCCGCCAATACCCGCTGACGGGTGGCTTCGCTGATCTGGGCATTGCCCGAAAAGACGCGGCTGACCGTACTTGGGTGTACTTCCGCCTGCGCGGCTACATCTCGAATGGTAGACACAGAAAAAGATCTGCTCATTGTAGAAATTCCGGGCTGTGTTCGCTGGGGGAAAGAGAATAAGCAGTGACGCGATTCCGGGAATCGGCCAGACGATAGGGGGAAAGCCGAAAGAGGTTGTGGCCGATTCCCGGAATCAAACCCGCAACTTACTTTATGCAACCGATTGCACCAATTATAGGAGCGGCCTGATTTTCTTGTCAAATTTGTACTGGTTAACGAGATGGTAAAACATACGGTGGCGCAGCCAGGATTTGCGTGGGGAAACGTAAAGACGTGAAACGTGAGATCACGTGACGACATCTCACGTTTCACGTTTCAGATGGTTGGCCGACCGACGAACGCTTGTGCGTTCGTTCCTCGCTGGTACGGAGTAGGTGCGGTTGTAAACCGCACCTACAGATTTCACGATGTTTTTGACCAGTATATTTTCTTGTCAAATTCCACCAATTCAGGAATTTGTACGACAATCGAGTATACTGTAGGGGATGGGCAGGAAGGCGTGCCTATTCTCGGGAGGGAACTGGATCGACTCCTCCCCCACTTTGGGGGAGGTTGGGAGGGGGTGAACCCCTACAGATAGACAGGAGAGGAGGCCCCTATGCAAATCACACGCCACATATTGGAGCGCCGGGAGGAAGCGGCTCTTTCCCCCTTTGCCATGCGTAACAGCCATTCCCGGGGGCGGCTCTATCCCGAAGACGAACATCCCTACCGCACGGCCTATCAGCGTGACCGCGACCGCATTATCCACACCACCGCCTTTCGCCGTCTGGAATACAAAACCCAGGTTTTTGTCTATTCCGAGGGCGACCACTACCGCAACCGGCTGACCCACAGCATCGAAGTAGCCCAGATCGGGCGCACCCTGGCCCGCTCTCTGGGCTGCAACGAAGACCTGAACGAAGCCATCTGTCTGGCCCACGACCTGGGCCACCCCCCCTTCGGTCACACAGGCGAGACAACCCTCAACAGTCTGATGGCGGCCCACGGCGGCTATGACCACCAGAAACAGACCTATCGCATCATCACTGAACTGGAACGGCGCTACCCGGACCATCCGGGGCTGAACTTGACCTACGAAGTGCGGGAGGGGGTTGTCAAACACGACACTTCGTATGATGTGGTGGACGCCCGGGACTATTGCCCGGACGAAAAGGGGACGCTGGAATGCCAGTTGAGCAACCTGGCCGACGAGATCGCCTACAACACCAGCGATCTGGACGATGGGCTGCGGGCAGGGATTTTGAAGGCGGATGCTGTGCTGGAACTGGCCCTGGCCCAACGGGTGGTGACCAGTTTGGGGATGGCCGGGGGCGTGGACCTGAACGACGAACTGACCCGCCACCGCTTCATCCGCCGCCTGGTGGGGATCGAAATCAGCGACGCTATCGCTGCCACCGCCGCCGGGTTGGCGCAGCAGAATGTGGGGAGTCTGGAAGAGTTGCGTAGCCTGCCGGAGAATGTGGCCTGCTATTCGGCCCAACTGACCGAGGAGAATCGGGCGCTCAAGCGCTTTCTCTACAACAACTTCTACCGCCACTACCGGGTGGTGCGGATGGCCTCCAAAGCGGACCGCATTGTGCGCCGACTCTTCGACGCTTTTGTCAGCGAACCGGAGCAGCTACCCACAGCCACCCAACAGCGGGTAGAGACCCAGCCCGGCGGTCTGCACCGGGTGGTCTGCGATTACATCGCGGGAATGACGGATCGCTTCGCCGTGCTGGAATACAAACGCCTCTTCGATCCAGACGAGAGAGTGTAGGGACTGGGGACTGGGGACTGGGGATTGGGGATTGGGGACTGGGGACTGGGAAGTGGGGGGGAAATCTCCCTGTCACCCCTTCACCCCTTCACCCCTTCACCCCTTCACCCCTTCACCCTGTCCCCCCGTCATCCGCCAGCCAGGGCCGCGGACTGCTCCAGCAGTTCGTCCCGCACCACCCGTTCTGGCGGCCAGCCGATGATGGCCGACACTTCCTCCGCTGTCAGACCGGCCAGGGCGGCAAAAGTGGTGATACCCGCCTCTTTCAGCCGCTGATCAAAGGCGGGACCGATTCCCTTCAATTGGGTAAAGTCGGCTGGTGTGTCGCTGGGAGCGGTGATACCTGCCTGCAAAGCCCTGCGCTCCCCGGCGCTCAGCCCCAGCTCGTCCCCGCTGACAAACGGGCGGGCGTTGTCATCCGTGTTTTGCTCTGTGACTGACGATCCCGCACCTCTCTGCAAAGCCGCCCGTTCCTCGTCGGTCAGTTCCAAATCGTCCCCAGTCACAATATCGGTGACCTCTTCCCCTGGGGATTGGGGGGACATATCCGTATCACTATCCCCCGCTGTCACCCCCCCGCCGGTGGCGCTGGGGGGTGAGTCGTTGTGACGGGTACGCCGGGCCAGATTCACCAGCACGCCGCCCAGCCCCGGTGAAATCAGGAGCAGTGCGACTACAAAGCCGATGCAGGCCAGCAGGGCCCAGGAGAAAGAGATCAATCCCGTGAGAACCAGCGCTGTCACCCCGACGAATGCCAGATTGGGGATGTGCGCGGTAGGGCCATCACCGCCCAGGGCCGCCAAACGCGTGCCAACCCATTGGGCGGTCGCGGCCCAGCCTACCAATCCGGCAATTGCCAGCAGTCCGGTCAGCAAAAAGCCTGCCGGGGCCAGACAGATGGTGGCGAATAGCCCCATCGAAAGAAAAGTAATAACCAGTGTAACCACAGCGCCTACGGCAAAGGAGAGGGCTGGTTCGGCTTCGGCGGTCGCGGCCACCTGCTGCACCTGGGTCGGGGCCAGCCAGACAATCAACAGCACCAGCCCGGTGACAAGCAGCGTCCACAGCACAGCCTGCACCATCCGCCAGAAGAAGGCGGCCAGCCAGGGGCGCTGATCCCCCCGGGCCCGGAATTGGGGCGCATTTTCCACATCCGTACCTTCGCTCCCCTTAAACCACTTCTGCCACTCACCGCTTGGCCCGCCCACAAAATTGCCACCCACCCGTGCGCCCTCGGCCCGTTCCACCTCGCCGCCCACAATGCTTACATCCCCGCCAATCTGGGCGCTGGCGTGGAGTTTGGCATCCCCCTGCACCACCGCCAGATCGCCCCGAATCTGCCCGGCCACGTCCACATCCCCCCGCACTACGGACAGATTGCCGTTGATGATACCCCCGGCGCGGATGGTCACGTCCCCGTTGAGGACGGCCACATTGTCGTTGATCACCTGACCGTCTGCCACCAGCAGGTCTTCGTTGAAGACCCGCTGCTCCGGGCTAAGACCGGCCTGGGAGAAGCTCCATTCGGCGGTCTCTGCGTTCTGGGCGGCCTGGGCTGCCGGGGCAAAGAGGATGCCCAGGGTGGCGAGTGTGATGAGGGTGGCTGCCAAGAGCCAGCGGGTGTTCTGTTTGATCTGTTTCATTGGGTTTTCTTCGCTTTGTCTGTTCAATAATCGTTACTACTGCTGGTGCGACGCACTCGCCAGGAGAGGGTTCTCTCACAAAGAGTGTGTGGCGAGTGCGTCGCACCGGTCGCCTGAGTAACTACGGATACTCTTAAGCAGCGGCTCGTTGCAATGGATATTCCTGAATAAGCAGATGGGCAGGAATATGCAATCCCTTTTCCATGCGACGAATCATCGCCAGGGAGAGAGACCGCCGCCGTTCCATCACATCCCAGACCCGTTGGCGGGGGCCGATAAATGGCTCTAAATCTTTGAGTGACAAACTTTGCTGATCCAGAACAAACTTAATCAGTGTGATCGGATCCGAACTTTCGCCCATAGGAAAAGTTGTATCCTCATAGGCTTCCACCAGTGTGACGAGAAGTTCCAGCTTGTCGCCACCGGGTGTATTGGGTGCAACCGCGCCCATCAGTTCGCTGATCTCCGCCAGCGCTGCTTCGTAATCAGCCTCTGTTTTTATGGGCCGAATGTGGATCGGCTCAGATAGCTCAGGCAATTTCCACCATCCGTAGCGACCGGCGCAGATAGCGCGACCACATTACCAGCACACCGCCCGCCAAAGTCACATAGCCCGCCAGCAGCCCAATCGCCGACGGTTCTTCAGTCACACCGCCCAGCAGAGCCAGCAGGGAGCTGCCGATGACGGTAACGGCTGTCCAGACGTAGGCCAGCCAGTGCAGGGATTCGGTGAACCAGCCCACCTGATTGTAGATGAGCGCGCCGATGACCAGGGCCACACCGGCGACGCCGATCAGCCACATCACCAGCGTCAGCGCGCCCAGGAGAATGCCCAGACGCACCTGCCGCTGTCGGTTCTGGGCGGAGAGCCGCTGGCTGAAGTTGCGCGCAAAGGCCGGGGAGGGCGCGGTCAGCGGCGCGGCGTGGAGTGCGGCGTCCAGTGACTGCCACAGACTCCACTGGGTGCGGCAGCGGGCGCAGTCGGCCAAGTGGGCGTCCAACTGGGCCTGCCCCGCCCCGTCCAATAGATTGTCCAGGGCCAGGGACATCAGCATCCCAAATTCGTCGTGGTTGTTCATTTCGGCTTCGTCCTCCATAGGAACGAGCGGCTGTGATTGCAATACTGTCATTGATGTCACCGGTATAGATTGCAGGTGGCAAGTCGAAAGTGGCAGTAATCGTAGATCACTCTTGTAGAGTGACAGGCAATATTCAATGCACCCAAGTCACTCTTGTAGAGTGACTTACGGCGATTATCCGCCCGCCAGCGCTGCCCGCAAGGGAGCGCCAACGCTCTGGCGCAAAGATGGGTGGGTTCGGGCCGGTTCCTTTACATAGACAACCTGCGTCTTGCCCCGAATCGCGGCCTGGGAGCGTTCGTACTCATCAGCCAGCTTTTGCCGGGCACGAAAGAGACGGCTCTTGACCGCAGGCAGACTCAGCCCCATTATTTCCCCGATCTCCTGATAGCTGCATTCCTGCCAATAGCGCAGTACCAGGGGCGTGCGGTAGTCCAGGGGGAGCAGCTCCACCAGCGCCTGCATCTCCTTCGCGTTCTCCTGGCTGAGCAAAGAATCTTCCGGTCTGGCTCGCTCGTCTTGAATCGAATAGGCGAGGGGCGTATCGTCCAGCCCCACAATTTTTACCCGCCGCTTGCGCAGCCGGTCGATGCAGTGGTGGTTGGCAATGGAAAAGACCCATGTGCTGAATTTGTGCTCCGGGTTGTACTGGTGCAACCGAGACCAGGCGCGCAGAAATGTCTCCTGGGCAGCGTCTTCGGCCTCCTCCAGATCGCCCAGCATTCGATAGGTCAAGCTCATCACTGGCCGCTGATAGGCGTCCACCAGACGGCAAAAGGCTTGCTGGTCGCCCTTGCGGGCCAGTTCCAACCAGCGCTGTTCCTGTTCATTCATCGCAATAACCTCAATGGTCACGTGACTCTATTGTGCAATACGCAGGCGAAATCCGAAAGTTTCGCCAAACGGGTGTGTGGTGCGACGCACTCGCCACACAATGTTTGTAGGGGAATACTCTCTCGGCGAGTGCGTCGCACCTGGGCAGTAACAAAGTTTCGCCAAGTGGGTGTGTGGTGCGACGCACTCGCCATACAATGTTTGTAGGGGAATACTCTCTCGGCGAGTGCGTCGCACCAGAGCGTTACATCGCCACAAAGCCGCTTTGGTTTGATTTTGCCTTTGGCTGTCGGGTATAATAAACAGATGCTCTGTTCACACTATTTTGTTAGCGCAAGATTGACGGACGAAGCGGTAGTTGTTCAATCTGACAGGTGGTGCGTAGTACGTGAACTATCATCCCAACCAGTTCACAAACCACGCACTACGCACCACGCCCGTCTTTCGCCTGTGGCCTCGCCACCGTATAAGTATACCGATTTTCGCCAACCCTACCTGCCCGGACTCTGACCGGGTGCTGACAATTCTCCCGTCAAGCCCCAAAGGAAACGACTATGCGAGTTACCTACCCATTCACCGCCATCGTCGGCCAGGAAAAGATGAAACGGGCGCTTCTACTGAACGCCGTCCATCCGCTCATCGGCGGCGTACTCATCAGGGGTGAGCGCGGCACAGCCAAATCGACGGCGGCCCGGGGTCTGGCCGCGCTGCTCCCCTCTATCCAGGCGGTGGACGGCTGCCCCTTTGCCTGCCGACCTGACCAGACAGCCGGTCTCTGCTCCTCCTGCCGTCGGGCCGCGGAGACGGGGGAACTGCCCGTCAGCCTGCGGGATACCCCCTTCATCGATCTGCCCGTCTCCGCCACCGAAGACCGGGTGGTGGGCACATTGGACATCGAAAAGGCTATCCAAAAAGGCGAACGCCACTTCGAGCCGGGCATTCTGGCCGCGGCCAACCGGGGCGTGCTCTACGTGGACGAGGTGAATCTGCTCGACGATCACGTAGTGGACCTGCTGCTGGACAGCGCGGCGATGGGCGTCAACGTCGTCGAGCGGGAAGGTATCAGCGTGCAGCACCCCTCCCGCTTTGTGCTGGTCGGCTCGATGAACCCGGAAGAGGGCGACCTGCGCCCCCAACTGCTGGACCGTTTCGCCCATTCGGTGGATGTGGTGGGTATCCACACACCCAAGGAACGGGTGGAGATTCTGCGCCGCCGCACCCGTTTCGAGCAGGACGCGGCCCGCTTTGGCGCGGATTTTGCCTCGGATGCGGGCAAGTTGGGCGAGCGTATCATCGCCGCCCGCCGTCTCTACGATAAAGTGACCTACACAGACAAAGACCTCTACACAATCGCTGCCCTCACCTCCAGTTTTCATGTGGACGGTCACCGGGCCGATATTGTGATTCTGAAGACCGCCCGTGCCCAGGCCGCCTTTGAGGGGCGCACGAGCATCACCGACCGGGACATTCTGCTGGCCGCGGAGCTGGCCCTGCCCCACCGGATGAAGAAGCAGCCTTTCCAGGACGCGGCCCTGCGCCCGGAGCAGTTGGAATCCAATATGCGCCAGGCCCGGGCCGAGGCCGAGGAAGCCTTTGACGACGACGAGGCCATGGAAGAAGCCGAGGCCAGCGGGGCATCAGCGGAAAAAAAAGCACAGAGGGTGATGAATCCGACGAACTAGACGGTTCGCCGGAGGGGGGCGAAGGGGGTGTTGCCGAACCCAACGCCGCCCCTCAGCAGAGTTCATCACCCGGAGACGACAAGGGCGCACGCAAACCGATTAATGTGGGGGACGTCTTCGAGGCGCGCAAATTCGACACGCCCCTGGACAAAGTGACCCGTGAACAGACGGGCAAACGCTCGTATAGTCAAACGGACCGCAAGCGGGGACGCTATATCAAAGCCCGGCCCGCGGGGGATAAGACCGACGACATCGCCTTCGACGCTACCCTGCGCGCCGCGGCTCCCTTCCAGTTGGAGCGGGCCAAGATCAGCGACAACAATCTGGCCCTGAAGCTGCGTATGTCCGACCTGCAACGCAAAGTGCGGGTGCGGCGCACGGGCAATCTGATCCTCTTTGTGGTGGATGCAAGCTGGTCGATGGCGGCCAGCGAGCGGATGGAGGCCACAAAGGGGGCCATCTTCAGCCTGCTCGTCGACGCCTATCAGCGCCGGGATCAGGTGGGGCTGGTCGTCTTCCAGCGGGACAAAGCCCGGGTGGTGCTGCCCCCCACCAGCAGTGTGGACCTGGCCGAGCGGGCGCTGAAGGACCTGCCTGTGGGCGGCAAGACACCCCTGAGCAGCGGTCTGCTGGCGGCCTGGCAGGTGGTGGAAGCGGCCAAACGCAAGGATGCGGAGATGCGCCCGCTGGTGATTCTGCTCACCGACGGCGCGGGCAATGTGAGTATGACCGGAATGCCCGCGCAGGAGGAGGCTATGCGTATGGCCGAGCTGTTTGATCAGGGCGATGTGCGCTCGATTGTGATTAATATGGAGCATATGGCCTTTGACCGGGGGCTGGCCCAAGCCCTGGCCGACCACATGGGCGGCGTCTGCCACAATCTGCCCGATCTGCGGGCGGATACGCTGCTCAATACGGTCAAGCGCGAGATAAAGTAGCGGCTCTGCGGGGATGGGTGTTCTTCCGGAGAAACGTGAAACGTAAAACGTGAGATCGCCGTCCGATCTCACGTTTTACGTTTCATATTTCTTACCGCAACGGGGATTTCTCTCCTCTCATTTCTCTTTGGCAGGTGTTTGAATGTACGGCGGACTGTTAGTCCGCCTGCTGCCAGCGGACTAACAGTCCGCTGTACAAGTGGGGTGGGAATGGACCGACGACAGATTATCGCCGATTTGACGCTCCTGCTGGTGGTGACGCTTTGGGGTGCGACCTTTGTAATGGTGCAGGATGCGGTGCGGGAGTGGCCGGTCTTCGCCTTTTTGGCCCTGCGCTTCGCGATTGCCGCGGCTGCTTTTGCGCCGATCTTTCTCTGGCGGCGGCGGCGCGGCGGGAAAGAGGAAAACCACGAAGGCACGAAGAGCCAAAGGGGGATTTTGATTCCCGCCATTGTCATCGGGCTGGTGCTGGGGGCCAGCTACGCCTTTCAGACGGTCGGCCTGCTCTACACTACCCCGGCCAAAACCGGCTTCATCACCGGGCTGAATGTGATTCTGGTGCCTGTGGGCGCGGCGCTTTTCTTGCGCCAGCGGGCGGGCGCGCCGGTGATTGTGGGGGTGCTGCTGGCGACGATTGGACTGGGCCTGCTCAGTCTGAACGACGATCTCTCCATCGGCTTCGGCGATTTTCTGGTCTTTATCTGCGCCCTTGCCGTGGCCGCCCAGATTTTGCTGGTCTCCCGCTATGCGCCCCGGGTTTCGCCTTTTCGCCTGGCGGGGATACAGATTGCCACAATGGCCGTGGCCTGCGCGATTATTTCCCTGATATTTGAAGTCCCCGGGGGCTTGCCGCCCCTGTCGGGGAGCGTACTCTTTGCGGCGGCCTTCACCGGTCTGCTGGCGACGACCTTTGCCTTTACGGCCCAGGCCTGGGCACAGCGCTTCACCAGCGCCAGCCACATCGCCCTGCTCTTTACCCTGGAACCGGTGACCGCGGCCATCGCCAGCTATCTGCTCATCGGCGAAGTGCTGACTGTGCGTGCCCTGCTCGGCTGCGCCCTCATCCTGGCCGGGATGCTGGCCGCGGAGTTGGGTGGGCTGTGGCTGGCCGCCCGACGCAAGCGGGTGGTCTTTCGCGAGGCGCTGCCTGTTCCGGGCAAATAGGACGCGGTTGTCGCGGAAAGGAAGGATTGACGCTGCGGTGTCCTGAGCCTGTCGAAGGGATAAAATCTGGCTCACAGAAATATCGGGGGCGACCCGCTTGATTTCGATACGGCTGGAAACAGCACCAGCCTACTCAATCAGCGCTGATCTCCTGCCCGCCTGAGTTCCTAAAGAACCTGAGGACTGTCAAGAAATAAGTTCCATCCGGTGCGTCGCACTGTCCACGAAGTGACTCTAATCCGCAACCTCATCTGGACAGTGCGACGCACCAAAACGGGAAATTATTCTTTGACAGTCCCTAAAATCTGGGCAGATCAATTGTTTCTGCGTCTATCAGCGTCCGCTTTTATCGTTGTCAGTGCTGTTGGGTCTGTCACCTGACGAAATAACCACTTCCCACCATCCAATTCTTGAAAGGAATTTTGTGTGAGTACACAAACACCGAATCGACAATCTACCCCGCCCGTGCGCGGCTCGTGGGAGGAGATGCTGGCCCAGGCCCGCCAGTTAGCCATCCGCGACGACGAGCGGGCCGGCGAGAAATACGAACTGCTCATCAGCCGTCTGGTCAAACTGCCCCTGGAACGGCTGGTCGCCAACGACAACCGGATGCAGCGGATGCTGGAAGAGTGTATGTTCACCTACCAGTCCTTTCTGGCCCGGCGCAACCGGCTGGAAGATGCCATTGGCTTGCAGGCCGACCAGCTCGTCTTCATTTTTGACACCGACGCGATGGCCGTGTGGAGCGAACGCCAGGCCTATATGCTGGGCTGGCTGGGCCGCCACGACGAGAGTCTGGCGCTGATGGCGAAGGTGCAGGCCGAGACCCCCTGGGATGTCTCCCTGCGCTGGCAGTTGTTTGAGATGTATCGCAAGCAGGGGCGCACGGAGGAGATGGCCGAGCTGATTGAAGATTTGGAAGGGCTGCTGGCTGTTCTGGAACGCCACGGCATTGCTCCGCCGGACGAGTCGGTTGCGACGGAGACCCTGCAAGGGCTGGTGCGCTATCTGAAAATGATGATGTCCATCGAGCGGGGCGAATGGCAGGCCGCCTACGATCTCTTTGTAGAAGCGGTCACTATCAGCGAAGCCTATAAGGAGAACTGGCATCAGCTTTTCCGGCTGTTGGTGCTGAACCGCGAAACGAAGCTGGCAAGCCGGGCGCTGAACCGGGAGAAATCGCCCGCTTCTCAGGGCTTCTGGCGGGGGCTGAACGGCTTCTATCAGGGGGACAAAGAGGGGTCGAAAGCGGAGTGGGAGCAGGTGACACGCATCCCCATCGACGATCTGCTGATGCGCTCGGCCGCGGATTGGATTCTCTCCCATTACTATCTGGGCGATCCCAAACGGATAGGGCTGCAACTGACCCTGCGTCTGATCGAGAATATGCGCCAGAACCGGGACCCGCTGATCATCGCCCTGGCTGGGCTGGGTTGGGCGGTCCAGGGCGAGTATGCCCACCTGCGCACGAATATCGAGTTTGCCATCGGCCAGTTGCGGGGCAGCTTCAACGGCAACAAATTGCCCGAATTCAACTGGTACTTCTTCCGCGACCTGTTGCCCGCGGAGGAATTTGCGAAGATCGAGCACTATTTTGAAGTGCCCCGGGGCAGGGCCGCGTAGGTTGGGTAAAACAAAAAAAGAGGCCGGGGCATTGCTCCGGCCTCTTTTTTGTTTTACCCAACCTACACAACCGAATCCATCGCGCTGCCCAGCAGTTCGATAATCGTATCCACTTCGTCGGCGGTGATGGCCAGGGAGGGGGAGAAGGCCAGGGTGCCCGCGCCCACAGGCCGGGTGCGCAGACCCCGCTGCATCGCCGCATTGGCAATGGCGCCGGCCTTGGCCATATCCCCGGTGCGGCTCTCCCGGTCGGTGACAATCTCCACGCCCCAGAGCAGACCCGCGCCCCGCACATTGTCCACAAAGGCGAATTCGTCCCGCAGCCGCTGGAAGCCCGCGCCCAGCCGCTTGCCCATTGCATCGGCGTTCTCCACCAGCTTCTGCTCCTGCATAATTTCGATATTGCGGATGCCCACCGCACAGGCCGCGGCGTGACCGGAGTAGGTGATGCCGTGCATCCAGGAATCCTCGGCGGGTGCGTTGAGGATCACATCCCGGATGTCGTCGGAAATCTGGATACCGCCCAGGGGCAGGTAGCCGCTGGTCACGCCTTTGGCAAAGGCCATAATATCCGGGCGCAGATTCCAGTGGTGCTGGCCGAACCATTTGCCTGTGCGCCCAAAGCCGGTGATTACCTCGTCGGCGATGAGCAGCACTTCGTATTTATCGCAGATGGCCCGCACCCGATCGAAGTAGTCGTCGCCGGGCATCACCAGTCCCCCCGCGCCCTGAATCGGCTCGGCGATGAAGCCGCCGACGGTCTCCGGCCCTTCCCGCAAAATCGCCTCTTCCAGGGCCCGGGCCGCGGCCTGGGCCACAGTTTCGCCCTCCTTCACATCGCCGGCATAGCGGTAGGCGTTGGGATCGGGGATGTGCAGGAAGTTGGGGATGGGCAGGCCGAACATCTTCCAGTAGCGGGTGACGCCGGTGGCGCTGGCCGCGGCGATGGTAATGCCGTGATAGGCGTTCATCCGGGAGATGATCTTCACCTTCTCCGGCTTGCCCAGCCGCCGCCAATAGTAGTAGACGGTCTTGAAGGCGGTCTCGTTGGACTCGGAGCCGCCGGAGGTAAAGTAGGTGGTGTTGAGGGTGGGGTGGGCAAAACCGGCCAGCTTCTCGGCCAGTTGGATGGAGGCCGGGTTGGTCACCCCCACAAAGTTGCTGGTGTAGGCCAGTTTTTGCATCTGCTCCCGGGCCACATCGGGCAATTCCTGATTGCCATAGCCGATGTTCACATTCCACAGCCCGGCCATCCCGTCCAGCACTTTGCGTCCGTCCGTGCCATAGAGCCAGACGCCGTCGGCCCGATCTACAATCAGCGGGTCTTTGTGCAGGTTCGGGTGGTGCAGTCCGTGGAGTTGGCGGCTGTCCTGTTGCAGGAGAGTTGCGTGATCGAGTGTATTTGTTGTCATAGGAAAACCTCATGCGATTGGTGGAAATGGGTAGAATAGGAGAACTGAACTACGGATGCCATCCGACTGACACCCATTTGCGACGTGCGTCCAGTATTTCATCGTTGTTCATAGGGAGGGTGAGGAGTGTTACGCGTCCGATTGCAGAAAGCGCCAGCAGGTACAAACCATCATTATCCCAGCGGAAATGGTCGCCCCATTTGTCTGTTCGAGGATGATACAGGCGTGTATTCTGGCCTGTGAGAGGATCTAAGCGGCGAGTGGTTATCCCCTTTTGTCCATTACAACGATGACATGAAAAGCAAAGGTTTTCAAAAACGGTGGGACCACCACGACTCAGCGGGAAAATGTGATCGACCACCATCGGGAAACCTGAATTCGACTGCTTTGTGCGGCAATAGGCGCACTGGTGATCATCGGCTGCCAGCAGTTGGTTTCTAAGCCCGACGGAGATGTAACTGCTCATAGATGTACTTACAGTGTCTCTGCCGGAGGGATAATGTGCCCACGCCAACGCAATAGGGCCACCGCGTGCGCCTTGCGAAGCATCGTAAGATCCGCGCCGTGGAGCATTGATTCTAATTCGGATTTTTCATCCTCGTCCATTGCTTCCGCTATACGCTTCTCAAGAAGCTCTTGCATACGGTCAGCTTCTGACTGGCTATGCCGGGTACGAGCTACCCGCCAGAGAGCGTCATCGGTCATCCGATCCAGCGCGGCAAGTTCCGCCTGGAAGCGGGCTGGTGCTTCTTCCCAACTTGGGGGGCCACCCATTGCTACGGCGCGAACCAGTAGATCATCCACAGGCTGGCGAGTCGCCTGGGCCATCTGCTGAAAGCGCAGATAGAGAAATTCGGGTAAGCTGAGTGTAATTTCCCGCGTATTCATTGTGGCTGCTCCGTCCGATTCGCAAGTCATTCTCCAACAGTATACCCCATTAGAGAAAAATGGTAACTACTCAGGCTCAGGGTGCGACGCACTCGCCCCACTCATTTTGCAGTGGAATCTACTCCTGGCGAGTGCGTCGCACCCTGAGTAATTACGAAAAATGTCGATACCAACGGCTACTTTAATCGGTCTGACCTCTGCTCCAATTTCTGCCCCCGCACCAGCAGCGGCAGAATCGGCGACATCAGCAGCGCCGAGGCTGTGAGCGCGGCGGGCAGGGAGACGACTGTGCCGATCCAGCCCACCCCGGGGCCGCCCGCCACCTGGCCGATGGCATTGAGTTGACTGGCAAAGGAGATGGCCGTGGCCCGGGCCTGTCCGGAAGTGTGGCGCACAATCCAGGCGCTGTCCAGCGGGCCGAGGGTGCTGCGGGCTGTGCTGAAAATCCAGAGGGCGATGAGGGCCACCCAGAAATTGCCCGCCCAGGCCAGCGCAAGCAGCGCGATGAGCATCACCCCATCCAGCCCCAGCATCAGCCCCACCAGCCGCCCGCCGCTTTCGGTGATGTGCTTGCGCCGGGCGATTTCGGTGGCCCCAATCGAAAAGAGGCTGCTGCCCGCCCGAATGATCCCGAACCAGACAATCGGCTGTAGACCGAACAGCAGCGGAAAGGTGAAATTTTCGAGCAGGTGGGGCGTCCACAGCCGGTCATAGCCTTCGCTGTAGAGGCCCACCACCAGACTGACCGCCAGAATCACCCGCAGGAGGGGGCGGGTGCGCACCATCTGCACGCCGCTCTGGGCCGTTTCAATCATTTGCCGCCAGGAAGTGCGCTCGTCATCCGGCGTGGGGGTGAAGCCCGTCTCCGGCATTGTCAGCCAGAGAAAAGCGGCCAGCCCGATAAAGAGCAGCCCGCCCAGCACAATCGGCAGTTGGATGGCGACGGTTGCCAGGGCTACGCTGAGGGGAATGGCAACCAGCCCGGCCACCTGCCCGATCTGGGAACCCCGCAAAAAGACCGGCCCCACGGCCTCCTCGCCGATTTCGTCGGCCAGCCAGGCTTCCGTGGCCCCGCTGGTAAAGGTGTAGCCCAGCCCCCACAACACCTGATTGAGCAGCACCGCGCCGAAAAAGGGAAAGGAACCCTCAATCACAAAACCGATGCCCATCAGCCCCACGCCGATAATCACCGACAGGCGGCGGCTGTAGACATCGGCCAGAATGCCCGTGGGCGCTTCAAAGAGAAAGGCCGACATTTCCAGGGTTGTGCCCACCAGCACCAGTTCCAGGGGCGTAAGGCCGACGGTTTCGGCCTGATAGACCATATTTACGGTGAAAATAAGGGTGTGGAAGAAGGCTGTGCTGCCGCGCAGGATGAGGAAGATACGGGTGGGGTCGAGTGGGCGCATAGGCCAATCCTTTTGGTGGGGATTTTCAATGGCCGCGGGCCGCAGACGGCAGACCGATTTGCGCGTAGAAATCGATACTCGCGGCCAGACTGGAAATATTGAGGATGGGATTCTCTATCATCAGCAAATCTCGGCCTCGGATGTCAGCGTATCGGCCAAAAGCGCCTTCACTACCCCGAAGTCGATCTTCTTTGGGCTGCTATAGCGGATGCAGCCTTTGCCCAGATTGATACCGGCCAGGCTGGGCCGGTGTTTGTCCAGTACCTCCTGCTTGAGAATGTAGAGGGAGATATAACTTTTCTGGCTGGCAAATGCCACCTCGACCGTGCCCCCTTTGCTATAGCTGGGCATCCCGTAAATCATACTCTCCTCGTACCCCTCCAGGATTTCTACACACATCCTCCGCAGTTGGGTCAGTGCTTCCAGCCGCTTGGCGGGGACTTCGGTCAGGTAGTCGGATACAGTTTTTGCATCGCTTTGCACATTCACAACCTTTCTAAGGACTCGTCAAGAAATAAGTTCCATCCGGTGCGTCGCACTGTCCACGAAATGACTCTAGTCCGTAACTTCATCTGGACAGTGCGACGCACCAAAACAGGAAGTTATTCTTTGGCAAGCCCTAAACAAAAATAAAGGGCGTGGCCCCCTCCCTTTCAATCCTACGACTCGTCATCCCCATACCAACTGTCATACCCATCTTCCAATGCGTGAAAGCGGGCATGTGCCCATTGCAGAAAGCTCAGCACGCTGCTGATTTCCCGGCCCTCGACTTCGATAGCGCCACCTGCTTCGATAGCCCGCCGGTATCCACGCAGTATTTCCACCAGTTCACCCCAGCGGGTGGGGCGCATTCCCAATATGCCCATATCTATCGTTTCATCGTAGAGACTATCCATCTCTTCGAGTCTCTGTTGGGACAGAACGATCTTTTCGGCCACGGCTCTTCTCCTTTTGGGAAGGCAAAATACGAACGGGACGGCTTCACACGGCGGGGCATACTATCCTGCGTTGCAATAGCCAGCAACCCACCATCTCAGACAGTGGGTTGCTGGTATGTCTATTATACCGTTCTCATTCGTCAATAACGAATGGCTGTTTGCCGCTCGTTATTGACGGCTGCCCTGGGGCAGTTTCGCCAACTCCTCCCGCACCAGGCGCACCACCAACCGGTCCAGGGTGTCCACGGAATAGTTGTCCACGTCGTGGGTGGTCTCTGTGCCGGGGCCGCTGCTGGCGTCTGCGCCGTCTTCATAGGTCAGGAAGACGAACTTGCCGCCGGTGAACTGGGCCATCTGTCGGAAGATATATTCGCCCTGCTCGTCCAGACCGCTGGCCCCCACCGGGAAAATTTTTACGCCCATCCTCACCGCCTCGATCATATCCGTATCGTAGGCGAAGCGCTCCTGATAGTCCAGGTGGGGCGGGGCGTCGGCCACCAGAATCACCAGACGCACCGCATCCTCGCCGGTCCAGTCGGAGTTGTGCAGGGCCGTGTGCAGGGCCTCGTTCAGCGCTTCGGGATAGTCGCCGCCGCCGTCGGCCCGCAGCCGCGAAAGTTGCTTTTGGAAGAGATTGAGATGGCTGGTGAACTCCTCGGCCTTGACCACATAGGCGTCGCCCCGGTCCCGGTAGGAGACGAGACTGTAGCGCACGCTGGGCTGTTCGGGCAGGCCGTCGATCTGGTCGGCGATCTCGGCGATGGAATTGGTCAGCTTTTCGATCTCATCGGACATAGAACCCGTGGCATCGACCAGAAAGAGCAGGTCCAGTTGGGTGCGCTCGGCGCTGGGCGGATCGATGAGAGTGATCGTCCAGCGGCTCTCCTGGCGGGAGAACTGTTGGCGCTGGGCCACATAGCCTTTGCTGGCCGTGACAAAGTAGGTCTGCACCCGCTGACGGTCGTTCAGGGCCCGAGGGTGGAAGAAGAGCCGCCCGCCTGCGTCCGTGCGCCCGGTGAAGATGACCTGCTGCTGGTCGCCGTAGATTTCCACAGTGGCGTCGTGGACCGGCTCGTTCCTCTCGTCCCACACCTGAATTGTAATGCGTTCAGAGATGTCCCGCTCGTTTACCTGCAGATAGTCGTGGCGCGCCCGGTAGTCCAGATAGTCGTTCCACTGCTCGTTATCGTCCACCACACCGGCTGTCACCGGTTCGGCGGGGCGCTGGTTGTCATAAGGAACCGGCGTGGGGCTGCGATGGGAGGAGGGGGCAGCCGGTGCAGACAGGGCAGGTTCCCTGGCTGGCCGGGCGCTTTCGGCGGCGGGGGCTGCGGCTGCGGGTGCTTCCGCCGCCGGTGCTGATGCGGGGGCGGCCAGGGGAGCCGCGCAGCCGCTGAAAAGAATCGCAACCATCAAAAGTAGCACATACACACGAAGGGAGTTGAGTTGGCTCTGCATAAGAATTCTCCTGGGAACTGTACAGGCTTTGGGTGCGACGTACTCGCCAGTGGAACGTGGGAAGACAAACCCAATGTGGCGAGTGCGTCGCACCTGTACGCCTGTTGGCCCGTAGGCCGCTGTGAAACGCTGTCCACAGCATCCCAGATTTCCCGTGCATTGCCAGGGCCAGATATGTTACATAGGCGTTGCATTGGGTGTAACAGAGGGAATACGAGAGGGGAAACGAGAGGGGAAACGGCAAAAATTGCATTTGACAATTGAAAGACTTCGCTGTATGGTAATGGTATCGTTGTCACTCTCCGTGTAGCAACGCACAGGACCGAAACGCTGACGCTGCAAAAATCAATAACCCACCGCTGTCATTACAACCAAATCCACAATTTGTGTACTGATCAAGAAGATCGTGGAATCTGTAGGTGCGGTTTGCAACCGCACTTTCACCCGGAGAAGTGCGGTTGCAAACCGCACCTACGTTTTATCATCTCGTTGATCAGTACACAAATCCACAATTTCCCTATCCGTCAGAACCGTTTCCAACTACCCCAAGGAGGAAGGCAGTATGAGCAGACTTAAAGTTATTTTGGTTTGTCTGGTGTTTGGCGCGCTGTTGATCAGCGCCTGTACGCCAGCGCCCGCACCGGCGGCCGAACCCGCCGCGGCCGAACCCGCTGCGGCCCAGCCCGCGGCAGCCGCACCCGCACCGGCAGAAGCGGCCCCAGCCGCAACCACCAGCGGCGAAATCCCCCGCAACCGCACGATGATTGTAGCGGACTTTGGCCCCACCTATAGTTCGCCAGAGATGTGGAGCCCCTATAACCTGGGCGGCACCCATCAGAACGGCGTGGCGCTCTTCCACGAACCCCTGGTCTTTGCGGATATGCTGGACGGTCATCAGTACCCCTGGCTGGCCACAAGCTGGGAGTACAACACCGACGCCACCGAACTGGTCTACGAATTGCGCGATGGCGTGACCTGGAGTGATGGCGAGAAATTCAGCGCCGAAGATGTGGCCTACACCCTCAATACCCTGCGCGATCTGGGCAATGACGTTCGTTTGGGCGGCATCTACCAGACCTACATCAAAGAGGCCGTGGCTGTCGATGATCTGACTGTCAAAATCAGCTTCAACTCCCCCTCCCCCCGTTTCCACGACGAGGTTGTGGTGGCCAAGGGCGATTCGGCTACTTTCATCGTTCCCAAGCACATTTGGGAAGGCCAGAATTGGGCCGAGTACACCGCCTTCAACGACGGTGCAGGCCCAGTCACCACCAGTCCTTGGGTCTATTCCTTCGCCGACGATACACGCCGGGTCATCGACCGGGTGAAAAGCTGTGATGAGTGGTGGGCCTGCCGCACGGGTTTCGCAGCCCTGCCCGAAGTCGAACGCTTTGTCCAAATCGTCATTGCCGATCAGCAGGCTCAGGCCACCGCCTTGATCCGCAATGAGATCGACCAGACCCATGACCTGCGGGTCGATCTCATCGAGAAGATTTTGCAGGACAACCCGGATGCCACCACCTGGACCGGTCGTGAAGGCCCCTATGGGATGGTTTCCTGGTGGCCCACAGCCCTGCACTTGAGCAACACCGACAAGCACTTCAGCAAGTCGGAAGTGCGCTGGGCCGTCAACCGCTATATCGACCGGGACAAACTGATCGACTTCGCCTTTGCAGGCAACGGTCAGAAATCGGTCTGGCCCTTCCCGCCCTTCAAGGGTCTCCAGGCCTCCATCGACAACCTGACCGATCTGGAAGCCAAGTATCAGCCGGACCTCTTTGATCCTGCGGACGGCGACGCCCGCCTGATCGGGGCTGGGTACACCAAAAACGCTGATGGCATCTGGGCCGATGCCGACGGTGATACGATCAAGTGCTATATTGCCAGCCTGCCCCACTTCTCGGACCTGGGACCGGTGCTGGTCGAGATGCTCAAACAGGGTGGCATTGATACGACCTTCTCCGTGCCGCCAGATGCGGGCGCGATTATGGCATCAGGCAACTACACCTGCGGTATGTGGGGTCATAACGGCGCGATGTCGGGCAACATCTACCGCACATTGCTGCTCTACACCACCGGCGATCCGGGCAACTGGTTCCAGTACTCCAATGCGGAGTTCGACGCTATCGTAGAAGAGTTGGCTGTGACAGCCGACGAAGCCAAAGTACGTGAGCTGGAACACGCGGCGATGGATATCTGGCTGCGCGACCTGCCCGATGTCAACCTGGCCCAGTTCTACAACCGGACCGGCAACAACGGTCACTACTGGACCAACTGGCCGTCCACGGCCACAGATCCGTTTATGAATGGCATTCACATGCACACGGGTTTCCCCTATACGATGATGCAACTGAAAGCCACCAACGCCCCGTAAGGGATATATGAGATTAGACCTGCCAGGTTTTTTCAAACCTGGCAGGTCTTCCTGTGAATCCACCCCCGCACGACCCCAGGATCGTTGCCAAACTATGACTCTCGACTATCTATTGAAGCGACTCTTTCAATTTGTCCTCATCGCGTTTCTGGCGGCGACCATCAACTTCTTCTTCCCGCGTATGTCCGGCCAGGATCCCATCCAGCAGAAACTGATACTATTGCAGAGCCAGGGCGTCAATGTATCCAGCGAAGAAGTGGCTGGCCTGATCGAAACCTACAACGCCAAATTTGGCCTGGATCAACCCCTGTGGCGTCAGTATCTGAATTATCTGGGCAATATGGCGCGCTTTGACTTTGGCGTCTCCATCTCCAATTATCCCACCACTGTCGCCACTATGCTGAAACGGGCGATCCCCTGGACGGTAGGACTGCTGCTCACGGCCACGCTGATCAGTTTTACTATCGGCACAATTGTGGGCGCGCTGATGGCCTGGGGCAAGGCGCCCTTTTGGGTGCGCACAATCTTCCCCGCCTTTTTTACTTTTTCGGCTGTGCCTTTCTATCTGATGGGTATTATCTTACTCTATATTTTTGCCTTTCAGTGGCCGATCTTCCCTCTCTTCGGTGGCTTTAGCACCCAGCGCATCCCGGAAATGAGCTGGGGCTTTGCCCTGGATGTCTTGCACCATACGATTTTACCCGCTTTCTCGATTGTGTTGGCCCAGATCGGCTTCTGGGCATTGGGTATGCGCTCGATGATGGTGACTGTGCAGGGCGAAGACTATATGTTGCAGGCCGAGGCCAAAGGCCTGAAGGATTCGCGCATCTTCTACCGCTATGCCATGCGCAACGCGATTCTGCCCCAGATCACCGGGCTGGCCCTCTCTCTGGGCACGACGATCTCCGGTGCGATTCTGGTCGAAATCGTCTTTAGCTATCCCGGCGTTGGCTCTGTTCTGCTGCAAGCCGTGCGCGGTTTTGACTGGTTTGTGATTCAGGGGGTCGTCTTTCTGGTCATTCTCTCGGTGGCTTTTACAATGCTCGTCATCGATCTGATCTACCCGCTGCTGGACCCGCGTATCCATTACCGGACTGAATAGCACGCCAGACCCCGAAACGGGCACAGCAAGCCAGCGCCCTACTTACATGAAATCCAAATGGGTTCTCTATAAGGCAAATCCTCTATGGCAATCCAATCGACGCCTGTGCTCGAAGCGCCGCCCGTGCCGACCAGCCGGCTGCGGGATACCCTTCTCTATTTTGGACGCAACCGCCCATTGATCGCAGGCTGTGCCTTGCTGCTGCTCATTGTGCTCTTTGTGGTGGTCGGATCGATTGTCACCGACCCGCAAGATGCCCGCCCCCTCTCCTATAGACCCAGCCAGCCGCCTTCTGCCGAGCATTGGCTGGGCACAGACCGGCTGGGCAAAGACATTTTGGCTGTGATGACCGAAGGCACACCCCAGACCATCCGTATCGGTGTGACGGCCGGTTCTATCGGCGTTCTGATTGGCACGATTCTCGCCTTTTTCAGCGGCTACTACGGCGGCATATTTGATACCATCACCCGCTCCGCCGTGGACATTTTGCGTACGGTCCCCGCGCTGCTTGTGCTGATTATCATCGCCATTTCGGTCCCTGGTGATATGTCCGTGCTGGAGATGTCGCTGATTGTGGCCGCCTTGGCCTGGCTTGGCCCCACCCGGGTATTGCGCGCCCAGGTGCTGGTCATCCGCCAGCAGCCCTATGTGGAGATGGCCCGCTTCAGCGGTCTGAGCGGCCCGGAGATTATCATCAAAGAGATGATCCCCAACCTTATGCCCTTTATTGTGGCGACGTATATCACCTCCATCTCCGGCGCTGTGCTTGCCTCCCTGGGTCTGGAAGCCATCGGACTGGGCCCCTTCGAGGCCAATACCCTGGGCATGACTATCTACTGGAACATCTGGTACGCATCGCTCATCAACGGCTGGTGGTGGTGGTGGTCGCCGCCGATTTTTGTGATTGTCCTCCTCTTTGTCGGCCTCTTCCTCATCTCCCAGGGCCTGGACGAATGGGCCAATCCACGCCTGCGAAAGAGCGTCTAATGGCACAACAGTCACCCTCACAGTCAAAGTCTAACCGGTTTCAATCGAGCAACGCCGAACCCCTGCTCCAGATCAAAGACCTGCACGTACACTACGAGACCGCCGATGGCGCGGTCAAAGCGGTGAGCGGTGTCAATTTGACACTGTACGAGGGCGAACGGCTGGCCCTGGTGGGCGAGTCCGGCTGCGGCAAGACAACCCTGGCCCTGGCGATTATGCGTCTGCTCAAACCACCGGCGCGCATTGTGCAGGGGGAAATCATCCTGGCAGGCCGGGATTTGCTCAAGCTGGACGAGGAAGAGATGCGCCTGACCCGCTTGCAGGAGGTGGCCCTCGTCACCCAGGCGGCGATGAACGCGCTCAACCCGGTTATGCGTATCGAGGATCAGATTATCGACGGGCTGGTGGATCACGGCTACGAGGAGACGAAGAACACCTTTCGCAAGCGCATCCACTCGCTGCTGGAACATGTGGGGTTGAAGGCCAATGTGGCGCGTATGTACCCCCACGAATTGAGCGGTGGCATGAAACAGCGGGTGGGGATGGCGACGGCCACGGCCCTGCAACCCAAACTGATTGTTGCCGACGAGCCGACCAGCGCGCTGGATGTGGTGGTCCAGCGCCAGGTGATGACAACCCTGGGCCGTCTGCAAAAGGAGACCGGTGCGTCGGTCGTCCTCGTCGGCCACGATATGGGGCTGATCGCCCAGTTTGCCGACAAAGTGGGCGTGATGTACGCGGGCAAACTGGTCGAGCTTTCCCCGGTGGAGCGTATCGTGCAAGAGCCATTGCACCCCTACTCCGACCTGCTGCTTCAGAGCGTGCCCAGCCTGGAAGCCAAGGCCGACCGGCTGGTCAGCATCCCGGGTATGCCGCCCCGTCTGATCGATCTGCCCCCCGGCTGCTACTTTGCCCCCCGCTGTCCGATGGCTATGCCCCACTGCACACAAATTGTGCCCGAACTCGCCCCCACCCGCGACGGACGCTATGTGGCCTGTCATCTCTTTACAGAACCCAGCACCACAGCCGCCGGGGAGGTGAAGGCGTGAGCGCGATTTTGGAACTTCGCAATGTCTCAAAGATTTTTGGCGGCGGTCTGTTCAGCAAAAACAGCACCGTTGCCGTGGAAGATGTCAGCTTCTCCATTCCGTCGGACAACCCCACAATGATTGCTGTGGCCGGGGAGAGCGGCAGCGGCAAGACGACCCTCTCCCGCCTGCTGCTGGGTGTTGCCCGGCCCAGCAAAGGGCAGGTTCTTTACAGCGGCGCCGATCTCGCCACCCTTTCCAAAGAGGGGCGCAAGCAATTTCTGCGGGATGTGCAGCCCATCTATCAGGACCCCTTTGGCGTCTACAATCCTTTCTACAAAGCCGATCACCTGCTCTACGTCGCCATCAAAAAATTCAGACTGGCAAGCACGAGCAGGGAGATGAAACAGTTGATCGTCGAAGCCCTGGAAACCGTGGGTATGCGCGCCGACGAGGTGCTGGGCCGCTATCCCCACCAACTCAGCGGCGGCCAACGCCAGCGGATGATGGTGGCCCGGGCCCTGCTCCTGCGCCCCAAAGTGATTCTGGCCGACGAGCCGGTCTCGATGGTGGACGCCTCCCTGCGCGCCACGATTCTGGAGAGTTTGCGCTCACTCAACCGGGACTTTGACATCTCCATTCTCTACGTCACCCACGACCTGACCACCGCCTACCAAATCTGCGAGAGTATTCTGATTATGTACCGGGGCGCGGTGGTGGAGGCCGGCTCGGTGGAGGAGGTCATCCGCAAACCCAAGCACCCCTACACCCAACTGCTGGTCGAGTCCATCCCCCAGATGCGCGCCGTGCGCAATTGGGAGCAGGACGAAGAGGGCGAAACAATGCTCTCCCTGGACGAGTCCCGGGCCTCGGCGGGCTGCAAATTTGCCGACCGCTGCCCCCAGGTGATGGACAAATGTTGGACCGATCAGCCGCCGCTCTATCAGACCGACAGTTCTCGGGTGGCTCGCTGCTTCCTCTATGAAGACGCGCCTGTGCTGGAAGGCGCAGATGTGACGTCGATGTTGATCAAAAGTAGCGCATAAATAGCTCCCATCAACGCCTTCCGGTCGTGTGGCCTGCCCTGAAAATAGCCATCCGTACGTCGGACTGTTAGTCCGACCAGCGACGGTGCCGGCCAGTCGGACTAACAGTCCGACGTACATTTTCATCCCCCGTGGCGCTACCCGTCGTATGGGGAAGTGCTCTCTCTGCCCGGAAAATAGCCATTCGTACGTCGGACTGTTAGTCCGACCAGCGACGTTGCCGGCCAGTCGGACTAACAGTCCGACGTACATTTTCATCCCCCGTGACGCTACCCGTCGCATGGAGAACTGCCCTGAAAAAAGGCTTGTATACACGGATAAAAGAGAACACGGGTTAATAAAAATCAGGTCCAGTGAGCCGCCGGTTGAGCGGTGTCCTGCGGGACACGAAAACTATCCCACCCTACGCACCCCCCGCACGCTCCAAATTGAGCGCCAGCAGACGTTCCAGAATCTCCTCATCCGTCAACGCCGCGGGCCAGCCATAGGCCGCGCAGACGGCCGCGTCCAGCCGGCTGTGGAGCAGGGCGAGCCAGGTGGGGCGCTGGTTGTAGAGAGCGGTGAGGGTGCGTTTGGCGAGGGCCTTTGCGTCGAGACCGGGCGGGTTGAGCCAGGCGTCCCGCTTGGCTACGAGATCGGCGGCGGCCGCGGCGATGGCCTGGACGTGGGGATCGTCGGCGGGTTCGCTGCCCGGTGGCCAGGGGAAGGGGAAGGTCTCGAAGGTGGTAGTGGGCGTGTAGCGCGGGCGATCTTCGAGAGATGTGCCCTGGCGCAGTGACCAGATTTCGTGAAAGTGGGAGTGGAGGACGCCGAAAAAATAGTCGTCATCGCGGGCGACAATAATTAGAAGATTTGCCGGAACGATTGCCGAATCTATCCAGTCGAAGAAGCGATGCTTTGCGACCATTGAGGTTCCGATATATCTTCGCTTATGACGTAACGCTGTTCGCATTGCAGGTCGTGTTTCAGCAAGTAGCCACCAATTTTCCTGATATGACTTCCGTTTGTTTTGACTCCGAACCGGCCATACATTTTCTCGAACATACTCAAATGGAGCTTCGTACAGCGCCGCATCCTCTATCGCCATGTCAACCCCAAAATCGACGATCCAAACTCCGCGCGGTCGCCTCGCAATATCTATGCCATTGTAGTAAGGCCGCACAACATCTGAATTAGGCCGTCCATTTGGGTTTGGAGGTAGCGAAAGCCAGCCACGTGCAACTTCGTCGTCAACATAAAAGGGTCCGGCAGGCGTCACGCCCATAAACGACAGCCCTGAGTTTTCCAACAATTGGACCGCCTGCGTTACATCAACTGCGCCCGTAAGATCAGAATTAATTTGCTCCGTATTTGTCCCGTTAAGTATTTTCTCGGATTCTATCCCGTCATCAAATCCTATCATCGACACTCGAACGGCAGCGCCGTCAAGAATCCAGGGCCGATCACTCCACGCCATAAAAATATCACCAGTCTCTTTGATTCGAGCCAAAACTTCGCGATTCGCACCGCCACGGATTGAATTTGTCGCCAGCAATCCGGCACGACTTACCTCTCCTACCGCAATTAAAGCCCGCGCCCGTTCAAACCAGTACATCACCAAATCCGTTTCGCGAGGTACTTTGCCGGAATATACAGCAAAAACAGCATCCACGTATTCGTCGCCCAATTCAGCGCGCATCCGCTTTCCACCCAAAAACGGCGGATTGCCGATCACCACCTCCGCGTCCGGCCACTCCGGCTCCACCGGCTTGCCCGCGGCGTCGTAGGCCAGGATGGCGTCCTGGTTGCGGATGGTGTCCAGCCGCTTCAGTATCGGCTCGGCGGGGATGCCGTAGCCGTTTTCGTGCAGCCATTGGATGTAGCCGATCCAAATCGTGGACTGGGCCAGTTCATAGGCGTAGGGGTTGACTTCGATGCCGTATAGCTGCTGGGGCGAAACCGTGGGGAAGAAAAAGCCGCCGCCCAGGGCCGCGGCCAGCACAATCACCTCTTTCTGCAAATCCAGAAGCAGACGCAGGGCCACATAGAGAAAATTGCCGCTGCCACAGGCCGGGTCCAACACCCGTATGGCGGTCAGTTCGTCCAGAAAGCTTTGCAGCCCGGTCTGGATGCGCCCGTCGTGCTGGCTGCGGATGCGCTCGATTTGGCTGGCTTTGGCCGTGGCCGTGCGGTCGCTGCGGGCCTGCATCTCTTCGATGGCCCCGTCCCGGCGGGCGGCCTCGGCCTCGGCCTCCTGGCGGATCGTCACCCAGCGACGGCGCAGGGGGGCCATCAGCACCGGCTCCACAATCAGCAGAATGTCCTCCCGGCTGGTGTAGTGTGCGCCCAACTGGGCCCGCTTGGCCGGGTCCAGGCTGCGCTCGAAGAGGGTGCCCAGAATGGAAGGCTCGATGCTCGACCAGTCCAGCCGGGCGATCTGGGCTAAAACATCCAGCCCTGTGCGGTCCAGGGGCAGGACGTCGTCGCTGTCGTAGAGGCCGCCGTTGAAGTGGCGGATTTCGTGCTCGCCAAACCAGCCGCCGCTGGCCATTGCCCCAAAAAGCTGGCGCAGCTGGGCCGTGAAGACGTGGGGCTGGCTGCGGGTGCGGGCCACCAGATTGCCGAAGAGATTGGGGGGCAGCAGGTCGATGTCCTCGGCAAAGAGGCAAAAGAGCAGACGGATGAGAAAGTGGGCGATGCGGTGGGGATCGTCGGCCTGCTCGCGCAGGAGGTTAGCCAGGCGGGCGAACTCCTGGGCGGCCTGCTCCGTCACCTGCTCCACTGTCTGGCTGGATTTGAAGCGCTCCGGCTCGGTGAAGAGGGCGCGCAATTGGGCCATCCCCCCGGGGGTGAGCAGGTCGTCCAGGCCGATTTCGACGGTCTGCTTGACCGTATTGGTAAAGTTGGTGTGGACGACAATCCGTTCGATGTCGCAGACGACGAGGAGGGGCGGGTTGAGCAGGGATTCCCGGTATTGGAGAAGCTGCTGGTAGGCTTTGCCCAAATCCGCGTGCTTGCCCTTATATTCCCAGGCAAAGCAGCCCCGCTTCCAGACATCCGCCCAGCCCTGGCCGCCCCGCTGTTTGTCGGCGCCGGCCTCAAAGGTAAAGCGCTGGCCGGTGGGGTCGTCCTCGGCGGGGGTGGGGTGGCCGATCAGATGGCAGAGATCGAGGAAATGTTCCTGGGCCGCGCTGCGCTCTTTGAGGGTAACGCCGCGCCATTTGTGGACGAATTGCTGGGGGGAGATGGGCATTGGGAATAGTGAATGGTGAATGGTGAATGATGAATAGTGAATGGCGGACCGCGGGTTGTGCCGGGTGCCGACGGTCATCTCGAATTGTAGCGGGTGGGGCGGGGGCTGTCAATCCGGGCTAGGGCGGGGTAGGTTGGGTTCTTGCCGCCGGGGATGAGGGAGCGTCCTGGCAGGTGATGCGGCAAGAACCCAACGGGGGCGCGGCTGCGTTGGGTGAATCCCCCCTGGGCTGTTGGCGGGGCGCGGGGTGGGGGAGGCGGGGGGATTCACCCAACCTACGCGAAAAATGCCTTGCGTCCAAAAGGAAAAGGGGCTACACTTACTGGAAGTAGGGGTGTGGTTCAAGAAAGCGAGGAAATGATGGGTACAGTACTGGAAATTGAAGAGGCGGTTACACAACTATCAGCCCAGGAGCTTGCCCGTTTTCGGGAATGGTTCGAGGAGTTTGACGCGCAATTGTGGGACAGGCAATTTGAGTCCAATGTCAGGGCTGGCAAGCTCGACAGAATGGCGGCTGATAGCATCGCCGATTCTCGCGTTGGCTATACGACAACCCCTATGCCCAATCCGGTCGCGGTCGCATACCCGCAAAAAGAAGAGGGGACAGGTATGTCTTCTACGGCCATTGCGACAATCACAAAAATGATGGAGTCCCTGCCTGAACCGGCCCAAGAGCAAGTGGTCGAGCATCTGCGTGACTATCTTGAAGATCTACAGGACGAGCTACAGTGGGACATTCTTTTTAAGAAGACACAGCCGCAACTGATTGCTGCTGCGCGCCGTGCCAAAGAGGAAATGGCACAGGGCTTGGCAAGGCCAATGGATTATGACCGATTATGAAGTCCGAAACCCTGCCCTCATTCTGGTCGGCCTACGCACGGTTGGGTACAACTATTCGACGCAGCGCCAGAAAGGCATATCGCCTTTGGGCAGAAAATCCCTATCACCCTTCTCTGCACTTTGAATGTATCAATCGCGGAGAAAACATCTGGTCAGCCAGAGTCACACGCGGCTATCGTGCCATTGGCATTTTTGAAGGTGATACAGTCACGTGGTTTTGGATTGGCAGGCATGACGTGTACGAGCAGTTCTTCGGGTGAAGTAAGTGCAGAAGCCAGACCACTACGTGCAGATGCCGGAAGTCGCCTATGCGTGACCGATAAGTGGCAACTGCTAAGTTGCCACTGCTCGATTTGTCGTAGCGATAGCCACAGGAAAATTCTAGGGAGAATGAAATGAGTGTTATGGTTTCCCAAATGAGCAAGGACGAACTGAAGGATATCATCGCAATGACCGTCGAACAAAAATTGCTCGAACTGCTCGGCGATCCCGACGAAGGGTTGGAAATCAGAGAGTCTGTCCGCCAACGGCTGCTACGCCAAAAGATGGCAGTGGCCGAAGGGGAACGGGGCGAGCCGTTTGAAGATGTGATTCATCAGATCGGACACCGGAGCGAAATCTATCGGAGAAATTAGATAGAATGAATCGGGAAAAACTTGTTCGCATTCGGGCCGTGCAGGTGTTGGACGATTTCAATGTGCGTCTCGAATTCACCGACGGCACACAGAGAGAAGTTGATCTGGAAATCTATTTGCGCGGACCCATCTTCGAGCCGATGCGCAATAGCCCGGCGCTCTTTCGTGCGGTACAAGTAAACGACCGTATGGGAACAATTGCTTGGGACAACGGCGCGGACATCGACCCGGATGTTCTGTACTACGGGTTGAAGCCGGCGTGGATGGAAACGGAAAAACAGCAGATGCAGATCGAAACATTTCATCGATCACACGCGCTTCCAACAACGGTATGTAGAGGCAGTCGTTATGAAATTGAATTTTGAGTGGGACGACGAGAAAGCCAAAGAGAATCTCAAAAACCATGAAGTCAGTTTTGATGAGAGTGCAACTGTTTTCAGTGACCTGTATTCAATCACTATACCTGACCCCGACCACTCGACAGATGAAGATCGCTATATTGACATTGGCGCCTCTGAAAAGGGTCGGTTATTGGTAGTGTCCTATACGGAACGTGGGACAAACATACGGATTATCAGTTGTCGTAAACCAACGCCAACGGAACGGAGACGCTATGAATCAGGTAATTACTAAAGATACACAGAGCGAAGATCGTGACGATATGCGCACCGAATACGATTTCACGGGTGGGATACGTGGCAAACACCACCGCGCCATGCAGTCTGGGTACACAATGACCATTCACCAGGCAGATGGCACAACCGTCATCAAAGAGATGAATGCCCCAGTCGGCGCGGTCGTGCTGGAGCCAGATGTACGGGCCTATTTTCCAGACTCAGAATCAGTCAATGCGACTTTGCGTTCGCTGATTCGGCTCATCCCGGCCCAACAGAAAATCGCCGCAGAACGATAAGCGCGCAGAGATTAAGCATTGGCTTACCCAACCACACCCTAAACGGAACAGAAACGACCGCAACACCCACCGCACAATCACCCAATCACCCAATCACCCAATACCCCAGGCAACCACCCTATGACCCAATCTACCCACAAACCCAATATCGTCCTTCTCGGCATCGACTCTCTGCGTGCCGACCACCTGAGCGGCTACGGCTATGAGCGGCTGACGTCGCCCCATCTGGACCGCTTCGCCCAGCAGGGGGTGATCTTCGAGAACACCTTCAGCGCCCACATCCCCACCACCAGCGCCTACGGCTCTATGCTGACGGGGATGGATGTCTTCAGTACCCAAGTGGTGGCCCTGCGTCACAAAGGCCCCCTGCGCGAAGAGGTAAAAACCCTGGCCGAGATTTTGAAAGAGCAGGGCTATACGACCGTCTGCGTCGGCTTTACCGGCAACCCCAGCAGCCGGGGCTTTGACGAATATCTGGACTACACAGCCTGGGGCAGTTGGGACGAGGGCCGTCTGCCCAAAGCCCAGAATCTCAACGAGCAGGCCATCCCCGCCCTGGAGCGGCTGCTGGCCGACGGGAAGCCCTTCTTCCTCTTCCTGCGCCATATGGACCCCCACGCGCCCTACCTGCCCCCCGAACCCTACGAGCGCATCTTCTACGGCGGCGACGAGTGCGACCCGTCGAATGATTCGATGCAACCGGTGCTGGCCTTCAAACCCTTCCGGGATTTTCTCGCCAGTTGGCTGCCGCCGGGCATCACCGACCAGGCATATGTGACCGCGCAGTACGACGGCTCCATCGCCTATATGGACGCGGCCATCCAGACGATCTTCACCGCCCTGGAGAGCCGGGGCATTCTGGACGAAACGATTGTGGCGGTCAACGGGGATCACGGCGAGACGCTCTACGAGCACGACTGCTTCTTCGACCATCACGGCATCTATGACAATGTGCTGCATGTGCCGCTGATCCTGCGCTACCCGGCCAAACTGCCCGCGGGCCGACGGGTGGCGGGTTTCAACCAGCACAAGGATTTGGTCCCGACGCTGCTGGACCTGGCCGAAATTGACGCGGGGATTGACTTCGACGGGCGCTCCCTCCTTCCGATGGTTCGGGGCGAAGTTGCCAGCCACGCCAGCGAGTTCTACATCACCGAATGTACGTGGATGCGCAAGCACGGCTGGCGCACCCCCCAGTGGAAGCTCATTTTGGCCCTGGAGCCGGACTTCCACTTCAAGCCAGCGGTGGAACTCTACAATCTGGTGGAGGACCCGGCGGAGAACTGCAATGTGGCCGAGGAGAACCCGGATGTGGTGATGGCCCTGACCAGCCGGATGCAGGCGTGGATCGCCAAGCGGGAGGCCGAGACCGGTCTGCCCAACCCCATCCACCACCAGGGCGACTGGCACGGCCAGGAGGGGGTCGGCCCCTTCACCAGCAGCCAGCAGGCCTATGATACCCTGTACATCGGCAACGCATCCCAGGCCAAACGCTTGCAGGAGAAGTTGAAGGCGGAGGAGGAGGCCGCGGCGGAAGCAGCCCAGGCAGAGAAGCTGAAGGCGGAGGAAGAGGCAGCGGCAGCGGAGGCGACGCAGGCAGAGAAGCCGAAGGCGAAGGCGCGGGCACGCAGGAAGAAGAAAGAGTAAGCAGTGCGAGGTTAGCGCCGGTTGAGTAGGCTGGGGCTTTTTCCAGCCGTATCGAAACCAAGCGGGTCATACCGAAAAGCAACAAACTCACCTGTAGACCCGCCGTCTTGGTTTCGATACGCCGCCACAAAGAGAGCACAAGTTCGCGAGAAGTCTGCGGCGGCTACTCAACCAGCGACGGCTAGACTGGCTTGCCGAATCGATCAATGTTGAGTTGTGTCGTTATCGCCACTCCACCTACTGCTCACTGATAACTGTTCACAGGTCACTGTTCACCGGCTGTCCAACCAACACCACTACCAACTACCCAATACCCAATACCCTTTTGGAGACCCCCAATGAAACTCGGCGCAAACACAGTCCTTTTCGGCGGCTACGATATGGAAACCGCCTTCAAACACCTGGCAATGGCTGGCTACGACGGCGTGGAAGTCTCGGCCATCGACGGCATGAGCGAGCATCTGGTCATCGACCGCTGGCAGGAGATCGCCCCGGAGGTCAAACGGCTGGGCAAAGAATACGGCCTGGAACTGCTGGCAATGGAGCAGCCCAGCCGGGACCCGGTGAAGATGGAAGCGGCTATGCAGGCCGCGGTGGAGATCGGCATTCCCATCATCAACTGCGGGCCGGGGGGCAAGACCGGCGACGAAGCCAGTCTGCAACAGTCCATCGACGATCTGGGCAAGCTCTCCCAGATGGCCGAGCGCTACGGCGTCGTCCTCTGCGTCAAGGCCCACGTGGGCCACGCGATCTACAACACACCCACCACCCTGCGGGTGATGGAGGCCATCTCCTCCCCCAACTTCGGCATCGATATGGACCCCTCCCACATCTACCGGGCCGACGAAAACCCGGTGGAGGCCATCGCCGCGGTCATCAGCCGGGTGAAGCACGTCCACATCCGGGATTGCAAAGGCCGCCAGCAGGGGCCGGGCAAGCCGGAGATGCAGGCCAATGGCCGGGGCGACATCGATCTGGTAGGCTATATCCGCACACTACACGAAGGCGGCTACACCGGCCCGCTCAATCTGGAAGTCATCGGCGCCCGGGAATATTCTATTGCCCAATGCTGCACCATCGCCGCCGAGAGCCGGGGGCATATGCAGGCGTGCTTGCAGGCGTGCGGGGCGAGATAAAACGTATTGCGTGTTGCGTATTCCGTAGGTAGTGATGATTGAGGTTCTATTGGTGTTGAATCGTTGGGGTGTTGGGAGTAATCCAGCCAGTGGAGTTTGACCAGCGACGCAAGACCAGCGCCGGTTGAGCGATGTCCTGAGCCTGTCGAAGGGTAGGCGGGGGCTTTTTCCCGCCGTATCGAAACCTTTAGGTTGAGCCTGTCGAAACCTTTAGGTTAAGCCTGTCGAAACCTTTAGGTTGAGCCTGTCGAAACCAAAGCGGGTGGACGAAAAACCGCCTCATCACCCGTTCGCGCTGGTTTCGATACGCCTCGAAGACTCGGCTACTCAACCGGCGCTCACTGATCCGATCACCGCAGCGAAAGTATCCAGCAGACCTTTGTACAGGAGCAGGCAGTGACCCGAACAATTCAGATGTTCGATGTGGTGGCGCTAACCCAGGACATTGCCGATGCCGGACTCTCCCGCGGTCAGGTCGGCACTGCCCTGAAAAATAACCATCGTAGGTCGGACTGTTAGTCCGACCAGCGACGTTGCAGGCCCGTCGGACTAACAGTCCGACCTACATTTTCATCCCCCGTGGCGCAATCCGTCGCATGGAGAACTGTTGTGGATATTCTCGACAACGGCAATGCCTACGAAGTGGAATTCAACGATAAAGATGGACGGACCTACGAATCTCTCGGAATACGCCCCGAGCAGTTGATGGTACTAATCTACGAACCCGCCTTCGCCTAAAGAAAGAGACTCCCCCAATGCTTACACAAACTCAAATCGATCAATTCCGGCAGGACGGCTTTCTCAACGGCGGCGCGCTGTTGAACGAGGCCGAAGTAGAAGAACTGCGCGCCGAAGTGATGCGTGTCATCGACGAGCGGGAGCGCACAGACATTCCCCAGCCCGTCTTTGTGCGCAACCTGACCAAAGACGACAGCAAACCGGTCTGGCAGATCGTCAACATCTGGCAGGCCAGCCCGGCTTTCAGGCGGTTGATGATGCGCCCGGAGATTTGCACGTCGATCAGCCAACTCACCGGCACGCAGGAGCTACGCATCTGGCACGACCAGATTCAGTACAAACCACCCCAGATCGGCGGGCAGACCGACTGGCATCAGGACGCCCCCCTCTGGCCGATTATCGCGCCGATGACGGAGGTCACGGCCTGGGTGGCTCTGGACGACGCCGACGAGAGCAACGGCTGTATGTCGATGGTGCCCGGTTCCCACACCTGGGGCAACCACATCGACTTTCTGCGCACAGTGGAGGTCTACGATTCTCTCCCCGCTGAGTACGACGGCCACAAAATCAATGTGGTGCGCTGCCCGGTGAAGAAGGGCGAGGTCCACTTCCACCACGCGCTCACCTGGCACGGCTCCCACAGCAACACCAGTGGCCGCCCCCGGCGCGCCATCGCCCTGCACTATATGACCAACGAAACCCGCTACGTAGCCGCGGGCCGCCACCCGATGAAGGATTTCGTCACAGTGGCAGATGGCGAGATATTGCGGGGCGATGCCTTTCCGCTGGTCTATCCACTGGGATAGGTGAGATTTCCTGAGGGAATCTACAGATAATTGACAGAAGTTCGACTTTTCCGAAAAGTCGAACTTCTTCGCGTTTTCCCTCTGAAAAATCGATTCGCACAGGCCACAAAGTGTGCTATACTGAGTTGACCCAAATTCGCTGAATCCCTCTCCCCTCTCTGGTTCGATGGACCGCTTTCCGTAATTTCAACGAGAGACAGATCGGAGCCGCTGCCGGACGTTTTATGGGCAGTGGGTAGCTGATTCTTCCCTGGAGACCCGACGATGACCCGACGCAAGAAGCCCCAACCCGCTGCCGATAGCCAGGCCAATCCACCCGCGCCAGAGAGTGGGGCCGAACAGCCATCCGCGCGCCCGGCCCAGCCTGCCGCGGCGGGCAAGACCGGCTTTCCGATTGTGGGCATCGGCGCTTCGGCGGGGGGGCTGGCTATGTTCGAAGCCTTCTTCTCGGCTATGCCCGCGGACACGGAGAGCGGGATGGCCTTTGTCCTCGTCCAGCATCTCGCGCCGGATCACAAGAGTATCCTTACCGATCTGGTCAAACGTTACACCAAAATGCAGGTCTACGAAGTGGAAGACGGGATGGAGGTGCAGCCCAACTGCGCCTATATCATCCCGCCCAATCGGGATATGGCCCTTCTCAACGGAAGCCTGCAATTATTGGAACAGAGTACCTCCCGGGGGCTGCGCCTGCCCATCGACTTCTTCTTCCAATCCCTGGCTCAAGATCAACGCGAACGGGCCATCTGCATCGTCCTTTCGGGTACGGGCAGCGACGGAACCCTGGGGGTGCGGGCAGTGAAGGGCGAGGGCGGGATGGTAATGGCCCAAAACCCAGAGAGCACCAGTTACGACGGAATGCCGCGCAGCGCCATCGCCACAGGACTGGTGGACTATGTACTGCCCCCGGCGGAGATGCCTGCCCAACTGATCGCCTACGTCAAACACGCCTTTGGCCACCTGGGCCGCGTGCCCTCGGCTCGGCTCTCCGCGGCAGATGATACCCTGCGCAAAATCTGCGTTGTCCTGCGTACCCAAACCGGCCACGACTTTTCCCAATACAAGGAAAATACACTCCTGCGCCGGATCGAACGGCGCATGGCGCTGAATCAGATCGAACAGTCCAATGACTATCTGCGCTATCTGCAGAAAGATTCGGCAGAGGTGGAGTTACTCTTTCGGGACCTGCTGATCGGTGTCACCAACTTTTTCCGGGACCCGGGAGCCTTCGCCGCTCTTCAGGCCGAGGTGATCCCCCAACTTTTTGCCGATAAGCACGCCGGCGCGCCCGTGCGGGTTTGGGTCTGTGGTTGCTCCACCGGCGAAGAAGCCTATTCGATTGCCATACTGATTCAGGAACATCTGCAATCCCTGAGGCAGACCTTCAAAGTGCAAATCTTTGCCACAGACATCGACAGCCACGCCATTGAGCAGGCCCGCTCTGGCGTCTATCCGGCCAGCATCGCCGCCGACATCAGCCCGGAGCGGCTGACCCACTTCTTTGACCACGACTCGCAAAGCGGCATCTATCGCATTCAGAAAAGCATTCGGGATACGCTGATCTTTTCCGAACAGAATGTAATCAAAGACCCGCCCTTCTCCAAACTGGATCTGATCAGTTGCCGCAATCTGCTGATTTATCTGAACACAGACCTGCAAAAACGGTTGATTCCCCTCTTTCACTACGCGCTGCTCCCCGGCGGCACGCTCTTTCTGGGTACGTCCGAAACAGTGGGTGAGTTTACCACCCACTTTTCCGCACTGGATCGCAAATGGAAGCTCTATGCCCGTCAGCCGGATATGCCCGGCACTCTGCGCCCCGCGGTGGGAGAATTTGTGCCGCCGTTGACAGAGGCTCTTTTTCGCCAGCGGGTACTGCGTGGCGAGACGCGCAGCGAAGCCAAAGTCAGTCTGCGCGAGATAACCGAACAGACGTTGCTGCGCCACTTTGCCCAGGCCGGGGTGCTGATCAACGGGCGGGGGGATGTACGCTATATCTACGGACGCACGGGCAAATTTCTGGAGCCTGCACCCGGCGACGGGGGGATGAATATCGTCTCGATGGCCCGGGAGGGGCTGCGCCGGGAGCTGACCTCTGCCCTGCACCGGGCCGTGACCCAATCGGAACCGGTAGACTATCCGGGGCTGCGGGTGCGCACCAACAGCAGCCACACCACTGCCCATCTAACAGTGACGCCGGTGATCAGCCCGGAAGGCAGCCCTCTGCCGGACATGTTTCTGGTCATTCTGAACGAAACCGAGCCGGAGGTTGTGCCGTCCGCTACCCCGTCGCTGCCCGCCCAAGAGAACGCGCCCACGGATACAGACCGGCAGATTGCCGCGCTGGAGCAGGAGCTGCGCGCCAAAGAGGAGTATCTGCAAACGACGCTGGAGGAGATGGAGACCGCCAACGAGGAGTTGAAGTCAACGAATGAGGAGATGCAGTCGGTCAACGAGGAGCTGCAATCGACGAATGAAGAGTTGGAGACCTCCAAAGAGGAGCTACAATCGGTCAACGAGGAGTTGGCTACCCTCAACGCCGAACTGCAAACCAAAGTGGCCGACCTCTCCCGGGCCAACAACGATATGAACAATCTGCTGGCGGGCACGGGGGTGGGCACGCTTTTTGTGGACCACCAGTTGCGCATCGCCCGCTTTACCCCCGCCGCCACCCAACTGATCAACCTGATCCAGAGTGATATCGGGCGGCCTGTGGGCCACATCGTCTCCAATCTGCTGGACTATGACACATTGGTCAGCGATGTGCAGACTGTGCTGCAGAGTCTGATTCCCTTCGAGGCCGAAGTGCAAACCAAAACCGGGTCCTGGTATGTTATACGCATCCGGCCCTATCGCACGCTGAAAAATGTGATCGAAGGCGCGGTCATTACATTTATGGACATCAGCGAAATCAAACGGCGACGCCAGGAGCTATCCGACGCCCACGCCCTGGCCGACGCCATTGTGGAGACCGTCCCCCTGCCCCTGCTTGTGCTGGACACCCATTTTCATGTGCTCTCGGCCAACCCCGCCTTCTATACAACTTTTCAGGTGGGGGCGGAACAGACGATAGGCAAGATGCTGTTTGCGTTGGGCAATCGTCAGTGGAATACCCCTCAATTACGCCATGCGCTGGAACAGATTTTGTCGGAGAATTATATTCCCAACGCTTTTGAAGTAACCCACAATTTCGAGGCCCTGGGCAAGCGCACGTTCCGGGTCAATGCCCGGCGCATCGTCGGCAACTCGGATTCCTTCGATCTGCTCCTGTTGGCCTTTGAGGATGTCTCAGAGTAGGGGTGAAACTGTATTGGTAGGTGCGGTTTGCAACCGCACTTTCACCCGTAGAAGTGTGGTTGCAAACCGCACCTACTGATTTTACTGGCCTTTGAGGATGTGTCGGGGTAGAGACCAGTGAGCGCCGGTTGAGCGGTGTCCTGAGCCTGTCGAAGCGAACGGGTCTACGAACCATTTCGAGTTAACCCGCTCTGGTTTCACTTCGATACGCTGCGCACTCAGTGCAGGCGATACCGCGGGAAACTGCCCCCCCGCTTTCTGAAGCGGCTCCTACTCAACCGGCGCTGATCTATCGGAGTTGGGAAAAGGAAATCCAATGGTCGCTGACCCGAAAGTAGACTACGCACCAACCAGTAGCGATCCTCTCGACAGCAGGGGGCTGCGCCGACGGGCATTGGCGCAGATTAGCGCGTTCCCAGCCGAGACAACCGATCAACTCTCCCCCCAAGAGGTTCAAAATCTGCTCCACGAACTCCAGGTGCATCAGATCGAACTGGAGATGCAGAACGAAGAGTTGCGCCGCGCCCAAGAAGCGCTGGAACTCTCCCGTGCCCGCTATTTTGAACTCTACGATCTGGCCCCGGTGGGCTATATCACCCTCAGCCAAAAAGGGCTGATACAGGAAGCCAATCTCACCCTGGCCGTCTTGCTGGCCACGCCCCGCAGCCAACTGGTAAACGCCCGACTTTCCCAATACATTCTGGCTGCCGACCAGGACAGCTATTATCACTTTCAGCGCAAACTGCGGGAGACAGGTGATCCCCAGGTGTGCGAACTGCGCATGACGGAGAAAGGGGGGACAATCTTCTGGGCCAGATTGGACGGGGTGGCTGTGCAGCAGGAGAACGAGCGGGTCTATCGGGTCACAGTCAGCGACATCAGCGAACACCGGCAAGCCGAACAGATTCGACACGCGTTGGAAGAAAAAGAGACGCTGCTGCGCGAACTATATCACCGCACCAAAAACAATATGCTGGTGCTGAGTTCGATGCTGACATTGAATGCCCGCTATAGCAAAAGCGCAGAGACCCGGGGTGTGCTGGTCGATTTGCAGGGCCGGGTGCAGTCGATGGCCCTGGTGCATGAGAAGCTCTATCAGGCCCAGAACCTCTCCCATATCGATCTGGGCGACTATCTGCCGGAGCTAATGACCCTTCTGCTCAAAACCCACAAAGGCGCGTCTCAGACTGTAGTGGTCCGTGCCCAAGCGGAACACATTTTTGTAGTGCTGGATGTGGCCATCCCCTGCGGTCTGGTGCTGAACGAACTGGTATCAAACAGCCTCAAACACGGCTTCCCGGATCAGCGGCCCGGTGAAATTCAGGTCGATCTGGTCCGGGATAAAAATGACGAAATCGTTTTGACCTTTTCCGACAACGGCGTCGGCCTGCCGACCGATTTCGACTTTCGCCGCAGCCCAACCCTGGGAATGCGCACGATTATGGCGATTGTCGAGCATCAGTTGCAGGGCACGCTGGGCTTCGAGTCCAGAGCTGGCCTTCTATGCCAGATCCGCTTTGCGGATACTCAATATGCAGTCAGGGTATAGATAAATCAAATGGCGAAAATACTATTGGCGGAAGATGAAATGTGGACAGCCCTTGCCCTGCAAGAGCTTTTGGGGGATTTTGGGCATACGGTGGAGATCGTTGCCACAGGCGCAAAGGTGTTGACCGCGGTAGCCGTCGCGCAGCCCGACGTAATTCTGATGGACATCGGGCTGGCCGGGCCGATAAATGGGATTGAAGCGGCCCGGCAGGTGCGGGCACTGTACCCCATTCCGATTGTTTTTATGACCGGCTATGTAGACAAAAAGCATATGGACGAAGCAGCGCTCGTGTCAAATTTCTATGTGACAAAGCCGATGGAGATTGCAACGGTGCTGAAAGCCATCGAGCGGGTTCTGGCCGCAGCGGTTTGATTCAAGTCCGTTCCCGCGCCACAGATATACTCAGGGCTTGCCAAAGAATAACTTCCCGTTTTGGTGCGTCGCACTGTATGAATCCGGCTTGACCGGCGGCATAATTGTTCAGCCACCCCACCCTATCCCTCCCCATTCCAGGGAGAGAACCGGATCGACTCCTCCCCCAAGCTGGGGAAGGTTGGGTGGGGGTGAGCAGCTACCCGGCGGCATAGGCCACATCGCATCCCAGGATTACCGCCAGATGCGTACTTGTCGGGCAGGTGCTACAATAGGGTTCAGTAAAATCCTATCAACTTCCGCCTGCAGCGTCAAAGGTAACCCCCGTGTCCAATCTGCTCCTCCTCACCGGCATCATCGGTCTGGTCTACCTCTCCATCGGCTTCAGTTCTCCGCTGATCACCCTCTACTTGAAGGATTTGGGCGCAAGCTACCAGCAGATCGCCCTGATCCTGACCAGTTTCTCCGCCACCGCGCTTCTCAGCAACTACGCCTGGGGCTGGGTGACCGACCGCATTGGACGGCGCAAACCGATTCTGCTGGCGGGGCTGCTGGGGCTGGGCGTAGCCTATTGGCAACTAAGCCGGGTGCCCGACGCCAACATTGCCTGGGGCATTCGGGTCTTGGAGGGGATGGCCGCCGCCGCCTATGCCACTCCCAGCCTGGCGCTGATGGGCGATCTGCTGGCAGACACGGGCCAACGGGGGCGACGTATGGGCTACTACCGGGGCAGCGCGTCGATGATGTTTGCCGTCGGCGCGTTCTTTGGCGGTTCTATTGCCGACCGCGTTTCCATCAGCCTCGTTCTCTCTCTTTGCGCCGGGGTCTATCTCCTGGCCGCTTTCTGCACCCTTTTCGTGCGCGAGGTGGCCCCGGTGAAGAAAACGGCGACACCAGAGGTGGTGGCGATCCCGGCTCCTCCGCCCGCAAAAGAGCGCCAACTCCCCCTCCTCTTTCTGCTGGGCGCGATGCTCTGGACAGCCGCCCACGGCGCGGGTGCCTCTATGTGGCCGAATTATATGGACTCACTCGGCTATGCAAAAACGGAGATCACCCGGCTCTGGGGGCTGGCCGCGCTGGTCGAGTTCCCGTCGATGGCGGTGGCGGGCATCGCTTCGGACGCTATCGGGCGCGCCCCCCTGCTCTTTGCCGGTGGGGCCTTTGCGGCGATTGTCCACATCGGCTATGTGACCCTGGCCGCGGTCGTCCCCGCCCTGCTGATCATTCAGGTCATCCGGGGCTTTGCCTTTGGCAGTTTCACCACCACCGGCATGACCTTTGCCGCTGAGTGGGGCAGCCAGCAGCGGCGCGGGCGCAACAGCGGCGTCTACAACGCCGCCAACGGCGCCGGCGGGCTGATCGGCACATTCCTGGGCGGTACAATCGTGCAACTGCTCGGCTTCGGCTCCCTCTACACCGTCTGCGCCCTCCTGGCCGCGGGCAGCGCCATCGCCTTTCTGCTTTTGCGCCGTCAACAGAAAGCGGCTTCAGAGGAAAAATTGCCGGTCGGCGCGGATTAGCCCACAGTCCGCACCAGACAATTTCTGGATATGGACCTGTCTGACTATAAGAACGCTGATGACACGCAAAGAGATGATTGCCGCTGCGCTGTCCCTTCGATGAACTCAGGACATCGCCTGAGCCTGCGCTGTCCTGAGTCCATCGAAGGGTCGAAGGGATAAGATCAGCACAGATCAATTGTTTCTGCGTCAATCTGCGTCCGCCTTTCCTCCCCCGTCGCGCAACCCCTCGCATGAGGAACTTTTGTCTTTTGCCTTCTTCCCCCCTTCCGTCGATAATTCCCCTTACCGGATCACCCACCCACCCCAATGGAGACCCCATCCAATGACCCGCACCGCTTCTTCTGCCAACGGCCACATTCCCGTGGACACCGGCGATCTCTCCCTTTTCGACATCCAGACCCACGCCGCGGGACCCGAAGGCAGCCTGCCCCTGGACGACGACTTTTTGCGCCACGCACCCAGCGGCGACATCTTCGGAATGTCGCAAAACGCGGGGATGGGCTGGGACCCCCGCTGGCTGCGCCGCCCAGAATTTCTGATTCTGAGTACCCAAGGCGGCATCCGCGCCGAGGACGGCTCCCCCATCGCTCTGGGCTACCACAGCGGCCACTGGGAAGTCGGGCTACTGATGCAGGCCGCGGCCCGCACGATTGCCGATATGGAAATGGTCCCCTACGCCGGTTTCGTCACCGACCCCTGCGACGGGCGCAGCCAGGGCACAACCGGAATGATGGATTCCCTGCCCTACCGCAACGACGCCGCCATTGTCCTGCGCCGTCTCATCCGTTCGTTGCCTACACGAAAAGGGGTGATGGGCGTTGCCACCTGTGACAAAGGCTTGCCCGCAATGATGCTGGCCCTGGCCGCCCAGAAGGAGCTACCGGTCATCCTCGTCCCCGGCGGCGTGATGCTGCCCCCCACCGAAGGCGAAGATTCGGGCAAGGCCCAGACGATTGGGGTGCGCTACGCCCACGGCGAACTCACAATGGAAGAGGCCGCCGAGATCGGCTGCAAGACCTGCGCCTCCCCCGGCGGCGGCTGCCAGTTTTTGGGCACAGCCGCCACCAGCCAGGTGGTGGCCGAAGCCCTGGGCCTGACGCTGATGCACGCGGCCCTGGCCCCTTCCGGCCAGCCCATCTGGAAAGAGATGGCCGAGCGCTCCGCTCGCGCCCTAGTTTCGCTATACGAAAACAAGATGACCGGGGCCGACATCCTCACCGCGGACAGCCTGCACAACGCGATGGTTGTCCACGCCGCCTTTGGGGGCAGCACCAATCTGCTCATCCACATCCCTGCCATTGCCCACGCCGCGGGGCTGCCCCGGCCCACAGTGGACGACTGGCGGCGCATCAACGCGCTTGTCCCCCGCCTGGTGGACGTGCTGCCCAACGGACCGATGGGTCATCCGACCGTACAGGGCTGGCTGGCTGGCGGCGTGCCAGAGGTGATGCTCCATCTGCGCGAGTTGGACCTGCTCAAACTGGACGTGCTGACTGTCCACGGCGCACGCCTGGGCGATCTGCTGGACGAATGGCAGGGCAGCGAACGGCGCAAGCGGCTGCGGGAGCGCCTCTTTGAGGCCGACGGCATCGACCCGGACAATGTGATTATGAGTCCCAGCAAAGCCAAAGAGCGGGGGCTGACCAGCACTGTCACCTTCCCCGTGGGCAATCTGGCCCCGGAAGGCTCGGTCATCAAAAGCACGGCCATCGACCCGTCCGTCGTCGATGCGGACGGCGTATACCGCAAAGTCGGCCCGGCTCGGGTCTTCACCAGTGAGCGGGAGGCCATCGCGGCCATCAAAGGCGAGGGCGGGCGCAGCCTGAAAGCCGGGGATGTGCTGGTGCTGATGGGCCGCGGGCCGATGGGCAGCGGGATGGAGGAGACCTACCAGCTCACCGCGGCCCTGCGCTATCTGGACTTTGGCAAGCAGGTAGCACTGATCACCGACGCCCGCTTCTCCGGCGTCAGCACCGGGGCCTGCATCGGCCACATCGGGCCGGAAGCCCTGGCCGGTGGGCCGATTGGCCGGGTGCGGGAAGGCGACACCATCCGCATTGAGATCGATACGGTCAACCTGACCGGCAGCCTGGACCTGATCGGCGACAACGGGCGCACCTATACACCGAAAGAGGGCGCGGCTGTGCTGGCCAGCCGGGGCGTCGATCCCACCATTGCCGGTGACCCCCGCCTGCCCGACGACACAAAGCTGTGGGCCGCGCTGCAAGCGGTCAGCGGCGGCACCTGGGGTGGCTGCGTCTACGACGTGGAGCGGATTCTGGAGGTGCTGGACGCGGGGCAGAAAGCGTTGGCGGGGAAGTAAAGGGCGCGGATTCGGCGAATTAGTAGGTGCGGTTTGCAACCGCACTTCTCCGGGTGAAAGTGCGGTTACAAACCGCACCTACGTTTTATCATCTCGTTGATCAGTACAGATTCGGCGAATTAGAGCGGATCCACATCTGCGAAAGCTGTGGCTAGCAGCCTGTCGGAGAGAGAAGAAATAGAACGCGGATGGCGCGGAAAGGGCTGATTTTCGCGGATAAAATCGAGAAAAGTCCGGTTTTTTCCGTACTTTCCGCCACATCCGCGTTCTATTCTGTGCTACGCCGACAGGCTGCTAGTGCGTCGATCTGCGTTCTATAGTATCACTTGTGTGCCGCGTGGTCAGATAAAAAGAAGGGGAAGCCCCGGGGCTTCCCCTTCTTTTTATCCAGCGCGTAGCTGCTCACCCCCACCCAGCCTCCCCCATTTTGGGGGAGGAGTCGATCCGCTTCCCTCCCTGAAATGGGGGGGTAGGGTGGGGTGGCTGAACAGGTACGATTCAGGTGCGACACACCGGCCAAACGTTCCTTGTACCAGTATACTCTCTTGGCGAGTGTGTCGCACCCAAATCTGCCTGGCTAACGCTGGACCGCAGGCAGGTGCAGACCGTAGCCGATGAAGACAGACACGCTGACGCTGCCGCTGCTGCCCTGGCTGTCCGTCGCCGTAAGGGTCAGGGTGTGGGGGCCAGGTGTCAGGTTATTGATAGCCACCTCGTACCCTCTGCCCAATTCGCCCTGCACATTACTGCTCCAGATAAGCTTGTCCTCGGCAATCGAGCCATCTTCCAGGTCCGTAGCGCTGCCCCGCAGGACAACCACCACATCCGGCGCAAAGAGACCGGCCCCGGGTTCCAGCAGCACTGGCATAGGCTTTTTGTTGGGCACTTGGATGGCCGCTGGTGTCTCGGCCATTCCTGTATTCACCCCATCGGTCGCCACCACCCGGAAGCGGGTATCCACGCCACCGGCCAGACTATCCACGGCCAGGTCCAGCGAGGATTCGCTCAGCTCGCTGGCAAGCAGTTGCCAACTCTGACCGGCGTTGTGGCTGTAGAAGACTGCATAGTGGAGGGTTGTATTGGGATCGGGGTCGTCTCCCTTCCAGGACAACTTCCCGGTTTCGCCCTCATTCCACACACTCTGCTGGGTAGGCTCGGAAATCACCACTGTAGGCGGATTGCCGCTGAGCGGGCGCTCGTCCAACAGCGTATCCTTCTTGTAGGTCAGAGCGATAGAGGTTGTGCCCTCCACCCAGGGAGCGACAAGGGTAATGTCCACCCGGTCGGTCGGGTTGGGGTCGAAGACCTCTTCTGTGCTGCCTGCCCCGTGGGTGTGGCCCTCGCCGCCGTTGTGATACTCGCTCTCGAAGCTGACAGTGAAGGGGTGGGTTGCCAGAACCTGCTGGCCGCCCCGCAACTCCACTGCGTAGTCGCCTTCGGGCAGGGTGAGATAGAAGCCAGAGTCCACTTTGTAGAGATTGCCCAATTTGCCGCTCTCACTGTTGGTCACGGTCGGGTTGTCCACCGTCAGGTTGACGATGACCGACTTGCTGTGGCTCGTGCGGTAGAGCGTGAAGAAACCGGGCCGGGCTGCGATCACATCGCCCTGGGCGCCGCTGGCTGCGGCGGCCTCGGCGGAGGTGGTCGCCAGTTTGTTGAACATCTGGGTCCAGGTGTAGGGGGAAATCCAGCCCTCCCGGGAACCACCCGCCGGACAGTAACTCATCAGGTCGTGGGTGTTGTTCGGGTTGTAAACCTTCTGGGTGGCCGGATTGAAGCCGAACTCCTGGATGCTGGACGAGCCATAGGGGAAGGCGGTGCTGCCATCGGACGAGCCGCAGCTATCCGCGGTATTGGTATGCTTCTCGTCGTAGTCGTGTACCAGCTCGTGGCCGAAGATGAGTGCGCCGCCGCCCGGATTGTCCGTGCTTGGGCTGCCACCCACCCGGTCTGTGCCGATACCCACCACACCCAGCCCCCCCGCATGGGGATAGACGGGCATATCGGCGTGACCGCCGCTGTAGCCGCTGTTGGGTGCCCAGCCGTAGATGTGATCCGGAATGTTACTGGTATTCCCGAACAAGATATTGAAGATCACCAGCAGCGCGTACTCCCCGTTGAGGTATTGGATCAGCGCGTGCTGCCCGTTACCACTGCCCAGACTGGTAGTCCAGTCCAGAAGACCGCTGGCTACGCTGTGGTTAATGCCACCGTTGCGGATGGGCAAGAGCTGGTTGAACCAGGTGGCCGCGCCGCCATTTACCGCCCAGCCCTGGGCGGCCCGTGTGCCGCTGTATCCAGGCGGGTGATAATCCAGAGGTCGGCTGGTGATCTTCAGATTCTCCCGCTGGCGGAAGGTCATCGTCAGAAAGCTGCCGCCGCTGGGGAAGCGATTGTTGCCTTCGTTTGTCTCGGCAATCACCCCATTCGGGTCCACCACCGCATAGAAGCGCACAACCGCTGTGCTGTTGCCGCCGATGGTGAAGATGAAGTTGGCGCTGTTGGCCGCCTGGGATTGATCCAGGGTAGAACGGGCCGTTGCCAGGGTATTCGCCTGCTGCCAAGCGCCGTTGTTCACGCTCATATAGAGGCGCACAGGTGTATTGGCCCGGTTGCCGCTGGAATGGCGCAAATAGACCCGGGCCGCGGTCATCTTGCCCAGGGCCACAGGCAGGGAGTTGTCCGGGCAATCCGGCAGCCCTTTGCTGGTGTCAAAGCATTGAATGCCCTGGGTGATCTCGATGCCGAAGAGGCTCAGGTCCGAATTCAGGATAATCGGCTGCTGGATCTCCAGGATCGGATTGATAGGCACAAGGCTGTAGGACCGGGTCGGTGTCGCGGTCGGTGTATTCGTCGCCTGGGGAATCCGGGTGGACGTGGCTGTGGGTGTGCGGGTGGGGAGCGGGGTTCGGGTGGCTGTAGGTGTGGGCAGGGGGCTGTTCACCGGAACCCGCACATAACCACTGCCCGCGCTGGCCAATTCGTCAGTCCCCGCAAAGAGACAGACCACCTCTTCGATGCGCTCCTTCTGGGAATAGATATCGATGGAAAAGGAGCCATCCTTTTGCACTACATCGTCCTTAACCGCGCCGGGAATGAAGCGGCGTTTGCCATCCACGCCCTGCACCACCACCCGCAGGGGCACTCGGCTGTTGAGGTATTTCTCGTTCACCTCCAGCTTGCCGGTCACAATCACCTCGCCGGACTCGGTAGCTTCGCACTGGATGCGGGCGGGCAGCAGAACCCGGGCCTCCACCCGTGCGCCGCCCAGCTCCATATCGGCCGGATGCTTGTCGTTGGGGTCCAGATCGCTGACCAGCAGTTGCTGGTAGGAGGCCCGCACATCCACGCCAAAGATGCTGCCCACCACCGCGGGTCCCTGGGGTTTGATGAGAATCGGAATCTGGCGGGTTTCGTCGGGGTTCAGTTCCACCCCCTGTACACCGCCATTGACATCCAGCACCCAATCCCCGGGCAGGGTGCTGCTGTAGCTCAGGGAGAACCACTTCTTGTCCACCAGATCGTCATTGCGCAGGGTAATGAAGCTGTCAAAGACTGTGTCCGGCCCGCCGCCGTTGTCAATCGCCTGGAAGTAGTTGATATTCTCCTGCTCCCGGTCGCCGTCCTGGTTGCCGATTACAGTCTCGCCGGCTACCGTGTCGATCTTCACCCGCACGCAGGTATGGAAGTTGAAGTTTCCGGCTACGATCTGCTCCTGAGTCAGGGGGAAGTTGGGCGTCCACTCGATGTAGACATCCGTCGTCGCCCCCGGAGCCAGAGCTGCCAGATCGCCAAAGCTGTTCTTGTCCACGAAGCCCAGATTGGCCCAGCCGTTGGCCCCGGCAATGCCCAGGCCCGGCGGGTCTGTAATCTGGAAGCGCACGACGATATTTGTGGCCGTCTGGGTGCCCACATTGCGCACCCGGGCATAGAGCCGGTTGACCATATTCACCGCGGGGTCGTCGCCGTTGCCCCGGGGCACAGTGCCCCCCCGCAGATCGCTCCACGAGCCGTAGCGGAAGGTGCCATAGCCGTTGACTGGGCTGTCCACCCAAATATCGGTCGTCTCCCAGGTGTTGCCGGGGGCCGATGTCCAGGGTGCGATCATCACATCCGGCTGAACGGCACGCTTGTCATAGCTCACTTTCACACAGAATTCGTTCGGGGCCGACGCATTCTGTCTCAGAATATCAATCACAACTCCGTCTGCACCGCTATCAAACCTGTCACCCACTTGCCAGAGTCGGTTGCGGTTACCGCCCTTGCCCTGCACAGTCACCCAGGGATCAGAGCCTTCGCTCACCCGTTCGATGAGCACACCCTCGTCCGGGATGCCGGCGGGGGGGGCGAGAAAGTCGCCATTCAGTTCATCACCAAACGCCCGCTCCCGCACACTGATCATATAATAGAGGCTACCGGTAATAGTGGCTTTGATGGCCTGGGGGTTGGGCTGGAGAGCTGGATCGTACTCTTCGGCATAGATACAAAGCTCTTCCCCCCCATTGGCCGAGCTGACCGTTACATACTTGGCGGCTGGCAGCCAGCCGGGAAAGCCTACATTGTCCAGCTTTTCAAAGACACCCGTCTGGCCGGGGTAGTTGGAATCCATCAACTCGAATTCGTTGTTGTAGTTGCTGGGGTGGGCCGGCCCGGCCACCTGAAAAGCGTGGCCCATTTCGTGCGCCCAGCGCCCCCAGCGCAGATTGGCGCCTTCGGTGGGATTCTCGCTGAAGATAGCACAGCCGACCGTGCGATTGGCTCCACCCGCGCCGATGGGCAGACTGCATTTGTTGGCCTGGCCCCGGTGGAATTGGTTGCCCGTCTCGGCCATCAGCACAAAGACCGCATCCGCGCCGCTGAAGTTCACCGCATCGGCCCCGCTGCTGGGCGCGTTGGCTACGGCGTCGTCCAGCACTTTCTGGTACTTGCCCCCGTTGGAGAGATCGCCGTCGGCAAAGTCGTCGATATAGGCGCTGCGGTTGCTGGGTAGCTTATAGAGGGTCGAGACCCGATGGACAATACTGATTTTGTTGTAGGAGGTATCTCGCCAGAGCCGATCCAGCCTGTCAAAGAGCGCCTGTACTGCGGCCTGATCAAAATTGCTGGCGTTGGCGTAGTCGTTGAAATAGACCCGCAACACCACAACCGTCTTGGGACCGCTGATGGGTGCGGCGTTCAACGACGCGGCCTGGATATCCCCGTTCTGCCGGGCCACCCACTGGTCCAGACCCGCCACCGGCGCGTTGGGCGCGCCGCCAAAGTCCACCACAATCGGCGTATCTGGCTCGGCAGATTGCTGGGGGAGCAGCGGTTCGGTCCGTAATGGCTCCAAACCCAATGCCTGGGTCAGCGGCTCCAATTGGGCCAAAGATGCCAGGGCTGTTGTGTCACCGCCGACCAGCACTGTCAAACCAAGCGCCAGCACAACACAACAGACAAGCACCAGCGAAGTCCATCTTCGTTCTTCATTCTGTGATTTCATATATCTGATCTCCTTCCAACGGCTGAATACACTGGCTGCGCGAAATATTGATCATACGCGTCTCCTTGGGGAATTATGGACAATTTGATACGGTTACGGCGGTACCAGTGTACTCCATTCATTGGCATTGTTCTATGCGCTGAAACCGGTACGAATGTGTCGTAGATCGCTTCGTAATTTTATGGAAATGGAATCCATTCGTAACGAGTGCGTCGCATCCGAAGCAGTTACAGAGAATTTTTCTTTTTGCCGTGGTGTGCCTCATAGTAATAGCACATTTACTTCCGGTTGTCCAGAGAGGAAAAATCCTGATACTAACGGATTCGATACGCCCGACACGCAAGAACTCGTAATCAGACACAGACTTTCGCCAACGCAACTGCTGTAGTATATACTCGACACGGGCATAAACTGACATTTTGCCACCTTGCCACCCGGTCATTTTGTCACCCTGTCAAGTATATACTACACCCCAAAAAGGATCACAAATGGCACAGAATCCACCACTCCAGGGCTTGTCGATTGTCAACACCCGGGCCAACCACCAGGCAGAGCCGCTGACAACTGCCCTGTTGATGCAAGGAGCCTCCGTGCTCCACTACCCGGCCATCGCCATTGCACCCCCGGCCGACACATCGGCTCTGGATGCAGCGTTGACCGACGCCCTGGCCGATGTCTTCGACTGGCTGGTGATTACCAGTGCCAATACGGTCGAAAGTCTGGCTCAACGGCTGGAAATAGGCGCCAGCCCAGGGCTGGCGACCGGCCATCTGCGGGTGGCGGCCATCGGCACAGCGACGGCAGAGGCCGCAGAACGTCGGCTGGGGGTGCAGGTCTCGGTTGTCCCGGATGAGCAAATAGCCGAGTCCCTCGCCAACGCACTGGCTGTACAGCCGGGCCAGCGTATCCTCTTGCCCCAATCCGAAATCACCCACCCCTTGCTGGCCGAGGCTCTTCAGGCAGCCGGGGCCGATGTCACGCAAGTCACCGCCTACCGCACGCTTATCGGCCAGGGCGGCGACCCGGTCCCCCAGCTTTTCTGGGAAGGGCGCATCGACGCCGTAACCTTCACCAGCCCATCGACTGTCCACAACTTTCTCAAACGGCTAAAAGCCGCAGGGGGCAACCCCGGAATGTTGGTGGATGTGGCCGTGGCCTGCATTGGCCCGCAGACAGCCGCGGCCGCGGCCAGCCACAGCCTGCCCCGCCCGCTTCAGCCCGACCAGTCCACACTCCCCGCGCTGGTCCAGACGCTTGTCCGACACTTTCAGGAGCGACAGGGATGATAGCCAGAGCTTCGGCGGGGACGTTTGACGTAAAGGCTTCCTCCTCAAAATCGGCCCAAATTTGCTGGTCCTCAATAGCTGTGATATACTCCAATCCAGTATGGAGAGGTCGCATAGTCTGGCCTAGTGCGCGGGCCTGGAAAGCTCGTAAACCGAAAGGTTTCGAGGGTTCAAATCCCTCCCTCTCCGCCTGAAAGTCGTGTGTTTTCATCGCTTCGTCAGCTGTTGGGTCCTGTGCGGCAGGACGCCGTGAACCCCGTCAGGGTCGGAAGGCAGCAGCGGTAAGCGGGCTGTGCTGGGTGCCACGGGGCTGCCTGGCGGCTGGCGGAGCGGTGAAAGCACACGACTTTTTCTTTTTTTATTTGACTTTTCCGGTTTAGTAGATTATCTTTTAGAAGTTCGACTTTTTCTGAAAAGTCGAACTTCTAATTGATGGAGATTGCTCTTTTGTTGTATTGCACCAAACTCTTCGGCAAAGACGCCACCAGTTCCTGGCGCATGTTGCGTTTGACGACGAAACCGGATAAAGAACGTTGACCCTCGATTCCTGTTCTCAGGAGGAGGTGGTTGTCTGTGATTCTGCTATCCCGGCCTGCACGTCGCAAACGTGCAGGCTTTTTTGTTCCCTGGGCCCCACCGGCAGTACCGGTTGAGCCACCCCACCCTACCCCTCCCCATTCCAGGGAGGGAACTGGATCGACTCCTCCCCCACCGTGGGAGAGGTTGGGTGGGGGTGAGCAGTTACCCACCGGCAGTACCGAAGGGTGTAGCGTCTCTCCCCCGAAACGCTACACCCTTCGTTTTATCCCATCGAGCGTCGATGCGATGCCCTACCCGCCCACAACGCAATCGCTGAAATATGTCATTGGATGGGCTCCCCCATATGCCCAAAAAGATAGACTACCCAACGCCCACCCACATCTCCCTCCTGCGCGGCATTAATGTCGGCGGACACAAGAAAATCCGCATGGCCGATCTGAAGGCGCTCTACGAGTCCCTGGGTTTTGTCAATGTGACGACGTATGCCCAGAGCGGCAATGTAGTTTTCCAGGCGGAACCCGCCGACGCTGGCGCACGCGCTGCCCACATCGAAGGGGCGATTGCGGCCCACTTCGGCTTTGCTGTGACGGTCCTCCTGCGTTCGGCAGAGGAGCTGCGCGCCATTCTGGACGCCAACCCCTTCCCCGACGCAGAGCCAAAGTATCTGCACGTCCTCTTTCTTTCGGCTGCGCCGGATGCCGGGGTGCTGGAAGCGCTGGCTGTGCCCGCTGCGAATGGGGAGGCCTGGCGGCTGGCGGGGCGGGAAATCTACCTCCACTACCCCAACGGCTCCGGGCGATCCAAAATGACCGGCGCTTTCTTCGAGCGCAAGCTGGGCGTGGCCGGGTCTGCCCGCAACTGGAACAGTGTCAACGCACTCTACGAACTGGCCCGGCAATAACGCCTGTTTTTCCCTCGACCTTTGGGGCTGATTCCGGGAATCGACCAAACCAACTGTCAATACCGAAGATCGCCAGGTCGATTCCCGGAATCGGTTGTCCCCATCCTTGGGATGCGCCCCACCGCATCTATGGCGATTGGCGTACAGCGGGCGCTATGATAAACTGAGCGTGAATTTTAGGGCAATATCAAACGACAGAGACGACAGGATAGGGATACCGACATGAAACTGACTGGTAAACTTGTAGCCGAAACCCCTCTCTATCGAGGGAATGCCCGCAAAACTCTTTTCACCAGAGACGGCGACGGCAAGCAGCGTCTGGTTTCGCTGGCCGGCGAGATTTCCGGCACCGCCCAGTCGCTGATGGATGCCTTCATCGGCGCGTCCCGGGACGGACGCAACACCGGGCTGTTGAACCAGGCCTGGCTCAATCTCTACGACGACCCCATGCCGGGGGAACTGATTCGCCAGATCGACTGCCAGTTGCAAAGCGGCTCCTACCCCCGCAACCGCTTCTTCGATCTGCGTAT
>JAANMX010000290.1_pt1 | contig 68251 bp, 52 predicted proteins | sample 7279681 | NCBI WGS metagenome assembly JAANMX01 (sample SAMN14094542, study PRJNA606508) | bioreactor metagenome | isolation source: A lab-scale SPAN reactor treating ammonium-rich wastewater day 351 | place: Ireland: Galway | collected 2018-01-01
CACCGGCGGACGCAGCGCGATGTTCACGCCATCGGGGACGATGTGGGTGCACACCGGCGGTGCGAACTTCGTCGCTGCGGACGGCTCTGCGAAATGGCGACGCCTCGGCGCGGCCATCACGCCAGAAAATACGGACGGCAACACCGACCCGTACACCGGCTACGACGCCAACGGCGTCCCGGGATCCTACTGGTGGGATGGCTGCCATGCGTGGTTGTTCCGCCCCAACATCGACTGGTAGAATAGTCCTGCGCCGGTGCGCGATCCAGGCAGCGCACCGGCATCTCCTGGGAGGACGTGTAACGTGAAGCGAGACCTACCCCTGCCCGTTGTGATTGTCATCATCGTCGCAATCCTGGCCCTCTGCATCGGCGGCGGGATGTATTGGATGAACGTGCGGGATAATCCGAGGCCGACCGGAGGACCCAAGGCGCCGCCGACGGAGAACTCCGCGCCTATGGCCGAACCGACGGTATAGTCATCCCATCGCGCAACGGGCCGTCACACTCCAGTGCGACGGCCCTGATCCGCGATCCATCGTCGCTGGCCGGACCGCCCACCGCAATGCGCGGCCATGCCTCGAAGGCCGGCGCTCAGTATTTGTCCGCTCCCTTTGCCGGCAAGGCGCGAATGCGGATATTGCGGTACTCCACCCGATTGCCATGGTCCTGCAGCACGATCGGCCCCGTCTTCGAGATCTGACGCTCAGCCGCGGACTGGATGCCCGTCATCGCTTCGAGGACGACGTTGTTCTGGACCACCACGCCGTTCTGAATGACGGTGACGATCGGTTTGGCGAGCATGGCTCCATCGTCGCCCAGGCGCGGAGCCCGAAAGATGATCTCGTAGGTCTGCCATTCCATCGGCGGCTTGCAGGCGTTGGTCAACGCGGCCGCCTGTCCGTAGACGGAACCGCAGTCGCCAGTACCCGGCGGTTCGATGCCGTAGGAATCCAGAACCTGGATCTCGTAGCGCCCGAGGAGTCCGATCCCGCTGTTGCCCTTCGCCTGCCCTTTCGCATTGGGCATGTTCGGCGTGCGGAACTCGATGTGGAGATGAAAATCGCTGAACGTCGCACGGGTGGCGATATCGCCTCCCCCCACGATCATCGCGCCGTTCTCCACCTTCCACGCGGCGGCTTGATCGGTTCCCCGACGGACCCAGTTCGCCGCTAGATCCTCCTGGGCGCCGGTGAACAGCGCCAGTTCGGTCGGCTTCTGCCCCTGGACCGGAGCGCCGAACGCCAGTCCCAATCCGGCCGCAACCACGGCAAGCACGTACATGTTCGATGGATCCTCTCTTTCGTGAGCCGCAGAAGGCTCAGTGTAGGGGCGACAGGGAGCGCGCCCATCCGGATATTATGGACGCCGCACGACCGCTTCGATGCCGGGGCGAAGGCTCGTCGTCTGTTCCGCAACCGCAACCGTCGCCCCTGCGCCGACGACGAGCACGCCGCAGGCAACCTCCGCCCTGCGATCCGTTAGCGTATTACCCGTCAGAACAGCCTCTGAGGTTCCGATGAGCTCGATGATCGGAGCTCCGCGGACCATCGCGTACCGTCCTCCACGAAAGCGATTGTCCCGGATGCTCACGTGCCGAACAGCCTCCAACCGGACCGCCACGCCGAGATACCCCTCAAACGCGTTTCCTGCGATCACGATCCCGTCGATACCGGCCTCGCTTGCGGTACTGTTCCCCAGAGCCGTGGACCGGACGAGGATCTGCCCATGCGCTCCGTCGGCGTAGCCGCGGCAGGTCCCGCCCCGCAGGAAGCGGTTGTTCCGGACGGTGATCGCTCCCGGCATCGGTCCCTCCGGCCAGTCGGGCTCGTTGAGGATCGCCACTCCTGCGCCGGTCGTGTCCGCGAATGTGTTCCCCTCCACCAGCCCATCGGGAGCCCGGAGGAGGCAGCCGTAGCGCCGATGGCCGATCATCTCGTTCCCGATGATCCGGAATCCGGCGCCGCACGCGTCGAGGTTGTACAGCGTATCCCCTGTCCGATGGTCGGGTCCGGCCACGGCTCCGTCGAGGGCATGGTCCAGAGTGACCCGGTATCGATCACCCGCGAGGGCTACGTTCGTCGCCCGGACGAGGCCGCGGACGCGGCCCGACCGCGGGTCGAGAACCTGAAGCCGATCGCCCTGAACGATCCGACATCCGGCGCTGAGCAGCCATTCCGTGGGAGTCCGACGTTCCAGCAGGATGTTGGGCGGTGCATAGATGTTGATGGCGTCGTCGGCCATCCCCTCGAAATGACAGGCTTCGATGATCGGCCCCGATCGGTTCTGCTGGCAGTGGACGCCATCGGCGTTGGTCGTGAGAAGCCTGTCATGACCTGCCGGGAACCGGACCTGAAGTCGGCGGACGCGGATGGAACCGCGATTGCCAACCAGCCCTACGGCCAGGCCCGGGGAGGCGTGGACGGTCACGTTCTCGATACGGATGCCATCGCAGCCCTGGGCCAGCACGGCCCCGCCGTATCCCCGCGCGAGGTGGACATAGCGATCGCCCGGGCGCATGTCGCGCAGCGCGAGGCGGTAGTGCTCCCCGTTGGTAAAGAACCGCCACGTTCGTCCGCTTCGCCGCTCCCAGCGGGGCGTCATGAAGTGATCGCTCGTACCCGACCGGATGCGCCTCAGCCTGGGATCGATGATCATCCCCCATTTCCCATAGGGCTCGGCGGCTTCGACGAAGTTCCGACTGTCGGGGGTGGAATATCCCGGGTCGATCTCCAGATCGAACCAGCCCTCCTCGACGCTGACCTGCCGGACGACGCCCTGAGTAAAGGGCAGGGGATCGTAGTCGACCGACAGGTCGGCAAGGGCTACGTCCGAGCCGTCACTGATGAGAAAGAGGCCCGCGTCGGGCTCCGTTACCACAAGGCGCGTCGCACGCCCTTGCCCTCGAATGGTCAGGCCTCGGGCGCCGGCGACGGAGAAGCAATAGGCTCGCGGGGTCGGCGCGGACACGCGAAACGTTCCGGGGCCGAGTTCGACAACGGCGCCCGGACCCGAATCGCGGGCTCGCGCGATGGCGGAGCGTATCGCCGCCGACGCGTCTCCCTTGCCCTCGGCCTCGACCCGGAACACGCGGGGCGGAGGAGTGTGGGCCGGGCCGGCCACGAGCAGTGGGGCAAGACATCCGATGAACATCCACGTCCTCCGATCACGTCCGATCCGGTTCGACCGAACCTTCGGCGTCGGCGGATCCGATCCCTGCACCCGGTCCGTCGGAGTGCAGGATAGGGTACAACGTCCTGATTCCCTAATGAAGGCCGGTACGATGCCAACCCCCCCTCTCCCAACGCTCTTCCTCGATCCTCCCGCAGCCTATCGCGGCCTGCCGTTCTGGTCGTGGAACGGACGGCTGAACCGCGCGGAGCTCCTCCGCCAGGTGGAGGTCCTCAAGGCCATGGGTATGGGGGGGTTCTTCATGCATTCCCGTACCGGTCTGGCCACGGAGTATCTCGGCCGGGAGTGGCTGGACCTGATCAACGCGTGCGCCGACAGGGCGGAGGGGCTGGGCATGGAGGCCTGGCTCTACGATGAGGACCGCTGGCCGAGCGGGACGGCGGGCGGGATGGTCACCGAAAACCCCGCCTTCCGGATGCGCTTCCTGCGGATGGAGGAGGCGGCGTCCGGCCGGTCCGCATGGCCCGAGGATGCCCTGGCGGTCTTCAGCGGAATCCGTGATGGACACACCGTCCGCGAGGTTCGACGCCTTACCGGAAGAGAGGAAACGCCAGCGGCGCCTGATCGCACGGTTCTCTGGTTCCAGATCGTCGAGATGGAACAGCGCTCGTTCTACAACGGCCAGACCTACGTCGACACGATGAATCCTGAGGCAACCGAGCGGTTCCTGGAACGGACCCATGCCCGTTATGCCGAGGCATGCGGCGATCGGCTAGGGAGGAGTATACGGGGCATCTTCACCGATGAGCCCCATCGAGGGGCGTTGATGGACCCGTTTGGCGGCGACGGCGAGCGTTCGGAGCGCCAGGTTCCGTGGACCGACGCCCTGCCGCGCCGATACCAGGAGGCATTCGGCGTCGACCTCCTCGACCATCTGCCGGAGCTCTTCCTCCTTCGTGACGGCGAACCGGTCTCTCCGATCCGATGGCGGTTCGTCGAGATCCTGATGCGGCTCTTTCTCGAAGGGTTCATGCGCCCGTACGCCCGATGGTGCCGGGACCATCGCGTCCTCGTGACCGGGCACGTCCTGCACGAAGACAGTCTCGCCGCCCAGACGGCGATGTGCGGCTCGGTCATGCGGTGTTACGAGCACATGGATGTGCCGGGCATCGACCTGCTCACCGAGGGCAATCGGGCCTACTGGGTGGCCAAGCAGCTGCAGAGCGCGGCGCGGCAGCTCGGGCGTCGCCGGCTATTGTCGGAGCTCTACGGCTGCACTGGCTGGCAGATGCCGTTTCGAGGACATCGGGACGTCGGCGCCTGGCAGACCCTCTTCGGCGTCAACGTCCGATGCCATCACCTCTCGTGGTACACCATGGAGGGCGAGGCCAAACGGGACTTCCCGGCCTCGATCTTCCACCAATCGGCATGGTGGAGGGCGTATCGCCATGTCGAGACCGCGTTTGCGCGGATGGGCCTGCTCATGGATCAAGGCGATCGCGTCTGCGATCTGCTCGTTCTGAACCCCGTGGAGAGCGTCTGGGCGCGGGTGCATACCGGCTGGTCGGGGTTCCTGAGCGCACGAGACGCCGGCATTCAGAGGCTCGAAGAACGATATGCCGAACTGTTCGGATGGCTTCAGGGCGCCCAGATCGACTTCGACTACGGCGATGAGGGGATGCTCGCGGAACGGGCGATCGTTGAGGACGATGGGACGCTCCGCGTCGGCGAGGCCTCCTATCGGGGAGTGGTGGTCGGCGGCCTCGATACCATCCGTTCCAGCACGCTGGCCCTGCTCGAGCGCTTCGCAGCGCGCGGAGGCGCTGTGGTCTTTGTCGGACCGCCTCCGGCCTATCTCGATGCAGCGCCTTCCGATGCGCCGTCCCGGTTGGCTGCGGGCGCGGTGGCGACTCCGTGGGAGCGGACCATGGCCATCGCAGCCTGCGAACGAGCCGTGGGGCGCACTGTGGAGGTCCTTGATGCCGCTTCGGGCGGGTCGGTGACCTCAGTGTACGTGCAGCTCAGGCGGGATTCCGAGGGACGGACGTACCTGATGGCGCTGAATACGGACCGCGAGAACGGAACGCCCTCGGCGCGGCTGCGCGTCGTGGCGCGGGGTCCGGTTGCGCGATGGGACTGCCTCCGGGGCGAGATCGAGGGGGTCGAGGCCCAGATCGACGGCGCCTGGATCGAGACGCCGCTCCAGATGGCCGCGGGCGAAACGATGATCATCGTGTATGGGGGCGCAGTCGGGGCGAAGCCGACGGAGCCGCCGAACCCGCGGGCAGGGCAGGGAGCTGAGACGGGCCCGGGGCGGATCGCCATCGAAGGACCGTTCCGATATCGGCTCTCTGAGCCCAACACCTGTGTGCTCGATATGGTCCAATGGCGATACCCGGGCGGCGACTGGTCGACCCGGATGGACGTTCTGCGGGCCGATCGTCAGGTCCGCGGCTCCCTCAGTCTGGAGGCGCGGGGCGGCGAGATGCTGCAGCCGTGGTTTGTGGGCAAATCCGGCCATGCGATCCTCAGCGAGGTGGAGACGCTCTATCAGTTCGACGTGCGCGCTGCGCCGACGGGGCGAATCGCGCTGGTCATCGAGCCAGCTTCGGTCCATTCGGTCGCGGTCAACGGTACCGTTCTTCCGCTGGACGACGTCGATGGGACGTGGGTGGATATCTGTTTCGTTCCGGTTCGGATCCCTCCGGGCCTGCTGCGTGAGGGGCCTAACGATGTGACCGTCACGACACGGTACCACGCCGGCATCGGTCTCGAAGCCATCTACGTGATCGGGGAGTTCGGCGTAGAGGTTGTTGGCAGCCGATGCGCGATCGGGCCGTTGCCGCAGACGCTTGCCGTCGGCGACCTCACGGCTCAGGGGCTACCCTTCTACGGCGGAGCGATCAGTCTGGAAATCCCCCTGCCCGAGGGTAGGGCTGCGTCCAGCATCAGAACGCCATCCTTGTCCGCGGCCTGCGGCTTTGTCCTGCCGCGCGGAGCGCCTCTGCCTCGTACCGCCGATCTCGCGCAGGATCCCGCCTTTGTCGACGGTACCGCACCAGATCGGATGCTCGCGTGGGAGCCCTATGAGACCGGTCTTCCGCCCGCCGCGCAGGCGGATGGGGGCTTCGATCTCCACCTCTATCTGACGCGCAGGAATACGTTCGGCCCGCTCCATCAGCGTCCGATGAGTGCGGCCGCCTATGGTCCTGGCAACTGGATGACCGAAGGAGACGCCTACAGCGAGGGGTACGTGCTGTGGCCGATGGGTCTCCTCGCGCCTCCGGATGTGATGGTGTCCCGGTGACTATCCGAATGCGGCTCGGCGATCGCGGTCGGATCCTGATCGTGGCGGGGCTCCTCCACCTGGCGGCGCGCGCCTCCGCGCCGACGGGCGAAACGGTTCGATTGACCATCCTCCATACCAACGATGTCCACGGGCGTCTCCTGCCGTTCGCCTATGCGGAACAGGGTCGGGGCGGCGCGCTGCGGGAGGACGTCGGCGGGGCGGCCCGACGCGCCACGTTGATCCGGCGGCTCCGGGCGGAGATTCCCGGCGATGAGCTGCTGCTCGATGCGGGTGACGTGTTTACGCGCGGTGCGTTGACCAACGCCTACGAAGGACAGGCCGATATCGCGGCGATGAACGTGGCCGGGTACGACGCAGGGGCCATCGGCAATAACGAGTTCAAGGCCCGGGATGCGGTCGATGCCGGTGACGCGCGCGGTTCGCAGGCTGCGCTCCTCCGCTTCGTCCGCGCTTCGAGGTTTCCGTGGCTCTGCGCCAACCTTGCCGACGGCACGGGCAAGCCGCTGCCCGGCCTCCGCCCGTACGTGATCAAGAGGATCAACGGTCTTCGGGTTGGGATTGTATCCGTCACCGCACCACGATCGGCCGGTTATCCTCAGACGCGCGGCTGGCGCATCACGGACCCCTTTGCGGCGATGAAGTCCATCGTGCCCGAGGTGCGGAAGCGGTGCGATGTCGTGATCGCCCTGACCCATATCGGCATGCCGATGGATCTTCTGCTGGCGGGCTCCGTCGATGGCATCGACGCCATTGTGGGCGGAGATTCGCACACGTTTCTCTATGAGCCGCTATGGGTTACCGGCCCATCCGGAAGGCGAGTGCCGATCGTACAGGATGGCGAGTACGGCGTCAACGTAGGACGGCTGGACCTCAACTTCGGACGGGTTGATGGGGATTATCGTCTCGTCTCGGCTGAGGGAAGGCTGACGCCTGTGGATGGATCATTACCTGCTGATCCGAAGGTGCAGCGCGTTCTAGCGCCGTTTCTGCGGCCCTTTGAGAAGGTTATCGGCGGGATCCCGGACCCTGGCGCCACGCGCGACTCGAGATCTCGAGCGACGACGCAGCTTACCGTCGATGCGATGCGCAGGGCCGCAGGAACGGATCTCGCGCTCAACCCGCTGGGAGCCGGGCTGATCGACGTTCTGACCCGATCGCGCGTCCGCCGATACGATCTCTACGCTGCGATGCCGTTCCGGAACATCGTCATCACCGTACTCCTCCGCGGGGCCGAGGTGCGTGAGCTCGTGCGCAAGTACCCGTCGACTTGCTGGAGCGGCGATCTGGACAGCGTCGAACCCGATCGCATCTATCGCGTAGCCATGGTGGATTACGTCGCGGACACCGAATACCGCATCCCATCGGTGCGGATCATCGATCGGGGCGTTGATATACGCGTTGCCGTCGAACGCTACCTCGCGTCCTCCTTCCGTTCCAGCGCAACGACGCCCACGCCGGGCGCCCGGTCCACCGCGAGCCGGAGCCCCCCGCCCTTCCTCCGGGCTCTGAAACTGCCACGCGACCCAGGGATCGCTGCGGGTGGAATAGGGTAGGAGCGGGTAGTAGTCGGCGAGCATCAGGGGCGCCAGCGCTCGCCATTGTCCGACAAGCCTCCGCAGACCTGCATAGTCGAGATCCTCGCGCCGTACGTCCCAGCAACAGGTAATCGAAGGGCAGACCTGGGACCAGAAGGCGTACGGATCGACGCCGTGCACGCCGGCGCCGTAGAAGGGTATCCGTTCGTAGCGAACGCCTGCGATGTTCATCGGGCGGCCGGCCCGGCCGTTCTTCTGGACAGGGTCATGGTTGGCGATCACGTACAGGCCAGCCGCCGGCGGAGCGTCAACGATGGCGCCTTCGAACTTTGCGGCCGCCCATGCACGCGACAGGGCCATCTCACGGTCGGTTACCAGAGGGCAAATGGATGAGGCGGTGGCCGCAGCCGCTCCGAATACTGCCATCATCTCGCACCTCCATGAGGCGTCACGGGTTACGCCTCTGGGATCAGTTTACGTCGCGGGGTCGATGCAGTCCTGCCCGGTATACCGGGGATTATTGACGGCTCGGGATACGGCGTACGCTTCGAGGTCATCGCCAGGCCAGGGGCGGAGCATACCGCGCCAGCGCTCCTCGGGCGGCTCAGTCCGCGCCGTACTCCGTTGTCGGGCGGACACGCCCGCCATCCACGGCTCCTCCTGCTCTTCGGAGAGGATGGCGGGCATCCGGTTATGAATGGGCGCCAGCAGTGCGTTGGGCTCGACGGTGATGATCGCGCAGGAGATGAGCGGGCTGCCATCGGGCGAACCCCACTCCTCCCAGAGGCCTGCGAAGGCGAAGAGGGCCTGGTCGGTCCTGCGTATGTAATAGGGTTGCGTGGATCCGCCCGTCCGTAGCCATTCGTAGAATCCGTCGGCGGGTATTAGACACCGGCGTCTTGCGAGCGCGTGCTTGAAGGAGGCTTTCTCGGCGAGCGTCTCGGCGCGGGCGTTGATGAGCCGGCTGCCGATCTCCGGATCCCTGGCCCAGAACGGCACAAGGCCCCATTGGGCCAGGAGCAGCTCTCGTCGGCCCCCGTCGTTGATGATGATCGGCACGCCCTGTGTCGGTGCGATGTTGTAGCGCGGACCCGGGTCGAACGGCAAGGGACGGACGCCGAATCGTTCGCAGACCGAGGCGAGATCATGGACGATGGTATACCGCCCGCACACTGGCCCGTTATCCCAGAGGGGTCCGAATCTGCTCGCGGCCGGAGAAGCGCGTGACCTCGGTATAGCCGGCCTCCCGCAGCAAATCAGCCGCAGCGCGAAAGTCCCGGTTGAGGTTGGCGGGGTTGTGGGCGTCCGCGGTGATCAGCACGGGGATTCCTCGTCGCTTAGCCTCTCGGAGATGCCATGGGGAGGGATAGGCCTCTCTGGCGGTCTGATAGCGGCCCGATGTGTTGAGTTCCATGGCCATGCCCGAGTCGCGGATTGCATCCAACGCGTGTCGGGCGTCTGCGCTCAGATCGGCCACCGGGTATCGGCCGAACTTCTTCGGCAGATCGAGGTGGGCGACGACGTCGAATCCGCCGGACTGCGCCATGAGGATGACGCGCCGATAGTAATCACGCCACTTGTCGTCCGCCTCCTCCTGACTGAGGCCCTCCCAGAACCGGCTGTGTTCATCGACCGGGAAACCGTCGATGAAATGAACCGAGCCGATCCGGTAGTCGAAGGGGCAGCGGTCGAGCCTGCGTATGGTCTCCTCGGCGGTCTCCGGGATGAAATCGGCCTCGATCCCGAGGCGCACCGGCAACGGGGCGGAGGCGGCCACGGTCATGACGTCGCGTGTGTATTCGTCGAGGCGCTCGGTGGGCATGCTCCACTCCAGCGCGACCCCGCTCGGATGGAGGACGAAATGGTCGCTGATCCCTACCTCGTCCAAACCGAGGGCGGCGGCCCGTGCGACGGTTGATGCGACGGTCTCGGCCCCATCGCTCCACTTTGTGTGAACGTGATAGCTGGTGAAGCCCGTCGAAGGGTGCGGATCAGTCATCGTCATGATCTCCTGCGACCCTGAGCCCGAACCGGGAAGGGGGTTCGGCGACATCCGGGCCTTTGATTGCGTGCCACAGGATATGGTTGAGGATGGCATCCGGCGCCGCATCCGCATCGGCGAAGTTGAGCGTGGCGGAGAGATCGGCCTTGAACGCCGTCCTGCCGTTGACCTCGGCGATAATCTCACGGGCGGGCAGGATGGCGGTGTAGGGCTCGGCGTTCTCGGGCCGCCGGGTGAAGCAGTCGAACGGTGGCGCTACCGCGTCATACTGGCACAGGGGCGGGAGGCCGAGGATCAGCTCCATGGTGCGGAGCGCGCTGTCCGTGTTATAGAACCGGCTGTCGACGGCGGACCTGCGTGAGTAGGGGCTGATCACCAGGGCAACCGAGCGGTGTGCGTCGACATGATCGTGACCCGCCTGCGCGTCGTCCTCGACGATGAACACGGCGCTCTTCGTCCAGTATGGTGATGCGCTGATCGCTTCTACGATCTGGCCGACCGCGTAATCGTTATCGGCCACCATGGCCCGGGGCGAGCTGACACCGACGGTGGTACCCTGAGTGTGATCCCTCGGGAGCCGGATCATGTTGAATCGGGGCAAGTTCCGGTTGCGGACGAACTCATCGAACTCCGCCTTCCATTCGGCGTACCGGCTCGTGGCCCTGCGGACTCCGAAGGCGCGTTTCTGGTTCGGAGCTGGGCATTGATAGGTCACCCAGGCGTCACTGTCGGCATAGGCGAGGTCGTACTGCAGGAAGCTCTCGTCGGTCGCCCGGATCAGCGCTCGTTTGACGGCGGTATTGGGCCGTGCGACGATTGACCCTTTCTTGTCACGATCCTCCTCACCGTATTCCTGCACATAGAAACCGTAGTTGCGGAAGGACACGCCTTTTCTGGCGCACAGGTCCCATATATAGCCGCCGGGTGAGGCAGCAACATCCCGCAAGCCCATCAGATCGACGGGGGAGCCGTTGTTGAGGCCTTCGTAGTCGTAGGCTCTGCCCCGTCCGCTGTAGCTGTACAGGGAGTTGCGTACGGTGTACTCGTTGGCCATGCCGGATACGGACCAGTTCCATCCGTCGGCTGATACCTCGGCGCAGCAGTGGAAGTTGTCGAAGAGACCGAATCGCTCGGCAAGCGCGTGCTGGTTCGGCGTTACATCCCGGGGGAACAGGCAGAGGCTCGGGTCCCCATTGCCCGACGCGATATCACCGAACACCTGATCGTAGGTCCGATTCTCCTTGATGATGTAGAAGACGTGCTTGATGCCCGGATTTCGGAACTCCGTGCGGCGCGCCTCGGCGATGCGGTTGTTGGCGAGCGTTCGGAGCGTTTCCCCTTCGAGCGCGCTATCCGCTGGCGTGGCGAAGCTCGAGACGGCGCCCTCGATGATGTTCGGAATGTACTGACCCCAGGCGCCGCCGGGACCGGCTGGGGTCCCATTGGGATTCTGTACGGTTGTGCCTTTGCCGTTGGCCACGAGGATCTGGCTGCCGTCGTGGGATAGGCTGAGAGAGGTCGGATACCATCCGACGGGGATAAAGCCGATCAAACCCCTGCGTTGGAGGTCGACCACGCCGATAGCGTTCATATCGGCCAACGCCACATAGAGCCGCCGCTCATCAGGGCCGAGGGCCAGTCCGAGGGGCGTGGCGCCCGGCAGTCCTCGCAGATCCTCCGGTCGGACGAGGATCGTCTCGACGATGCGATCCCGTTCTGTATCGATGATACTGATCGTGTCGCTGCCCGAGTTGGAGACGAAGAGGCGTTTTTCCTCGTGGTCGAGCGCCATCGTTGTTGGGTTGGCTCCTGTGCGTATGGTCCGTATCAGTCGGGCGTCTGAAGGGTCGATGACCGCGACCACGCCGTCCCGCTCACTGCTGACATAGACCTTACGATCGGCAAGCCTCCCTTTCGTCAGAGCGATGACATCGTAGGGGAATCCGGGCACCTCGACCGTGCCTATCGTTTGGCGTTGTGTTGTATCGAGGATATTGAGGGTCCCCCGAAAAGCAGTGGCGCGAGAGGTGTTGTTGCCGGCTACGTACAGCCGAGAGCCATCCGAGTTGAGAGCGAGCCCTGCTGCGACCTCCCGCGGGGCGCTGCTTCCGCCGGGCCTGCGGATCGGAATGCTCTGATCGGCCTCACGGAGCATGCCGCCTTCGTCTACGGTAAAGAGAGTGACGCGCTCTTCGGATCCTCGTGAGACCCAGATCTCGTCATATTGAGCGCCGGGCCGAACGGCCAGCCCGTAGTAAAGCCCTTCCTTGACGCCGTTGCGGCTCTTGGAGAACTCGATACGGGACGCAACTTCGCCGGTTTGTACATGGACAACGGTGAGCGCCTGGCGAAATCCCGCGTTGGTGACCAGGGCGTACTTTCCCGACCGGACCAGCGCCATGTTGCACGGGAAGCTGCCGACGGGCGTGTGTTTGCCTCTGGGCGTAATCGTCTTTCCCGTGGGCAACGGAACAGGCGTCTGCGCCTTCGCGGCAGTTAACAGACACAGGCCGATGCTAAGGATAACCGTTGGCTGACGCCGGATCATTGGACACTCCCGTTCCGGATAGATACGAGTAGAGTCTACCCGTCATCGATGACCAGCGGTGTCCCATCCCACGGCTCCGATCGAAGCACAGGAGTTGGACCAGAGTGTCTGTCGCCGATGCACTCCGGTCTCGAGGGGATAAAAAGAGAGCGGCCCGGCGAAAGCCGGGCCGCTCTCAGTACGAACGATCGCTCGCGCGGATTAGCTCTTGGAGAACCGGCGGCGAAGGAAGACGCCGCCCATGCTCAGGAAGCTGCCCAGTGCGACCATCGTGCCGGCCTCAGGGACCGGATCATCCGGTGTGTCGCCGACATGGAACTGATCGTACGTATAGTCCCCAGACGAGTAGAGCTGCAGGCTGTTGCCGACGCCGCTCCAGTTGAGTCCGTTCGCGGTTACGCTGGCGGTGGGCATGATGTTGTTGACCCATGCGTACGCCTTGACATCGACAAGGGAGCCCGTGCCATCGATATCGAACTTGGCCTGGACCAGATAGGTGTTGCCCGCGCTGTAGGCAAAGGGCGTCCTGATCGGTGGATTCGGGCCTTGCTGAATGTAGAGGTACGTCCCGGTATTGTCGCTGTTCAAGCCGACCGTAACCGAGTTGGCTGCCCAGTAGGCGCCGCCAAGGACCATCGAGCCCCACTGTCCGAAACCAACGTCGGGACGAACCAGGAACTGAACCCAGGTGCTCGAGTTAGGAGCGCCGTAGGAGGCTGACGTAAACCTGTTGATGTAGGCCCACGAGCTGCCGGAATAGTTGGTACGAACGGCGTTGCCGCTCGTGATGAGGCCCGGGAAGGTCAAACCGCCCGAGGTGATCGTGAATGCTGGCGAGAACGGAGACGACGAACCCCAGGGTCCGGCCCATCCTGAACCGCCGTTCTGGCCGCCCAGATTGGTGGCCGGGACATAGGCGAAATCGTCGACCGCTTGAGCGGACACTGCAACGGGAACAAGTGCCGTTGCGAGTACTGCAAGGACTAGTAATACGCTACTAAGTCTCACAGGCGCTACCTACCTTTCTTCTGTATTTGTTCTTGTAGCGATACCCATAAATGCTAGATCGATCAGTCACCGACTGCGTTCCCGGTAGAAACGAAGCCAACAATCCCTTGGTCCTGCATCGACGTTCAGGATCGCACGAAGAGAGTATACGAGGAGTCCGCCGCAATGTCAATAGTTTCGAAGCAAATCCGTAGAGTCGATTTTCATGATCCTTTGGTTGAACCGCCCCGTATAGCATAAGGACGAACCCCGGATACCGGAAGTTCCGGTATCCGATGGGGATCCTCTCAGTTCTTAATGGATGGACTCGCGCCTCGAACATGACGATCGTCGAACGTTCCGGAAGGCTGCAGGCATAGCGCCGTCGAACTCATAGCCGGAGGAATACGGTTATGATCAATAGTGAACGCCGGGACGTGCTGCTGCAGGGACGTCCGAGCATCGACTATGCGGGTGAGCCTTCGCTTGGATCTGTCTATGGCGAAGAGGAGATCGAAGCCGCGATCCGATCGATCCGGCACGCAGCCCATCCTGAGCGCGGCTTTCGGATAAGCGGCTCGGAAGGCGAGTTGTTTGAGGCTGATATCGCCGACTATGTCGGCGTGCAGCATGCGATCACGATCAACAGCGCGGGTGTCGGCCTCGATATGGCCATGATGTCGCTCGACCTTGAGCCCGGCGACGAAGTCATCTGCCCGTCCATCAACTTCAAGGCCGCCCCGATGGCGATCATCGGACAGGGAGGCACATGGGTTCCCTGTGAAGTAGACCCGAAGACTCTGCAGGCGGACCCTGAGGACGTAGAGCGGCGGATTACCGAACGTACAAGGGCGATCCTCACGGTTCATATGAACGGCCTCTCGTCTCCCATGGATGAGCTACTCGAAATCGCCCAGCGCCGACCTCATCCGATCCACGGTCCGCTCAAGGTCATCGGGGATGCCGCTCGGGCGGCCGGCGGCGCCTACAAAGGGCAACCCATCGGAGCGAAGGGGTGGATGACGATCTTCAGTTTCCATACACAGAAGAACATGACGACGCTCGGCGAAGGCGGCGCCATTACGACCGACGATGATCTCCTGGCTCAGCGACTCATCAAACTGCGGTTCTTTGGGGGGTCGGACGGGTGGGGCAGCAGCTATCCGATGACCAGCGTTCAGGCGGCGGTCGGGCGGGTGCAGCTCCGTAAACTGGATGGGTTTATCGATGCCCGAAGGCGTGTCGCGGAGGCCCGCACGGCGATGCTTCGGGATATTCCGGAGCTGACTGTGCCCTGCGAACCGTCGGACTGTCGTCACAGCTATTACCTCTACACGATGCTCGTGAAACGAGAGTGGGCGGGCGAGATGAGGAACCGACTTTGTGCGATGCTCCGTGAGTTGCACCACGTCAACACGATCATCGCCAATCCGCCGGTGCACAGCACCGTACCGTTTCTCCAGCGTCATGTCGGCGATCTCCATCTGCCGATATCGGTGGATATTGGCGCCCGGCTATTCTGCCCGCCGATGCATCCGGCGATGTCCGAGGAGGACAATCGGTATATCTGTGCCGCGATCTGGGACGTGGTCGAGCGGCTTCGAGCTGAGGAGGCTTAACGTCCGATCGCCATTCGTTCTGCCGATGGACAGGGCTGCCGCAACGCCACTAGCCTTGCTCGGCAGCATGGGAGACAACCGTGTGGGCATTCGCCGGCGGCGCCCCTCGGGTTTCGCCGATGGTGAATCGGAATACGGCGCCCTCGCCCACGACGCCTTCGGCCCAAACCGCGCCGCCGTGCATGCCGATGACGCGCCGTACGATGGCGAGACCGGCCCCCAACTGTTCGGAGCCGCCCTGGGAGCCGCGAAACAGGTCGAATAGGGCGTGAACGTATTGCTGCTCGAAACCGATTCCGTTGTCACTCACATAGTACGATCCGTCCGAATAACCGACCTCGACGCGGGCAAGGGTGGCCCCTCGCGTGGCGCGCATCGCGTTATCCAGCAGCTCGCCATAGACGATCCTCAGCAACTCAGCATCGGCCAGCGCCGTCGGCATCGGCAGAATCCGGACATCGACACCGTGCGAATACGAGGCTCGGATCGAGGACAGAGCCTGGGCAGCGATTTCATCCGGATGTACGGTCTCTAGATTCAGCCGACGCCGACCGAGTCGGGCCAGCGCAAGGAGCGCCTCGATCAACTGACCCATACGATCCGTCGACGCGTGGGCTCGTTCTAGATCGCGCCGCACTTCGAGTGGCAGGGCCGCCGGGGCGTAATGGAGCGCACTGTAGATGAACGCCTCGACCGCGCGTACCGGCGATCGAAGATCGTGCGACAGAGTATGGACGAAGGCGGACATCTCAGCGCTCAAGTCCTCAAGGTCTGCTGTACGCACGCGCACCTCTTCGGCCAGGCTCTCTCGCGCTCGAGTCAGCTCAGAGTGCAGCCGAGCGTTGACGACCGCCACCGCGACCTGTTCTGAGAGCGGGAGCAAGAGGGCGACATCCTCTTCGGTGATGCGCCGATCGGTCAGGAGATTATCACCCACGATGATACCGACGATCTCCTTGCCGGCTCGGAGCGGCAGCACGCAATGCGACCGTACTCCGTACATCCGATGGCCCGGGGGCAGGTTCTCAGCCGCAGTGTAATCATCGGTCAGCAGGAACGGCATATCGCCGTAGACGATCTGGTACAGAGAGTCTTTGGGCGACGCCCCGATGCGGATGATCCGCTCGCTCAGGTCCTCGATCTCGCCTTCACGCGTGGTGCCCCAGGAGCCCAGGAAGCGGTCCTCGCCCGGCTCGCGCAGAAATATCGCCACGCGGTCCAGTATGCCCGCATCAACGATGCCATCCCGGGCAAGACGGAGGACCTCGCTGATGTTGCTCTCGGCCGCTGTTGCAGCGCCGACGCGGGCGAGCTGAGCGGCGAGCAGAAGGCGACGCCTGTTTTCATGCAGGAGCCGGGCGTGCTCAAGGGTGCCGGCCAGAACCGCCGACCAGTGGGCGAGGATGTTCGCGTTGCTGCTGTCCTCCTCGGTCCCACCGCGCTCGTGTTGACCCCATATCAATCCGATGAGGCGATCACCCATACGGAGAGAGGCGACTACGCACGCCCCGTTCTCATGTGGCTCCGTCAATGGACAGAAGGGCAGCCTGCACATCGAATCGCAGTGGAGGACCGTTTCATCGCCCCGAATCAGCGCGGCGCAGACGCACTCCGTCGGGGACGATGGGCATGGAACCGCACTACCACCGTAACGGGCTGCGCCTGAGGCATCCCAGTAGCCCATATCGATGAACTCACCCCTACGCTCCTCGAATACGAGGATGCCGGCACGTTCAAACTCACCGCCGCTGACGGTCGCCTCGCATAAAGCCGAGACGATCTCGCCCATATCGGCATAGTTAGCGATCCGCGCATGGATTCGGGCAAGATGGCCGACAAGAGCCGCCACCCGTCGCGCCAGGGCCGCGCCATTCGATGGTTGGCTCGCGTCAGGATGTTCGTCCATGGGATATATGCTATATACCAGACAGATCAACCGCCTGCAGCGGATCCGAAGGCGCGCGCTCATTGCTGGCGCCGGACGATCGGAGATAACGCGTCCGCGTAATGATCGCCTCTCGAGCCGCTTGCAGTATTGCGCCGATCGCTGGGAGCTACCATGCCGCTGGCTATTTCGCCGAATCGTCGTCCCGTTCGTCCGTTGGCGGCAGCCATTCTGCCGCTGATTGGCCTCCTCCTGTCCGGGATCGACGCCAGGACCCAGGGCGGGCCGGTTGAGCAAGTCCTCGATCCGATGGAGGCAACGCGCGGTTGGAAGCTCGGCGGCGATCGAACAGCGTATTCGCTCGGCACGAGCGCTCTGCAGATCGCAGCCGCCCTGCCGCGGGAAGGCGCCGAGCGATACATACTGCTCAGCGCTGACTTCACCGATCCAGCACGGTCCATGGTCTCCGCCGTGCGGCTCGAGCCGACAGGGGCGTTCGATTGCCGGAGCATCGGCCTGTGGGCGCTTGGCGATGGTTCGGGATCGGAGCTGCGCATCACGATTGAGGATGCCGAAGGGCGGTTCTTCGAAGCGGCCGCAGCCAGCCTCGACTTCACCACATGGCGACGGGTAGATATTCCCATTACGGATAATCCGGCGTGGAAACCGCTGGTGCGCACGGGTGAGTCGCCGTCCCCCATCCGCCAACCCGTCGCCGTCCGGAGGATTCTTCTCGCTCCGCCGGAGGATCGGTCGAAGCTCCAGGCCTCGGGCGGAATCGCCCGGGTCGGCCTGAGCGGCCTCGCGGCCCAGATCGAACCCAACCCGCTCGACGCGATCATGGGCAAGGTCGTGCCGACGCAACCGGCAGGGATCTTTGTGCAGGGGCAAAAGGCGGAGCTGCGCCTGATTCTGAGGAATAAAGGTTCGAGCGCCATGACAGGCCGATGCTCGGCCCGCTTGATCGATATGGACGGTCGCACCATCGCCGCCGACCTCGGGATCGCCGCGATTCCCGCGGGTGGACACCGGTCATTGTCCTATGTGCCGATGGTAAAGCGTTTCGGGCCGTACACCGTCCGTTTCCGCTTCGAGGTCGCCGGGAGGAGTCGCGAATGGATCGGGCGTTTCGGTCTCCTTCGTGGCGCCGAGCCGCTGCGGCGGCGCTCCGATGCCCGGCTCGGCAGCAACGGGGCCGTCTTCGGGCTTCCAACGGCGGCCGACAGAACCCTTCGCAGCCTCAATCGCCTCGGCGGCATCGGCGTCACGCGCATCGGCCTATCCTGGGAGCAGGTGAATCCCGCTCCGGGCGTTTGGGTATGGGATCGGCCCGCGATGATCCCCGGCCCCTCCGGCCACGGTATGCGTACCGGCCAGAAGGCGCTGCAGGCCAACGATGAAGCCCGCCTGAATGCGACCGACGAAGTTACCATCGCGTTCTGGGCTCGGACACCCGGGGGTGACGCAGGCCGGCAGAACATCGTGAGCAAGGGCGCATACGGAGGCCCACGCAACTACAGCGTCTTTCTTCGCGCTCAGAGCGGCAGATTCGCTTTCTCAGCCTCCTCTGAAAAAGACCCGGGTTCTGCGGTGGAGTTCGACGCCCGGGTGGACGGCCGGGACGGGCGCTGGAGGCATTACGCGGTAACCTATTCGCGCCATATCCGGCAGGTCGCCCTCTATGTCGATGGCGCCGTGCGCACCACGGCGGTCTTCGATGGAGGGCGCCTCCTCACGAACGGATCGCCGCTCGTCATCGGGGACGCGAATCCCCTGGATATCGACGAACTCGTTCTCTACCAACGCGCACTGGGGCCCGCCGATATCGCCGCGCTGGCCCGCAAGGCCAGGCCTCCGGCCGACGGCCTGCTCGCACGATGGTCCTTTGATGGGCCGGATCCCCTGTCGGGCCGGGTTGGGCGCGGGGATTTGCGGTTGACGGCGGTGGAGCCGCTCGGGATCACGGCGGCGCGCCAGGCGCGTGCACAGCGGATCGAGCCGTTGCTCATCCTCGGCTTCCCTCCAGAGTGGGCGTCAAGCTGGACTCCGGGCAGCGCAGGACAGCGCCCGTGGCTGCATCAGCCCGACCTTAAGGCATGGGCGGCCTATGTTGAGAACGTCGTGCGACGATACAGGGACATCGTCCAATGCTGGGAGATCTGGAACGAACCGGACAGCCCGGCCTTCTGGGAGCCGGCGCCCGATCCCGTGCGCTATGGCGCCCTGCTCAAAACCGCCTTCGTCGCGGCCAAACGGGGGAATCCCCGGGCGATCGTGGTCATGCCGGGTGTTGCGGGGAGCGGGCCGCGACCGGATTTCCTGGATGCGCTGCTGCAGAAGGGTTACGGACGGTGGTGTGATGCGATCTCGATCCATCATTACAGCCCCCTTGCTCCCGAGACCGAGCTGGCTCGCCGACTGCGCCATATCAAGGAGCTCTGTAGCGCTGCGCACCTAGCCCGTCCGATCTGGATCACCGAGCTGTCGCGAAGCGTCCAGACGCCCCATGGGGTCACCGAGCGAGTGCAGGCCTCCCTTCTCGCCAGGAGCTGCATCGTCGCGCTGTCCGAAGGTCCCGTAGAGAAGATTCTGTGGTTTCGCCTCAACGATCCTGGGGCCGATCCGTTCGATCTTGAAGATGGGTACGGCCTCTGTCGCGATGATCTCAGCCCGAGAGCCGCCTTCTTCGCCTTCCGCACCCTGGCCGTCTTGTTGGGACGAGCGCGGAGTCTGGGAGCGGCTGCGCCAGGGCGCGGTATCGAAGTGAGAACCTTCCGCAGCGCCGGGGAACGCCTGGCCGCGATCTGGAGCCGTACAGGACCCCAATGGGTGGGCGTTCAGGCGCATAAGGCCCGGATTCAGACCACCGACCTGATGGGGAACTCCGTCCTTCAGTCCGCCAGCGAGGGGACCCTGCTCCTGCGGGTGGACGATGCGCCCACCTTCGTGCGGTACCTGCCCGACGAGGTCCGCTGGATCGGTGCGCTGCTCACCGTATCGGGCCGGATCGACGCTCAGGAAGGCCGAATCCTCATCGAGGCGCGGGTCACCAACCCCTATCGAACCTCGATCGAGTGCCCCGTAACAGTACGCATCGGAATCGACCAGACCGCCGAGGCCCACGGGACTCTGACCGTCAAACCGGGAGCGACGAAGCAGACCCGCCTAACGTTGCCGCTTCCTCGCGACGACGGTCCGATCCACCTCCAGTGCAAGGCGCAAATGCGGGGTCGCACGATCGATGCCGCCTGCGAGCTCGCTCGGCCCTAACGGCCCGATACGACGGGAAGCTGAGGGTTGAGAGGCAAGAGGCAAGAGGCAAGAGGCGAGAGGCGAGAGGCAAGAGGCAAGAGGCAAGAGGCAAGAGGCAAGAGGCGAGAGGCAAGAGGCAAGAGGCGAGAGGTTGAGGGGGAATGTGAGCGTTGTTTGATCCGAAGATGCTGCTCGACTACATCGTTGATGGTCGGTACCGTCTGGCCTCGGTTGCCGGCACAGGCTCGTATGGTTGGGTCTTTGCGGCCGACGAGATCGCGTTCGGTCAGGTGATTGGTCAGGCGGCGGTGCAGCTGCTGCGCGTTCCGGACGATGCGGCGCGCGAGGGAGTGATCCGAGAGGTCACAGCGATGCGGCGGCTGACGCGAATAATGCCCCCCACACCCGGGCAACCGCAGCGTCTATCGGGACGATCCTTCCCGCGAAGCGCTCGGCGAGATCGCGCTCCAGCCAGTTCCGCAGCGTCGCGCGCCGGTTCGGATCGGTGACGCGCTCGATGCCGGCCACGACTTCACCCATAGCGAGGACGCTGATGGACTGACCGGCCTCGTCCTGGCGCCGCAGCCACTCGACCAGCCCCTCGTTCGGTCTGGGCCGCGTGAACTCGCTGGTGGCGCACGTGTCGAGCAGGTATCTCACAGCTCGGGCTGCGGTCTGATCGGAGTTCGGTCGCGCTCGATGGCGATTCCGCTCCCGGCGAGCGGCGACCGGATCAGGAAGTCTACGAGGTCGCCTTGCCGCCCGTAACCGCGCCGATAGTCGTCCCAGGACATGATGACAGCCACCTCCTTGCCTCTCCGCGTGATCACCTGCACGCCCGACTCGTTGGCCCGATCAACGACCTCGCTCAGCCTGTTCCTGGCCTCCTGGAGTTGCCATGCAGTCAGAGGCGTGGGCCTCCATAATACGTCTATACTGTCTAGTTGGAACCTCAAGCCCTGCCGCGCTCCCATGTCCGCGCAACGGCTTTCCGATGACGGGAACGCCTCGGGAGCGCCACGGCACATCCGAAATGTCACAGGGCCCCCACTGGAATCGCGCACGCCATCTCAGTCAGCGGCAGTACGTTGGGCGATAAGCACACGATGCCGCCCGGTCCCACGCGAGCTCCGAGCGCCGAAAGACGCCGGAACGCGCCGACATCCGACACCCTGGGCGATGCCGTCTTCTTGATCTCCAACGGGTAGATGGTCCCATCGTGCACGATCACCACATCCACCTCGAGCCCTCCCCGATCGCGGACGTGCCAGACAGGGGGATTCAGCCCGTTGTGCCACCACGTCTTGAGAAGCTCGCCGACCACCCACGTCTCCAGGATCGGACCCGACATCGCTCCGGCCTCAAGCGACTCAGGGGTCGTCCACCCTGTCAAGTAGGCGCAAAGACCGGTGTCAACGAAATGGAGCTTGGGCGCCTTAACGAGTCTTTTCGTCAGGTTGGAGTGGTAGGACTCGAGGAGGAAGACGATCCCTGAAGCCTCCAGGATAGAGAGCCACGCCTTGGCGGTATTCGGCGCAACGTCGGAATCTCGGGCAAGTTCGGCCGCGTTCAGAAGCTGGGCTGTGCGCGCCGCACAGGCTCGCACAAAGCGCAGGAATGCCAGTTCGTCGCCGACACGGGCGAGGTCGCGCAGGTCCCGCTGCAGATACGTCTGCACATAGGACCCAAAGAACGCATCCCGTTCGGGTGAATCGTCGAGCGCAATGGCGGGCAGCGAGCCGAGCCAGATTCGCCGATAGAGATCACTCAGCGATACGGGAGGCACCTGAGCCTGCCGCGCAAGGATGCCGCCCATATCGGGCACGAACGGTCGGTCCTGATCGCCGAGGCCCAGCGCCTCACGGAGGCTGAGGCCAAGCATCCTGACAATCGCAACACGCCCGGCAAGCGATTCGGACATCCCCTTCATCACGTGGAACTCCTGCGATCCGGTCAGCCACAGCATCCCGGGCCGGCGCTCCTCATCAACCAGCATCTTAATGTAAGGAAGCAGCTGCGGCGCGTACTGTATCTCGTCCACCAGCAGCGGCGGTCGGAAGCGCTGAAAGAAGAGAGCTGGATCCCTCCGGGCCAAATCCAAGACGAGAGGATCGTCGAGGGTTACGTAGGTCCGCTGGGGCTCAGCAATGCGCCGCAGCGTTGTTGTCTTCCCCACCTGCCTCGCGCCCGTAACGACCACCACGGGGAAACGCGCCGAGGCGCGCAGGAGGAAGTCCTCGATTGTGCGAAGGACGTACATAGGAGGCTTCACCTCGGGCTAATGTGCAATGCCATTGCATTATAGCCTTTGTCTCGTGTGGGTCGGACTGTCGGCGTTGCGGGAAGCGACGGCTAAATGTAGCGCGTACCATGTAGCTGTAGCCGGCTGCGCGACATCCGCACAAGCGCTCGCGTTGCGCAGGAGGAAGGAGGAGCTTGGCTGGGATGCCGAGAACCTGAGCATGTACTCGGTCGCACGGTCGGAAACGAGCAGGCAAGACAAGGGGACCTGGCACGGTGGATCCCTTACGTGCAGCACGAGAAGCGGCGCGGGAGATCGGCGCAGCTCTGCGGGCCGCCGCCGCGCAGGTGCAGGCCGCCATTCGCGAGTTCGCGCTGTCGGTATGGCGGGCCGTCGCCCGCGTGCTGGCCGCGATTCGGGATATGGCGTGCGCCGTCTGGCGCGCCGTGGCTTCCTTCATATCGTTCTGTGTCGACGTCGTGGTCGGGTTCGCGCGCTGGTTCTGCCGACAGGTAGCCACGGTCTACAACCTCGCGGTCGGCCTGGTGGCCGATGTCATCGTCTTTCTCCGCGTCTTCGCTCCGACAATCGTAGCGATCGGTGTCTGGTGGTTCTGGCGGCGTTGGGAGCTGCTCCTCTTCGCCGGCATGTGGATCGTCACGATCCTCGTGGCACTGGCAGTCTACGGTCCTCGGGCCAAGCCGGAGAACGCTCCCCCGCGACCGGGGTGGGCGGTGATCGCAGGACACGTGATCGTCATTGCCCTGGTAGTGGCGTCGCAGATACGCTTCGCGGTACGCTAGGTACTGCCCATAACTCAGGCTTTGGGTCGGTCGGTCCTCCACGTTGCGGATCGAATCCCGGGCGTTGATCCGGGCACGGTGCCTGCTCCGGCGACCCCGCGCTGGCGGCCCGGTGCGGTCGCCGACGCGGGCGCCCGCAAGACCAACCCCAAGGACGGCGCCGAGATGTGCTATGTGCCCGCGGGCGAGTTCATCATGGGCAGCGAGGACGGAACTGATAACGAGAAGCCTCAGCGCCGTGTGTATCTCGATGCGTACTGGATGTACAAGCATGAGGTGACCGTGGCGCAGTACCGGCGGTTCTGCACGGAGACCGGGCGCGAGATGCCCGATCCTCCGAAGTGGGGCTGGGAGGACGACCACCCGATCGTGAACGTGACGTGGGACGATGCGAAGGCCTATTCCGACTGGGCTGGCGTATCGCTGCCGACGGAGGCTCAGTGGGAGAAGGCGGCGCGCGGGACGGATGGGAGGGAGTACGTGTGGGGCGACAAGTGGCCTCCTCCGCCCGGGGTGGGCAACTTCGCCGACGAGACGACGAAGCGGGCGAACCCATCCTTTTCCATCATCTCGGGCTATGACGACGGCTATGCCGTCACATCGCCTGTCGGTTCGTTCCCGGCGGGTGCAAGCCCTTACGGCTGTCTGGACATGGCGGGAAACGTTTGGGAGTGGTGCTCTGATTGGTACGACTCCGACTACTACGCGAAAGCTCCGAACCGTAACCCGGAGAACAGACAGGCGTCTCGTTGTCGCGTGTTGCGCGTCGGGTCGTGGTACGACGGCAGCTCCACCTTCTTGCGGGCCGCGTTCCGGCTCTGCACCCCGCCGGGCGACAGGGGCGTCCTCATCGGGTTCCGTTGTTCCGCAGGACGGTAGTTACCCTCTGGCCTCTGGCCCTTTAGCCCTTTACCCTTGTCGGCGCGGCGCGACGCGCGCGGTCGCGGCGAGAGGCGAGAGGCGAGAGGCGAGAGGCACGTTTGTAGGGGCAATTCATGAATTGCCCGTGCGTCGTGGGCAAGAGGCGAGAGGTGAGCGGCGGCGAAACGAGGAGCCTGATCCGCGAGGGAACAAGCGGGAGACGGGTTTCGAACCCGCGACCTCCTCCTTGGCAAGGAGGCGCTCTACCACTGAGCTACTCCCGCATGCGGGACGCCGGTACGCCATACCATGGGCGAGAGGAGATTCGAACTCCTACACCTTTCGGCACTGGTTCCTAAGACCAGCGTGTCTGCCATTCCACCACTCGCCCGCCACGGAATGGCCGCGGTCCCCATGGCATCGCTATTATAGCACCGTCCGCTCCGACGATGTCAACAGGATCGGCTGCAATCGATGGTCGCCGGACGATGCCGTCGGGACGCTCCTCTCCGGCACACCCCGCACACTGGCGCAGGGCGGTGATGGCGGAATGCGATCCGGCGTCGCGCGTCCGTCCCGAGCGAATCGTCGCTCCTTTTTTTATCGGTCGGACGTTTTGACTCCAATCAGCGAGATCGCGCCGAGATTTGCCTCGTAGCGGCGGAAGACGCTCCGCATCTGGAGGACCCGCTTCCGTGCCGGAGCGTCGCGAACGACGTTCATCAGGAAGCGCATGGCGCCGAACCAGCCTTCATCGCGCACAAGACGCATCGGCTCCAGGAGATGCATCGGAGCGCGGTGTTCCTCGCGCACCTCGAAACCCGCCCGGGTCAGCTCCTCACGCCATTCGGCGCAGGTCAGGGGGCGCGCTCCCACGCGGATCGAGTGGCTCAGCGCCTGTTCGATCTCGTGTTTTATGGTGTCGGGGATATCATCGGGGCTGAGGGATAGTTCGTGGATGCCGTATCGGCCACCAGGCTCGAGGATCCGATAGGCCTCGTTCAGGATGCGCCGCTTGGTTTCGGTGGTCTGCATGGTGAGCATGGCCTCACCATATACGACAGTGGCAGCGCCATCGGGCACTCCGGAACGGTCTGCGCTTCCGGTCTGGCACCGCTGGGTCGGACCGGTCAGCCAGCGCCTCAGCAGATCGGCTGCGGTTTCATCCCGTTCGACTGCGGTATAGGCGGCCGGGCGGCGGCCGAGGGTCAGGCGGGCGGTGATGCCGAGGCCGGGCGCGAACTCGACCACCCGGTCGGCTGGCTGGACGTTGAGGCCTGCGAGCATCTGCTTCGTCAGACCAAGGCCGCCCGGGCGCAGCACCCGTTTGCCCAGTTTGGCCAGCACCCAGTGTCCTGGCATTGTTTCAGCCCGAAGATGGGCTCCGGGCAGTGCGTCTTGCATGGTAGCACCTCTATGGACCCGGTTGACGGCGAACGCATCGTCGCAATCGGATTTAGTTGCGACTGTGTCGCATATAGCTGCAAACACATGATACCGATTCTGTTTAGCGATGTCAAGGAATCGGCGCGTTCGTTGGCCGCGTGGGACGGTTGTCTTACATGGGCAAGTACGGGCACAGCGTGGGTGGGAGTGGGTGGGCATAGGTGGACGGGGTGGACGGGGTGGGATTGGGTGGGATTGGGTGGACGTGGGCGCACAGGGGCGGTACCGGAACCGCTTCAGCGGATGAGCCCCTCCAGGCGGGCGCTCGGCCCGCCCCTACGACAACGGGCCTCTCGCCCAGCTCAGGCGCTTACGACTCCGATGGGTGTGTGCGTATAGTCCGGGAAGGCGGCCGCAGCGGCGGTCGCGCCGAGGGTTCTCCGGACCGCTTCATATAGCGGGCGACGGTAGTCCGTTGTGACGGCAAGGTCGCCAGGCGGCTCGAGGGCCCCGGGCGCAAGGCCGGGCCAGGCGGCATGCACTTTGCCGCCCGCGACTCCGGCCCCGAACAGGAACATGCAGCTGCCTCTGCCGTGATCGGTGCCCAGACCGCTGTTCTCATAGGCGCGCCTACCGAACTCGGTCATGACCACTCCGGTCACCCGCCCGATCTCCGCACCAAGGTCTCTGGTGAAGGCGTCAAGCCCCTGGCCCAGTTCGGCGAGACGGGCCGGCAGCCAGCCGCTGTCGCGCCCCTGGGCCACATGGGTATCCCAGCCGGTGGCATCGAGGAAGGCGGCCTCGAGGCCCAGGCGGCCCTTGATCAGGCAGGCGGTCTGTCGGAGGCCGTCGCCCAGCGGACCCGGCGGATAGACGGCGCCCCCGGATGGCCGATAGGCAGCCGGATGGAGTGCGGCGATAGCGTCCATCACGCGCAGACTGCCCCGCCCGGCCTGGAGCAGGCCGAGGTCCTCGTCGCCGGCGGGGTCCATGCCGTAGAGCGCTTGCAGGGTCCGGGCGGTCTCGAGATCGCCGTGGAGTCGGAAGTCGGTCAGGGATCGGATCACGGTAGCGCCGGACGCTCCCCGGAGGATGTCGGGCATGGTCTCGGTGAACGCGAGGGCCCGGAGCGGCGATACGCCCCCCTCGTCGTCAGCCGTAACGGCTCGCGCCAGCCACCCGCCGGAGGGTCCCTCGGTGGAGCCGGCGAGGCCCCGTTCCATGACGGCCATCGCCTCGAAGTGGGAGCGCGTGCGGTCTCCGGAGCCGACGGCATGCAGCACAGCGAGGAGCCCATCCCGATAGAGGCGTTCGATGGACCGGAGCGCCGGATTGAGGCCGAAGTAGTCGTCGAGCGGGATGGCCCGTGCGGCCCTGGGTGCGGACCGATCCTGAGGAGAGGCCAGACTCAGCGTCGGTCTCAGCCTGTGGTACTCGGGATCGGCCACCGGCGGCACGATGGAGAGTCCGTCGGCGCCGCCCCTGAGAAACAGCGTCACAAGGACCCGATCCTGACGACGCTCCGGAACCGCCGCCACCGATGCGAGCGCCATCTGCCGGGGATCGGAGGCGGCCAGCGCCGCCGCCAGAGCCGTTCCGGTCAGCAGTTCCCTGCGCGATAGGTGCGCTGCCATGCTGTTACCCTCTCCACTGAAAGGCCGAAGCGCACAGGGTGAGCCCGGCCGTGTTGGCGACCACATCCTTCAGGTTCGATCGATCGGCGCGGCTCGATTGGAGCCCCTCCTGGATCGTTGCCGCAATGGATCGGGCGATCGGGTCGTCGGGCGATCGCCCGAGAAGGGCGGAGACGATGGCGGACGGGGCGCGGAGCGGTGTCCGATCTCCGTCGGCGAGCGGGGCTTCCAGGGGGCGTACCGTCACACCGTCGAGTTTGCCGGAGCAGAGGTCCAGCGCGAAGTTCCATCGTGGAAGGAGGCTGCCGGTCCACGCCGCAGTTCGGTCCGGGAAACCGTCGGGCATTGGCCACTGGTAGAGGGGCTGGCCCATCTCGGCCAGACGTGTCTGGATCGACGGTCCGCCATCCGTATCGGCCCCCAACGCGCGAAGCGCCGAGACGACGAAATCGAACGGGCGCTTGAGGGAGGGGCGCACGTCGCCGCGGCTCGCTAGGGCGTCGAGCAGGATGGGGCGGAGCATCGGCCGGATGGCGCAATCCGACGAGGCGTAGGCGTTGGCCGCGGCGCTCAGGACGTTCTCCGGCGCATGCCCGAGGAAGCGGACGCAGAGCTTTCTTGCCAGGTATCGGCCCGTTGCAGGATGCTCCGCGAGGCGGCTGATGGCCGATTCCGCCTCCCTCTGATCCCCGTCCGGCGGCAGGATCAGGTCGAGAAACGGCGCCCGTTTGGCCTCGATATCGTGCAGGGCCCGGTCGAATCGAAACTGCCCGCGGCTAAAGCCTTCGGCCACGGTCCAGCCTGTCAGTGCACGCGCCAACACTCGGATATCCGATTGGCTGTAGCCGCCATGCACGCCCACGGTGTGGAGCTCCATCAGTTCGCGGGCGTAGTTCTCATTGGCCACCCCCCGACGGTTCCTCTGATTGTCCAGATAGGCGAGCATGGCCGGGCTCCGCGCGGTGGCGAGGAGCATCTCGCGGAAGTTGCCCAGAACGTGCGGGCGAAGGGCGGTTTCGATAAACACGGGCAGGAGAACGCGACCGTCCGCTTTGAGTGCGTAGATGTTGAAGTGATTCGTCCAGAAGTCCGCCATGACTTCGCGAAGCTGGGCTTGACTGTAGACGGCTCGCACGATTACCGCTCGCTGCAGTTCGTCCATCAGCTGGGCGTCGCTCAGGCTGGCGAAGCGGTCGGGAGCGTCTGTCGCGCCCTCGACGGTCTCCAATCCGGCGATTCGGAGGGATACGGCGGGCGAATCGCTCCCTTCATCGGCCAGCTGGGATTCGATCCATCCCCTGATACCGGTATCAAGCGCTCGGGCGAGATCTCCGGGAGCCGGGCCGTAGGCGGCGCGATTCAGGACGAGACGAGCTCGGTCGAGCGCCTCGCTGGACTCCGGCACCGGGAGCGGCGCCCAGTTGGCTCCCGCATAGCGGCGCACCGCATCCCGGAGCGCGGCGCAGCCAGCAAGTCCCGCCAGTGCGGCTGCGGCAGCCCCGAGGAGCGCTCGACGGCCCGGGTCGGTCATGCCGCACCGGCGTCCGGGATGGGCGCCGAGGAAGGCGGCGCCGGCCTGCGGTCCGGCAGAAGCGCAGGGATACCGGCGCCGAGCGAGATCACGATGGCAATCGGACCGAACAGGTACCAGCCGATGCCGGGAAAGAATCCGGCCAGGCTAAACACGAGGCTGCCGCACACGAGCGCGCCGAACTCGGAACGACCTCCGGAGGCCTCCGAGATCCGGCTGGCCAGAAGCCTGGACAGACCGGCGGCCCCGAGCGTCATCGAGACGAGCACGAGCGCAGCCAGCAGCGCGCCGAGCGCCTTGGCGAGTCCGTTGGGCGACGAGAACAGGGCCACCGAGGCGATACCGGCCAACAGTCCCGCCAACCCTAGCCACACGCGCCTTGCGGTGGACTCGACAATAGCCTGTTCGGCCCGCTTGGTCCGATCGGGCACCAGCAGCGCAACCGCGATCATCAATCCGGACCATGTAAGCATCAACGCGGTTACGAGCGCAACCGCCGCCTGTACCTGAGCGAGTGTCATGATGTACCCTCCAATACAGTACGCCCGCCGATCCGGTGCGGACGATTATTCGATGTACGAACGGACTTCGGACTCCGTTTCGGGCTTAGCGTGAGCGCGACCTCGGCGGTCCCGTACAGCCAGACCCTCCGGAGGCGGCGCTGGGCGTCGGTCGCGCCGTCAATGAGCTCCAAACCCAAAGCCTCATCCGCCGGTCGCATACGAAGGCCGACCGACGCCAGGCATTCCCCGATCGGGAGCGGCCGAACGCTCCGGCAGAGTCGATCGTAGTACGCGCCCATCTCCGGCCCGCCAAGCCGGATCGCACAAGCCCGGATGCCGTCGTCATCGTAGCCCGGCTTCGGGGCGCCGTGCCGGCTCATCAAGTCCCGCAGAAGCTCACGCAGACCCGCTGCGCCGTTCGTACGGCGCAGGAGCTCGAGATCGAGGCACAGGCCGATCATCTCGCCGCTCAGATAGACGGAAACACCGCCCGAGCCCATGCTCGTACCGCCGGACCAGATCCTCCGGCTCGCATCATCCGCGGTGGTGCGGCGTCCCCGTGAGCTCCGTCCCCATGCATCGGCGGACTGCGCCAACGCGCTCTCGTACTCTTCTTCGGTCATCAATCCCGCACGAACGCTGAGGATGCCTGCGACGTATTCCGTCACCCCCTCACAGAACCACAGGTTCGGGGTGATCGCAGCCCGGCTGTAATCGATCTCTGCAAGCTCCTTCGGGCGGATCCGTTTCACGTTCCAGAGGTGGAAGAACTCATGGGCGATGAACCGGGCCATCATCCCCGGCGGAGCCTGCCACGGGATCGCGAGACGCGCGCTGTCGGCATGCTCCAGGCCCCCGCCGCGGCCATCCATATCGAGGAACAGATAATACCGAGCATAGGGCAAGCCGCCCATGTACGCGTCCCCCGCGTGGACGATCCGCCGAAGGATCTCCACATAGGGATCGATGGCGGTCCGCCTGTCACGCCCGAACGCCGCAACCCGGTGTTCCCTCCCGCTGACGACGAATCGTCCTTCCGTCCGACGACCCAGCAATATGGGCGTGTCGGCGAGGGCGTGGTAGGACGGGGCCGTGAATGAGCCATCGCCTTCAAGCTTCAGCGGTACGCAGGGTGGATCGAAGCGGGGCGGCGACGTGATGCGGAGGGAGACCGGCTCGTTGGTGCGTCCGACGAAATAGAGGAATACTGCGGCGCCGTTGTAGAACGCCACGTCGCGCTGAACGTCGACGTTCTCGGTGAACAGGCCCGGCCGGGTGTTGGGCAAATCGTAGGTGAGTGTAACGGGCTGGCTGGAGCGAGGCGTGATCGCCCAGCGCCCTGCGCCAGCGTCCCGTACGGGGATTGGACCGCCGTCGAACACGCGGAGATTGCGCACCGAACGCCCGTGATCCTGGATGCGATAGTCACCGGGCGTCCATGCCGGCATGGCGAACTGGATCGGCGTACCCGCGGACGGGTTGTCGATCCGGATCTCGACCGTCGTGCGTGCCGGCGACGCGGCGTACGGCGGATGCGGCGTCAGGTGGTAGGTGATCTGCGGCCCGGGCGATGTCCGGTCCCGACGGATGGGGCCCGCGATCCCGAGGCAAACGATCAGCCCCGCGAACGCATAACCGAACCTGCGAATCATCGATGGAGCCTGACGCAGGGCGCGGTTCGGCATGTGCCCGGTGCACTCGGTCAGGCGCCGCCCTTATTCACCCGGGGCGACAGAAGCGGGATCGTCTTTCTGAGGTTCGAGGTCCACTGCCGTCCGAGGCCTTCGGCGGTGCTCCGGTTCGGTCGGGCGTCCCCGGGCAATACGGTGACGAGCAGGGAGCCGCACACCTCGATGGAGACGGTGTTGCCGGTGGTGACCAGCTCGATATCGGCGATGCCGATCGGCCTCTCGACGGTGGAAAGCAGCTCGGTCAGGCGGGATTCCAGCTCCTCGACCCGCTGCTGCGGGGTCATCGTCCCAACGGTGGCGTGCAGGCGGAGCACGATGCGGTTGGCTACGGACCAGGCGGCCGGCGCCGCGACGCTGTCCTGGGCATAGGCCAGCGGTGCAAGAACGACGATGGTCAGCGCCGAGAGGGCGGTGCAGAGACGCATATCCAGATCCTCCTTCGCGATCTGACGTACGGGATTCAGTATACCAAGATCGGCAGCGGGCGCCGTGGCTCTCCGGTCGCGACTTCCTGCTTGCCCGTTGGCGGCGATCGGGCTGAGACGGGGATCGTTGGAATGATGTACTATGGCAACCGCGACGGAGCCGATGTTCCACGGGTACGGCTCAGCGGCTGCGGACGGTACCATGACGCGACGGCATCCGGACGCCTTGGCCCATCGAACCGCGTTCGGCAAACGGGGTCGGCGACGCAGGGCTCTGCGACCGTCCGGACGATCGGAACGCGACCTGGATATCCATGACCGACTATCTGCCACTGGACAGCATCCTTACTGGGGACTGCATCGACATTCTGGCGGCCTTGCCGGCGGAATCGGTCGATCTGGTCTTTGCGGATCCTCCGTATAACCTGCAGCTGCGTCAGGAGCTTCGCCGTCCCAACGAGACTCTGGTGGACGGTGTGACCGATGCGTGGGATCAGTTCGAGAGCTTCGCGGAGTACGATGGCTTTACCCGTGCGTGGCTGTCCGGCTGCCGTCGCGTACTGAAGCGGGACGGGGCGATCTGGGTGATCGGATCCTATCACAACATCTACAGGGTCGGGGCCATCCTGCAGGACCTCGGGTTCTGGATCCTCAACGACGTCGTCTGGATCAAAACGAACCCGATGCCGAACTTCCGCGGAGTCCGACTGGCCAACGCCCACGAGACGCTCATCTGGGCGGCGAAGACCGATCGCTCCCGCTATACGTTCCACCATCGCGCCGCCAAGGTGTACAACGACGGTAAGCAGCTGCGGAGCGATTGGACCATACCGCTGTGCACCGGGGCGGAGCGGCTGCGTGTCGACGGCCGGAAGGTGCACTCGACCCAGAAGCCGGAGGCGCTCCTTGAGCGGGTGTTGACCGTATCCACGGAGCCCGGACAGATCGTGCTGGATCCCTTCCTCGGGAGCGGAACGACGGCAGCCGTGGCCAGGCGTCTGGGGCGCCGCTGGATCGGCATTGAGCAGCGGTCGGAGTACGTCGTCCATGCGCTGAAGCGAGTTGCCGCCGTCGAGCCGGATCCGCTCCGGGGCGCCGGATGCGCCGCGGGGCGCTCATCCGGAACACCGCCGAGGGTGCCCTTTGCCCGGCTGGTTCATCTGGGCTACCTCAACGCCGGCGATCGGCTCTATTTCCAGGGCAGCGTCGCTCATGTGGCGGTGGTCACCGGCGACGGCAAACTGCAATGCGAGGGCCAGGAGGGATCCATCCACCAGATCGCACGCCACTGCGCCGGAGGCAAGCCGTGCAACGGATGGGAGCGCTGGCGCTATCGTACACCGTGCGGCGGATTGGCCCCGATCGATCAACTCCGCTGGCTCGCTGCGGGTCCCGCCGGATCGGCACAGGAATCCCAACCAGAGGCGCAGGACGAATAGGCCAGACGGCTCACCCTCAGGATCCAACTGTCTGCCCGCCGGGCCGATGCCCTACTCCTCCCGAACCTCGATCTCCTGACAGGCGGCGCGGTAGTTGCCCCTGCCGTCGCTGGTCTGACTCCGGATGATCAGCCGAACGCCGTCGCACCGTAATGGGGTCTGGAGGGCGAAGGTGATCCGCCGCTGGTCGTTTTTTCGCCACTCGGCGCCGGGAATCGGCTTCCAAGTCTCCCCGACGCGGTATTCCAGCCCACACTCGGTTGCGACATATCCCGCTTCGCTTTCGGCGAAACAGGGCGTAAACGTGATGCTGCGCACGTCCTTCGGGGCGCCGAAGTCGAGACCGAACGTGGCTCGCACGGGCCGACGGCGAACTGGCTCGGTATAGGCGCCCTGGAACTTGTCGGCGTTCTTGCCGTCGACGATCCGGCTCACGCCGAACACCCAGCCGTCGGGTGTCTGGGCGAAACATACAGGCCGCCCGGCGCTGTTCAGGGGCGGCGGCGATTCCTTCTTCAGCGCTTCCTCCGCGCGGCTTCGGGCCAGGGCGACCAGGTCGGCCGCAACCTCGTCGGGACCCGGGCCATCCGCCGGGACGGTCCGATCCACGGCCGCCCTCAACTCCTGTACAGAATGAGCCAGCTTGAGATGAGGCCGGATGACGTCGAGAAACAGATCGTAGTTGTAGCGGCTATAGCCCATATTGACCCCGGCCAGCGAAAGGAAGCGGAGCCGCTGGGCGACGGCGTCCTTCAGGAGCTGTACCGTGAAGTCGTGGTAGATGAAGAACTGGCCGGCCTCTTCGAACTTCTCCGAGGGGTTCACCTGCACCATCAGGTTGCGGGCTCCGATGGCACGGAAGGCGGGAACCTGATCGGTGTTCAAGTAATGGCTGAGGATGACGCCCGGGAAGCGCCGCAGCAGCCATCGATGGAATGCCAGCGGCTGCCTCCACAGGCCGCCGATGGAGTCTACATAGACGAGCGTGCCGGGCGAGACCTCCTGCACGGCATCGAAGAACGCCTCCACTTCGAGGGCGATCTCCGGGTTGGGAGCCCATGCGCCGAACCATTCGATACTGAGTTTGATGATGTCCGCCCGGCTCTTCTCAGGCACATCGGGACCGATCCACGACCGGAGCCACGGAACGAAGGACGCCTTGTCCCGAAGGGGCGGCAGGTTGGTCGGTTCAACCGCCGCCATCATCCCCTGCTCATGCGCGTAGGCGATGGTATCGAACAGGACGCCCTTGAGTTTCGGATTGACGCCCTTGCTGTCGAAGAGGTGGCCCTCAGCCGTGCGCGTGTCGTCGCCGATGCAGAAGAGGTTGAAACAGCCGAGCGACCGGGCTTCATCGACCCATCCCCGCATCCTGGCTGCATCCCAGACGAACAGGTCGTAGCGAGGATAGAGGTCGAAAACGTGGCTGCGCTTTTTGGCGTTGTAGAGTCGGCTGAGCTCCTTGAAGACTTCGGGTGTGGCGGCATCGGCCCAGACCTGAAACTCCGACAGAACGATATAGCGGTCATCTTCAGACTGCGATGGCGCGGGTGGGCGTTCCTGCCCGAGGCCCGCTGCCGGACCGCTCACAGCACATCCGATCGCCGACGCGAGCGCGAACAGGAGCGCGAAGCAGAACCGGGTCAGGTTGATGCTCAGGCCGGTCATTCTAGAGCCTCCAGATCGATGGTCGGCGACGCCGAGAGGTGGATGGCATCCTGTTTCGATTGGTCGACGCCCCGGACGCAGCATGCCGCCGTCATCAATGTAACCCATTTTCAACCGTGGAGTGCTATGGCGGCGCTGGTGCGCGGCGTTGACATGGGGAATCCCGGACGGCTATCATACGGCCTGCCCCGCCCGTCCTAATCGCTGTGGCCGACTGCTCGGGCGAGCATATCCTGAACGACGGAAGGACGACTCGATGCCGGATCTATTGTTGGAGGTCGGCACGGAAGAGATGCCGGCTGCGGCTATTCCCGGCAGTCTGGCGCAGCTGGAACGGCTTGCGGCCCAGAAGATGGAGAGCGCTCGCCTTGCGCCCCGCGCCCTGCGAACCCTCGGGACGCCCCGGCGGCTGATCCTGCTGGCGTTCGACGTTCCGGAGCGACAGCCGACGGAGGTTCGGGAGGTGCGCGGGCCCGCATGGGACGTCGCCTTCAGCGCCGACGGAGCCCCCTCGGGCGCGGCGCTGGGCTTTGCGCGCAAGCAGGGGATTCGCGTCGAGGACCTGCGCCCTGTGGAGACGCCGCAGGGCCGGTACGTGTCCGCCGAGGTGCGCGATGTCGGCAAGTCCGCGGCGGAGGCGCTCGGTGCGCCGCTTGCCGATTGCCTTCGGGCGCTCACCTTCCCCAAGACGATGCGGTGGGGCGATAAAGGCGTTCGATTCGTTCGTCCGGTGCGCTGGATCGTCTGCACCCTCGGCGGCCAGGTGGTGCCCGTGGAGTTCGCCGGCGTGCGAGCGGGCGATGCCTCTCGGGGCCATCGATACCTCTCCCCCGAGTCGTTCACCGTGGAGGACGCGCCGGGATTCATCGAAGATCTGCGCGCGCGATCGGTGATGGCAGATCCTGCTGAACGCGAAGCTCGGATTCGAGCACAGGCCGAGACGCTCGCGGCCGATGTCGGCGGCCGGATCCCCTGGGACGAGGATCTGTTGAGTGAGAACGTCCATCTGGTCGAATGGCCGACCTGTCTGCTCGGCCGATTCGACGAGCGGTACATGGACCTGCCGAGACCGGTCCTCGTCACAGCCATGCGCAAGCACCAGCGCTTCTTCCCTGTTGAAGGGCCGTCGGGCGACCTGCTGCCGTGTTTCGTCTCCGTGCGGAACGGCAGCGAGGCGAGCATCGACAAAGTAAAGGCCGGGAACGAAGCGGTTCTGGCGGCCCGGTTCGCCGATGCGCACCATTTCTTCGAGCAAGATCGCGCCGAGACGCTCGATCGGATGACGGGGCGGTTGGAGCGCCTGCTCTTTCAGGATCGCCTCGGCGCCATGGCGCAGAAGCGGGACCGTCTCGTACGGCTCGCGGCGCCCCTCGGCGTATCCCACGGACTGGACGAGCGGCATGTTCGGCTGGCCGAACGGGCGGCTGAACTGTGCAAAGGCGATCTGACCAGCCAGATGGTGATCGAGCTGCCGTCGCTGCAGGGCGTCATGGGACGCGAGTACGCCGCCCTGCAGGGTGAGGAGCCCGAGGTCGCGTTGGCCATCGCGGAGCACTATCAGCCCCGCGGGGCCGGAGACGCTCTGCCGGTCTCCCCTGTCGGCAAGCTCCTCGCGGTCGCCGACCGTATCGACACCCTCGTGGGCTATGCAGGTATCGGCATCATGCCGACGGGTTCGGCAGATCCGTACGGGCTCCGTCGCGCGGCGCATGGCCTGGTGCAGATCCTCGCGCTCGAACCCGATGTGCCCTCGTTGGCGTCCATGCAGGTCCAGGCGGCTGAGGGATATCGGATCGTCAACGGGCTCGATTTCGACCTGGATCCGCTCTGCAATGCGCTGCAGGGGCTCTTCAATCAAAGGGTCGCAGCCTATCTCGACGAGCGGGGCGTTCGATACGACCTTCGTGACGCCGCGCTTTACGGCGGTCTGGCCTACGGGACGATCGTCTACGGAGTCGTCCAGCGGGCGCAAGCCCTATCGGAAGTTGCCGGCACGGAGCAGTTCAGCGCTACCGTGCAGGCCGCGGCTCGGGTGGCGAACATCCTGTCGAGCCGCGAGCAGGCGCCGGTGCCCGGCAAGGAGGGGATTCACGGAGGGCGGACGAACGCCGTCGAACGGGCGAGCGCGGTCCTGTACGCCACGACGCGCGATGTCCACCCCGATCGGTTCGCGGAACCGGCCGAGACGGGCCTGTATGAGGCTGCGTGCGGTCTGCTGCCGGAGGTGGCAAGGAGCGCGGCGGTTTATGACTACGCGTCGGTCTACGCCGCGCTCCAGAGCCTGCGCGAGCCGGTGGGTCGGTTCTTCGACGACGTCCTTGTGATGTGCGAAGACGCGGAGCTGCGCGCCAATCGATTGGCGCTGTTGCGGCTGGTCGACGCCCTCTACCGTACGCTGGCGGATTTTCGGAAGGTCGTCATCGTTTGATCCCGTACCGGCGGGGTGATCACACCGTCGCCGGGGCGTTCCGGTTCGAGTCAATCAGACTGCGCAGCAGCGCCGTGTCCGCGTGGGTGAGGTCGGGGACGACACGATGGGCATGGCGGAGCTTGTCGGCCGCATGCGTCGTCGCCACCGCGAGGCAGGCCGCGCCGGCCGCTCGCGCCGCATCGACTCCGACGACCGCGTCTTCGATCACCACACAGTCCTGAGGGGGCAGCGCCAGCGTCGCGGCGGCCTTGAGGAAGACTTCCGGATGGGGCTTGCCCTCGACCACGTCATCCGCGCAGACGATCTGGGTGAAGTCGGAGCGAATACCCAGCGCTGCGAGAATCGCCTCGATATTGGAACGGGGCGTCGATGAGCCGAGAGCGATCGGCAGGCGTTCGGCTGTGACCGCTCGAACGAGCTCGATCGCACCCGGCAGAGCGCGGATCCGGCCGGCCGCGAGAGATCGAAAGACCTCCTCCTTGCGCTCAGAAAGCTCGAGCATCGCCTCTTCGGACAGCTCGTCGCCGAAGAGCATGGGCAGAATCTGCCGATTCGGCATCCCGAACGTGCGCCAGAAGAACTCATCGCTCATCTCAAAGCCCCGTTCCCTGCCGACGAGGCGCCAGCTTTCGCGGTGAAAGGCGGACGAATCGACGAGCACACCGTCGAGGTCGAAGATCACTCCATAGGCCAAGGCGCGCATTCCTCCAGAACCCGGGCATCGGGCCAACGGCCGGCTTCGCCCGGATCGACCGGCCGCTCATGAGAATACCCGGCGCGCCCGCGATCCTCAGGCCGAAGCGTGTCGAGCGACGAGCGCTCGCATCCGCGCGATCCCATCCCGCGCGACGTCGAGGGCGGGGCGTTTCCATTGCTCCTCATTGAATATCTCGAGCGAAAGTGCGCCTGCGAAACCGGCCGAGATCAAGGCAGCCAGCGCCGTATCTAGCGGGGCCGCGCCATCGCCCGGGAGCACGCGGTCCGAGTCGCGGAGCGCCTCTCTGGGCGGATGGGACGGATAATCGTTCATGTGGAAGACGTGCATCGTTGCGGCGTTCAGGAATCGCAGGCCCGCGAAACCGGAGCCTCCCCGGTGCAGGTGGTAGATATCGGCGAGCAGACAGGCATCGGGCCGGTCGGCTTCGAGGATCGCGGCGACGGCTTCGCTCAATCGGCCGAGCGTGCGCGAGAAGCCCCAGATCTCCAGCTGCGGCGTGACCCCCAGCGACTGGCCGAGATCAAGAATCGCCCTATAGCGTTCCGCGATCACGGCGGTGGGCATCCCTTCCACCTCGGTCGCGCCGGCAGGCGGCGCGGCGATGCGGTTTCCGCCGATTTGGCGAACCAGGTCCATGTCCCGCTTCATCTGTTCCATCCCGGATCGCCGTCGCTCGGGATCACCGACGATCCACTCAGCGAAGCCGATGGCGCTCTCGACCCGAACGCCCCGATCCGCCAGCATCCGTTTGAGGTCCCGCACTGGCGTCCCGCTCCGTTCGGACTGCTGGATTTCATCGATCCAGGGCTCGATCCCGTCGTAGCCTGCCTCGGCAGCGATGCCGATGCTCTCGGCGAGGTTCCGTTTCTGGCCGCGGATCGTGCCGGTGTTCAGGCACATTCGGACGTTGGGTGTCATCGGTTTCTCCTTATCAGGCGAGAGCAGGGGGACCGCCGCCGCCATGGCGAGGAGGTGGCGGCGACTGCATCGAAATGGCATCGCGGGTCAACGATCCTTAGCGAGGGCTTCTCCAGAGTATCCGGGGCGCCCATCGCAGATTGGAGCAGGCAGTGTATTGCGGATATCAGAACCTTCCACAGCGATCCCTATGGTAGCACGAGCCTGCGGAGGTTCCTCGTTCCGGCGGCGGAACAGGAACAGGGAGCGGAGATGGCCAACTACAGGACGGCAGGACGACAGCCTGTGGTTCGGCGGAGGGTTCACCATGAAGCTCCATCCTCTTCTCATTTTGCTGGCCGTTCTCGGGACAATATTGATGCCCTCTGGCGGCGCCGCGGCAGCCGACGCGCTTGCCGCCGGATTCCAAAATCCGCCCCCGTCCGCACGCCCCTGGGTCTACTGGTTCTGGCTGAACGGGAACATAACCAGAGAAGGGATCACCCTGGATCTGGAGGCGATGAAGCGCGTCGGTATCGGTGGTGTGCTCATCATGGAGGTAGACCAGGGTGTGCCGCTCGGACCGGCGGCGTTTGCCGGTGAGAAGTGGCGGGAGCTGTTCGTGCACGTCGTACGCGAGGCGGCCCGGTTGGGCCTCCAGGTGAACATGAACAACGATGCGGGCTGGTGCGGCAGCGGCGGGCCGTGGGTCCGGCCCGAGCACGCGATGCAGAAGGTCGTCTGGAGCGAGATGGAGGTCACGGGTCCGACGACCTTCTCCGAGCGCCTGCCCCAGCCGCCCGTCGTCGCCGAGCGCTACCGTGATATCGCGACGCTGGCGTTCCCGACGCCGGGCGCCTACCGGATCCCGAATATCGAACGGCGTTCGGCTGTGGTCCGGGGCGATTACATGCCCGACGCCCGCTCGCCCGAGGCTCCGGCGGACGCTGTGGTGGATCGGGGCAGGATCATCGTTCTGACCGAGCTTCTGGGCGAAGATGGGACGCTCCGTTGGACGGTTCCGGCAGGCCGCTGGACGATTCTCCGCCTCGGGCACACGCCCACGGGAGCGATGAACCAGCCCGCGCCGCTCTCGGGGCGGGGTCTGGAAGTGGACAAGCTCAGTGCGACCGCTCTGGACGCCTACTGGGACGGTTTCATGGCCAGGATCATCGCCGATGTGGGGCCGCTCGCGGGCGCCACCCTGGTTGCGACCCATATCGACAGCTGGGAAACGGGCTCGCAGAACTGGACTCCCCGGTTACGCGAGGAGTTCACGGCGCTGCGGGGTTACGATCCCCTCCTCTATCTGCCGGTGTACGCGGGCTATGTCGTGGGGAGCTCGGATGCGTCGGATCGTTTCCTGTACGATCTGCGCCAGACCGTCTCGGACCTGCTGTCGAAGAACTACGCGGGGCGCATGCGCGAACTGGCCCATCGCCACGGCATGCGGCTCACGATCGAAGCCTACGGCGACACGACGGTGGATAATATGGCCTACGCTGGGCGATGCGATGAACCCATGGGGGAGTTCTGGGCGACGACCTCCTTCACCACCGACAACACGGTCCATGAGATGGTGAGCGCAGCCCATGTCTATGGACGGCCCATCGTCGGCGCCGAAGCCTTCACTGCCGACGGTAATGAGCGATGGCTCCTCCATCCCGGGTCCATCAAGGCGCAGGGGGACTGGGCCTTTGCCGCGGGCGTCAACCGAATCGTCTACCACCGCTACGCCCTGCAGCCGTGGCGGGACCGAAAACCGGGGATGACGATGGGGCCGTACGGGCTCCATTACGAACGGACCCAGACCTGGTGGGAGCAATCCAGCGCGTGGCACCGGTACCAGAGCCGTTGCCAGTACCTGCTCCAACAGGGCAAACCGGTCGGAGATATCCTCTGCATGGCTCCCGAGGGAGCTCCGCGAACCTTCGTTCCGCCGGTGGAGTTTTATCGCGCGGGTTATCGGGCGGACGGATGTCCCGCCGAGCTGATCCTCAACGAGGCCGCCGTGGTCGATGGGCGGGTGACGCTCCGGAGCGGGATGAGCTACAGGATGCTCGTCCTGCCCGAAACGAGGGCCATGTCGCTGCCGCTGCTCCGCAAGATCCGAAGCCTCGTCGAAGCCGGAGCGCTCGTCGTCGGCGCGCCGCCGATGGTGGGACCCGGTTTGCTCGGCGCGGATGACGAGGTCGCGCTTGCCGCTCGGGCCGTATGGAAATCAGGCAGGGTCGTCTCTCCGAAGTCAGCGCTGCAGGCGCTTGCGGCGCGCGGCGTCGGTCCGGATTTTCGCTCTGATCGTCCTCTCGAATGGAACCATCGACGCATCGGCGACGCGGATGTCTACTTCGTGGCGAATACGCGGAGCGGTCGGGCCAACGCGCTCTGCGATTTTCGGGTGACGGGCAAGGCGCCTGAGATCTGGGATCCGATCACCGGTGAGATCCGGCCAACGGCGTACTATGCCCGAATGGGCGCCATCACCCGTGTACTCGTGCCGCTCGAGGCGGCGCAGGCGACCTTCGTCGTGTTCCGCCGGGCGAAGGCGCGGGTTCAGCCGGTAACCAGGATCACCCGCAACGGAACGGTCGTATGGCCGATCGCCCGGAAGCCCGGGTCCCTCCGGATACTCAGAGCGGTCTGGGGACCGCTGGGCGACGAGTCGAGGACCAAGGACGTCACCGATCAGGTTCGCCGGATGGTGGCCCGGGTCGGTGTGCGCTTCAGGGTGGCGGATCTTGCCGCGGAGGGCGATCCGGCCTACATGGTGGTCAAGACCCTGCGTGTGGAGTACGTGGCCGATGGCCTCCGTATGCAGGCGACGGCGACGGACCCGCAGATGATTGAGTTCGCAATGCCGCCGGATCCTCCAATGCCGATCGAACTGATCGCTGACAGCTCCGGCACGGTCACGGTCGTCGGCCAGACCGCCGGCGCTTATACGATCCAGATGGGATCGGGCCGTCCGGTACGACGTTCGATGCCATCCAGCGTCACCGCCGCTCTGAAGGGGCCGTGGAGCGTCCGTTTCCCGCCGAACCACGGCGCGCCGGAGAGCCTGCGGATGGAGCGCTTGAGCGGATTGCAGACGAGCCCGGTTGCCGGAGTGCGGCATTTCTCCGGCTCTGCCTCGTATACAACCCGTTTCGAGTGGCGGGAGACGGTGGGACGCGGACGCCGTTATGTGCTCGATCTGGGGCGTGTTGAGGTAATGGCCCGGGTTCGGCTCAACGGTCAGGATCTGGGGATTCTCTGGCATGCGCCGTACCGTATGGACATCACCGAGGCTTTGAAGAAGGGCGAGAACCGGCTTGACGTTGAGGTCACGAACCTCTGGGTCAATCGGATGATCGGCGATGAGGAGTTGCCCGACGATAGCCGGCGGCATCCGGACGGACGGTTGGTCGAGTGGCCTGAGTGGGTGGCTGGGGCTGGTCCGAGCCCGACGGGCCGGTACACGTTTACCACTTGGCGGCTATGGCGCAAGGGCGAACCGCTCCAGCCGTCAGGCTTGATCGGTCCGCTGACCATCCGGTCGCTGCCGACCGCACGACTCCGATGACTTCGGATCCGGCCCGATCCTGAGTTCCATGGCGATGTAGGGAGCCCCGCCCAGGGCCTCAAGGCGGCGCAGTTCCGGCGCCAGCGGCCCGTCCGATGGGAGCGGCGTGAAACCGTACCGCTCGTAAATGCCGATGGCGGGCGCGTTCGTGCTCCGGACGCTGAGCAGGAGTCGGGGAGCGCCCTCCGCGCGGGCGGTATCGATGATCGCCTCGCACAGGGCCGTCGCTACACCCATCCGCCGGGCCGCAGGGTGCACCCGGAGCGCCATCAGCCAGTACCCCGCCAGTGGACCATCGGCGTCGGGCCGTACGACGAGTGTCGCTTCTCCGAGGCCGATGCCCCATACGACGGCCCGAAAGCGCCGGGCAGAGTGCGAGTCCTCCGATAGGGGTTGTTGGACGATACACCTTCGGGATCGGACGAACTGCGCTATGATTCGGAACAGCGCCGAACGGCGGATGCTCGCGATACGCGGATCTCCCAAATAGACCTCCGGCAGTGACTAGTGTTTCATCCGATCGATCGCCTGCGCCGTCGCCGTCGTGAGGGCATCGAGGCCGTCGGCGACCGCGTCCGGCGTGATGCACAGGGGCGGAGCGATCTTGACGCAAGCGCCACCGACCCCGACCGGAGCGAAGAGAAGGAGACCCGCGCGGAAGCACTCCTCGACGATCGCATGCGCCAGTTCCGGATCCGGCGTAGTCGTATTCGGAAGGACGATCTGCATACCGGCTACGAGCCCGCGGCCCCGGACGCAGCCGATGCGGGCCGGATGGCGCGATTGGATCGTCAGGAGGCCCGGCAGGAGGCGTTCGCCCATGCGCCGGGCGTTGTCGACCAGACCCTCGTCGAGGATGGTCCGGATACTGGCGAGCGCCGCGCGACAGCAGATGGGGTTGCCGGAGTGGGTGCTCGTCATGCTGCCGGGAGGATACAGGTCCATCACGTCGGCGGGACCGAGGACGGCTGAGAGGGGCAGCGAGCTGGAGATCCCCTTGCCGCACGCGATGAGGTTCGGAGCGATGCCGTAGCCTTCAAAACCCCAGAAGGCGCCGCAGCGCCCGAATCCAGCCTGCACTTCGTCGAAGATCAGGAGGGCGTTATGGGCGTCGCACCAGCGGCGCAGCTCCTTCGCATAGTCGTCGGGAAGGAAATCGGGGCCAGCGCCCTGATAGGTTTCGACCATGACACCGGCTACGGTCTGCGGGTCGATACGGGCTTCTCGGACGCCGCGCAAGAAACCATCGAACGACGTATCGGTGACACGATAGCCGTCGGGGAAGGGGAGCCGGTGGATGTCCGGATCCAGGTTGCCGATCCATCGATGGCCGTCGCCCAGAGGACCCATCTGCTGGGCGCCCATGGTGCGGCCGTGAAAACCCTGCAGGAAGCCGATGATGCCGATCTTCCGATCGCCTCCGCGGGACCGCCCCCAGGTTCGGGCCAGCTTCAGGCAGCATTCGGTGGCCTCTGAGCCTGTGGTCAGGAGGAAGCATCGGTCGATGCCCTCCGGCGCGAGATCGACCAGCGTTTCGGCCAGGAGCGCACGTTCCTCGCTGGGAAAGCAGTAGTTATGGAGCAATCCGGAGTCGCACTGATCATGGATCGCCTGACGGATCGCCGGGTGTCCGTGGCCGGCATTGGTGACGAGCACGCCGGACGACCAGTCCAGCCACACGTTGCCGCAGGCGTCGTGGACCTGGACTCCTTCGGCGCGGCGCCATACGATGGGAGGCTGGCCCGACATCGAGCGGGGCTCCGAGCGGCGCAACCGCTCCAGGATCGGCACCGTATCGGGATGCGGAATGGGACCGCGGATGCGCCGATACCGGGTTGTTACCTCCGGCACCTCCGTCGGCGTGATATCAAATGGTTCTCCCATGGATCGTTTCTCCTGATAGATCACTGAGGGGCGTCGCGGCGATAGACAACGACTCCGTCCGCGATCGTGGCGATGACGTCCAGCGGTCCCTCCGACGGTACCCGAAACAGAGTCAGATCGGCATCGTACCCCTCCCGCACTGCCCCCTTGCGCCGTGCGGAGAGGAGATGAGCCGGGGTATGGGTGACCGTCTCGATTACCTCGGTCAGGCTCAAGTCGGTCCATCGCACGGCGTTGGCCATGCAGGCGTCGAGAAGCGCAGCCGCTCCTGCCAGGTACGGGGTTCCGGCGAGGACGATATGCCCGTCCGGCTTGACTTCGAACCGCCCTTCGGCGTATAGCCCCGGCGGCATCCCGCCGAGGGTGACCGCATCGCTGATGAGAATCGTCCGCTCCGACCCTTTGGCCCGAACGAAGACCTTCGCCTCGGCCGGTTGGAGGTGATAGCCATCGATGATCATCGTCGCTGTGAGGCGGTCCTCGGCTAGCTGCTCCCATAGATAGCTGTCATGGCGGGGCAGGGCTGCATGGCAGCCGTTGCCGATGTGGGTCGAGAGTCGCGCGCCGGCAGCGACCGCATCCCGTATGCATGCCGGCGAGGCGCCCGTGTGACCGATCGCAGCGACAACGCCGCTGGCGGTGAGGCGCTCGATGAGGTCGATGGCGCCGGGCAGCTCCGGCGCCAGAGTGCAGATGCGGATGTGACCGATCGCGGCTTCCTGGAGCCGCTGGAACTCATCCCAGCAGGGCAGCCGAACGTGCTCGAGGGGATGCGCCCCGCGGGGGCCATCGTCCGGAGAGAGGAACGGGCCTTCGAGGTGGATGCCGGTTGCGGCTCGGCGGAACGGGCCGTCGGACGCCATGGCCGTCGCGATGCGCCGCAGCGAATGCTCCATCGCCTCCGGCGAGTCGGTGATCACCGTTGGGCAGAACAGGGCCACGCCGTGGCGTGCGAGGTCGAGCGTCAGTGCGTCGAGATCGGGCTGACGCGGGGATACGATCCCCCATGATCCGGCGTTGCAGTCGTTCCCGGCGTAGCCGTTGACCTGGATGTCGTGCCATCCGGCTGAGATCATCGTATCGGCGCCCCCGAGAGCGTCCGGCGCTAAGCCCGGCCGAATCGAGGCGATTCGGCCGCCCTGAATATCGACGCTCATCGGCGCTGCCGATCCGCAGAGCGTTCCTGTAACGATCATCCGTGTTCCGTTCATGCCGGGCCGTCCCCGGCCGTCCTTCAGAGGGATCCGCCCAGACCCGCCGGTATATCGACCGGTAAACGATGGGTTCCGTCCTCCGGCGCCAGCAGTCCGGCCAGACGAGGCAGCCATTCTGCATTGGCCGCAGGGGTGAACTGCGCCGCGTTGAGCTCGACTCCGTTGATGGTAGGCACGAAAGCCGCGAACAGCGCGGCGTGGATCGCCGAGAGGCCGGGATTGGTCAGATCCTGCAGGGCGACGCTCATCCCCCGTTCCGCAGCCCAGGCCGCGGACACCAGCGCGAAGCTGTGACCTTTGCATGTCTTCAGGGCGAAGCCGCTCCATCCCTGTTCTTCAGCAAGGGACAGGGCGTGGGTGTCCGTTAGCCCTTCATCCAGAAGTACGGGCTTCAGTGCGGCCACGGCGCGCCAATCGTGCGCCTCGGCGGTGATATCCCTGCCGGTCGGCTGTTCGATGTATTCCAGCGCGTTGTAGGCTGCCGAGTCCAACGCTCGTACGCGCTCCAGATACTCCACTGCCGCATCCGGTCCAGGCGTGGCGCCGTTGGAGTCGGCGGTCAGGCGGATGTGCGCCCCTCCGGCCATCGCTCGGACCGCGTCATGGACCTCCACGGTGCGCCGCGCGTCCGCCTCGGGGTCTCGACCGTGGATTTTCAGCTTGATCGCCCGGTAGCGTCGCCCCCGCACCCACGGCGCCACATCCCGCTCGAAGTCGTCCCTATCGCCGACGACGAGCCACGCGTCGAATGTCCGGATCGGCTCCTGTCGAAGGAGTCGGGCGATCGCTTCGCCCGCGTTACCCTTCGAGAAGAGGCCGTCCACCGAGGGCGCCTGAACCGGGTCCTCGTAGAAGTCCATCGCGCAGAGCCCGAGCGCTCGCCCGGCTGCGTCGTGAATCGCAGCGTCGAACGGGCTGGCGCACATGGCCCGTGCCAGAGCTGTCGGCGCGCCGCCATCGATCGGCAGACCCAGGACGGCTTCGTGCAGGCGCATGCCGAGCTCGAGGGGGTGAGCGGGGTCGCCGGTGCACTGCGGCAGCTGGCGCGCCAGATCGGTGCAGAGGCGGCGGAGGATACCGTCCCGCTCACGATGGCTGAGATTCGGATCGGGCCATGCCCAGAGGTCGCTCAGGTAGATGGACCCGACGCCCACCGCCTCACGGGCGCCGAGCCGGACTCGCACCGTAGCCCGCGCTTCGGTGATCTCCGTGATGGCGCCGGAGCTGATGACGAGCGGCTGCACGAAGGGCTGATGGAGGAACTCCACCGACGCTTCGCGGACCTCAGCGACGATCATGACGGGGTCGGATAGCGCATGGCGCGGTACTGTCGGGCGAACGCGGCGCCGTCATAGCCGGCCTCATCCGAATAGTCCAGCTCCGTAAGATCGACCCATCGATCGCCCTGAAGCCATGAGGTCCGAGCTGCGATTGCCCAACGTTCCGGCTCGAGCCAGGTCTCGACCGGAGTCGGCGGCTCATCCGTATTCCCCGCCAGATAGGGCAGGCACCGCTCCAACAGCGCCCGATAGAGAACCCCGGGATCGGCGACGAACTGCGCGGCTCCTTTCTCTGTCACCGCGGTCGCATAAAAGGGGACCCAGCCGTCCACGCTCCCAACGATGACGAGGCCGGTTCGGCCGTCCGACCATTCCACCTGAACGCGTCGCTGCGGATGTCCTCCTAGATGCCGCACACGGGCGGCGCAGCCCTCCATCAACCCTGCAAGGTGCGCGTAGGCGTGGATTCCGTAGTTGAACTCGTCGACGCCGCAGCCGGCGATCACGGTGTGGGGCGTCCCCCGTTCGCTGGCGGGCGTATCGAGAAACGCTGTCGTTTCGCGACAGTAGCGGAGCGACGAGCCGCCGGCGATCCTGGCTCCCGCATCCGCCCAGCGCCGCAGGGTCCTCAGGTCCTCCGGATTCCCTGCAACGGGCTTGTCGATCAGAACCGACTTGCCCGCCTCGACAAAGGGCTTTGCGTTCGCCACATGCGTGTCCCAATCGCATCCGTGAAGGATGACGCAATCGACATCGGCCACCATCGATTGCGGGTTGGGAAAGACGCGCGGCACGTCGTGCTGCTCCGCGAAATCCAGGGCGTACCCGACCGGGTGGACCGCACCGGCGTCACAGAGGGCGACCACGTCGTGGCCCAGTTCCCGTTCGATCGGGATCCAGTTCTGAGGGTGTGATGTGTCCAGATCGATGATGCCGATCTTCATTGCTCCTTGCCTCCCGTGTTCCGACGGCGGGGTCCAACGCGGATGACCGTGCCGTCACGGGCCGGCGCGGTGCAACGGAGCGTTCGGGGACGGACCAGCGACGGCACCTGCTCGACATCGTCGATACGGATCTGAGGCTCGGCGCACCATGCAGCCCGGGTTGTGATGTCGAAGGTCAGATCGGTGCACATCCTGCCGTCGGGCAGTTCGGCCAGCCGAAGGCGATAGGCCTCTTCTTCAGATCCATCCGGAGTCGGCAGCGGGTCGATGGAGCAGGCCCGACGCGTACGATGGTACTGGATCACCTCGTCCGGATTGGCGCACCAGACCTCGTCGCCTCCTTCCCCCAGCACGGTATCGAAGCGGAGGCGGAGCTGGGCCTCCGTACAGTCCTTGTGCGGATGAACCGCTTCTTTGAGCGGGCAATGACAGTAGTCGATGATCCAGCCGGACCGTTCCTGAGCGTACCGGATATTGCGGAACGGGTCGTACTCGCTGAAGAACGGCTCGTAGTATTCCACGTGCAGGGCGGTGCGATTCAGCCAGAACAGTTCCTCGGTCGGGCGGTTCAGGGCATCGGTGATGCTCATCGCGCCGAGGTAGCCGAACGATCGGGCCGCCTCCAGGATGTGGTCGGCCATGTTATAGTTGTTGCCCGGCGCGCAGTAGAGGCATACGGGCGCCTGAATCGCGTCTTCGAGCGTCTTTTTCGCATCGCCGAGCTCTCGACCGACATCGTCGGGCCCGATCAACTCATGCGACCAGGAGTGGTTCCCGACGCCCCATCCCCGAGCGATCAGATCCTGGAGCCCGACGGGGCCCATGTGATGGAAACCGTTGTAGGACGATTGTCCCAGCTGCCGCACAGCGCCGAGATGGCCTGCGACCGCTTCGACATGGCCCGGGATACCCAGTTCCTCGTGGTGCGGTATGGCGAAGCGGTGCAGTTCTTCGAGCGCCTCGTCGTAGGTGACGGAATAGACCCATCGCTTGCCGTATTTCCACGGGCATATGGTGAGGTTCATGCACGATTCCTGTTCTTGCTAAAGTAGCCGGACCTCTCCAGCTCATCCAGAGCCCGGAGCGGCTCGAGAAGTCCGAAGGTGAAATAGGCGATCCGCTCATCCTCGGGGACTTTTGATCGCCCGATGGTGCGGCAATAGAGCCAACGCGCCCGCATGAAGAGCGGTAGGAGCGCACGTTCGTCGCCGACAGGGCGGCGTCTGGCGTAGGCCTCGAGGAACGCGTCGGAACGCTCCGTCGAAGGCAGCCAGGTGCGGGTGAGGAGCCGGATATCCGAGGAATCCACGTCGCCATCCCGGACTCCGGCGAAGAAGATAAGGCCGTCCGCGATATCGCGGAGTTGTGGCTGAACCGTCGCCCAATCGAGATCGTAGATGCCGCCGATCTGATCGCCGACGAAGGAGACGTTGGCGGGATGGTAGTCGCCGTGGATCACCTGACGGGGTACGGAATCGTACACGGAGTCGGGCAGTTCGCGGGCTACCCGATCGGCCTGAGCCATGAGGTAGGCGTGGTCTTCCGGGCTCATCGCCGCACGGAGATCCCCGTCCATATCCGCGAGGGAGGGGATCAGCTGCGCCGGGTCATCGTACCGGGGCCAGTCCTTGCCGGGAGGCGGTGTCCAGCCTTCGGTTGCCGCATGATATCGGCCCAGCGCGTCGCCCGCAGCGCGGATCTGCGCAAGGTACGTCCGGTCGTGTGGGCCGCCGGCACGATAGTCGTAGACCTCGTAGATATCGCCCCCCAGTTCGGTCCACCGGAGGCTGTCGAGCGAATGGAGCGCGAGCGGTGTGGGCAGCTTGTGGATCGCCAGGCGCTCCATCAGTGCGTGGTCAAAGGCCACGCAGGCGGGAGCTGAGTAGCGGGCATGGCGTCGGCGGAGTACGAAGTGTCCTCGTGCGGTGACGATCGAGACGTTGAGGTTGGCCGTGCCCCCGATCGGACGCGGACCCTCCCTCAGATCCCCGAGATCGTATCGGGCGATGAGCTTGACGACAACCGCGAGATCGATCGGTCGCCGATCGGGAATCGTCGCCCCGGTAACTCCCGTCGGCAAGGCTCGGGCCGGGTTGGCGTCGGTGGATCCAGACGTGTCGGACACGGCGCTGATCAGGCTCCTGCAGCCCGTTCGCAGGCGGCGAGGAAATCGTTTACGGCGGCGGTGTAGCCGATCCAACACTCGATATAGCGAAGGGCCACCTCGGTATGGGTGCGCTGCGCCAGAGTCTCGGGGAACTCAACGGCCAGCGTCGCTTCCCTCAGCAGCGCGCATCGATAGCCGCGATTGGCCATGGCGCGCATCGCTGCCGGGGAATCGAGGATGCAGAGGTTCGTGCAGAAGCCGGCGTAGATCAGCGTGTCGATCCCCTGTTCCCGCAGCCAAAAGTCGAGCTGATCCGTGGTGACGAACATGGGCTCGTCGCCCTCCGGGCGAACCGGTTCGGCGATATCCAGATCCTTCCATCCTTCCCAGTCGTTGTACCCTTCGCCGTGGACCCGATTGGCTCGGACCGACTGGTTGCTGGAGATCGGCGCCCATCCAAAGGGGGCGGCGGCGTTCGGCTCGTTCGGGACGGGCGGCTGACGGTCGAGGTATCGGTTGCCGATGAGCTCCGGCTGGACGTGGATGACCGGCATGCCGATCCGCCGTGCGGCGATAAGGCAGGGAGCGATGAGGTCCCGGATGATCGCCCACGCCGCCGCGTGGTTGGCCGGCGAGCCGACGTCCACCCAGTAGTCCTCCGGCACAGGCGGTCCGCCCGGGCATCCGACATTCCAGCAGTGGAGCTCAACGAACGCGGTGCGGCGGATGTCGAGGTCCCAGGGTTCCTCGACGAGGCCCTCCGGATTGGACGTCGGAACCGCTCGGTAGTATCGGGCAGGGAGACAGAACGTCACGACCGGCTCCGGTTCGCATCGGCGACGACCTGGACGATCTCGGCGGCGATGGCGCAATGCTCATCGGTGTACTTTTCGCAGATCGTGGACCATCGTACCACTCGGGATACATATTCCCTCGCGGTCGGGCACATCACGCCCGTATAGCGGCGCTTTGTCGAAGCGGGGGGCGTCGAATAGGGGAAGCGCCCTGCCTCGGTCCATTCATCCAGAAACGGAAGGGCATCGGGCATCAAATAGTACGCCGCGGTGCCTGCGCCCGGGATGCCCGCTTCGGCGCACTGGCTGGCGAACTCCTCGGTGGTGCAGGTAAACGCGCCCGGCTCGAGGCTGAAGGCGAGCATCCAGCAGGAGTAGACCTCCTGAGCGTCGGGAATCGGCTCGGGGACGATGCCGGGAATGGCGGCCAGGCGGCGGCTGATGTCCCGCGCAACCAGGTCGCGCCGCGCGACGTTCTCGTCGACGATCTCGAGCTGGGCGAGGCAGATCGCGGCAGTGCACTGCGGCATTCGGTAGGCGTACCCAGCCTCGGTATGGAGCCGGCCAAAATGGGGCTTCTGCACGCCCGCGCGGCTCTGGCCGATGAACCGCATCCGCTCGGCAAGTTCGTCGTCATCGGTGACCACGCACCCGCCGACATCGGCGCCCATCGTCTTTTCGGAGTCGAAGGAGAAACCCGCCGCCTTGCCCATGGTGCCGGCGTATCGGCCTTTATAGGTGCTGAACACGGCCTGGCAGACGTCCTCAAACACGGGAATGCCGTGTTTCTTGCCCAGCGCCAGAATCGGATCCATGTCGCAGACGATGCCGGTCTTGTGTACGACAAGGATGGCCCGGGTCCGGTCCGTGATGCAAGGTTCGATGGTCTCGGCCGACAGGTTCATCGTGCCCGGTGCCGTATCGGCGAACACGGGAATGTAGTTCTCCCGGATCAACCCCTGGACCGTGCCGTAATCGGTGACGGGGCTGACGATGATCTCATCGCCCGCTTCTCCGCCGAGCGACGCCGCGAGCACGGCCAGGGCAGGCGTGCAGCCGGGCGTGCCGATGCAGTGTCGAACGCCGAGCTTCTCGGCAAAGGCCCTCTCGAAGCGCCCCATCATGTCGACGGTCAGGCCCGTGTCTACGATCTCCGCGAGGTACTCCATGGCACGCGGGCCAACGGTGCGGGGAAAGGAGTTGGGCAGTCGCCCGGTGAGATGCGCCCAGGCAGCGGCGCCGTACTTGACTCGTTCCATTGATTGCGTCACTTTCTATGTTGTATTGCTTTCGCCGTTCGGCGTTCGCGTGGGAGCGGGTTTCAACACCCGAATCGCTAAGTCGTCGGTCTGCACTATGATCTCGACAAGACCGTCACCGTCGAGATCGGCCAGGATCGTATCCCGGACGGCGGTGTTGAACTGGGCCTTCCAGAGAACCACGCCCTTGCCATTTCGCTCGTCCAGAGCCACAAGCTCGCCGTTCTCGAGGCCGACCAGGAAGTTGTCGCGGCCATCGCCGTCGATATCGCCGCACGCAATCCGCATCGGGCCCGCGGACGCGACTCGCAGGTCCAGCGTCCAGCGGTCCTGGCCTGTAGCGGCATCGGCGCAATGGAACACCCCGTCTGCCGTGATCATCGCCACGTCCCATCGATCGCCGGAGCGGATCCGGCCCACCGCCGAGAAGCAGTTGAACCGCTCGTAGATGCCGCCATAGGGCGTTTTCGCGATGCGAGCCCCCGCAGTGTCGAGGATCTCCAGGTTCTCCAGCCCGGGCGAGAGGATGATGCGGGTCTCGCCCTTCGGTCCGAACGGGCCCACGATGGGCAGCACGTACTTGGCGCCGTCGCCTCTGCCGGGTATTTCGTCGAACCAGCCTCGAGCAACGGTAACCGAGCGGCCGTCCGCTTCATCCACGAGCAGGTGCTTGCCATGGTTGTCCACAAAGAACCGGAGCTTCCCATCGGGGCCGCGGAAGAGGGCGACGGGCTTGGGATGCGGGCCTTCCTTTGGATCGATCCAAATCTGATGGCCGCGGAGATCGTAGAGGGCTTCCGCGCGGACGTGCACGCCCGTGTTCAGAGCGACGAGCATTCGGGGTGTCGATCGGCCATAAGGGAGGAGCATCCCCTGAGTCAGCACCGGCGGGGATGGCAGCTCCACGGTCGTCACCGGCGGCGTGATTCGGGCGCCCGGCCTCGGATTGTACACGTACGCCTTCGGGGACTCCCAGTCGATCACGCAGACGAGCCGTCGCCCCTCTGGGCCCTGCCAAACGGCCGGCAGGGAGCCGCGCACGGTCCAGCTGGCCTCAGCTGCATCGGTGGCGGACCCGGTGCGCAGCCAGTGGCCGCTCCGGCGCAGATCCGGCACACCGCCCATGGTCTGAAGGTCGGTCCGCGAGAACACGAGCTCCCTGTGCGAACCGGCGACGCAGACGACGGGCCCATAGGCGCCGATCTGGGGGGCCGAGGGCGCAAGGGGCACGTCGAGCGACGGTGCGGGGATCGGAATCGGCGCCGAGACATCGGCCGGCCGGTTTCCCCGGATCATACTCCTCGCGGCGGCGGACAGGGCGAACGGCTCGGTAAGCGAGGCGCCGTTGGCGATACGCCATCGAACAAGGGAGCCCTGGACGGTCAGGGCGATGCCGGAGGGACCACCCTCGACCGAAACATACGATGGGCTGACTCGGATCGCGTAGAATCCGGTGTTCAGGGGCAGAGGCGGCTGCAGACCGACAATGCTGGCCCCATCAACGACGGCGAGGTCCGCGTAGGTGGCGCCGCTGACCGCCTGAAACGTCGATATCGGAGCGGGCCTGCGCGCCTTCTCGGCGCTCGTAATGATCTCGGGCCGGCCGTCGCCATCCAGATCGAAACATCCCCAGAAATACCGATCCGGCAGGTCGGCGATCGGAGTGTCCCACCCCTTGAGCGGATCCAGTACGACGGTATGCCATCGCTGATCGCCCTTCAGGTTGAAGAGGCCGACGATCATCTCCCGCTTGCCATCACCGTCGAGATCGGTAACGGTGGTCAGGTTGGGACGAAGTTCATACAGGTCGTCCGGCAGATCGTGTTCGACGAATCGCGACCAGGCGTATCGAAAGCCCTGTCCGTGATTGTTCAGCGCGATTCCCACATACTCCTCGACCTGGCACGAGACCATAACCGCATCGCAAAAACCATCGCCGTCGATGTCGACGGCCTGCAGGAGCCCGTACGGGCGGCCGGTGCCGTCATGGCCGGGCACCGGATAGTGAATATCGAACTTGATCTTGCCGGTGTCGGTGTCAATCACCGCGAAGTACGAGGGCTTCCCTGCGAGAAGGATGTCGTCCCGACCATCGTTGTCCATATCGGCCAGGACGATGTAAGGCCCGAAGTTCGCCCAGTAGGTGTCGGGGTACCGCTCGTGCCACCGCTGCGCGGGAGGCCCCGGGGCGTTGAAATCGAACGCCATGCCCTCGATGGTGTTCTGCGGAAAGGCGAAGAGCGTGCCGCCTCCAGGCCGGTTCAGGAACGCATAGCCCCCTTGATAGGCGTCGCGGGGCGGCGACCATTCCCAGAGAGCCTTGCCTGATGCAGCATCAAAGAGCGCGTATCCCTGATTGCCCGCCGTGGTGATGATCACGGGTGTGCGCTCGGCGCCGCACTCGAACACCTGGATCACCTCGCCTACACCGGTGAGTGGGCGATTCCAGATGGTCGATCCATCGGGGCGGATGAGCTTGAGCCCTCGACCGAACTGGCAGAGGTAGGCCTTGCCGCTCGGCAGGGCAATCGGGACCATGAAGCTGCACGACGGGGTCAGGCCGCCGTAGGCCCAGACTTCAACGGGTGGGGCGGTAAACCTGCCCGGGAGATCGGTTCTCGCCGTATTGGCCGTGTCGTGTCGCCAGAGCGGCCAGATGCCGGTCGGGGATTGCGGTATGGCGCTGTGTGCGGTGTTGGGGCCCGGAAGCGCCTTCCGTATGCTGCCATTCGAGGCGGACGGCGGCGGTCCGAACGCCGACGACGGTCCTCCGACGACCAGGGTCGACCAGAGCAGCGTGGCGGATAGGATGATGCGGTACGTCATCGCTCGGCGATCGCGCAGGACAGCCGTTCGGTGATCGTCATAGGAAGCCCCATACCCTGAACGGAAGTCCGGCCGTTTTCGATGGAATCGACAAGATGGATCGCGGCCAGCGCCCCGGCCTCCGCGATCGGGGTCAGCACCGAGGTCAGCGGCGGATCGGCGAATCGCGCCATCTCGGTATCGTTGTAACCCACCACAGACACCTGTTCCGGAACGCTTACACCGGCCTCACGGAGCGCCCGGAGCGCACCGAGGGCGAGGTAGTCATTGCGCGCAACGATCGCGGTCCAATCGCGACGGCCTGCCAGACGCTGCCTGGTGATGAGATAACCGTTCTCGAACTGATCGTCGGTGAAACAGCCGAACCAATCGTTGGGCTCATATCCTGCCTGGCTGATCGCACGACGATAGCCTTCCACTTTGGGGGAGCGGCTGCCGTTATCGGGATAGTCTCCGAAAAGACCCGCAATCCGGCGGTGGCCGAGGTTGACGAGATAGCGTACGGCCATGGCCATGCCTTCCGCGTCATCCCACGAAACACAGCCCGGGCACGGTCCTGGACCGCCCCAGACATAGATGACGGGAAGGCTCAGCCCTTTGAACAGGTCCTCTCTCGCGTTTGGATTCGCCAGCAGGATCGCCCCGTCGACCCGTCCCTCTGCGAGGACACCGGCCGTCTCGGAACAGAGGGCGAGGTGATAGCCCCGCTTGCGGAGCGCCGCTTCCACAGGCTGAATCATCTGAACGAAATGGGGATCGACCATCTCCTTGGTGAAGAGAGCGATGGTCGAGGTGCGCTGGGTAGCGAGAGCTCTTGCGATCAGGTTGGGATGGTATTCCAATCTTGTCGCGGCTTCGCGTATCTTTCTGATCGTCGCCGGCGCAATCGGGATATTGGTTTTGTTGTTCAGGACCCGGCTTACCGTCGCGATGGAAACCCCTGCGGCCCGAGCGACGTCGGCAAGGGTAGTGCGTCGATTCGGCCTGTCACTCCGGTATTTAAGCGTTTGCATTATTCCGCTTCCCTACAAGGGTATTCTGTCGCATGGGCGGAAACCCAGTGCCGACGCGTTCAGCTGCTGCTGTATCCATGGTCCGTCCAATCCGAGATAAGGAGTAAGCCATGAAGCGTAACGCGATCCTCGCGATGGCCGGACTCATCGTCCTCGGGGGTCTGGCTGCCTGCGGCAAGAAACCACCAGATCTCAGCGATATCCCTCCGCCCAAACCGCCCCCCGGCTACAGTCCCGCGCCCGAATCGGCGCCAAACGCGCCAGGCGCACCGGGGGCCGCTCCGAAGATACCGGCGCCGCCAAAGGAGAAGAAGTAGGCAGCGTCCGGTCGGGAGGCGGCGCTGCCGCCTCCCTGGAGCTTCATGGGACGCAACCGCGGCGGCTCGGGTCGATCCGTAGGCTCGGGCCGCCGCGGCATCATGACCTATGGACGCTCTACTTGTAGTTCAGATCCCACTGCATGTAGCCGGTGTAGGTGACCAGGAACTTGCCGTTGTTGAACTTGGCATGTCCGTCGGCATAAGCTACGTTGACGCCGCCGTGATGGATAAAGACCGAGTACCAGAGATTCGGATCGGCCAGCAGGAACCGCGCCACATCGTACATGCCCGATGTGCCGTTAATGAACGCGTAGTACTCGCCGTAGATGCCGCCGTAGAGCCGATCATAGTAGAACCAGGACGGCTTGGCGCAGTTGATGACTGCCGTCTGGGCGGGGTACGCGAGGGCTCCATCGCTCGCCCCGGTGTAGAACGAGTAGTTCCCGCCGGCAGGATAGTAGAAGTAGCCCAGATGGATGTTGTACGAGTAGGTACAGAGTTGATTGTACTGTGAGAAGCGAGTCATGGACGGGCAGAGCAAGATGCCTTCGTTCTTGATGTATGGCTGGAGCTTATTCTTGCCGTACCATTTACCTGCGTCGGCAAAGCCGTCCTCAAGATTTGCCGCAAAGGGAAACATCTCGTCGTAGTCCTGCACGTACATCCGCACGGCCGTACCCAGCTGCCGAGTATTGGACAGACACGAGGTTGCGCGTGCTTTCTCGCGAGCCTGTGCGAATACAGGGAACAGGATCGCCGCGAGAATCGCGATGATGGCGATAACGACCAGGAGTTCGATGAGCGTGAACCCTGCCTTCCGTCTCATACTGTGTACCTCCACCTTCCGGTTGGATTTCGTGGTCATGTCCCGATCCCTCGGACCATGACTCCGTGGTGTCTCTTTCACCGCGCCTGCTCGATGCGCCGACCCCTGCAGCTGGCTCACCCCGGGTTTGTCGGGAACGCCGTCTGCCGACGGCGGCGGAAGATCGTTAGTCCTGCAATGCAATCGCTTGCATGACTAATGTGGATAATAACACGATGATGGAGCATTGTCAAGGAACGGACGAAAAATACCGGCGATTTTGGATTTCGTCGGTAATCGATCCTGTTGCCGAGTTGGAGGAAGGCTACGGCCTGCCGAACGCCAGGGTCATCAGGACCCTATCGGGAGGGATGTTCGCAGCGCCGCTCCTCGTCGAAACTGATGTCCGGCGTCTCGTCCTGCGCCCGCATACCTTCCGAAACACCGCCAGCTCATTTCAGTTCCAGTCTGAGGTGATTGGTCATGCAGCCGCCGCCAGACACCCATGCCCGCGTGTGCTCCGCCGGGTGGACGGGACCTGGGGGCGTCGTGCGGGGCATGTATTCTGGGCGCTGTATGAGTATGTCGATGGCGCGACAATGCCCTGGACCGCGTGGGCCGATGCCAAACGGACCCCGGCAGGCCGGCTCGAAACGGTAGCCGGCATGGCCGCAAATCTGCACGATCTGTTCCGGCGCTGGGAGACGATCCCTGCGGGTTCGGCCTTGCGTACGGCCCTGCCGCCCATCCAGTTTCGGCATCTTGCGGTCTGCGCACGCCACGCGATCGGCGCCGCGAACGCCGCGGCGGCCGAACAGGACCGACTCCCGAAGACCGTCCGCGCGCTGGCCGATCCCGCCATTCCAGACGCCTGGGGCCGACTCGTAGAGGAGGCTCAGGGGCTGGGGGTCCGACGACTGCCTCGTCAGATCGTCCACGGTGACTTGTCGCCCGTGAATCTGGTATGGACGTCGCACAGGCCGGAGCCGTACTGGATCGACTGGGATTGCGTCCATGTGGGCCATCGGCTCTACGATGCGCTCGGGGATGTTCTGCTCCGCGTGGACAGCTCGGAGGCGGCGGACGCACGGGTCGATCCCGATGAGATCAGCCGTTATGTCGAGGCGTATAGCGGGGCATCGAACGACCCGCTTGGCGTTCGGGAACGAGCGTGTGTCGCGATGTTCCTCGTCGCAAGGCAGCTCGAGGACCTCCGCCAGCGGTGCGCGGTTGTCGCGACCCTCCCGGCGGAGCGGGACGCCGAATACGCGAACCTCATCCGGATGCGGCTCTCGCTAATCGAACAACTACAACAGTACTCGCCATGGAAAGGAGGCACAGCGCCTTGGATGTAATCAACCTTCGGAGCGATACGCAGACGTTGCCGACGCCCGAAATGATGGAGGCCGTTGCGGCGGCCCAACTCGGCGATGACACGTACGATGAGGACCCAACCGTCCGGGCCCTGGAGGAAGAAGCCGCGCGCCTGTTGGGCAAGGAGGCGGCGGTTCTGTGCATCAGCGGGAACATGGCCAACCTCGCCTGTCTCATGGCGCACGCGGCCCCCGGGGATGAGGTCTTTCTCGATCCCGAGAGTCATATCTATTACTATGAAGTCGGAGGGCTGGCCAACATCGCGGGCCTGATGCCCATGCCGGTACGGTGTCCCGGCGGCCGCATGGACCCGGGCGATCTCCGCCGGGCCGTCCGCAGACCGAACCTGCACTATCCTGTCCCGAAGCTGCTGTGCCTAGAGAACACGCATAACCGGGCGGGCGGCGCCGTAACGCCGCTCGACCTCCATAACGCGCTCTGCGATACCGCCCATGACCTCGGATTGACCGTGCACCTGGACGGCGCTCGGATCTTCAACGCAGCGATTGCCGCAGGCGTGCCGGCCTCGGCCTTCGCCGAGAAGGCTGATTCGGTGATGTTCTGTCTGTCGAAGGGCCTGAGCTGCCCGCTGGGGTCGATCGCCGTCGGGAGTCGAGAGGTGATCGAACGGGTCGATCGCGCACGCAAGCGATTGGGCGGCGGCATGCGTCAGGCGGGGATCATTGCGGCGTGCGGGCTGGTAGCGCTCCGTACCATGGTCGATCGGCTTGCCGACGATCACGCCAACGCGCGCTTGCTCGCTGATGGGCTGACGGCCGTTCCCGGTCTGCGCGTCGACCTTGCGACGGTCGAGACGAATATGGTCTACGTCGATCATCGGGATGCCTGCCCCGACACGGGCGCCGTTCTGGCTCGTATGAAAGCCGCCGGAGTGCTGGCGAGCGGTCGACCGCCCCATCAGATCCGGTTCGTCACCCATCGGCACTACGGCCCGGACGACATCCGGGAAGCGGTCGAGCGAGTCCGTACGGCGCTGAGAGCTGACGGATGACGCCTGCAAGGAGAAGACACGGATGATCGACGGCAGGGTGCAGATCGGCGTGGTCGGCCTGGGATCGTTCGGCGCGCGCTATGTCCGGGCGCTGCAGGCGATGACGGGTGTCGATGTCCGCTGGGGTGTTGGCCGGGATCCGGAGCGGACGCGGACTGCGGCGGTGAGCCTGAACCTCCCGTATCATACGGTTGAGGTCGCCGAGGCCTGCGCGGACCCGAAGCTCGACGCGATCGTCGTCTGTACGCCGGAGGACGCCCATGTCGAGCCGACCCTCACCGCGCTCGGGGCCGGTAAGGATGTGATCGTTGAGAAGCCCCTGGCGTCGACGGTCGCCGACGGCGAGACGATGGTCCGGGCCGCGGCGGAGAGCGGACGGCTGCTGATGACCGCGTTTCTGCTCCGGTTCGATTACCGGTACGCGACGTTGAAGCAGCGATTGCCCCGGATCGCGCCCATCCATAACGCCTACGCCTATCGGAACTTCGATCGGAGCCTGTTCCGGCTCTACAGCCGCACCCACAGCCTGATCGAGAACGCCATCCACGATATCGACCTCCTCCTGTGGTATCTGGATGAGCCGGTCGTGCGCGTCCGGGGTCTCTGCCGCAATACCATGGGCCTGCCGAACCCCGATGTGAACTGGGGCGTCATGGAGTTTCAGAGCGGCGCCATCGCGACGCTCCAATCGACCTGGCTCTATCCCGAACAGGCTCACGAGAACCTGCAGTGGAACGCGGGCGTTCAGCTGATGGGTGAGCGCGGTGTCCTCGAATGCGCCAACGACCGGGGCGGCCTCCGGGCGAATACCGACGACGCGGGGATCCTGCTGCTCGATCAAACGGGCTGGGCCGATCTCCACGGGGAGGCGCGAGGGGCTTTCGGCGCGATGCTGCGCCACTTCATCGCCTGTATTCGGAGGGAAACGGCCTTTGCGGGCACAACCGCTGCGGAGGCGCAGGAGGCGATGCGGATCGCCTGCGGCATGGTGGATAGCGCCGCTCGTGATGGCGAGCCGGTCACAATCGAGCGAGGTGCGGCGTAGGCCGCTCGGCGACGGATCACCACAGCCGGATCGATTCGGCCTTGCGAACGCGAAGCCGATGGCGACGAGGTCAGTTCCTGCGCGGCAGGATCGGCTCGGTTTTTGGTTCGTCGGTCATGATGCCGTTGAGCCCCGCGATCATCTGGGCGAGGCCGTCGGCCAGCTGCTGACCCGTGATGGGCGTCTTGTTCGGTTCGAGCAGCTTCGAACCGGGCCAGACCATCCTTCGATCGATCAGATACTTGAGCTCCCGATGCACCGGGGTATCGGTGAGTTTCACCTTCGGCCGCGCCGGCAGCGCCTTGCTTATGAAGGGTCGGTCTGCCGCCCTGGTCGGGAGGCCGGCGAGGGCGTAGGGGACCACCCGAACGATCGATTCGGCGACGTCGTACCGGGTGACTGGCCGTTTCCTCCAGTCCTTCGGGGCGACAGCGGCTTTGAGGGGCACGGCTCTGGTCGCAGGCCATCGGTGCGCCTGCAGAAGGCGGGCGACGCGTGCGAGCACGGTCACTGTCTCCGCGCGGCTCACCCTTCGGGAACCATCAAAGCGGCCCGCCGGCGCTCCCATCACACCCGTTTGCAGAACGATCCGAACCGCCTCGGCGGATCGGTGTCGGGCGGGGACGTCCCGGGGCAGGTCGGGCGGATCGGCCCATACGTGGAGGCCGATCACGATCAAGCCGACGGCAGTCGCGGCGGCAAGCCCTGCCGTTCCATTCGACCGACGCCCGACGGCGGGTTTCACTGGCTTAGAATACCGCGATGACCGCTCTTACGGATGGCAGGCAGTTCGTCGAGCGCGCGTCCGGTCCCGAAGGCGACGCATGAGAGCGGATCGTCGGCGACATAGACCGGGATGCCGGTGGCGGCGGAAAGAAGATCGTCAAAGCCGTGGAGCAGAGCTCCGCCCCCGGTCAGCCAGACGCCCCGTTCGATGATATCCGCTGACAGCTCAGGCGGGGTCTCTTCGAGGACGGCTCGGACTTTCTCGACGATCTGGGTAACCGGTTCGTTCAACGCGCCCCGGATCTCCTCGGATGTCACCGAAACGGTTCGGGGTAGGCCTGCGACAAGGTCGCGCCCCCGCACCTCCATGGTTAGTTCGTCGTCCATCGGGTAGGCCGATCCGATTCGGACCTTGATCTCCTCAGCGGTCCGGTCACCGATCATAAGATTGTGGGCGGCCCGGATGTGGCGGATGATCACATCGTCCATCTTGCCGCCGCCGACGCGAAGGCTGCGGGAGATGACGATCCCTTCCAGCGAGATCACTGCAATATCGGTGGTCCCGCCGCCGATATCCACCACCATGTTTCCGCCCGGATTGGCGATGGGAAGCCCGGCTCCAATGGCCGCTGCCATCGGCTCCTCGATCGTGAAGGCCTCGCCGGCGCCCGCCTCTCGAGCCGCCTGAAGGACCGCGCGCTTCTCAACATCGGTGACGCCGGAAGGGACGCACACGAGCACGCGTGGCTTGAAGATCCTCTTGCGGCCGACGACCTTCCAGATCAGATGCTCCAGCATCTTCCTCGTCGTCGTATAATCGGCGATGACGCCGTCGGACATGGGACGGATGGCGACGATGTTCCCCGGTGTTCGCCCGATCATCAATCGGGCCTCTTCCCCTACTGCCAGTATTTTCTTGGTAGTCAGGGAGACGGCCACCACCGATGGCTCCCGGAGGACGATGCCGCGGCCTCTCTGGAACACGATGATGTTGGCAGTGCCGAGATCGATCCCCAGTTCCGGAGTAAGCGAGATCATGGCAAACGATGGCCTCCTCCGGTGTTCGATCCCCCCGTGATCGCCGCGCCAAGGCCCTGGAGCTTCTCGGTCAGGTTTTCGTAGCCCCGTTCCATATGTTCGACACCGACGATCTCCGTCATACCTTCCGCGGCAAGGCCGGCGCATACGAGCGCCGCACCGGCTCGCAGGTCCGTCGCAGCAACAGGGCAGCCTGTGAGTCGGGGCACACCGGTGATCACCGCACTGCGGGCGCTGACCCGGATATCGGCGCCCATACGATTCAGCTCATTGACATAGCGGAACCGGCTTTCGTAGACGTTCTCGGTGATCACCGAGGTGCCCGAAGCGATGCTCAGAAGCGCCGCAAAGAGCTGCTGCATATCGGTAGGGAAGGCTGGATGCGGATTCGTGCGGATATCCACAGGCCTGGGTTGATCGGCAGATCGCACCCTCAGGCCATGGGCATCCGAGGTGAGTTCGATGCCCGCCTCCTCGAGTTTGTTCACCACCGGACGCATATGTTCCTCTACGGCATTCTCGATAAGGATATCTCCCCGGGTGATGGCGCCGGCCACCGCAAAGGTGCCGGCTTCAAGCCTGTCGGGGATCACCTCGAACTCGCCGCCGCCGATCCGATCCACACCGGTGATATGGAGCGTGGTTGTGCCCGCCCCCTCGATGCGGGCGCCGAGGCTGTTGAGAAACTCCGCAAGGTTGACGACCTCGGGTTCGGCGGCGCAGTTCTCGATGATCGTGACGCCTTGCGCCCGACAGGCCGCTGTCATCAGATGCTGCGTGGCGCCGGCGCTCTGGAAATCGAGATAGATCGTAGAACCGATCAGGTTCCGAGCCACGGCCGTATACAGGCCATGCTCCGAATAGAGATTGGCCCCGAGCCGTCGAAGTCCGTCGATATGGAAGTTCACCGGACGCGCTCCGATATCACAACCGCCCGGAACGGGCACTCGCGCATAACCGAACCGGGCGACAAGCGGCCCGAGCACGTTGAACGAGGCGCGCATTTTGCGGACCAGTTCATAGGGAGCTTCGAGCTCCAGAATATGCGAGGGATCGATGCAGACCGTCGTACGGTTCCGAAACTGAGTCGGCGCGCCGAGGTCGTTGAGCAGCTCCACCATTGTGTGGATATCGCCGATCCGGGGGACGTTGTGGAGGATGATGGGCTCCTCCGCAAGAACCGACGCGGCCATGATCGCGAGCGCAGCATTCTTGCTGCCGCTCACGGTCACCACTCCCTCCAGACGTCGACCGCCCTCTACACAGACTTTATCCAAACCTCGTCTCCCCCGGGGATTGGTTCTGGACTGAGAACGCCGCTCGCCGGGCCGAACCTTGTCCGTGCCCAAGTATACCTGCACGAGTTGGGACCTCATGGCCGAGGATGGCACGGGCCCCGAGCGCTCTTCGTATCAACCCTCACGAGCCATCGCGGGGCCCGGGACCGGAGAACGGCTGATCAGTCGGTCCTGGGCCGCCGAAACAGGCCGTAGACGATGATCGCGCCGCAGAGATAAACGAACCAATCGCCCCAACGCACGTACGGCGTCATGCCGTCCCGCAAGAACACGAGCTCCGTGATGGCCGCAGGCTCGTAGGGATTGGCGATCATCTGGGATCCGTTGGGGCCGACGATGCCGGTCAGGCCCGTGAGCGCCGCCGCGCATACGGTGCGGCGAGTCTCGATGGCCCGAAACACGGTCATCGCAAAGTGCTGTCGCGGCGAAGCCGAACGACCGGCCCAGCCGTCGTTGGTGCTCGACACGAGAATGTTGGCGCCGTTGCGCACATGGTCCCGTGCGATACTCGGGAAGATCGATTCGTAGCAGATCATCACCCCGATCCGCATCTCCCGGGCCTCAAGGGGTTTCTGCGGGCCGCCCCCCGCAACGTCCTGCGCCGGCACCCGGAACAGGGCGCTGACCGGTCGCAGCAGCCAGCGGGCCGGCACCCACTCTCCATACGGTACGAGCTGCCGTTTGTCATATCGCCCCTCGATCGTCCCGTCCGGGCCAACGAGGGCGGCGGAGTTCCGCTCCCGGCCTTCGTCATCGGTGAACGCGGTCCCGACGAGGTGATAGCCGGACGTCCGCTCCGCGAAGCTGGTGAAGAGGCTCCGGAGGTCCGGGTCGTGGACGACGTCGCCCGGGCAGGCCGATTCCGGCCAGACGGTCAGCGAGGGGGCGCTCACCGCAACCGCATCCGCAGCCGAGACCAGAGGGCGGAGCCGCGCGCCCAGATCGGTATCGGAGAGCCCGGGATTGGGCTGAATCAGGGAGGTGACCACCGGCGCCCCGTTCCACGGCAGGCCGGCGGTGAGCATTCCGTAGGTAAGGGCGCCCGCGTACAAGAGGCAGGGCAGCACCAGCACGCCGATATCCAGATGAAGCCCGCCGATGCGGAGGACCGCGCGCCCGCGCCGAGCCTCTCGCGACGGGTCCCCCGACGCCCACGAGGGCAGGGCCGACAGACCTGCGTTGACCAGGGCGAGCACGAAGCTGACGCCATACACCCCGACGAGATCGCTGATCTGGATAAGGCTCAACGATCGGTACTGGGTATATCCCGCCAGGCCCCAGGGCATGGCTACGCTCCCGAGGGTCCGCAGCCATTCCACCGCCACCCAGCTGCAAGCAGTGAGCAGGAGCCTCCCATCGCCCGAGCTGCGCCGGCCCACGGCCCACGCAATCAGCCCGAACAGGCCGAACCAGAGCCCCTGGATGAGCGATAGCAGCGCCCAGGCCATCCAACCCCAGGAGGTGCCGGACCAGTGCACGACGGTCACGCCGATCCATGGCGTCAGCGCGGCGAAGTGGAGGACCCCGAAGAGATAGCCGAGGCCGAACCCGCCGCGGCCGCTCCGCGCCGACCGGACCGCCCAGAAGAGAGGCGCGTAGGCCATGTAGCCGAGCCATCCCCAGTCGAGAGGCGGAAAGGCCATCGAAACCATGGCCGCGGATGCGACGACGGCGATCAGCAAACCGCGGCGTTGCCCCTTCGGCGCTGTGTCGGTTATACTGGGGCGGTCGGCCGGCGCACGGGCATCGATCGAGGCTTCGCCCTCGGTCGGTTCGATCGGCGTATCGGTCGACGGTTTTTGGCGGTCGTCACTCATGCATAGTCCTCCCAACGCCTATAGGTATAGCAGACCGCGCAACCGCCAGCGACATGGGTGCGCCGCAGACCTCGTTCTTCGCTGCACAGGAATTCGCCTGTTGGCGGCCCTGCTCCTCCTGCCCCTCGCCGGATGCGCAAGGGCGCCCAGCTCGGCCGGCGCCGGCGTGCGCCTTGCGGTGGCGGTCCGGATGAACGGCCCGGTCAACGAATACTATCATTACTATGTGCTGATCCGGAACGGGGCCGACCCCTCCGGGCAGAACGGGCCGATCCCGGTCATCCTCCCCCCCTATCTCAACGGATTCGCCACCGGACAGAACGCCGCGACGCCGGGTTTCACCGATTTCGTCGAGTTCTGTCGCGGTCAGCGCCAGCCCACGGCATCCGGCTACGGGCTCTACCATATCCCCGATGGGCTCAACGGCGACCCGAATCGGAACGTCTATGCCGCGCGCGGCGAGCCCGAGTACACCCTGCCCCCGGGCGGCGGCAATCTACTGCAGTTTGAGCTGGACCTGGCGCGTCTGCAGCCCGCGGCGGGCGAGCCCGACCCGAACCTCGGCCAGCTGCCCCGGTATCTGCAGGTCAATATCCTGGCCACGACGACGACCCCGACCGATCCCGCTGTGCCCGACCCCGACAAGTACGTCGATGCCATGGGCGAACAGACCCTCGGCTCCGGATCCTTCAATACCTATATCACCGTCGATACGATGACCGCACGAGTCTACGAGAGCAGCTCATCGCCCGGTTATCCCGGCTATGAACCGCTGCACGACACCTATCCCGCCGACCGTGATCCGGCTGTCGACATCGCCTACTGGAGCATTCGCACTCTGGGCCGCTGATAACCGAGCGGCTCCGGGAGGAGGACCCATCCTGTGATCATCCTCGCACTGCTGACCGCCGCCATCGTCGTTCCGTCCATGCGGCAGGCCGATCCACGTCCCATCGAAGCCGTAGAGTACGCCGATTCGGCCGCGGCCGCGCGAGCCTGGCAGCCGCAGTATGGCTCGGAGTCCGTGGCGTTGAGCGCCGAGAAGACGCCCGACGGAGGGGCGGCCCTGCGGCTTCCCTGCGACATGTCGAAGCTGCAGGAACGGGCCTGCTGGGATCGCGCCGTCTCCCTCGATCTTTCGCAGGAGTCCCGCCTCCGCTTCTGGATCAAGGCGACCGGCGATATCGCCGCTCTGGCCTCGTGCACCCTCTATCTCAACGCGGGCGACGGTTGGTACGGCCAGAACTTCGATATCCCCGACGATGGCTGGCATCTCGTGACCCTCGACCGGGGCAGTTTCACCCCCGAAGGCAACCCCGATGGCTGGGGCAAGATCCGCGCCATCCGCCTCTCCTTCTGGAAAGCCATGGACCGAAGTGCAGCCGTCTTCTTCGGCGGCATGGTAGCCGAAAGCGCCTCCGTCGCGGTCGTGCGCTGCACCCGTGGCGGCAAGGAGGTCGAGAGCTGGCCCGACCGAATGACCACCATGCTCAGGGCGGCCGGGATCGACGCGGGCACGGTCGACGATGTCGATGTGGAGCAGGGCGTGCTGCGGGGCAAGAAGATCGCCGTCTATCCGATGAACCCGGCCGTATCGGAGGCCGAGGCCGCCGAACTGCAGCGCTTCGTCGACGCCGGAGGGCGGATCCTCGCCTGCTACATCATACCGGAGCGTCTTGGCAGGCTGCTCGGCGTCGAGTCGACCGGCTGGCTCGGCAATGATCCCGCCGGACGGTTCTCCGCCATGCGCTTCGTCGGCGACGCCCCGGATGGGCTCCCCCGCATCGCCCGCCAATCCTCATGGAACATCACCACGGCCCGAGCCGCCGGCCGCAACGCCCGCGTCATTGCCGATTGGATCGATGCCTCCGGGAAGCCTTCGGGCGCACCGGCTGTGCTCCTCAGCGACACGGGGGCGTTCATCTCGCACGTCGTTCTCGATGACGACCGTCCCGCCAAGCTGCAGATGCTCCGTGCGCTCTGCGGCTCCTTCGATCCGGGCGTCTGGGCGTCCATTGCCCGAGATGCGCTGCGCAACAGCCGTACGCTCAGCGGTCGCTGGGACGACATCGATCAAACGATCGCGGGCATCTCCGCCATGGCCGCTCGGGCCTCGACGCAGGCCCAGGTGGCGCCGCTCCTGCAGTCCGCCAGGCAGGCCTGCGCCACCGCCGACGATGCGGTACGGAAGGGCCGCTATCGGGAAGCGCTCGAACCAGCCGCTCTCGCCGAACAACGGCTCACCGAGGCGTTCGCCCGTGCCCAGAGCTCCCGCCCGGGCGAGTTCCGCGCCTTCTGGTGCCACAGCGCCTACGGTGTCGAGGGCATGACCTGGGATCAAGCCGTCGCCAACCTCAAGCGGCACGGCTTCACTGCGATCATGCCGAACATGCTCTGGGGCGGCTCCGCCGATTACCCGAGCGCCCTCCTGCCCGTCAGCGAACGCTCGCGGAAGGAGGGCGACGCCATCAAGACCTGCCTCGCCGCATGCCGTAAGTACGGCCTCGAGGTGCATGTCTGGAAGGTCAACTGGAACCTTGGCAACGCGCCCGCCGATTTTGTCGAACGGATGCGCCGCGAAGGACGACTGCAGCGGACCAACGGCGGCGTCGAGGAGGCATGGCTCTGTCCCAGTCATCCCGCCAACTTCGCACTGGAGCGGGACTCCATGCTCGAAGTCGTGCGAACCTACCCGGTCGATGGCATCCATTTCGACTACATCCGGTATCCCGACAGCGCAAAATGCTACTGTGACGGCTGTCGCGAACGCTTTGTCGGCCTGCTCGCCAGCCGCTCCGATCGCCCGTTCACCGGCCTCAACGATTGGCCCCGTGATGTCCTGCGGGGCGGCCCTCTCTATGCCGACTATCAGGAGTTCCGCCGCTCCAACATCAACCGCCTCGTGAAGGCCGTCGCCGAGGAGGCCCGGCGCATCCGCCCGAGCGTCAGGATCTCCGCTGCGGTCTTTCCCAACTGGCCGGCGTGCCGCGAGGAGATCGGTCAGGATTGGGGCCTCTGGGTCCGCGAGGGCTGGCTCGATTTCGTCTGCCCGATGGACTACACCGCCTCGAATCGGGAGTTTCGCACCCGGGTCCAGATCCAGAAAGCCGAAGTCGCAGGCCGCATCCCGCTCTATCCCGGCATCGGCGCATCCGCGCCCGGCCTGAGCCCGATTCAGGTCCTCGAACAGATCGGCATCGTCCGCGACGAAGGCGCCCCCGGCTTTATCATCTTCAACTACGATCCGACCACCGCCTCGGAACACGTCGCGATGCTGAGCCTCGGGGCCACAAAGGAGTGAGGCCCGGTGGCTGAGCCTGTCGAAGCCACGTGCCAAGAGCTGAGAGCTGAGAGCTGAGAGGCAAGAGGCAAGAGGCAAGAGGCTAGAGGCGAGAGCCCCGTCGTCGTAGGGGCAATTCATGAATTGCCCGTACC
>JAANMX010000291.1_pt1 | contig 68172 bp, 61 predicted proteins | sample 7279681 | NCBI WGS metagenome assembly JAANMX01 (sample SAMN14094542, study PRJNA606508) | bioreactor metagenome | isolation source: A lab-scale SPAN reactor treating ammonium-rich wastewater day 351 | place: Ireland: Galway | collected 2018-01-01
GCTCGCACTTTGGTCTTGCACATTGGCACAATCTAACGAACGCGCCGGAACTGCGTTCCAGCGCGTTGTAAAGTGCAAGACCAAAGGCCTTGCGCTTTAGCACAATTTATTGGACGTCGCGCAGCCGGAAAACTGTGTCAAGGGGGTTTCCGGCCGCGCTTCTAGCGCATCGGCTGGCGCTCGTTGCCGGCTCGGGCGTAGCGGCCGCTCATGAATTGCACCAGCCCTCCGGCCAGGCGCTCGGCGATCAACTGGCGCACCTGCGGCTGGACCAGCTGCGAGGAGTCGTGCGGATGGCTCAGGTAGGCGGTCTCCACCAGCACGGCCGGCATCCCGGTGTGGCGCAGCACGTAGAAGGAGTCGCGTCGCAGGCCCTGGTTGCCCACTCCGATGGCCTCTCCCAGCATGGGCTCGAGAGAGCGAGCGAACTCGTAGTCTTCCTCCTTATACCAGTGGATGGAGGTGCCGTTCCCCTGGCCGCTGGCGCTGGCGTTGCAGTGGATGCTGATGAAGAGGTCCGCACCCACGTCGTTGGCCACGTCGCAGCGAGCCTGCAGCTCCATCTTGTCGGGCGAGCCGGCATAGGTCACGTCTCTGTCGGTCTCGCGCGTCATGAGCACTTTCCAGCCCTGACGCTCGAGCACGGTCTTGAGTCGGCGGGCAATGTCCAGGGTGATGTCCTTCTCGTAGACCCCGTGGTGGCGGCTGTAGCAGCCGGGGTCGCCGCCGCCATGGCCGGCGTCGATGACAACCACCCCGCGGCCACCCGCGGCCACGTAGCCACGGGTCGCGGCAGTACCCTTGTGGTCAAGGCGTGCCAGGCTGGTCTCGGGGGCCAGCCGCAGCACCAGCGAGCCGCGCGCGTTCTCGATCTCGAAGAACTCATAAGCATAGCCGGGGGCTACCTGGCCGGTGAAGCGTAGCACCGGGATGCCGTCCGCGTCCAGTTGCTCGAAGCGCCCGGCCGACAGGGGGGCACCGGGAGCCTCCAGAGGATTTGGGGGAGCGTCCATCGTGACCCCGGGGAACTCCATGATCAGCACGCGGCTGTTGGGGTCGAGCTCCCAGCTGAAGCGAACCGGATCTTCGGCGTAAAAAATGACCAGGTCGTCGCCATCCACCCGTCGGTAGTCGATGCGCTGAAGGCCAACCGGAGGACCGGCTCCCACCAGCTGGGAGCTGGGGACCGTGGTGATGGCCAGCTCGTTCTTGAAGGTGCCCGGCTTGAGTTGACCGTCCCAGGCGGGGGGAAGCTTGAGGCGCACCTCCAGCGGCTCACCGGGGAGACTGCCCCCGATCACTTCGGCCTTCAGGCTTCCCTGGGAAAAGTTGCGCTCCTCGCCGGCCCAGATGAGGTCGCTGAATTTGAGCACCACCAGCCCGGCTTCGGGCTTCTCAACGGTGTAGGTGAGCGGCGCCGAAGCCCGGATGGTCACGGTCGGGTAGGCTTCCTTGGAGATCGAGACCGACTGCAGCATGGGGAGAAGCTGGGTGGGGCCACCCGCAGTGGAGGGAATGGCGCGCAAGCAGAGCGCGTAGATCAGGGCAGCGGGCTCGATCATGGTGGTGGTCTGATCGCCGAACATCCGCCCGGGTGCCGTGATGTCTTGCCCGTTGACCGTGACGGTGGGCGAGTTGAAAGTCCAGAAGCTCTCGCGACCCGGCGCGTAGACGAACAGCGTCTGGCCGGTGGTGGACCAGTGCAGCCGGGCCGAGGAGAGATCGAGCAGTCGGCGCACCATGGGGTCTTGCAGGTTGACCAGGGCCCGAGGACCCTGCTGGGAGACGGCCGGGGTCAACTCCTGATTTTGAAAAATCATCCGGTCGTAGATCGTCTGGCCGAAGGCCTGCGAAGTCAGGCACCACAAGAAAAGGGCCAGGATTTTAGCGGATCGGTTGGACACCACAATCACCCCAAACAAAGCATTCTGACTTGAAATTTATTCCAAAAGCGGTGAAGTTGCTAAGTTCCCCGGAGACTCTCCGGGTTCCTGCCCCGCAGGGACGGACCTTATTCACCGCGCAGGGGCGATAAGCTTTATTTAAGAACGAAATTCCACGACTGAGTCAGGCCATCCCAAGCATCGTCACCGAGTTTGGGCACGCCTGCGGCGTCGAGCTCGACGGGCGGGGGCATGGCCAGCACCAACTCGTCGAGAATCGTCTCAAAGGCGTCGATGAGCACGGGGCTGAAGAACTTGCCCACCAGCTGGCGCATCTCGTTCATGGCCACGCCCGGAGCCAGCGCCTTGCGGTAAGGTCGGTTCGTGGTGAGTGCGTCGTAGAAGTCGGCCACCCCGATGATCTGGGCGGTGTAAGGGATGTCTTCCCCGGCCAGGCCGTGGGGATAGCCGGTGCCGTCCCACTTCTCGTGGTGATGCAGTACCATGGGGATGACATCCCAGGGGATCCGGTAGATGACCTCCTTGCCCTCCACCTCTTCCGGGAACACCTGGCGGAGGATTTCGGCTCCGATTTCGGGATGGCGTTGGATCAGCTTGCGCTCCTCGTCCGTGAGCTTGCCGGCTTTGTTCAAGACCTCATCGCGAATACCGATCTTGCCGATGTCGTGCAGCCATCCCCCGATCATGATCTCCTTAAGTTTGTCGTCGGGGAGCCCGAGCTGTTGCGCCAGGCGGGTTCCGATGTAGGCGACCTGCTTGGAATGGAAGCGGGTATAGGGATCTTTGGCGTCCAGGGCGGAGGAGATGGCCTGCACGAAGCGGATAAAGACCTCTTCCTGAGCCAGGGCAAATTTCTGCAGCTCGCGGCCCTGCTGCGCCAGGTTCAAGCCTACGGTGGCCTGCAACTGGAGCACGGCGAAGAGCTGCAGGTCGGCCTCGGTGTCGGGCCGGAGCTCGGTGGCCTTCTTGTATTCCTCGATGGCGTGATCGTATTGGCGGTTATAAGAGTGGAAGGCGCCCTGGGTAAAGTAGCGCAGCGCGCTGTTGGGATGCAGGTTGGCCGCGTTCTGGTAGGCCTCGATGGCCAGGTCGTAAGCGTGCTGCTTGAAGTGCACCACCCCGAGGAAGTACTGGGCCTCAGCATCGCGCGGATTGGCCTCGACCACCTTCTCGAACTGGCGCCGGGCCAGGGCATGTTGCCCTTTCTGGAAGTAGGCCATGCCGAGGGCGGTGCGCGACTGGCTGTCGCGTTCGTTCTGCTCGAGCGCCTGTCGGAAGGCCTCGATGGCTTCGTCCACCTGATCGCACTTGAGCAGTGCCTTGCCCAGCGCATAGTGGGCGTAGGAGTGGCGAGGCTGGATGCGGAGCGCCTTCTGATACTGGGGCACGGCTTCGGCATAGCGGTTGAGGGCGCTCAAGATCACCCCGGCCAGGTAGAAGGCTTCCGCTTCATTCGGGTCGAGCTCGATGACCCGCTTGAGATACTGGAGGGCCTGCACGTGCTTGCCCAGGTTCTTGAGCAAGAAGCCCAGGCTCAGAGCGGCTTCCTTGTAGGTCGGACGGATCTCGAGGGCCTTCTCGTAGGCCTCGACGGCCTCGTCCATGAGATATTGTTTTTCCAGGCAGCGGGCCAGCTCGAAATGGGCCTGAAACAGGTTGGGTTGGACGTTCAGGGCCTTGCGGAAGCACTCGGTGGCCTGATCGAACTGCATCATGTTGGCGTAGGCGGTACCCATTTTGACGTGCAGCTTGACATAGATCGGTCGCTCTTGCAGGGCTCGATTGAAGGCCTGCAGGGCCTGAGGAGTGCGCCCCAACTCCACCAGGCAGGCCCCCGCGAAGTAGAGCGAGTTGAAGTCTCGAGGGCGCGACTCGAGCTGAGCCATGAACTCCTGGCCCGCTTCCATGAACTTCCCCAGGCGATGCTGGGCTCGGCCGCGATAGTAGCGGACGCGATTAAAGTTCTGGTTGAAAGCTACCACCTTGTCGAAGTCGTTCATGGCCTGCTGGGGCCGACCGAGCACCAGGGCCGCGATGCCCAGGTAATAGAACTTGAAAATGTCGTCGGGTGCCGATGCCCGATAGCGGTCCCACTCTTGCAGGGCGCCTGCGATGTCCTGACCGCGCGAATAGTCGATGTCGTCCAGGTTCAGGTCCTGGTCGTGGTCGGTCATCTTCTCCCACTCGCGAATGGCCGACTCGTAATTGCGCAGGCGTGTGTAGCAGATACCCAGCTCGAAGCTGGCCCGGGTCATGCGCGGATCGAGCGTGGCCGCCTTCTCGAGCGAGCGCTGGGCGCGCACCCATTCGCCCTGCTTGAAAAAGTAATGCCCGAATTCGTAGTGAAGCGAAGGGTCGTTGGGGCGCTCCACCAGAGCCCGCTCCAGACGAGCTATGAAGAACTCGCTTTTCAAAGCCTAACCATTATAACATCCACCGGGGATGGCTCTCAACACGGTGAGCGGCATCTGGAGTTCTTCGCCGCCCGCGCCCCGGATACTTTTTCAGTAAGTGAGCCTGGCTCTGGAGCCGCCCTTTGAAACTGTCAGGCTTCGGCGGCCTTCTCGTCGCTGGCCGAGTTGGGAGAACGGCGGGCCCGTCGCCAGATGGCCGGCAGGTCCATCCATCCGTTGCGCCGTTTGTCCTCGGCCACGGGGCGTGGATCGGCGGTGGGCTTGCGCTCCAGCCGTTCGATGGAGCGTTCGTTGAAGGCAAATCCTTTCTCCACCAGTCCGGGGCGAAGGCGGCGCTCGGTCAGCCCGACCTCGGGCGAGAAAGTGGCCGCGGCCGTTGCGCCAACCGGCAGCAATTCGGGCTGCTGCAGCTGGAACTCGAACTCGGTGGCCCCGGCCAGGAAGCCTGGCTGGGTGACCACCTCGGCGTTGGCCTGCACCTGGGTGGCCACGACCGTGGCCCGAACTCGACCCTGCATGGCCGGGTCTTGCACCAGTCCGCAAAGGATGAGTGCCCGAGGCGAAGCGGCTTCCTGCAGCATGGCGCAGGCCCTGGAGTAGTCTTGAATGGACAGGTCGGGCCCGGCAGTGATGTTCAGCAGTGCCCCCGCCGAGCCGTCCGGCGAGCCACCTACGAGCGGGTTCTTCAGGGCCTGCTCGACGGCCGCCGTGGCGGTGGGTGCGGTGGCCATTCCGAACAGACCGCGCCCGCCGTTTTGAAGCACGGCCCGCACGTCGGCAAAGTCGAGGTTGATGACGCCGGGGGTGGTGACCAGCTCGGTCATCCCGCGCACCGCGTCGCAGAGCACCTGATCCACGATACCGAAGCTTTCGTGCAGGGGGCAAACACCGGCCCCGATGGAGAGCAGCTTCTGGTTGGGCAGCACCAGCAGGGTGTCCACCTCGGCTTCCAGAGCGGCGATGCCGGCCTCGGCGATGCGATTGCGGCGGGTACCCTCGAATTCGAAGGGAGTCGTGACGACGGCTACCACCAGCGCTCCTGCCTTGCGGGCCTCGCGGGCGGCCACCGGAGCAGAGCCGGTGCCGGTTCCGCCGCCCATTCCGGCCGTCAGGAAGACCAGGTCGCCTCCCTGGAAGAGCTCGCGCATCCTGGCCACCGAGTTCTCGGCGGCCAGTCGGCCCAACTCATGGTTAGCCCCGGCCCCCAGGCCTTTGGTAGAGCCTTCTCCCAGGTGCAACACGGTGGGTCCGCGACGCGAGGAGTGCAGGGCCTGGGCGTCGGTGTTGGCCAGCACCAGGTTGACCCCGGCGGGGGGGTTCTCGGCCAGGCGGTTGACCAGGTTGCACCCGGCTCCACCCATTCCGACGACGAAGATCCGGGCGGGATACAGACTATTGGAAGGCGACGGCATCAGCGGCTTCCACCTTTCTTGAAGGAGATTCCTATACTCGCAAACTCGAGGCTTGGAGCTTATGGATCAGGCAGGTCTTGATAAAAATTCTTCAAGTCCCGCGCGGCTCCTTTCGAACAGATTGTTCGATTTTGGAATTTTCTCCGACTCTCGGGCCAGGGGCTGGTGGGTGCCGTCAAGGAGCTGAGGCTGGCTTCCACCTGGTCGGTTGCCGGGGAGTCTATTGCTCAGATCATCCGTCCGGCTCAGGAAGAATCTAGAGTTTGTAAAGAAAGTACAAGACCGTCTCGCCAGGGATCGGGGGTTGGCCGGCGAGAACTTTCAACTCATGAACCGTGGCCGAATTCTGGTGGTGGACGACGAAGAGGAGATCCTCGACATCCTGCGGCGCTTTCTCGAGCGCGACGGTTTCGAGGTGGTGCTGGCGCGTAACGGGCACGAGGCCCTCAAGCTGGTGAAGAGCCCCATCGACCTGTTGATTCAAGACCTCATGATCCCCGGTCCGGACGGGCTGGAAGTCACCCGCGAGGTGCGCAAGACCAGCCACGTCCCCATTCTCATCCTGACCGCCAGAGGCGAGGAGGCCGACCGGGTAGCCGGGCTCGAGCTGGGGGCTGACGACTATCTCACCAAGCCCTTCTCCTCGCGCGAGCTGCTGGCCCGGGTGAAGGCCCTGCTGCGCCGGGCCCGGCTGCCGGCCGCGGCGGCAACCGGGACTCGCCCTTCGGGTCCGGTGCGCGTTGACGAGGAGTCCCGTCGCGCCTTCCTCGACGACGAGCCGCTCGAGCTCACTCCCCGCGAATATGACCTGTTGCGGGTCCTGTCCGGGGCGCCGGGCAAGAATTTCACTCGCGACGAGTTGCTCGACCGGGTCTGGGGCCCGGAGTACACCGGCGACACCCGTCGGGTGGACGTGCACATCAGCAACCTGCGCGACAAGCTGCGCAAGCCGGGCTGGGCCGGGCCCATCCGCTCCATCTGGGGCGTGGGCTACCGTTACGAGGTCTGAGAGGTGCGCCTGAGGCTTCGCCTGGCTCTCTCCTACTTGATGGTCATCGGTCTGTTCCTGGTGACCCTGGCGGTGGCCCACGCGCTGTTGACGATCCCGGCTGCCAACCACTTCCGCGATGAGGCCATCAGCCACTGGAAAGGCCAGTGGCAGGCCCGGCTCGATCGGGCCTACTCCACCGGAGGCTGGGACGAGGTCGTGCGGGAGGCCGAGTCGATGCCGCTCCCCCCGGGCGTGGATCTCATTCTGGAGGTGCCCGGCCAGGGCTCCCGGCCGCTCCGTCCTCACCCCCCCCACCTGGAGCCTGGCCCGCCGCTCGACCAGCGGGTGGCCGTGGCCCCCCCTCCTGGAGCCGGCGGTCCCAGACCGGTGTTCGGGCTGGTGATGCGCTTTCCGGCCGACCAGGAGCTGGCGGTGGGGGAGGGAGGCGCCTTGAAGGTTCGCATGCGCCCACTCCCTCCCCACGAGCGGCTGCCGGCCGACGCCCGCTCTCAGCTCTTGCGCGGGGTGGTTCTCTCGGGGCTGGCCGGGGCGCTGGTCGCCTTTGCGGCCGGTCTCTGGCTCAGCTCCTCCATCTCCGGACCGGTGCAGAAGCTGGCCGCGGCCACCCGCGACCTGGGCGATCTCGAGCTATCGCGCCGGGTGGAGGTGACAGGCTCGGGCGAGCTGGCCGAGCTGGGCAAGAGCTTCAACGAGATGGCTTCGCGGCTCCAGGAGACTGTGCGTCACCTGTCCGAGGAGAAACGTCGGGTGGAGCGGCTCGAGCAGAACCAGCGACAGTTCCTGGCCGACGTCTCCCACAACCTGCGCACCCCGCTTGCGGCCGTATTGGGCTGGACCGAAGCTCTGCAAGAGGGCATGGCCCAGGGGGACGAGCTGGAGAAGATCTCCCGCGAGGTGATCTACGTCTCTCAGACCTTGCAGCGGCTGGTGGACCTCTCGCGCTGGGAGTCCAGCGAGCCCCATCTGCAGAAAGTCGCCTTCGACCTGCGCGAGCCGCTGGGACTGGTGGTGGACACCCTGGCGCCGGCGGCCGAGTCCCGCCAGGTCAGCCTGCGGTTGGAGGGGACCGACCAGAGCGTCCGGGTGGTCGGAGATCCGGTGCGCCTGCGCGAGCTCCTGCAGATCTTGCTGGAGAATGCCGTCTATCACGCCGGAGCCGGCACCAGCGTCTACCTGCGCCTGCAACCGATCGGCCAGCGCCTGGAGGTGTCGGTCTCTGACGACGGTTGCGGCTTCGACCCCAGCGCCACCCGGGGACTGGGCCTGCCCATCGCCAGGCGCCTGGCCCGGGCCCACGGAGGCGAGCTGGAGCTGAGCGCCTCGCCCGGCCAGGGCACCCGGGCCGTCTTTACAGTTTCTTTGGAAACCTCTCAGGTTTGCTGACTTCTACCGGCTAGACTCAAGTCATCTTCATTCTCGGAGGAATACGATGCGAAAGCCGATTCTGGCACTCTCCCTGGTCGCCCTCATGGCGGGCGGCGCGGCCGCCCAGTCGAGCGAGCTGAAGGAGGCCTTCAAGAGCTCCACTCCCACCCGGCGCCTGGCCGCTCGCGAGCTGCTGCACGAGCGTTACGCGAACCTGCCCGAAGCCATCGCAGCTCACCTCGACGAGCGTTATCCCAACTTCGAGGTGCGTGGAGCCCGGGCTCTGCTGACCCTGCGCCAGAAGTATCCGGGCCTGCCTTTCGCTGTTGCCCGCCACTTGCTCGAAGACCTGGGCGATGAGCCGGCCCAGGCCTTGCTGGACGTGCAGGAGGCCGTCCTGGCCCGCTACCCCGATTTCCCCGAGCGCATGGCTCGGCTGCGCCAGCAGCACGGCCCCCGGCTGGCCGTGGCCGAGGCGGTGGAGACGCGCCATCCCGGTTTCCGGACCGCCTTCTTGCAGCTCCTTGGTCGCAACCGGGCCGACAGTCCCCGAGGCCTGGCCTGGCAGACCCTGCGCGAGAAGCATCCGGGGCTGGCTCTGCGGCTGCTGGGCGACCTCTCCGAGCTGGCCGACCGCGAGCAGCCCGGCCTGGTGGTCGAGCTCATGCGGGCCCGTCGGCGCGGCGAGCGCCCCCTGCTGTGGCTGGCCGAGAACCACCCGGGCTTTCTGGCCCGGGCCGCCCGTGAGTTGCATGCGCGCCACAAGACCGAGCTGCGCTCGGCCGCCCTGGACGTGCTCAAAGCCCTTGAGAGCCGTCCCCCGGGCACAAGCGCAGAAGCGGTGCTTGGCCTGATCGAAAAGGACTACCCCGAGCTACCCGCTACCTTGCGCGCGGCCCGGCGCCAAGCTCGTAAGAGCTTTCGACAAGCGGTGCTGGCCGAGTTCCCCGAGCTTCCCTCGGTGGTGGCCCGCACCCTGGAGGACAAGCACCCCCGCCTGCTCGCCCGGGCCATGGAGAGTCTCGAGAGCCACTATCCCGAGCTGCGCCAGGACGCCCTGGCCGCCCTCCAGAGCGAGTTGCCCGGCTTGAAGGAGGACCTGCAGAGCTTTGTCAAGGCCAACTACCCCAGCCTGGAAGCCGACCTGACCGCAGCACTGCAGGGCACACGCTGACCTGGTTCGAATGCCTTGCTCTTCATGGGCCAGGCACAAGCTCTTCACGACCGCATCCACGCCAACCTCGAGAAGGTCATCCGGGGGAAGTCGCAATCGCTGCACCTGCTTGTCGTCGCTCTGCTGGCCGGGGGCAACATCCTGATGGAGGACGTGCCCGGGGTGGGCAAGACCACCCTGGCCAAGGCCCTGGCCCAGACCGTCCAGGGCGACTTCAAGCGGGTGCAGTTCACGCCCGACCTTTTGCCCACCGACATCGTGGGCTCGTCCATCTACAATCCCCGCGAGGGCTCGTTCGACTTTCGCCGGGGGCCGGTCTTCACCAACATCCTGCTGGCCGACGAGATTAACCGTGCCTCCCCGCGCACCCAGTCGAGCTTGCTGGAGGCCATGTCCGAGCGCCAGGTGACCATCGAGGGCAACGGCTACCGCCTGCCCGATCCGTTCCTGGTGCTGGCCACCCAGAATCCGGTCGAGTTCCACGGCACCTATCCCCTGCCCGAGGCGCAGCTGGATCGGTTCTCGGTCAAGCTCGAGCTGGGCTACCCTGCCCCCGACCACGAGCTGGAGATGCTGGAAGGCCAGCGCACCCGCCATCCCCTCGAGAGCCTGGAGCCAGTAGCCGAGCTTTCCGAGGTGGTCGCAGCCCAGGAGGAGGTACGCAAGGTGCGCGTGGAGCGCCCGGTGGCTCAATACATCCTGGCCCTGGTGCAGGCCAGCCGCCAGGAGCCGCGACTCAAGCTCGGCTCCAGCCCGCGCGGAGCCATCGCCCTCTACCGCGTCTCCCAGGCCCTGGCCCTCTGCGCCGGACGTGACTACGTTCTGCCTGACGATGTCAAGCGACTGGCCGGCCCGGTGCTGGCCCATCGGCTCTGCCTGGACACCAAATCGAAGTATGGCGGGACTTCCAAGGAAAGCATCGTGACCGACCTGCTCGAGCAGGTCAAAGTGCCCACCTAGTGGCCGAGCCTCCCAAGGTCCACCTGGGGGAAAGCTTCCTCATCCGTTGGATGCGCCATCTGTTGCGCGATCGCCTGACCCCCACCGGCCGCGTGGTTTTCTGGATGATGCTGCTGGCGAACGGTACTGGTGGATACTCCTTCGTCATCAAGATCTACTTCGTCATCTGCATCCTGTTCGGGCTGCTCTTTGTCTCCGTGGTGCTGGCCCGACTGGCTCGCGTCCGTCTGAAGGTGCGAGCGGCCTGGCCCGACCGGGCTACCTGCGGCCATCCCCTGCGGGTGGGCCTGGCGGTCGAGAATCTCTCCCGCCGCCCCGGGCTTGACCTGGCCCTGCGGGTGGCTTATCCTCCGGTTCCGCTGGACCACCACCCCGAGGAAGGGCTGAAGATACCCCGCCTGGAGCCAGGTGAGCAGCTCAGAACCCACCTCGACCTCTCCTTCGACCAGCGGGGAGCCTACGTGCTCAAGGGCCTGCGCCAGGAAACCTCCTGGCCCTGGGGTCTGTGGCGCGACCTGGTCCACCACCTCGAGCCCCACACCCTGCTGGTGTATCCGCACTTTCAGCCCATCTTGTCGCTGGACATCCCGGTAGGGCGCAAGTACCAGCCCGGGGGGATCGCCTTGACCTCGTTCCTCGGTGACTCCACCGAGTTTCTCTCCACCCGCGAGTTTCGCGAGGGGGATCCGCTGCGCTCCATTCACTGGCGTTCCTGGGCTCGCACCGGCAAGCCCGTGGTGAAGGAGTTCCAGGAGGAATACTTCTGCCGCATCGCGCTCTTGCTGGACACCTTTCTGCCGCCTCCTCGCAGGAAGGGGAAAGTGGATCGGCGCGCCTTTGAGGCGGCCGTTTCGCTTTCGGCGGCGGTGGCTGACCGGCTGGCCCGCGAGGAGTACGTCATCGACCTGTTTGCAGCCGGGCCCGAGATCTACCACTTTCAGGCGGGCCGCAGCCTGGCCTATCTTGAGAACGTGATGGACATCCTCTCCTGCATCGAGCCCTGTCACGAGCCGCCCTTCGAGAAGATCGAGCCGGTCATGCTCGAGTATCTCGAGAACATCACCACCACGGTTGTGGTGCTGCTCGACTGGGACGAACGTCGCGAGCGCATGGTGCGTGTCATTCGCGACCGAGGCTCGGAGGTCAAGGTGCTGCTGGTTCGCTCGGCCCCCGCCTCGACCGACCCTGCCGGAGGCCTGGATTTGGCCGGCGATATCACGGTGCTCACCCCCGAAGAGGTGGAGCGGGGCGTGGAGTCGCTGTGAGAGAACGTCTGCCTTACGCGGGCTTGATGGCCGTGCTGACCTCCTACGCAGCCCTCTACTCGGTCGGGGGAGCCGACCCTCTGATCGTCGTGCTGTGCGCTCTGGCTCTGATTGCCTGCTGGTTTCACGGCCGGCTGGCAATCGCCCAGCGGGCCCTGCTGCCGCTGGCATTCCCGGCCATGGTGGTGCTGCTCTACCCGCCCAACATCACTCCCCTGAACAGCTCGTTCGTGGGGCCGGGGAGCTTCCGGGTGGCCACCATCGTGGCTGCCTATCTCTTGATTCTGATCGTTCGTAAGCACGACTTCAACGGCAAGCTGATTCTGGCGGGCGGGTCGATCACGCTCTTGATCGCCTGTGGCATGCGGGCCGACGGTGAGATTCCCTACGGGGTTCTGTGCCTGCTGGAGGCCATCTTGCTGGCTCTCTACCTGCGCCAACTCGGCCCACCCGTGCCCCGCAAGAACTGGCTGGGAACCGTCCTGGCCTTCGTGCCGGTCATCGCGGTTGCGGTGGTCATCGCCCTGGCGGCCCGCTATTCGGAGACCCAACTGGGCAGTCTGCTCAATCTTTTCAGCACCACTCCGGTTTCCATGCAGTTTGCCACCCGCAGCCCGCTCGATGGCATGCAGCGCAGCGCCGGGCAGGACCAGCTGGTGTTACGGCTTATCTCGCAGGCCCCCTCCAATTACCTGGTGGCCCGTTCCTACGGCCTGTTCACGAAGGGCGAGGTGTGGGACAGCCCCCCCGGCGAGTCCCGGCCTCTTCCCCGAGCAAGTCAGCGATTGGAGGGACAAAATACCTTCCTGCTGGCCTCCCCTCGCAGCCTCGAGCGCGTGGATCGGGTCGAGTTTCTGACGGCGGCCGGGGGGCAGCTGCTCTCGACGCGGGACGCCTGGCTGCTGGCGGCTGACCTGGAGACAGTCGAGCGGACCGCCTCCACTGGCCTTCATTTCAAAGGGGCCCCGGGTTTTCCCGGGGTGTTCTGGTTGGGCCGCGGAGGCAACCCACCGGTTGGGACCGAGCCCCCCCCTTACTACCTCGAGCTACCCCCCGACTTGCCCCCGGTTGTGGCGCGCCTGGGAGCTGAGTTGACCGCCTCGGCCCCGACTCCGCTGGCCAAAGCAGCCGCCATCGAGGCCTATCTGCAGGATAACTTCCAGTACGGCTTCGGCTACCCGTTCCAGAAGGGAAGCTCGGCCCTGGAGCAGTTTCTGGAGAAGCACCCCCCGGCCCACTGCGAGTTTTTCGCCACGGCCATGGTCATGATGCTGCGCGCCCAGAAGGTCCCCGCACGCTACGTGGTGGGCTTCATCGTGGACCCGACCGACTACAACGACCTGGGCGGCTTCTACGCGGTCCGGTCCCAGCACGCGCATGCCTGGGTGGAGGTGTTCCTGGAGGGCTCGGGCTGGGTGACCTACGATCCCACCCCGCCCGAGGCCCGCATCCCTCAGCGCTCCTGGTGGCGGCGCTGGTTCTCGCAGGTGGGAGACCTGGCGATGTTCTTGTTCATGCAGGCGCGCAACTTCTTCCGGCTCAGTCCGGCCGAGATGCTTCGCTCCTTGCTGGCCTTCGTCAGCCATCCCATCACGCTGGCGATCCTGGTGCTGGTGGTCGTGCTCTACTACGGCTGGCGACTCAGATGGCAGCGGGGAGGCAAGAAGCGTCGGGGTCGCGAGCGCGCGGAAGGCAGGCTGGGTGAGCTCCTCGAGCGCTTCGAGCGACGGCTGAGCCAACACCAGCTCGAGCGGCCCGAGCATTGGACCTTACTCGAATGGGCAGCCAGGCTGGAGCACCCGGAGCTGAGCTCACCGGCCCGTCAGTTCCTGGAGACCTACTGCCGGGCCCGCTACGGGGCGCTGGCGGCCGAGGACGAGCTTTCGCGCTTACTCGGGGAGGTGGAAGCGATCAAGCCGGTTCGTCCCCGCTGAAGTTCTCCAGGGTGTTGATGGTGGCCTGGCCGAGCTCGCCGGCCATGGCCCGATCGATGAAGCGCTCCACCCGCAATCGCGCCTCGCTGCCGATCTCGACGAACTCGACCCCGATCAAGAACTGCCCGAAGGCATTCTCCTTCTGCCATTGCACCCGGGCGGTCACCTCGATGGGGTCCTGATCATACTCGAGCAGGATTCGGAAGTTGATCTCCACGTCTTCCGGCAGCGGAAACTCGTGGGTGATGCGCATGCCGGAGGCCGACAGATCCAGCGTGAAGACCCCGAACTTCTGGCGCGTTGAGCCCAGAACCATCTCCACCACCAGGATGCGGTCGAGGCGGTAGCTGCGGCGCCGGTTCTCCGGTGAGTACTTGTCCAGGAAGTGCTGGATCTGGGTGGATTGATCCCGGGTCAGGTCGGTGAACTTTAACCCCAGCACATGCATGCCGCCGATGAGCTCTTTCTGCCAGACCACCTCGACCTGTACCTCGAGTGGCTCGTCGAGAGCCATGCGCACCGGGAAGACTTCGCCATCTTGAAGCGAGAAGTCGGAGTGGATGCGCATGCCGCTTTCGTGCAGGTCGTAAATGTGCACGAAGCAGTTCTTGCTGACCCCGTCAGGGCGCGTGAACTCAGCGGCAAAGATCTTCTTGACCTTGATCTTACGCCGCGCCAGTTGCCTTCGTTCGGCGGCGAGGTCGCGCTCGACCTCCGCCGCGCCCCCTTCGATCATGGGCACCCTCCGCTCACGGCCAAGGTTCGGTTGCAAGCGGCTGGAACCCTACCACCAGCTGAAGATTCCCTGGAACCAGAGGCGCATCCCGCCCAGGTCATCCATGGCGACCCGGGTCAGCAGGTTGGGCTGAAAGCGCCACTCCAGTCCGTAGAGGCTCTCGGCCAGTCCATTGCCGTAGAGGATGCGGGTCAACGTTAGCAGAACGCGGTCGTAATTGTCCAGCGCCTTGGCGAGTTTGACGACGTACGTGGCCGGCAGCTGGTAGTCGAAGCTGACTTCTGACAAGAAGAGCACCTTGCTGATCTGCTGGGTGATCGGGTTGGCGATCAATCCCGAGAGCACCGCCAACCCCTGGGCCTGCAGGAAGTTATCCATGGGGATGCTGGTCGAGCCGACCTCGCTGCCGCCGCCGGGCAGGCCGCTGACAGCCACCATCCGCAGCAGCTGGTTCTGGGCCAGGGGCGGGTTGGAGAACAGGTCCAGCTTCAGGTTGGGGTACTGGCCGTCGATGCGGGCCATGATCTGATAGCCGCCGATGGTGGTGTCCGCTTCCACGTTCTCGAGCGTCGGGGTCAGGCTACGATCCCAGTACGCCCAACCCTGGCGAATGTTGAAGCTCACGTTGTAGAAGGGGATCTGCAACAGCCCACGGGACAGAAAAGCCTGTCCTGAGAGCACCGGTGCCCGGGTGACCGAGTCGGGCTGCAGCTTGAGTTGGCCCTGGGCGCGCACTCGCGAGCCCCCCACGTGCACCCAGAAATCTTCTCCCATGACCAGGTCGACGTCGTAGCGCAGGGGCAGACGCAGCGAGCTGCCGAGCTCCTTTTGCGCATCGTCGAGCTGAAGGTAGAGGTCACCCGCAGGCAGGTCGACCTGCCCGGTCACGACCGGGATGAGGCTCAGGTTGGGATTCTCCCGAGTGCGGCCGGGGCGGGCCTCCAGGGTGAGAGCCACGTCGGCGCTACCCTGGAAGCGCTCCTGCTGGAGGGGGATGCCCTGGCCGGTCAGGCCCAGGTTGAGGAAGGTGGGCTCGAAGCCGGCCAGCTCAGCCTTGCCGGTCACCTGGAACGGATGGCCGCCGATCAGGCCTTCGAAGCGTTCGATAGAATAGCGGCTGCGGAACATCCCACGGTAGCTCTCGCCGCCGGCCACCACCTCGGCCTCTTCAGGGCGAATCTGCTCGAATCGGGTCTGCACGTTCAGATCGGTAATCGGTTGGGGGAACAGGCTGGTAGAAAGGCGGGCGTTCTCGATGCTCAGCCCACCCTGCACCTCGGGAAGCTCCAGGGTGCCGGTCAGGTCGAGCCGCCCCTGCACCTTGCCCGAAGCCTGGGATACCTGGGGCAGGATCGTATCCAGAAGCTGCATATTCTGGTCCTCGATGTGGGCCGAAAGGCTCATCTCCCCGTCGCTGCGCAGGCGCAGGCCGTCCCAGGCCCAGTTGAGCCGGTCGGGGAGATTGGCAGCTTCGCGCACCCAGCGCAGGGGGACCTGGCCGCCCAGGGTCAGGTGCTCGGCCGCTCGGACGGCCGAGCCGATGGTGAGAATGACTCCAGGTGAGCCGAAGTCGACCAGGTAGCTGCCGTTGCTCTGGGGACGGCCGCTCACCTGGCCGGCCAGAGAGAGCTCGACGCCCTTGACCAGTTCGCTCTCGCGCACCGCTCGGAATGAGACATCCAGATCGGGCGTGGGCAGGAGGCCCTGGAGCTTCAGGTCGAGCTGCTCCACGTGGCCTCTCACCGTGGCTGCGGCGGGATACAACCAGGCCAGGGCTTCCAGGGGCATGTTCCGCACCGTCGCGGTCAAACTGCTGTCCTTGCTGCCTGCCAGCACCAGCTGGCCCACGGCCTCCAGAAACCCCCCGTTGGCTTTGAGGCGGGTGGGGCTCAGACTCAAGAGGGCATTCTCGCCCTCGCGACCGAAGCTCAAGGTGGCCGGCCCGTCCAGGCTCAGAGCCAGCCGCCTCTCTTCGAGCTGACGGGCCAGCTCCAGCGAGCGCACCTCGAAGCCGTACTGGGGCAGCCGGCTGACGCCCAGGGTCTCCAGGTCGCGGTACCACTGGCCCTCCAGGCTGACGGTGCCGCTGACCTGGCCCTCCAGTTCGGTGGTCAGGCCGAACAGGCCAGCCAGCTGGCTCATGGTGAAGTTCTCCATGCGGGCCTGGAACGGTCCCGTGCGCAGCGGCCCGAAATCGGGCCCGGAAGGCGACTTGAACCAGTCGGAGAGCCGGTCATCGGGCTCCATCGGCTGGAAGCTGACCGAGCCCTGGGCCGTCAAGCTGGCTCCGTCCGTCTGGAAGCCGAGCGAGTCGGCCGGAATGTCCAGGGTGGCGCGGGTGCCGCTCCAGGCCAGCTCGATTCCCTGGCCCGAGCCGGTGGAGAGGGTGCCGTCGGCGTGGCGCTGCAGACCGCCCAGGCGAACTTTGTCGAGCAACATCGAGTTGGCCGGCAGGCCGGTCAGGGCCGAGGGGCTCCAGGAGAGCTGCTCGGACTCCAGGCCCAGATAGGCCACCGGCTGCTGGCTCCGGGTCTGAAGCCGCAGGGCCAGGTCGGCGCTGCCGCTCAGGGCCGTGAAGGGCGGCCCCAGGCCGTGGAAGTAACTCATCGGCACGTCGTGCGAGTAGAGCTGAGCCACGTAGTCACCCGAGGCGGTTCGGCTCCCGCTGCCCAGCATGCGCAGCTGACCCGACTCGAGCTCCAGGCGCGAGATGGCGAACTCTCCTGCCTGGCTCGTGAAATCGACGAGCAGGCTGTCGAGCGGGAAGATTCGATCCTGAAGCGGCAAACCTCCGCGGCGCATCTGCAGCTGACCGGCCAGGGCCGGCCGCGACAGGGGGCCGGTCAGGCGAAGCCGATCGAAGGAAACCTGTCCGTAGATGCGACCAAACGGCGTGGAGAATCGCTCGGGCAGCAGGGCCACCGCCCGGGGCGCATCAAAGCCACGTGTGCTGAACGTGAGCTCGGTGGGCGCTTTCGAGTCGAAGGCCACCCGGCCGCGCACCTCCATCAGGTCTTCCCCGGGTCCGTGGCCCAGGCGGGAATCGAAGGGATGGGCGCTCACCCAGAGGGGCTCGAAGGCCATCTGGCGGCGGTTGCCGCTCAGTCGCCCGCGAGCCGAGTAGACCTGCCCGCCCTCCAGGGCCATCCAGGGTAGGTCAACCTGACCCGAGACCGTGGGGATAGCGAAGGAGCCGCGTACCGTGCCAGTGGCGTCGCCCACGCCGGCAGCCACGTGATGGTCCAGAGCCTGGTTCAGGGTGCGCCGCCTGTCCAGCCAGGGGCGAGAGGCCAGCCAGCCCAGCTCGATGTCTTGAGCCTTGAAGCGCAGATCCAGCTGGCGGGCAGCCAGGTCGATGGTGCCGCCCAGGCTCAGCAGGCCCCAGGTGGGAGTGGAGAATTCGCCCAGGTTGACCTTGTGCAACGGAGGGGCGAAGATCGGGCCGGGGAAGGGGTAGGCCTGACCGTGCACGCCGGTGGTGCCCACCGAGCGGGTGGGGGGATAATCCCAGGCCAGGTAACCCTGCTCAAGCCTCAGCACGGTGCCCTGGCGCTGTCCCCAGGTGCTCAGCTCGACCGGGCCGGTCAGGCCCAGTTGGGGGCCCGCCAACTCGCCGCTGGCAAGGAAGGAGAAGGAGCGAGCCGGGCCTTCCAATCCGATCAGGCCGGTGAATTCCTCGGCCACCCTGTGGAAGGCGGGCATGCCCAGCACGCGCAGGTCGACCTGATCGGCCCAGACCATCGCCTCCAGCGAGTCATCCTGGCGCCGCACGCCCTCGGTGGCTAGCCGGCCCTCATGGTTGCCGGCTACAGCCTCGAACCAGTCCGGTCCGGTGTCGACGTAGAGGAGCCGGGTCTGGATCGGGGAGGTGAAGGTGAGCGGAAGGGCCAGCAGGTCGTGCAGGATCCGTCCCGGCAGGTCGGTGCCGTGCAGGGCCAGTCGGCTATCCTGGCCTTTGAGGCCATAGCTGCCGGCCGCTTCCACCTGGCCCTGCTCGATGCGCCCGGTCAGGTGAGGGAAGTAGAGCCGCCCACCGGACAGGAGGAAGGCGCCGGCCAGGTCGCTCAGCTCGTGGCCGCTCATGGCCAGGCTCGAGTCGCGCAGCGTGCCTCGAGCGGTCAGCTCGGAGGGCCTGTCCCAGAGACCCCACAGCATTCCTCTGCCGCTCAGGCTGCCGGTCAGCGTGCGCCCGCGAATGCTCAGGGGAGGGAAGGCCACCTGCTCGGCTTCCACCCCGGCTGCCAGGTAGCTGTCCTTGAAGTCGAGGTAGGCGCCCGGCAGGCGGATTTCGGTGCCCCCCCGGGCCACCGTGGCCGAGCGTAAGAGCAGCGTATCCGCGCCGTAAAAGAAGTTCGTGCGGGCCGAGTCGAGCGCCTGCCCCAGCCCCTGAAAGGCCAGCACCTCAGCCGAGCCCTGGACCATCGGCTCGGCCAGGGTGCCCAGCACCGAGGCCTGGAAGCTGGCCTGGCCTTTCAGGTCAGGGGATAGCTCCTGGAGGGAGGCGTGATCGCCTCCCACATCGAGCAACAGGGCTTCCTGATCGAGGAAGACGAACCCGCTGCCCCAGAGCTGGCCCCCGGCGGCCCGGGCGCTGGCCTGCTCCACCTCCAGCAGACGCTGCGAGAGGCGGAAGCTGAGATCCAAATCGTGCAGGTCTTGCTCTAAGCTGGCCAGGTGGGCCGAGCGCACCGTGCCCCGCAGGTCGGGGTTCCGGGGCGAGCCTTCCACAGAGAGCTCGAGCCTCACTTCGCCCTGCACCTTCGGGGCCCGGGGGCTCAGCTGGCGCAGGCGATGGGCCTGAATTTTTGGGAATTCGGCCTGCAGATCGAGCCACAGTCCGGGAGGCAAGAAGACGTCGCCGAGTATCTGGAAAGGCGTCCCATCGGCCTGTCCTCGGAACGATTCCAGGTGCAGCGCCTTGCCCGCCAGGTTGGCCTGGCCGTTCAGTTGCTCGATGGGCCAGGGAAGGGCATTGGCGCTCAGTGCGCCATCTTTCAGCTCGAGCCTCCCCGACCAGGAGAGGGCCCTGGACAGGGCCGCAAAACTGCTCGCGCGACCGATTGCCTGGAGATCGCCGTCGAGCTGCCCTGCGGGAAGGCTGGCCAGACCCTGCAGGCTGGGGAATCCGGAGAAGGGCTTCAGCTCGAGGCTCTGCACGAGCAGTCGCAGGTCCAGGATGGCGGCCTCGCGGCCCACCGAGCCGGTCAGCTTGAGCTCGCCCGGCTGCTGCTGGACCGGGCGCAGGGTTAACTCGAGTGTGGCCATCGGATGTGAGCCGGCCGTCTGCAGGAAGCCCTCGAAGCCCGCCTGGTAGACGAACAGGTTGCCTCGCTCGTCGCGGTAGAAGGTGGTGCCGTCCACGACCTGGATGCGCCCCCGGTAGCGGGCCAGCCAGGGCCGGCCCGGGGGACGGGCGCGAAACAGGCGGCTGAGGTTGAGTACCCCTTCGGGGTCGACGCGCAGGGTCAGCACGGGCTTCTGGACGCGGATGTCGCCCACCAGGGCGGCCGCATCCGCGCTGGAGAGGTAGGCCAGGGGGTGAAGGCTCACCTGCAGGCTGGAGGCCTCCAGCACCAGACCGTCGTGGCTGGACTCGACTCGCAGGTTGTCCAGCGCGATCCCGCCCCGACTCAGCCTGGCCCGCTCGAAGACCAGGCGTCCGTCCAGGTCGCTCGTCAAGGGAGTCAGCGCCAGACGCACCAGAGGGCTGAAGAACAGGAAAAGCAGCAGCAAGACCACAACTCCCAGAGCCGATCCGAGGGTCAGGGCCCGGAGAACAAACCTTCGTAGCCGCGCGGCATGAGGACGCATGATCGGGCGAATCCGCAGAGGAACTCTGATTGCCCTTCCCTGCCATGGAAGAGAATCCTTCATTTTTCAGGCTTTCTGGCAAGAAAATTGAATCCTGCTCAGGATCTACCCTCTGCCTCGCCTTCGCCCTGCATGAGCTTCATTCCGGAAGAGATCTACTGTCTGCGCGCAGGTCAGGCCTGCCAGGAGGATATCGCCCGCTCAGACCGGTAACGCTCTCAGACCGGTAAATTCGGGCACGATTTCGTTGATTGGCACTGCGTCGAGCCGGGTTGGGCCGCGACGCCTCCTGGGCCGCCACCACCGCCCGGCCGGATTTCGATGTCAAGCTGCCCGAGGGAAAGCAAGAACCACCTGAGCAAGGTCTCTTGCTCGCCCGTCCCGTCCAGGATACCTGTGCGTTCTTCATAGAAGGCTCCCCAGCAAGCTGCCTCATTGGGCTATCGATTCTCAGCCTGCCAGGCTCTTGGAGTCCGAGCACCGGCCCTTTCGATCTGCTCCGTGTCCCAGGAGAGAAGGTCCCCACCCTCCTGCTGGGCCAGGGCTGCGTACAGGGCGTCAGCTCCCCTGAGGAATTGTGTGGGGCCCTCGTGGGTCGCGCGCGCCAGCAGCGCGTCCACCGACCTGTGTCGGACGTGGGGTGCTCGCAGCAGTCCCTCGGCAAGCGAGCGCCCCCTGCTTGCGTCGCGGAGCCGCCGCGCGAGTGCGCAGGCGATCTCCAGAGGTGCAAAAGCAGGAAGGATGACATCGATTCTTCGACCGGCGATGTCTCCGAGGAAGGCGCGGCTCTCGGTGGACCAGGCGTCCGTCGGGTCGGCCGCGGAACCCATACGCTGGCGCCGATGATCAGGCTCATTCGGGGAATCGATTGCGGTCTTGTTCGAGCACCTCGCGGGCAGAGGGAGCCAGAGGCGCCTGTTGAAACGCCTGGTCGGCCCGCTGCAGCCAATCGCTCAGCCACGTCTGCGCGTCTTCACCGCCCGCGTCCGGGTCTTGCGCCAGCCAGCGGCGGTACAGCTCGATGGTCACGTCTCGGACCCGCTTGCCCGCCAGCGCGCTCCGGGCTTTGACCTGGCGATACAGGTCGTCGGGGATGTCGATGGTCGTCTTCATGGAAACAGTATAGATGGGTTTATGGTTTCCCGTCACTTGTGACGCGAGCTTGTGGCAGCGAGGAGGCGTTCGGCGCGAATCGGTCCCCACCCAAGACCGGGCTTTCGTCGTGCAATGAAGTATCGGGCCCCGTCTACCAACCGAGAGGAGGCTGGCGCGTGTCACCCAGCTCTCCGGGACCCGGGATTCTTGTCCCGAAACGTTCGCTGACCTCGGCGATGAACGGGCCTCAGACCCGGCTCAAATCCGTCACCAAGAGGGGGTCTGCTGAGCGCAGCCGGTCCACCAGCTCGCCCGTTTTTCCTCCCCGAGTTCCCTCGACCTCGGCATCCGTCACCCCCACCATCTGCAGGAAGCACATTTTTCCGTGGGGTGTATCGATGGCGCCGAGCTGGGGGTCCTCGATGAACAAGAGCGCCTCCAGGCGGGTGGGGTTCCAGCCCAGCGGTCCGACCTTTAGCAGCAGTCCGGGCCGGATGTCGACCTGCTCCTGGAATACTGCCGCCGCCAATCGCTGCATCATCTGGAGCGGCCACTGGGGAGGCTCGTCGGCACTGTCGGCCAGTCGGAAGGTGAACTCGAATCCCCATCCGCTCAGTTCCGGGTTGGTCGTGGGATACTTCTCGTAGAGCTCGGTGCAGCCAAAGCCGACGTAGTGCCAGTGAGCGTCTTGCCGATAAACGCTGATACCGTCCAGGTCGTTTGATCCGCCCAGATTTCTGGGCGTCGTGGGAGCGAAGTGAACGTGCACGGGGCTTGAGTACACGCTCGCCAGCGCTTTCTCGATGGCTTTCCAACCGGGTGCCGCGTCGTCATCTTGTTCCGTCATCGCGACCCTCCTCTGGGTGGCGCACCTTCTCAAGATACCTCAGTGTCTCCTTCTCGGTAGACACCTCCAAGAACCGCTCCATCCCAGCCGGTCAGGATACTTCGACTGGCGCCCTGGTGGCAAGAAGGGACGACCCCCTGCCTGAGAGGAATCGGCCTGGCATGCTCGCCGACGACTCGCCTCCGGACGCCACGCTCGTCCAGGCCCCCGATCAGCTCGCCCGGGCCCGCCTCGACTCTTCGGACTCGACGCCGGCGGCCCCGCCGGGCTACAGTCTGAAGTGTCGGCTGGGGGTGGGCTCGTTCGGCGAGGTCTGGGCTGCAGTGCAATTGCGGACCGACCAGCACGTGGCCATCAAGTTCTTTCGCCGCGCTGGCCTCGACATCGACTACCTCAAACTGGAGGTCGCCCGGCTGCGCCAGGTGGCCAGTCATCGCTTCGTGGTCAGTTTGCTGGATGCCGACCTGGAGCACGATCCTCCCTTCTACGTCATGCCACTGCTCGATCGCTCGCTCGAGGACGAGCTGCGCCCCTCGCTCAAGACAGCCGTCGGCTGGATTCAGCAACTGGCGCTCGCCCTTCGCCACCTGCACGACAAGGGCGTGCTGCACTGCGACCTCAAACCGTCCAACGTTTTGCTCGATGAAGAGAAGGCAGTGCGTTTGTCTGACTTTGGCCAGTCGCGCAGTCGAAACGAGAAGAGTGCGGCCTTTGGAACCCTGGGTTTCATGCCCCCCGAGCAGGTGCGAGACGAGGCCGAGCCCGGCGTCTCCTGGGATGTGTATAGCTTCGGAGCGACCTGCTACGCAGTCTTGACCGAGCGCTACCCGCGTCTGTCGCAAGAAGACCAGACCTCGCTGCGTTCCAGCAACAGCACCCTCGAGCAGCTGGACCTCTACAAGAATCTGCTGGACTCGAGGCCTCTCACGCCAGTGCGCGAGCTTCGCTCGGAGGTCGACCCGGAGCTGGCCTGTATCCTCGAATGCTGCCTTCGGCTCGACCCCCTCTCGCGCACCCCCTCGATGCACGAGGTGGTGGAGGACCTGCAACGCTGGCAGGCCCGCGAGCCGTTGCTCTGCCGCCGGCCCTGGACCCGGAGCTACCGTCTGGAGCGCTTCCTGGCCCGGCCGCTGGTGGCTTTGAGCCTGCTGTTGCTGGCTTTTTTTCCGCTCTTCGTGAACACCTACCTGACCCTCAAGACGCGCACCTTGCTGGTGGCGGAGGTCAAGCAGCGCGTGCAACAGGTGTGCCAGATGGCCCGCAGCGAGTTGCACCGAGAGCTCTCCCCCCGCCGGGAAGCGCTCAGTCGCCTGGCCCAGAGCCAGGCCCCCCTCGAGGCGATCGAGGGGTTCGAGAACCTTTTGCTGCTCGACGGCTCGGGGAAGGTGCTGAAGTCGCTCGCTCCCTGGAGCGCGCCGCTGGGCACCCCGGGAAAGGTGATGATGCCCCCGGGAGATGATCTTCTGCTGGTCGCAGCCAGCCCTGATCCGAACCTCTTTCTGGCCGGTGTGCTTCCACGCTCGAGCCTGGAAGATCGGCTGGCCGAGGGTTTTCGGCTGGCCCTGCCGGGCCGGGAGGAGCTGCCCGCCGTCAGCCGCTATGTCAACCAGGCAGGCCAGGACGTGGTGGGAGCCAACTTGCCGCTGGACGGATTTGTGCTTGTCTACGAATTACCAGCTGATACCGCTCTGGCCGCTGCCGACGAGATTCTGGTCAAGAATCGCTGGCTGAACTTGCTGGTGATTTGCGTTCTCCTTCTGTTCGTGCTGGTGGCCAGCGGTCGCCAGGCTGGAGGGGCAGGAATCTGAGGTTCATTCAAGAAATGCCGACCCACTCGGGCTGACCAGACGGTGTGGAGCTCCCAGCCACAAGAGATTTTCCTTTGGCTCCGGAGACTGATCCAGGGGCATCCTTCGGGCTCGACATCGTCGTCGAGCGAGAGTTCTTGCGCCAGGTGAACCTCACCACAGGGACCCCGTACCTGACGACCGAGGAAGCAGGTTCCGTCCTCCTGGCCGAGCGAGAGCGAGCCGAAACCGCGCGAGAACGGCCGAGGCGCTGGAGGAGCAGTTCCGTCAGGTGCAGTAACGCCTCGATTGGATCGGCGGCTGATTATCCCGAAGCCAGTCGGCAGGCGCCCAGGGCCACGCAGTCCTCGGGGTGGTCGGCCACCCGCACCTTGACTCCCAGGAGCCGCTCCAGCATGGTGTCCAGTCCCACCAACCGGGCCGCCCCGCCGGTGAGCACGATGCCCCGCTCGTAGACGTCTCCCGAAAGCTCTGGCGGGGTGCGCTCGAGCACCTGGCGCAGACCCGCCACGATCTCGCCCAGGGGCTGCTCGAGAGCTTCGCGGACCTCGGATTCACTGACCGTGACCGTGCGGGGCAGTCCGTCCACCAGGTCTTGCCCGTTCACGTCCATGGTGCGCTGGCTGGGCTGGGGAAAGGCGGTGCCCAGCTGAAGCTTGAGCTGCTCGGCGGTCGCTTCGCCGATCATCACGCTGTGGACCCGGCGCAGCATGCGAACGATGGCATCGTCCATCTGCTGGCCGCCCAGGCGCACGGTGCCGGCCACCACCAGCGACTGCATGGAAAGGATTCCCACGTCTGCGCAGCCTCCCCCCAGATCGACGACCATGTGGCCTTCCGGCTCGCTCAGGTCGAGGCGGGCCCCCAGGGCGGCCGCCAGAGGGCAGGGCACAGGCTCGGCGCGGCGGGCCCCGGCCTTGAGGGCGGCCTCCACCACGGCTCTCCGCTCCACCTTGGTCACTTCGGCCGGAACGCCGATGGACACGGTCGGGCGCCAGACGCGATAGCGGTTGGCGCGCTTGAAGACGTGGTGGAGCAGGGCGTCAGCTGCTTCCAGGCTGGCCACCACCCCTTCGCGCACCGGGCGCAGGGCCACCAGGCTTCCCGTGGGGCTCTGCGATTGCAGCAGGCGAGCCGCTTTCTCCCCTGTCTCGACGATCTTCCCCGAGTTCCGCTCCACGGCGACCAGGGTCGGCTCGCGCAGAATGACCCCGCGGGAGGTCGTGGCTACCTTGACCCAGGTCGTGCCCAGGTCGACGCCGAGGTGCACGAGAGGTCAGGCGACCTGAGGCAGGGGGCCCTGCACGCGCTCGATCTCGGCCCCCAGTGCCGACAGGCGCTGCTCGAGGTCCTGGTAGCCGCGGTCGACAAACTCCACGCCTGAAATCACGGTCTCGCCTTCGGCCACCAGGGCGGCCAGCACCAGGCCTCCACCGGCGCGGATGTCAGGGGCGTCCACGGGAGCGCCGCTGAGCTTGTTGACGCCCTTGACCACCACGTGCCGGTCCTCGGCCTTGACCTTGGCGCCCAGACGCACCAGCTCCATCACGTACATGAAGCGACCTGAGAAGATGTTCTCTTGCAGGGTGCTGGTGCCTTCCGCCAGGCAGAGCAGGGAGACCAGCTGGGGGTGAAGGTCGGTGGGGAAGCCGGGGTAGGGAGCCGTGGAAACGTCCAGCGCCCGGATGGGCCGGCCTCCCCGCACCCGCACCCAGCGGTCGCCCACGGTGACTTCCTGACCTGCCTCACGCAGGTGGTCGAGCAGGGCGGCCACGTGCTCGGGCTCGCACTCGGTCAAAGTGACGTCTCCCCCGGTCAGGGCCCCGCCGATCAAATAGGTCCCAGTCTCAATGCGGTCGGCCACGATGGTGTGGGTCGCTCCGTGCAGGCGCTCGACCCCGTGGATCCGCAGGCGAGAGGTTCCGATGCCTTCGATGGAGGCTCCCATCTTGACCAGAAAGTCCGCCAGGTCGCCGATCTCGGGCTCGCGCGCACAGTTCTCGAGCATCGTGACGCCTTCGGCCATGGTGGCTGCCATGAGGCAGTTCTTGGTGGCTCCCACGCTGACCTTGGGGAAGCGGATGTGGGCCCCCTGCAATCGGCCGGCCGCGCGGACGTGGGCGAACCCGCCCTCACTGAGAATCTCGGCTCCCAGCTTCCTGAAACCCTCCAGGTGGAGGTCCACCGGACGCGGGCCCAGTCGACAACCTCCAGGCAGCGAGACGCGGGCTTCTCCGTAGCAGGCCAGAAGCGGCCCGGCCACGTCGAATGAGGCGTTCATCTTGCGCACCAGCTCATCGGGCGCGGTGGTGGTGAGGATTTTGGAGGAGTCGAGCAGCATGCGAGCCTTGCCCTCGAACTCGACCTTGACCCCGATCGCCCTGAGGATGTCGGACATCACCCAGACATCGGAAATGTCAGGCACTCGCTCGAGCACGACCTCGCCCCGGGCCAGGATAGAGGCCGCGATGATCGGCAGAGCGGCATTCTTGGCCCCGCAGGCCGGGATGCTTCCCTGGAGAGGTTTTCCACCCTGCACCACCAGCCTGGCCAAGCGATTCGCCTCCTTTACTTGTGGCCCGCGATGTCCAACCGGGCCAGAGCCGCCTTCAGCTCGTCTCGCAGCGCCTCGCGGTCCGCCGATGTCACCGCCAGGTCCTGCAGCTTCTTCTGCACCTCATCGAGGTTCTTTTTGGCGCGGTCGAGGTCGACCTCCTCCGGTCGCTCGGCAAAGTCGACCAGGCAGACGGCCCTGTTCTCGGCCACCTGCACGAAGCCCGACCCGGCAGCCAGCCTGTTGACCTTGCCATCGGCGTCGGTATAGGCCATCAGACCGGGCTGCAGCATCGCCAGCAAGGGAGCGTGCTGGGCCAGAATTCCCATCTGGCCCATCACTCCGCTGACCACGACCTGACGCAGCTGACCGGCAAACTTGACCTCGGTGGGGGTCACAATCTCCATGTGAAACGTATTCATGCCCTATGCCTTCGCACCTACCTCGGTGCCCAGCTTCTGGGCCTGCTCGAGCACCTCCTCGATGGGGCCTACCATATAGAAGGCCTGCTCGGGGAGGTGGTCGAGCTCGCCGTTGACCACACGCTTGAAGCCCTTGACCGTGTCGCCCAGCTTGACATATTTTCCACTTCTGCCCGTAAAGCCCTCCGCCACGAAGAAGGGCTGGGACAAGAAGCGCTGGATCTTGCGGGCCCGGGCCACCACGGTGCGGTCTTCCTCGGACAGCTCCTCAACGCCCAGGATCGCGATGATGTCCTGCAGGTCCTTGTAGCGCTGCAAGATTTCCTGGGTCTGACGGGCCACCTGGTAGTGGTCGTCGCCCAGGAAGCGGGGCTCGAGCAGGCGTGAGGTCGAGGCCAGCGGATCCACGGCCGGGTAGATGCCCTGCTCCACGATGGCGCGTGAGAGCACCGTGGTGGCGTCGAGATGGGTGAAGGTCGTGGCCACGGCCGGGTCGGTGATGTCGTCAGCGGGCACGTAGATGGCCTGCACCGACGTGATCGAGCCCTTGCTGGTGGTCGTGATGCGCTCCTCGAGCTGGCCCATCTCGGTGGAAAGGGTGGGCTGGTAGCCTACGGCCGAGGGCATCCGGCCGAGCAGCGCTGACACCTCGCAGCCGGCGAGCACGAAGCGGAAGATGTTGTCCACGAAGAACAGCACATCTTGCTTGAGCTCGTCGCGGAAGTATTCAGCGATGGTGACCCCCGTGAAAGCGATGCGGAAGCGCACTCCCGGAGGCTCATCCATCTGGCCGAACACCAGGGCGGTATTCTCGATGACCTTGGACTCTTTCATTTCGAGCCAGAGGTCATTGCCTTCCCGGGTGCGCTCGCCCACTCCGGCGAAGACCGAATAGCCGCCGTGCTCTTTGGCGATGTTGCGGATCAGCTCCTGAATGAGCACCGTCTTGCCCACGCCGGCGCCTCCGAAGAGTCCGGTTTTTCCACCGCGCGAGTAGGGTGCGAGCAGGTCGACCACTTTGATGCCCGTCTCGCGGATCTGGGCGGTCGGCTCCTGGTCGGCGAGCGGAGGGGCGCCGCGGTGAATGGGGTAACGCTCCTTGATCTCCACCTTTCCCATGCCGTCGATGGGATCGCCGAGCACGTTGAACATGCGTCCCAGCGTCTCTTTGCCGACAGGAACCGAGATCGGGCTGCCGGTGTCCTCTCCCTCCATCCCGCGGCGCAGGCCGTCGGTGGTGCCCATAGCGAGCGTGCGGACCCGGTTGTTGCCCAGCTCGCCCATGACTTCCAGGGTGAGATACTTGATGTCCTCCGGCAGCTCGACTCCGGGCTCGTAGCCGCGGAAGACCTCGCGGGGCACCCGGATGGCGTTGTACAGGTTGGGCAACTGGCCCGGAAGAAACTCCAGGTCCACCACCGAGCCCAGGATCTGCACGATTTTTCCCTTACCAGCCATCTTTCGTTCCTCCAAGTTCTAATCCGCTGAGCGTCATCGGGCCTTGAGCGCCTCGGCGCCGCCGGAGATCTCCAAAATTTCCTTGGTGATGTTGTCTTGTCGAATGCGATAGAACAACAAAGTCAGCTCACCGGCAAGTTTGTCGGCATTGTCGGTGGCGTTGGTCATCGATTTGAGTCGAGAGCCCAGCTCGGCCACCCGACTCTCCATCAAAATCCGGAACATCAAAGTCTGCAGGTAGCGGGGCAGCAGAATCCCGAGCGACTGCTCGGCGCTGGGCTCGAACTCGTAGGGAAGCGGGCCAGTCTCCTGCCCCTCCTTCTTTTCTGGCTTGAGCGGCAGCAAGGTCTCCATGACCGGCTTCTGGTTCATCGCGCTGATGGACTGGGTGTAGAAGCAGAGAACCTGGTCGACCTCACCGGAGGTGTACCAGTGGCTCAGCTCCTGGGCCAGCTCCTGGGCCAGCGGATACTCGGGATTCCACTTGATCCGCTCGACCGCGATGGCTCGACGTCGGCGGGTCAAAAATTTGACCCCCTTGGAGCCCACCGCCATCAGCTTGACCTTCTTGCCGCGCAAGGTGGTCTCGAGGTAGTTGAAGGCAAGCTTGAGCAGGTTATTGTTATAGGCACCGCACAGGCCCTTGTCGGAGGTGACGATGACCACTCCGATGGTTTCCACCGGACGGACCTCCATCAAGGGATGCAGAGCCCCCTCGAGTTGCGAGCAGAGCTCGGTGACGACCTCTTGCAGCTTGAGGGCATAGGGCTTGGAAGCCTTCAGCCGGTTCTCAGCCTTCTTGATGCGGGCCGCCGCCACCATCTTCATGGCTTTTGTGATCTGCTGCACGTTGCGGCACGATTTGATGCGCCGCTTGATATCGCGTTCGCTGGCCATGTCAGCTCCTTAACCGGCGGTCGCCCTGAAAGCCTTCTTGAACTCTTCCACGGCGGTCTCGAGGGCTGCCTTCACGTCGTCGGTCACGGCCTTCTTGTCCCGCAGCATCGTGAAGACCTGGGGAAACTTTTCCTTGAGCATGGCCAGGAAACCGGCCTCGAAGCGCTGGGCCTGGTGAGCCGGAAAACTGTCGATATGTCCGTTGGTGGCCGCCCAGATGCTGGCAACCTGCTCCTCCACGGTCACGGGAGCGAACTGGGGCTGCTTGAGCACGTTGGTGATGCGCTCACCGCGAGCGAGTTGCTTGCGGGAGGCCTCATCCAACTCGTCAGCCGACAGCTTGGTATAGGCGGCCAGGTTGCGGTACTGGGCCAGGTCCAGGCGCAGAGGCCCGGCCACCTGCTTCATCGCTTTGATCTGGGCGGCGCCACCCACCCGCGACACCGACAGGCCCACGTCCACCGCAGGGCGGATTCCCTGGTAGAAAAGGTCGGTATCCAGGTAGATCTGGCCGTCGGTGATCGAGATGACATTGGTGGGGATGTAGGCCGATACGTCGCCAAGCTGGGTCTCGATGATCGGCAGCGCGGTCATCGAGCCGCCCCCTTTCTCCTTGGACAGCTTGGCGGCCCGCTCGAGCAGGCGCGAGTGCAAGAAGAAGACGTCACCAGGGTAGGCTTCGCGTCCCGGGGGCCGACGCAGCAGCAGGGAGATCTCGCGGTAGGCCTTGGCGTGCTTGGTGAGGTCGTCGTACACGATCAGCACGTGCTTACCACTGTACATCAGGTCTTCGGCGATGGCGCAACCGGTGTAAGGGGCAAGATACAAAAGCGAAGGGGGCTCGTTGGCGTTGGCCGCCACCACCACCGTATGTTTCATGGCATCGTGCTTCTTGAGCATGTCGACCACGGCGGCCACGTTGTTGGTTTTCTGGCCAACAGCCACGTAGACGCAGACCACATCACCGTCGGTCTGGTTGATGATGGCGTCCACGGCGATGGCCGTCTTGCCGGTCTGGCGGTCGCCGATGATCAACTCGCGCTGGCCGCGCCCGATGGGAATCAGCGCGTCGATGGCCTTCAGGCCCGTCTGGAGGGGCTCATGCACCGGCTGGCGCTCGGGTACGGTAGGTGCCGTGAACTCGACGGTGCGCTTGCGTTTGGAGGCGATGGCCGGACCGCCGTCGATAGCTTCACCCAGGGCATTGACCACCCGACCGATCATCTCCTCGCCCACCGGCACCTCGACGATGCGCCCGGTGCTCTCGACCCGGTCGCCCTCCTTGATGTCCAGGTCCGAGCCCATGACCACGCAGCCGATGGTGTCCTCTTCCAGATTCATCACCATGCCCATCTTGTTGTTGGGGAAGCTCAACAGCTCACCCGAGCGGGCCTGCTTGAGTCCGTAGATGGTGGCGATTCCGTCGCCCACCTGGATGACGGTTCCGTAGTTGAGCTCCTCGACGTCGGGCTCGTAACTCTCGATCTCACGCTTGAGAATATCGGAGATTTCCTGAGAGCGAATGGCCATGGGGTCCTCCTTAGTAGACAACCGCTCGCTCGATCCGAGCGAAGCGCTTTCGAATATGGGTCAACTGGCTGCTGAAGCTTCCGTCGATGAGGCGGTCGCCGACCGTGAGGATGGCCCCGGCCAGGAGCTCGGGACGCTCCACCACTTCCAACTCCACCTTCATCCTGGTGGCTTTGGTGATCTGCTCGATGAGGCGATTCTTCATCTCCTCGTCAAGAGGGGAAGCGACCTCGGCTCGACACTTGATGACGCCTTCGTCGCGTCGCAGGAACTCGCGGAACGAGTCGACCACGGCCCGAACGTAAACCTCGCGGCTCTTGTCCACGAGCAGATAGAAAAAGTGCAGCGTGCGAGGTGTGATCTTCTCCTTGTGGAGCACGTCGCGCAGGATGTTCTTCTTGACTTGAGCCGGAATGGTGGGCGACTGGACGGCGCGGCCAAGAGCCCGAGAGTGGGCGATGACGTTGTTCACCTGCTCGAGCTCCTTGAGCTGCTGCTTGGCCTTTCCCTCTGCCCTGGCCATTCCGTAGAGCGCTTCGGCGTAGCGATTTGCGACCGTCTCAAGAAGCATGAGTGGTGCCTACCCGTTCTACAAAGTTGGCCAGGATGGCCCGCCTGTCACCATCGGCCAGGCAGTCCTGCAGCAGTTTGCGGGCGCGAGCCACCGACTGCTCCGAGGCCAGGTCTTGCAGCTCGATCGTCGCCTGTCGCCGCAAGATTTCGGCCTCCGAGCCGGAGCGCTGACGGACCCAGTTGGCTTCACGCACAGCCTCCTCCTGATAGTATTCCTTGATCCGCCCACCTTCTTCCTCAGCGTGCCTGGCGATCTGCTCTTTCTCGGTGGGCAGGCTGGAAAGGAGCTTTTCATACTCGGCCTTGAGCTTCAGAGCGTCCTGATAGAGGCTCTCGGCCTCATCGATCTTGCTCCGGGCTCGCTCTTCGCGCTCTTTGGCGGCTTGAATCATGGGCTGGATCAAGATGGCATTGAAAAGGAAATAGAGAATGCCAAAGTTGATCAGCGTTACGATCCAGCTGAAAAGGTTCTCGGCGTTCATTCAGGGTGCGCTCCGAATCTTGCTCAACAGCTTGTCCTTGTCGCCGCCCTTGAGGGCCGGCGAGACCAGTCGCTCTACGATGATGCTCGAGAGGTCCTTGATGTCCGACTCCAGGCTGGATAGAGCCTCGGCCCGCTCCTGGTCGACCTTGCTCTGGGTCTCCTCGAGCAGCTTGCGAGCCTCCTCGCGAGCTTCGGCTACCCGGGCCTCCTTGAATCGCTTACCCTCCTGGTCGGCCTGTTGCAGTACGCCCTGGGCCTCCAGTTTGGCAGCGTGGATGGCTGCGTCGTAGTCGGTCTTGAGCTTCCTCGCGGCCGCGGCGATCGCCTCGGCCTCTTTGATGCGGCCACCCACTTTGCCGTCGCGTTCCTGACGCACCTTCAACAAGGGTCCGTAAATCAGGGCCTTGAGAGAGTAGTGGAACACGAAGAACGCAACAAATTGAAACCCGAACAGGTACGGGTCAAACTTGAGACTCTGTAGAACTGACCAGATTACGTCCATAGGTTCCTCGTCACGGGCCGCCTGGACGGGGGCTCTCGCCGAGAGCCCCCGTGGGAAACAGGCGAAGTGGTTACTGGGCGCTGGAAAGGATGAAGGCGATCACCAGCGCGTAGATCGAGAGGGCCTCGATGAAGGCCAGACCGATCAACATCACGTTGCGGATCGAGCCGGCGGCTTCGGGGTTACGCCCGATGGCTTCCATCGCCTTGCCCACGCCGTTGCCCAGACCGAAGCCCGGGCCGATGGTGCCCAGTCCGATAGCCAGACCAGCCGCCATCAGAGCCGCGTAACGCGGTGAGGGCGCTGCCCCTCCGTCCTGGGCGAAGGCGCTCATGGTCATGCTGAGGAAGATCCCCACCAACATCGGCAGCGCTTTACGCAATTTGAAAAACATCTTGTTTGTTACCTCCTATCGCCTGTTTACCAAGTCTTTTTGGTGTTGATTCTCAGTGGTCGTCGGCCACGGCGTGACCGATGTAGCTGAGAGTCAAAACTGAGAAAATCATTGCCTGGATGAAGCCCGCCAGACCGCCCAGGCAGGTCGCGAAGACCGAGGCGCCCCAGAGGACCACCACCAGCACCCCGGTGCCGAGTCCGGCCAGGTTGCCTTGAGCCAGCGAGCTCAAGGCGCCGGTGAAGAAAGTGAACATCGTGGCCATGAGGTTGTGGTGCACGCTGGCCTCACCGAAAATATTCCCGTAGAGTCGGATGGAGAGCGAGAGAATTCGGGCCAGTTCCTCCACGATGTTCAAGAGGATGAATAGCACCGCCAGGAAGGGGACCAGCATCAATCGCATCGGCCCTTCCATCGAAGCCCACAGCTGAGGCGTGGGCTGCCAGAAGTGAGCGATCCAGATACCCAGTCCGGCCAGCCCGCCCGGGTTGTGATGATGGGCGACCGGATGCTGCGGATCTTCGGGCACGTGCTCGGCGTGACCCGTGTGGGCATGCTCTTCTTGCTTGGGAGGAAAGATGCGCTTCTGCAATCCGAACAGGTTGAAGGCGCCAAAGGAGATCAGGGCCAGCGCCAGCGTGGTGTTGAACGAGGTCGAGGGGGGCACGTAGCCGATGGCGTGATGCTCTTGCTGCCCGGTCTCGGGAGGGGCTTCGCCGTGACCCCCGGCCTCGGCGCTCATGGGAATTTCGTGCGCCGGAGCTTCGAAAGTGGGCCACGGCAGCAGCCCGGACCAGTTGGAGATCAGCACGAAGAGAAAGATGGACATGGCAAAGGGCACATATTTGCGCCCCTCAGGCCCCATCAAGTCCTGAGCCAGGCCATCCAGCCACTCGAAGATATGCTCGTAAACTGCGCCCCAGCCGCGGGGGACAACTCCGATGCCGCTTCGCGCCACGGCGGCTGTGCCCAGCAGGACGAGATAGACGAAAGCGGTCGATGCGATGGCCAGGATCTGGTCTTGATTGAGGCCCTGGTGGCCTCCCTGCTCGGCTGCAAGCCACAACATAGCTTAAACCCTGCCCTCCTTCGGCACGCGAGCGATGAGCAAGCTGGCGCGGTAGACATAGAGCGCGGTCAGCAGACCGGCGCCGAGACCCACCGGCGAGCAGCCTGCCCCGATCAGCACAAAGCCGGCCAGGGCGGTCATCAGCAGGCGCAACGTGCACAGCGAGACCGCCAGCCAGCGGGCCGCAACGGGCCTCGAGACGGCGCAGGCCATGCTCACACCGCGCTGAAACAGCGACAGATGAACGATGCCCAGGAGCAATCCTGACAGGATACCCGTGACCATGCCGATTTCCTAATCCTCCAGCAATGGCTTCATCAGCCGATAGCCCACGAACCCCGCCAGGCCAAGCCCGACGAGCACCATTGCCGGAGTGAGGAGTCGGGTCTGATACTGCTCGTCGAGCCAGTGTCCGAGCAGGTAACTGCCGTACATCAGCGCCACCACAGTAAACCCCAGCGAGAAGACCAGCGCCATTCCGCGCCCCAGAGTCAGGTCCCCCTTTCGGGGCTCCTTGAGCTCGCGAATCCTCTGCTCGACTTCCTCGAGCGATCGGGTCGGCTTCTCGGAGTCGCTCACGGAAGCTGGGCCGCAACTGCCGAGCCCGAGGTCGCGTGCACGAAGTCGGGCGGGCGGTCGGGAAGCAATCCGAAGCGGTGCAAGATAGCCTGAACGATCCGCTGAGAAGCCAGTCCATCTCCGTAAGGGTTCGCCACCTGGCTCATCCGCCGGTACTCCTCCGGGTCTTCGAGCAACCGTGAGGCATGCTCCACGATGAGCGCAGGGTCGGTTCCCACCAGACGGGCGACGCCAGCTTCGATTCCCTCCGGGCGTTCAGTGGTCCGTCGAAGAACCAGCACCGGCTTCCCAAGAGCGGGAGCCTCTTCCTGAATCCCCCCGGAGTCGGTCAGGATAAGGGTTGACTCTCTCATCAACCGGAGCAGGACCGGGTAGTCGACCGGTTCCAGCAGGTAGGTCCGCTCCAGGCCCTGGAGGGCCGGGAAAACAACGTCCCGCACCTGCGGATTCTTGTGGACACTGAACACCAGAACGGTGTTTGTGAACTTTTTCACGAGCGTTCGCAGGGCCTCACAAATCTCCTGCATCGGCTTGCCGAGATTTTCGCGGCGGTGCGTTTCGACCAGCAAAATGCGGCTCCCCGCTGGAGGATCGACCAGCTCGCTCGGCAATCCGGCAGGTGTGTCGGCCAGAATCTGGTGCAATGCATCAATCACGGTATTCCCGGTCAGGTAAACATTCTCAGGGTCGACGTGCTCGCTGAGCAGCAGGTCGCGCGAGAGGCGGGTGGGTGGGAACTGCAGCTCGCTCAGGGTCGTCAAGAGACGCCGGTTGATCTCCTCCGGGAACGGGTCGTAACGGCTGTCGGTGCGGAGCCCCGCTTCCACGTGGGCGACCGGAATTTTGTGGTAAAAGGCCGCCAGGCCAGCCGCAAAGGCGGTGCTCGTGTCCCCCTGAACCAGAACCAGGTCTGGCTCATGCTGCTTGAGCACGTTCTCCAGCCCTTCCAGGGCTCGGATGGTGATGCCCGACAGGGTCTGGCCGGGCTGCATGATGTTCAGGTCGACGTCAGGTGCGATGCCGAAAAGCCGCATCACCTGGTCGAGCATCTCGCGGTGCTGTCCGGTGACCACGTTGGTGACGCGCACTCGCGGGTCGGCCGTCAGAGCGCGCACGACCGGGGCCATTTTGATCGCCTCCGGGCGCGTCCCGAACACTGTCATCACCCGAATTTTATTTGGCGGCGTAGGCAATGGCGAGTCCGGCCAGACCAAAAAGAATGTTGATGAAGTAGATCCACATCACGGCCTGGCGCTGGGACAACCCCAGTCCGAGCAGTCGATGGTGCAGGTGCCCCTTGTCTGGTTGAAAGATGGGGCGCCGCGCCAGGCTGCGACGGACGATCGCAAACGAGGTGTCCAGGATGGGCACCCCGAGAATGCACACCGGGATGGCCAGCGCAAAGGCGGCCGTGACCTTGAGGGTCCCGATGACGGAAAAACCGGCGAACATCAGCCCGAAGAAGAGGCTGCCCGTATCGCCAAGAAAAATTTGAGCGGGGTTGAAATTGTAGCGCAGGAAGCCCAGGGCGCAGCCGGCAATGGTGGCCATCATCAGCACGGTGACCCACTGGCCCTGTCCGCTGGCGCTGGCGACGACGGCGAAGATGACCGCCGAGATGAGGGAAACACCTGAAAGAAGGCCGTCAAGTCCGTCGAGCAGGTTGATGGCGTTGGTGATGCCCACGATCCAGAACATGGTCAATCCGATGGCCTGCCAGGGCTCGAGGAAGATCAATCCGTGGAACGGAATCGACAGATAGTCGATGCGGATCCCGAAGGAGATCATGGTGCAGGCCACCAGGATCTGCAGAAAAAGCTTGACGGTGGCCTTCATGCCGAAGCGGTCGTCGACCATGCCGACGGCCACGATCATGGATCCCCCGATGAGCATGCCCAGCAGAAGATTGATCATCCGGTCGGTCAGGCTCTCTCGCAGCGGCCAGAGCACCAGGGCCATGGCTCCCACGCAGGCCAGAAAAACACCCAGCCCACCCCAGAGTGGGATGGGCACTTTATGCACTTTGCGCGGGTCGGGCTTGTCCATGGCGCCGGCTCGGCGAGCCAGGGCCTGGACCGCGGGGGTCAGCGCCAGAGTGAGCACAAAACCAAGCCCGAATGCCCAAACATAGGGAGCCGTCATACTCCGACCTCCGGCCCTAATCTAGCATACCTGACCATGGGCGTCTACTCCTCATTATGGTCGGTCGCGAGCGCGTCCCACGAGGTGGGAGCGTCGGTTCGGGGACGCTCGCTGGCGCTCGTCTCGGGGAGACTGGTCTCTACTCCACCGCTGGAGGCGATCTTCACCCGATTGCTGCCCTCGCTCTTGGCCCAGAGCAAAGCTCCTCGGGCCGCCTCCACCAGGGTGGGCGGCTCCAGGCCGTTTTCGGGAAAAATGGCCACCCCAACGTTGAGCGCTACTCGGAAGCGGTCGCTCTTGAGCCCCTCGGCGGCGGGCGCGCCCGGCACCTGGCCCAGGAACCAGTGGCGCTCGACGCGGCTGCGCAGTCTCTCGCCGGCAATCAGCGCCCCTTCGCGCCCGGTTTCGGGCAGGAAAGCGAGAAAGACCTCTCCATCAAAACGGGAGGCCAGATCGACGTTGCGCAGGGTGGAGATCACGATGGGGCCGAGTTGCTTGAACAGGGTGTAGCCCATGGACCAGCGCACGTCCACGTCGGGGTGGAAGTAGGCGTAGTCGAGCTCGAGGGCCAGCACCGACAGGGGACGCCGATAGCGGGCGCAGCGCTTCACCTCGAGGTCGAGTTGCTCGAGGAAGTACTTCTTTTGGTAGAGCCCGGTCAGTTTGTCCAGCAAGAGTTGTAACCCCCTGAGAGCGGGAAGCCAAAAATTCAGCGACGCCAGGAGCGGTCGAAGGTCAGTTCGTAAGAATTGAATTTTTTCCTGCCCGCCCCCGGGGGATCAGCCCATGATCCAGTTGGAGTTCTTGAAGTTCTCGTAGTTGTCCACGAAGGTTGCGATCAGGCTGCGCACCTGGCTCTCGGCCTGATCCGACAGCGGATTGACCCCACCCAGGCGTTGAGGGCTCAGGATGCCCTGCTTTTCCAGGAAGGCGATCTCCCCGGTATCGGGGTCCTTGATGACCTGAAGCTCGAATTCGGTGGGACAGGCCAGCGTGAACTGCAAGAGCTCCAGGTTCTTGGGGATGTGTGGGGTGTGGCATTCATTGCGATAACGCTGGATCAGCTCTTGCAGCAGCGGGTCGAGCACCTCGGTCTTGAGCCGATGGGCTGCGGCTTCGAAGTCCTGGCCCGGGTCGACTCCCGGCAGGTAGACCTGAATGTTGGCCAGGTTGCGCAGTCGCTCGGCGAAGTCCTCGGCGCAGACGATGCGGTCTTCGGGCCAGGTGCCCAACGAGTCGTAGATGATGCGGGCCAACTCGGCGTCAACCTGCACGCCCAGGTCTTCGAAAGCTGGAAAATCGAAGTCTTGCGGCTTGCGGCCGCTCAAGAGCTCGTGCATGGTGGCCCCCAGCGCGTAGAGATCCGAGCTCGGCTCGGGTTGGTTGGCCTGCTGCTCAGCCGGAGCGTAGCCCGGTGTGCCGATCCAGAACCCCTCGCCCGGGCCGGTCACGCGGGCGATCCCGAAATCGATCAGGCGCACCCGATCGTCTCTGCCCAGCAGAATGTTCGAGGGCTTGATGTCGCGGTGGGTGACGGGGGGCTCTTGCCCGTGGGCGTAGATCAGGGCATCGAGCACCTGCAGGGCCCAGGTCACCACCCGGTGGGCGTCAAGTCCCGGGGAGCCCTGCTCCTTGAGCACCTGGCCCAGATCCACGCCCTCGATGAACTCCATTACGAAGAAGAACGAGTTCTCGTGGATGAACTGGGCTGTGATGCGGGGAATGTTGGGATGCCGCAGGGCCTGCATGACCTGGATCTCGGAGATGAATCGGTCCCGGGCGGCCAGGCGCTCGGCCGGGTCGCTGTTGAGGTCGGTCATCTCCTTGAGGGCGAAGGTGCGGTCGTTGAGCAGGCGGTCGGAGACTTCATAGACGGCGCCCATGCCCCCGGCCTTGATCAAGCGCACAACCTTGAAGCGCCCATCGAGCAACGTGCCGCTGGCCAGACGCTCCTTGCCCGACGACCGCTTGGGGGTCGACGGCTGGGGAGCCTCCTCGCGCGTGAAGGCTTTGTGCAGGGCCTCGTCGTTTGGATCGTAGTCGCTCACGGCTCTGTTGGAGAATACCACGGAAGGTCAACCCGGACCACGGGGGGAACCGGCCCAAGCATGGAGCGCAAAGTGGCGCTGGTAACCGGGGCTGGAGTGCGACTGGGGCAGGCCGTGGCTGCCGCTCTGGCCCGCGAGGGCTACGACCTGCTGCTGCACGTGCATCGCTCCGAGCCGGAGGCGCTGGCAGGGCGAGTGGAGACAGTCCGGGCCGACTTGAGCCGACGTGAGGGTGTGCGGGAGCTGGTCCAGGAGGCCCTCACGCGATTTGGCCGGCTGGACCTGCTGGTCAACAACGCGGCCCTGTTCTGGCCCAGCCCTTTGGAGCGGGCCCTGGACGACTGGGATCGCTTCCGCGGGCTCAACCTGGAGGCTCCCCTGGGCCTGGCGGTGGGCCTGGCTCCGCGCCTGCGCGCCTCGGGCGGCGCCATCATCAACCTGGCCGACATCTATGGCGAGCGCCCCCTCAAGGGCCATCTTCCCTATTGCCTGAGCAAGGCGGGAGTGATCATGCTGACCCGCTGTCTGGCCCTGGAGCTGGCTCCCGAGGTGCGCTGCAACGCGGTGTCGCCCGGGGCCGCCCTGCCCCCGGCCGAGTCCGATCCCGAGCATGAGCGCCGCCTGGTCGAGAAGATCCCCCTCGCTCGTCTGGGGGGGGCCGAGGCGGTCGCCCGGGCGGTGGTCTTCCTGGCCCGGGCCGAGTTCGTGACAGGCCAGGTTCTGCAGGTGGATGGGGGGCGCACGCTGGTTTGATCTTCCTTGATCTGGGCTCGAATCTAGAGCGTGAGCAGAGTCTGCGCAAGACCCTGGCGGCCCTCGAGCGCACCTTCCAGCTCAAGCGTCGCAGCACGGTCTATGAGAGCCCGCCGTATCCGGTGGGCTCCCTGCAACCGAGCTTTTTCAACCTGGCCGTGGAGATCGAGACCGAGCTTCCGCCGGCTCAGCTGCGCGGGCGCCTGAGAGAGCTGGAGGCCGAGCTGGGTCGCCGTCGCAGCGCGGACAAATTCGCCCCCCGCACCATCGACCTGGATCTGACCCTCTATCACGACCGGGTCGAGCGTCATTCTGACTGGGAGCTGCCCCATCCCCAGGTGGCCAGCCAGCCGTTCGTGTTGATGCCGCTCGTCGAGTTAGAGCCGGAGCTGGTCCACCCCACGCTAAAAGTCTCGCTGCGCGAGCTGCTCGAGCGGGTGGCCCACGGACCCGAGCACATCTGGAGGTCAGGCTTTCGACTCTGAGGCGAGCAGGCGCGCGATGGCGCCCGCCGATTCGATGGGCACCACCCGCAGGACCTCGGCCAGCGAAGTCTCGCCTGCGGCCACCTTGGCCATGCCATCGTGCAAGAGGGTCGAGAAGCCCTCCTTGAAAGCGGTTTGAGAGATCTTGTCCTGGCTGGCGCCAGCATAGATCTCCTCGCGCAGGCTGTCGGTCATTGGCAAGATTTCGTAGAGGCCTACCCGACCCCTGTAGCCGGTCTTGCCGCACTGCTCGCAGCCGGCTCCTTCCCAGAAGGTCGCGGGCAGCTCTCGCTGGGAAGCCAGCTCGACGAAGTTGAGGGTGCCCTCATCGGGTCGCATCTCCCGCTTACAGGCCGGGCAGATGCGGCGCACCAGGCGCTGGGCCACCACGGCCAGCAGTGACGAGGCCACCAGGAACGGCTCCACTCCCATGTGGGAGAGGCGGATGATGGTGGCGGGAGAGGAGTTGGTGTGCAAGGTGGAGAGCACGAAGTGGCCTGTCTGGGCTGCCTGGAAGGCGATCTCGGCTGTTTCCAGGTCGCGAATCTCGCCCACCATGATGATGTCCGGGTCCTGGCGCAAGATGGACCGGAGAGCCGAGGCGAAGGTGACGCCCGCTTTGGGATTCATCTGGATCTGGGTGACGCCGGCCAGTTGATACTCGATCGGGTCCTCCACCGTCACCAGGTTGTCGGCCGTGCGGTTGCGCACATTGAGGCTGGCGTAGAGGGTGGTGGTCTTGCCCGAGCCGGTGGGGCCGGTCAGGAGCACCATTCCCTGCGGGCTCTCCAGCACTCGGGAGTAGACCTGATAGACCTCGTCCGACATTCCCAGGCCGTCGAGGCGGAGCAGGCCCACGCTCTTGTCCAGGATGCGCAGCACCACCTTCTCTCCATAGTAGGAGGGAGTGGCGCTGACGCGCAGGTCGACCCATCTGCGTCCCACCCGGGCCTGGCTGCGGCCGTCCTGAGGCCTTCGATGCTCGGAGATGTCCATCCCCGAGGCCAGTTTGATGCGTGAGATGACCGCATTCTGCACCTTCTTTGGCAGCTCGCCGAAGACGCGCAGCACACCGTCGATGCGGTAGCGGACCCGCAAGCAGCCCTCCTGGGGCTCGACGTGGATATCGGAGGCTTTGAGCTGGATGGCGTCGGAGATCAAGGCCGCCACCAGATCGATGATGGGGGCGTCATGCTCGTGGAACTCGTCGGTTGGAACGGCCGCCTCGGTATCGTCGCGGCCGGCGAAGAGCTCCACCTCCTGCTGGGGCGAGTGGGCCACGAACCCCTCGATGGCCTGAGACATTCCCCCTTTCGGTCCTTGCAGGGCTCGCAGAATGTCGCTGCGCCGGGCGACCACCCGGCGCAGCTTGAGATGGGTGAGCCCGCGGATGATGTCTTCGGTGGCCACGTCCAGCGGGTCAGCCACCGCGATGGTCAACTCGTCCTCCTCCATCCGGTAGGGAACGACGGCCGCATCCTGCATCAGCGAGCGGGGCAGGAGCTGGAGAAGCTCGGGACGCAGATCGTCGAGCACGACATACTCGAGGTGAAACAGACTGGCCAGGAAGTTCGCCAGCTCGCCTTCTCCGATCAGCTTGCCCTCGACCAGCGCTCGGGTGACGGGCATGCGCTGGAAGCGAGGATCGGCCAGCACCACCCGGGCGGCCTCCTCCATCACCAGCCCGGCTTCATCCAGGCTCTTGACCAGATCGACTCTCTCCATGTTGGCCTCCTGATGGGCGCTTTCGGGGCGCGGCCGGAAAGGACGTGCCGACCAAAAATCAGCGCACCACGGTCAACCCCCGCGCGGGCTCGGGTAAGGACAGCTCCTGGAGCAGCTCCAGGGACTCGCCGTCAAGAATCAGAAGCGCATTCCTGGTGGCCAGCCAGATCCGGGGTCCGGCTCGGACGGCGTCGACCGGGGTTCCCCAGGCCCTGGAGCTGGCCACCAGTCTCTCGCCGACCAGATCCAGCCGGCTGACCTGACCGTCCTCGTGCACGGTCCAGAGCCTGCCCCGGGCCTCATCGAGGAGCAATCGCACCGCAGTCCTTCCAGGCAGGGCCAGACGGCCCTCTTGCTTGAGGCTGCGGGGAGCCAGCCTTACCAGCTCGCCGGGGCGAGCCAGCCAGAGCGTCTTGCCTCCCGAGGACAGGCTCAGGGATGTGAAAGGCTCCAGCCTGACCTTGGCCAGCAAGCGCTTCTCCTCGACCTGGTAGCAGGCCAGGCGACCCCGGGTCGGGTCTCCCACGACCGCCAGGGTGCCCCCTTCGTCGTGGCCTGTCGCCACCAGGTCGCGGCCGCTGCCCGCGAACAGGGCCGTGGGAGTGAGGGGAGGATTGCGGTTGGTCCACTGCTCGCGCGGGCGAAGGGCGTGGCTGACCGCCGTTCGCGAGCCTGGCTCCACCACGACCAGGTGGGTACAGTCCCAATCCGACTCGATCGTCCCGGGCTCGCGCTCCATCAAACCGCCTACCCGCCAGCGGCCCTGGCGCAGATCGTAGACCAGCAGTTTGCGGGCGGGGCCTGCCGAGGCCACCAGCAGGCCGTCCTCCGAGCCCGCCACGTCAACGATCTCTTCCGGCGCAGGGATGCGGGCCAGCAGGTCTCGTCCCACCGAGGAGTAGATGAGCAGCGCGCGGGGCAGGGCCACCACCACCGCATCTTCCAGCACGGGTGGGTAGAGCTGCTCGCGTCCCATCTGCCACAGACCCCAGAGCGCCGCTATCACGACCAGGGCGGCCAGCACGCGGGCTACCTTGCTTCGCGGCTTGCGTTGACGATGGATCACTGGCGGCAGCCGCCGCTCGTCCGGGTGAGGTCGCGCGGCCGTATGCCTGCGGGCCAGAGATTCGGTGAGCTCGGAGAAGCTTCGGAAGGAGCGCTCGGGATCGCCTGAGAGAGCGCGCTGCAAAGTCCAATCGAGGCTCAGCGGAAGCTGCTCGTGCATCCCGCCCGCCCCCGGCTCGGTGAGCAGGCGGGTCAGGCCGGCTGCCAGCTCGGCCAGCAGAGCGCTGAGCCGGGGACGAGCCTCCCCGCCCAGCAGGCGGGCCAGGCGCAGGTGACCGGCCGGGTCCTCTCCCAGCACGATGGAGCGGGGTAGCTCGCAGCCGCTCTCGTGCCAGAGCCGGTCCAGGGCCGGGCCGAGTCGTCCGATCTGCTCGAGCATTCTTTCCCGGTTGGGAACGGCGCAGGGAGGCTCCAACCACTCGACCGGAAGGTAGCGAACGCCCTCGAGTTGTACGGGGGGAGCCGCCCGAGGCAAGACCTCGTCCCGGGTATGGGCGAGTTGCTCGAATCGCTCATCGCCCAGGTCGCTCGGCACGGGCTCGAGCCTCCATTGCTCCCGGTCGGCGCTTTCGGCTTTGAGACAACCGTCGGGCAGGGCTTCCAGCACCCGGTAGTCGGCGGCCATGGTGGTCAACTCACAACCTCTGCCAGGACATCACCTGGACGCTGCCGCCCCCCCCACCAAACCAGGCCTCGAAACCTGGCACCCTCAGGTCCGGATTTCGAGAGGCGTCGACGCTTGCATTGGCCTGGACCTGCTTCCAGTCTCCGTAGCAGATCACGTAACCCTCCACATCGAACTGGGCCTTAGCTTGAACGCTGCCGTGGCTGTACACCAGTCCACGAAGCGTCGTGTTGGCCCCGAATCTGATCGTGGCCTTACCAAACTCGCCCGGCTCCGGAGCCTCCTTGTCCAGCGCGATCACGTTCATCTCCAGGTTCAAGGGAATGTTGAACACAGCCGAATTGCCGTTGCCCACCACGATGGTGCCCGGTCCCTCGACCTTGCTCCCGGAGTCCATCGTCAAGCCGTTGGGGAAATAGTGGATCTTGCCGCCAAGCTGCAGGGTCCTGATCTTGCCGAACGGATAACTTGATTCGTTGTGTTGCACGTAGCCACCCGGAGCAAGCAAGACCGCGCGGTCGGGGTCAGGAAGCGTGTCGTTGAAGGTCGGGCCGAAAGGCAGGGTGTCCGGGCTCGTGTCGTAGGGGTGGGCTGCTCCGGGGGGGTCCACTCTGGCGACGCTGTCGATCAGGTAGCGCGCCCGTACATCCTGGCCGGGCTCGACATCGAGGTTGGAGCCGATGATGATGTTTCCCAGCGGTTTCCCATCCGGGCCAATCGTCGGATTGCCATTCTCGTCGGGCAGGTAGGCTGCGAGCACTCGGCCGGAGCCCTGGTCGGGGATGATATTGATGCTTCCTTTGAAGGAGATGTCGCCGTTGGACTTGATGCTGCCGCGGATGTCTCCGTGGCCCGACAGGTCGATGCTGCCACCCGAAGCGATGACGTATTCGCTTCGCGTCGCACGGCGGTAGCCAAGCCCCAGTCTGTGCGGTTTTAGTGAGCTTGCTGGCGCAGTGTGATAGATCTGCCGACCTGCGATGAGAGCATTGGAAAGCCGACTGGCACTGGCTCGGGGGGGATCCCGTACGACAGATTTTTCCTCAATGTGAGAGTCACGATTGGCTTCAACTATGGAGAATCGCATAGACGACGCATATGATGATGATGACGAACGTCACGACCACAACCTGGTTCTGCGTGCTTTGGGGTAGTTTGCCCAGAGGATCGATATTCTTGTCGAGGACAGACGATTCTGTAGGGGCTGGAGCCGGTGCCTGCCCTGGTGTTGGGCCGCCGCTCGTCCCAGACTGACCTGGCTGAACGGTTGCTCCGAGAATGCCTGCTACGATAAGGAGAACCCCTCCGATGCACATCTTGGTCATGCCGGCGGATTTCGCATTGTTGGTGACCGTGTTCCAGTCGCTGTTGCCCTGAAGCACTGTTCCCTGCACCATGTTCTGAGTCTCCGACCCACCGGACCACTGGCTCCACCCGTAGAAGAGCAAGAACAGAGCGACAAAGGTGATGATACCGGCAAAGGCTTTGGTTGGTGAGACTTCGGCCGGGGCAGCCGGCGTCAACTGAACTTGAACCGCGGCCGGTGCTTGCTTGGTCGCGGCCGGCCCCTCGCCATTCAGCATTTCCCCGCAGTGCTTGCATTTGATTGCTTCGTCTTGCACTTCCTCTGCGCAAAATGGGCACTTCTTCATTGCAGATCACCTTCCATGCCTAGTTCAGCTTCGCTTTGGCCTTCGCGGCATATTCAGTTTTGGGGAAGTTCTCGATGATGTAGTAGTAGAATGTCTGGGCTGTCTCCGGGTCGTAGTTCTCTTCCTTGACCACAGCCGTATCGAATAGCAGGCCAGGAACATCGGGGTCTTCCGGATGCGCCTTGGCATACTCCATCGTGTCGAAGCCAATGTAGACGAGCTTTTCGATATCTTTCTCCGAGGTTTTCTCCCCCCCCATCCCAAGCTTTGCCATCTGCATGTGAAGACAGTAGGCATGGTGAGAGGTCTTGGTCCACTTCATCTTCCCGAAAACCGGCTCGCCAAAGCTGTTGTGGGTTTCCAGCACCTCGCCCGAGTCCACCTGGTCGATGAACTTCTGGGCGGCCTGGCTGCGGATCCCGGGATTGAGAGTGACAGATTTTTTGGCGTATTTATAGGCGTTGGACTTTGGGCCCAGGTTGGGCTCGGTGTTCTTATAGGAGATAAAGAGCCAGTTTGCCACGTCCGGATCGTCTGGTAACTGTGTCTCAGCCTTTTTCAGAAGCGGAATTGCCTCTTTGTACTTCTGCTGAAGAGCCAGACTCTGGCCTTCTGCGGCATAGTCCACTTGCGGTTCCTGTGGTGGCGGTGCCGCCGACGGTGACGCGGACGGGCTGGAAGCTACTGCGGCCGGGCTTTGCGTGGAGGCTGATACAGTCTGGGCAACTGAAGGGGTGGATGTCGCGCTCGAGGGGGATTGGCCGCAAGAGACGGTTGCGGTGAGGACCAATGCTATCAAGCATGATCGTCGCATCCATTCCGCCCCCCTTCCCTCGAACGCTAATCCATACAGGGGCTTCGGCCCCCATAGAGTTGGCTTCAAAGAATTGAGTCTCTCTCCTGCTGCAAATTCAATCCGATGTCCTCGGATGGTGTCGCCGCAGCATTCCGCGCAGGTCGGTCAAGGTCACCCGTGTGTAGCGCTGGGTGGAGACCAGCACGGCATGTCCAAGCAGCTCCTGCACTGCGCGCACCGGCGCTCCATTCTGAATGAGGTGGGTCGCGTACGCATGCCTCAGTGAGTGCATGGTCACCCGAAAGCCCAGCGCCTGGGAGGCCCGTTTGATCTCCTCCACCGCGCAGCTGCTGGGAAGACGGACGCCAGTGAGCCCTACCCAGAGCGCGTCCCCAGCCCTTTCGCTCCATAGCTGAAGACGGACCTCGAGCCACGCTCGAACCGCTGCGGCGGCCCTCTCTCCCACAGGTGTCAGACGAGAGCGGTCGTTCTTGGCCTGTCGCACGACTAACCATCCTTCTCCCAGATCGACGTCGGCCAGGTCGAGGGCCAGCAGCTCGCCGAGACGCAGACCCGTGCCGTAGGCCAGCTCCCAGAGCCCACGCCGGCGAAGCCCTAGCGGAGTATTCTCGGGCGGCCAAGCCAGCAGTCGGCATACTTCTTCCACGCTGGGTACGCGCGGCAGATTCTTCTGGATTCGGACTCTCGGAACCCAGCCGGAGAGGTCAGTCAGCAACAGCTTCTGCGAGCAGCACCAGGCCAGGAAGAGCCGCAAGTCACTCAGCCATGTCGAGCGGACCGCGGACGAATAGGGGCGACCCCGAAATCGGGCGCGTTGCATCCACTCTGCAAATTCCTCGATGTCGACGCGGGTCACCCGCTCTAAACTCTTGCGCCGGCAACACCTGAGGAACCGGCGTAGCCCGTAGTTGCGGTACTCCGGCCTCGATCGGCCACGCAACCGAAAGTGCACCAGGTAGAGCTCGACGGCTTCGAGTAGCTTCATTCCCGGTTACGCTCGCGCGGGTGGCAGCGAAGGAGCACTTGGCGCAGCTGGGTGAGTTCCACCCGCGTGTAGATTTCAGTCGACGAGAGGGAGGCGTGCCCGAGCAGAACCTGGATGTGACGGATGTCCGCGCCCTGACGCAGAAGGTGGGTCGCGCAGGCATGCCTGAGCGCATGTGGGGTGACACGCTTCTTGTCGAGACCCGCCAGCCGGGCGTACTCCTTGACGCGCCCATAAACCTCGGTGAACTTCAGAGACCCCGAGTACGACGAGAGGAAGAGGAAAGGAGCCTCCGGCGTGGGCAGGAGAGGCCTTCCCTGGGCCAGGTAGAGAGCCAGCGCACGCAGTGCCTCCCCGGTCACCGGCACCAGACGCTCCCGGCCGCCCTTGCCCCGGATGAGCAGCTCGCCTTCGGCCAAGTTTAGGTCCTTCACAATGAGCCCCAGCGCTTCGGCCCGCCGGATACCGGTGCCGTAAAACAGCTCCAGAAGAGCGCGATCGCGGAGCCCGACCGGAGTATCTGGCGGCGGCGTTACCATCAGCCGGGCCACCTCGGCCGGGGTCAATACAGCCCGGGGCAGACGCCGCTGGACTCGCGGCAGCTCCAGTTCAGCGGCCGGATCAGCCAGCAGCTCGTGTCGTTTCACCAACCACCTGAACCAGAGCTTCAACGGGCTTAGCAGCCCCTGCCGCGTTCTGCCGGTGAGCTGAGAGCGGGTGGGGACGTATCCCTTCCCCCTCGAGCGCTTGAGCTTTGGACGCAACAGAAGATGCTGCCCATACTCCGACAGGACCGTGAGCGTGATGTCAGCCAAGCCCTCGAGCTCGGGGCGCTGCTCTACCCAGCGGACGAACTCGACCAGGCGGCGGCGGTAGCTCTGGATCGTCCGCGGCCGATAGTTCCTGTGCTCGAGGTGCGCGAGGAAGCTCTGAGCCAGCTGCTCCAGGCGACGGGCCAGGTCGGCGCTCACAGGCCGCCCCGCGCGCAAATGCCCCCGGCCCACAAGAGCATCTCTTTTTTGGAGAGAGTCTTCCGGGATGAAGGCTGTATATAGGGCTTGCTGGGCTGGGTGATCAAGTGATCAAGTCGCTCCCAGAATGGTATGTTGAAAGGAATTCTAGCTTACCGGGGGTTTGTAACGGGCGATCAAGTTGATCAAGTCAAAGCGGTTTGTAGCTCCTCGGGGCTGAGCAGGCCGGCGGACTTGCCGTTCTGGCTCGGCGCTCCGAGGCGGTAGAAGAAGAGGTTGCCCTGCGGCGAGCGGTCCTGGAGCACGTACTCGAGGTGCACCAGCTCGTCGAGCGTCTCGTGCAGGCGGCGAGCCGGCCAGCTCAGGCCCTCGCGCAGCTCGCGCCGGGTCCAGACCCGGTCCGAGCGCAGGTCGCCGTTCAGCTGGCCCTCCAGCCACTCGCACAGGAAGCGTCCCCAGCGCGAGCGCTCGTCCACCGCCACGTCGAGGACCTTCTGGGCGAGGCGGTGAGCCAGAGCGTAGTCGGCCACGGTGGCCTCCACGCACCGCAGGCCCTCGCCCAGGTCGTGGATGGCCCGCTGCTTCTGGTGCAGGAAGGTCACCGCCTCGATCAGGCAGAGGAAGCGCTCATGGTCGCGGCGGTTTCTCAACAGGCGGTCCGGGAAGCGCAGCCGGTCGGCGTAGGGGATCCAGACCTCCATCGGCTCGAGCAGGCGCTGGGCGTTGTGGTGCTTCTTGCACAGGGCCTCCGAGCGCACCCGGCGCGCAAGGCGCTCGAGCTGGCCGCGCAGGGCCCGCTGGTGGGAGTGGATGCGCCGGGTCTGCTCGGCGCTCTCGTCGAGCGGGATCTCGAAGCATCGGCTGGAGTTCTCGGGATTGAGGTAGGGGTTGGTCGTCGTCTCGAGATAGGCGATCGGGCCCTCCACTTCATAAGTGCGCGGCTTCATCTCGCCGCTCTGCGGGTCTTTCACGGTGACGCAGAGCGTGAGGCGCCGCTTGCTCTGCAGGGTTCGGATACTGTAGTCCGCGGCCTCGCCGCCGGCCCGCTCCTCGAGCATGAGCAGCTTGTGGCGCAGGAAGTCAGCCGGCTGGTAGTAGAGGACCGTGGCTGAAATCCGGCTGTAGAAGACGACCTCCTCGGGGGGTGTGAGCGCCTCCACCAGCTCGGCCACGGAGGACTTGCCGGCCCCGGATCCGCTGAGCAGGATCCCGGACAGGGGCCGGGCCAGCTTGCGCGAGACGCCCACCAGAAAGGCCAGCAGCTTGGCCTCCTCCTCGCCGACCGCACCCAGCGTCTCCATGTCGGCCAGGATGGCCTGCACCAGGTCGGGTCTTCTGAGATAGGCCAGCGCCTCTTCCCGCTCCTCGTCGCTCATCTCGGGCGGCGGAGGGACGTCGTCGGGCTCGCGCGGCTGGAAGAGCTCCAGGCGCTCGACCAGGTCCTCGAGCTGCTCCTCGACCAGGCGCGCATCCAGCCCGAAGCGCTCGGCCGCCCGGTTGGCGAACGTGCGCCGGGCCTTCGACGAGTACAGATTGAAAAGATCGCGGTGGACCTGGCCGCCGGTCTCGAGGCGCAGGCGCGCCTTCAGCTGGCCGCCGCCCGGCCGCGAGACCAGGCGCGCCTTCCAGGTCAACCCCTTGTGCTCCAGGATCAGGTCCTCGCCCGAGGTCTCCACGGAGGGCTCGTCGGCCGGCGCCGGCTCCAGGCTCTCGGGTGGGGCCGCCGGCTCCGGCTCCTCGAGCTTCGGCGCCGGCTTCTCGGCGGGCTCGCTATGCCGGGCCGGGACGACCGGGGCGGAGGTCGGACGGCAGCCGATCGGCCTGGCCGCCAAAAGGAGGTCGCGGAACTTCTCCGGGGTGTTGCCGAACCCGGCGAAGAAGGCGCACGGGTCGTTGTCGACATCTAGCTTGACCCTGTAGCACGACAGGCCCGCGCCGGTGAGGCGCTTGGCCGCGGCCTTGGCCCCCTCCTCGCCGGCCTCGTCGTCGTCCAGGGCCAGCCAGACCTGGCGGACGCCCGAGCGCGCGATGAGGTCGAAGTGAGAGTTCGTCAGAGCGGTCCCGCCCAGCGCCAGCACGTGGCGGAAGCCCGCTTGATAACAAGCGATCGCGTCGAGCACGCCCTCTACCAGGATGAGGCTGGCGGTGCCCCGCACCGCCTCCGGGTAGCAGAAACCCTGAATGCGGCCGCTGGTCATGCGGTGGCGCGGATTGGTGTTGGCCAGGCGCCGGCCGTAGAACCCGACGACCCGGCCCTCGGTGTCGCGCAGGGGGACGGTGACGCAGCCCGCCAGACTGTCCCGCCCCCTCTCGTTGAGAATCCCCAGCGCCTGGAGAGCCTGGCGGATCTCGGCCGTGCCCGCGCGCTCGCGCAGGGCGGAGCCGGTGCAGTAGCCCATGCGGAAGGCGCGCAGGGTGGTCGGGTCCTTCAGCCCACGGGCCCTCATCTGCAACTGAGCCTGCCGGTGACGCTGGAACGACTCCTCGTAGATGCTGGCCACCTGGTCGAGGAGCAGGTAAGGGTCGACTCCCGGCGGGACGGTCGGGCGCTCCAGGCTCGGGACGTGCTTTGTCTCGGGCATCTGCCCCAGTATGGCCCGCGCGGCTTCGACGGCCTGGCCGTGGGTCAGGCCGTCGCGCTCGCGCAGGAAGGTCAGGATGTCGCCGCCCTTCTGGCAGCCGAAGCAGTGCCAGAGACCTTTCACCGGGTCGACGGACATCGAGGCGGTATTGTCGTCGTGGAAGGGGCAGCGGGCCATCCATCCTTTGCCCTGTTTCTGGATCTGGACGCCCTGGCTTGCGAGGAGCTCGAGGATCGGAAGCTTGGCTTTAAGCTCGACTATCTCATCGGACATGGAGTTCTCCTGGAGTACGATTTTTCGGCAGTATTTTTATGTTTGATTTGTGTGATTTATGTGCTCTTCTGTTCGTGCGCCCGGAGCACCTGCATGGTGAAGGATCGCTTGCTGAGGCTGGCCCTCGTGCGCTATTCTTATAGAAAGTTTGTGCGAGGGACGAGGGCTTTCGTGACAATCGGCGAGAAAATCCGGGCAGCCCGCAAGGAGCGCGGCCTCACGCAGGACGAGCTGGCGGAGCGCATCGGCATGAACGGCCGCCACCTGAGCCGCATCGAGACCGGCCGGTTGGGCGCGCCAAAGCGGACTCTTCTGCGGATCGCGGAAGGGCTCGACATCCCGATCGAGGAGCTCTTGGCCGAAGTTGCCTTAAAGCCGAGTCGGCCTGCCCTGGCTGATCCCGAGCTCTACGAGCAATTTCAGGCGATCTCCAGGATGGACGAGGAGGATCGGAAAGCGGTCAAGCGCATCCTGGCCGCCATGATCGTCAAGCAGCAGATGGAGCAGGTTCTGACCGGCCGGGCATCCTGACCGGAGCTACGAGCAATCTACGGAAGCTGGCAAAGGGCCTCCAGCGTCGAGGGCCCGGGCTCCTTCGCTCTCTTCTGAAGGGCGTCCCAAACGACCTGACCGACCCGGTTTGCGTCGGATAAGACCTCGTGCTCCCAGAACCTGAAGACCAGCCAGCCTTCCTCTTGAAGCGCCTGGCCGTTCCGGGCATCTCGAGAGCGATTGCGCTCGAGCTTGGCGACCCAGTAAGGATTCTCCCCTGGCGGCTTACGGTAGTGCTCCGGGCAGCCGTGCCAGAAGCAGCCGTCCACGAACACCGCGACTCTGGCGCCCGGAAAGGCTATGTCGATCCGAACGCTGGCGGCACGGTAGTGGAGGCGATACCGCGCGCCTCTTCGCCAGAGCGCCTTTCGCAGCAAGATCTCGGGCTTGGTATCCTGGCTCCTGATCGCAGCCATTCCCTTTCTTCGCTTGCCGGCCATCGCGCTCTCCTGATATTTGAATTTTAGCCAACAGGGCGCCGGCCCGAGCAACTCCGAAGGGAGCAGCAGCCACTGGGGACCTGATCTGCTGAAGAATTGGTGCGATGCAACCCCAATGCCAAGCAAGAATCCGCGCTCCCCGTGACTCTCGGCCAGCACGCGAGCCGCTCATCCAGATGGGCGGCTCGCGTGGGCTACCTTAAGCTCTCATCGAAGAGCCATGGCTAAGCGGTTCGCGACGCGAGGTCTCGTGCCTCGTGGACGGAGTCCGGAAATAGCGAGTACTCGTCGGAGCCCTCTGCGAGAGGGGTGGACAGCCGTGCTTGCGCCCGGTAGCCAAGCCCTGTGCCGGGGTGATCCTCGTGCTCGCCGATCAGGGCGAGGTACTTCTCGGGCACAGGGGCAACCGGCTCGGGCTGGGGCGGACGGCCCCGGTCAGGAGGCATCAGCCGAAGAGGAGACGCGCTCGGAGTCGCTCCCAGAATCTGCTCAGCGATCTCGCGACCGATCACCTCGGCCAGGAGAGAGGGGACGGCATTGCCGACCTGGCGTTGCACGGCGCCGCGCCCGCCCGTGATCTGCACGTCGTCCGGAAAGGTCTGTAGCCGGCAGAGCTCGCGCGCTGAGAGCAGGCGGCTCGACCAGTGGAACGGTCCGATCGCCGGGCCAGGCTGCGCTTGGATAGTCCAGGAGGGCCTCGCTTTGGCGAGCTTGAGGAGGAAGCTCCAATAGCGTCTCCGCCACCCGAAAAGCGGCTTGCCGGCACCTCGATTCGTGTGATGCAGGTAGTTGAGACCCTCCGGGATGGAGGGCAGCAGATCGGCCCACTTGCCGCGCATCCGCAGGCTTTCACCGGGCGCCGGCCCGACGTCTGCCAGGGCGTCCCAGGCGGTCCTATGGAGCGGCAGGCTCTCCTCGGAGCAGACCGCATCGGGCGAGCGATGCGTCGGCTCGGGGAAGCGGAAGGTCATTCCATCGCGAGAGCCTACCATCAGGAAGCGCGAGCGCAGCTGGGGAACACCGTAATCCGCCGCGCTCAACACCGAGAACCGGATCGTGTAGCTCGTGCCCTGACGCTGGTTGATGCCGTCCAGCAGGCTCAGGATCACGTCCACCGCCTCGGACTTCTTGTTGTAGGCCATGCCTTCTACATTCTCCAGCAGGAACGCCTGGGGAAGCGTGTCCTCGAGCACCCGGAAATACTCCGTCAGTGTGACCGCGCGCGGATCTTTCAGGCGCAACGAGTCCCCTCGCGCCCAGTAGCCTGACTTAGAGAAGGGCTGGCAAGGCGGGCCGCCGACCAGGAGGGATGCTTCGCCTCTGCTCAGGCCCGCCGCAGCCAGCAGACGGGAGGAGGGGATCTCGGTGATGCTGCCCTCGAGAACTGCCCAGGGACGATTCAGGCGCAAGGTTCGACAGCAGTCGCCGTCGAGGTCCGTGGCCACTCTTGTCTCAAAGCCAGCGGCCTCAAGGCCGTAGTCGATGCCGCCGGCCCCGCTGTAAAGGCTTATGACAGTGGGAGTTTTGCGCACTTGGGAACGTGTGTTTGAGGAAAATTCAAGTGGCGAGAACTTTCCGCAGAGCCCAGACCACATCCTGCCGCCACCGCTCCGGGTCCAGGCGCACGTTGCTGGCGAGCTTGCCCGGGCAACGATTGTGCTCGTCAAGGTCCCTGGTCACCCCGTAGCGGAACTCCCATTGGCTCGTGACGGGATGGAGACAAGCAGCCACCACGTCAAAATCGGACGGTGAGTAATAACGTGAGCAAGGGTCCGCTTTCGAGGCGCGCGTTCTCTGGAAGTCTATCTGGGCCCAGCCGTTGCTGGTGGTGACCCCGCGCACGTTCTTGCACTCGACCAGAACAGGCCTGCTGCCCAGGTAGCGCAGGCGGACGTCGCCGCCCGCATCCAGATCCAGGGGCTCCAGGTCGGTGACCCCCTTGATCTTTTGGAGCGAGCGCACCAGATGGATCTCGGCGACGCCGCCGCGGACCGCTGTTCTCAGCCTCCGCCTCTTGTCGATCAGCTCGAGGATCTCATCGGGGCTCAGCTGGAACTCACGAGCCATTGCATGCAGGTGGGACTCGGTCGGGACCGGCTCCCCGTCGGAGGAGGCCAGCTCGAGTCGCTCGAGCGGGAACTCGCCTTGAGTGGCCAGCTGGTATCGATGACCCTGGTCCTCGGCGACCGCCTCGCGCTCGAAGCGAACATAGCGCAGAAAGCTTCCCGCCTCTCCGCCGACCAGGACCTCCACCGGGCCCTCGTCATCTTTGGTTTGTCGATGCTCGCGCTCCCAGACATGCCAGCCCGATGCCTTGATCTGATCGATGTGAGCATGTTTGAACTCCAAAGAGATGAAGAACTTCGTTGGGCTGTGCAGCACAGGATCGGCCCCCACGAAGTAGCTCCCATCGGGATCGATCCCGACGAGAAGAGTGGTGTAGAGCCCGTACGGATCCTGCCAGAGCTCGTACTCCTCGCCGGTCTTCTTGCCGTATTTGAGCTGAAATCGGGCCTCGTCCTCGGGGCGTCCCTTTGTCAGCCTCGACGTGATCGTGAACGCGTACGCGATGATACCCATGCGCTCCCCGAGCCGGGTCTCGAAGGTGATTCGGTAAGGCGGGCAGGCCGGATCGGGGGAGTGCAGGATTCGGCAGCCCGAGCTTCTCAGAGCATCCAGCATCCAGCGGACGAGGGGCTCGCGTTTCCTGGGGTCGGCGGATAGAACTCTGGGATTGTCGGTCACGCCAGGATGGTTTCTCAGGGAGCCTCAGCCCCCTGCGAGCCGGATTGAGGGAGTGAGTCAGCCGGACGCCCCAATGTCTCCAGCGCTTCTTCCCCCACGACCCCAAGAACAAACATCCTCCAAGATTCATCCGAGCCGTGACCTTCAGGCCGGGCCAGGACCTTGATGACGGTCACCAGGCCGGCCTCTCGGAAAGACACCGTGATACGGCTCTCTGCCGCCCAGGCCGGGGCGGTCAGGAGGGGCAGCGGGATGATGAGAGTGCGCCCGAGCGTCGGCAAGGCCTGTGAAGCTCCCCGATTGAAGTTCGCGCAGTTTTCTGCGTGTCCTGACCGGATCCTGGCGAGAAACTGCTTGGAATCGTGCGTGCCGGCCAGGGCGCCCCCACGGCCGGCCAGCCCCTGCTCGGCTCAGCTCGTTCTCATCCACCAGTTAGCTCGGATGGCTTACCGTCAGGGCACTTACCGTCAGAAACTTCGTCCAGTATTCGCCTTCATCCGTCCCCCAGCTTAAGCGCCCGTGTTTCCGACGCCGATTAGGGGTAAATATCAACGATGGAACCGAGTCCCTTAAGGTCATTGCACCTTAGTACGGCCGCGCTTGAAATTCTCGCATCCCACTGTAGAGGAGCCAAGTCGACTTCGGCTGGCCCCCGCACAACTATGCACTCCCCACCAAACTCTTCTTCCTCGAAAGCCGCAACTACTGTTCCTGGCTTGACCTTCATCGAGGTTGCTCGATTGTCCCAGCTTTTCCACTGCACGACCCCCCCTATCGTGCCTCCGTCATAGTGCTGTTCACTAAACCGAAGTACGAAGCCCTCCCCAAAGCCCACCTTTTGACCGGCCATGCGAAACTCCGCCCACTTTTCCCTGCCTGCTGGAGGAGTGGTCCCATTGAGTGCTAATGCGTTAATTCCGAGGCGAAAATTGTCCGAGCCGCGATGATATACGCCGCCATTGACAATGATGATTTGAGGAATGGAGGTCGGCTTTCGATGGGCTTGGGGCCACACTACCGACACTACCAGACCCAAGCATGAAAGTAAATACACAATTTTCGAAAACATTCTCATCAGAGTCTCGCCTAAGAAGGGCCCTGTGGCATACTTGATCATCCACCTATCGCATGTTTTTCATATTGGTTACTCTTCCGCTCGGATAACGCATCAGAATAACCGGGTCAGACTGCCAGACAACCGATCCAATCCGATTGATTACCTTGTCTGGGTCGTTAGGGGGCCGATACCTCAGGGTGGCATCAAACTCTACCTGCAGTACTCCTGAGAAGATTGCAAAGCCGGACTGTTGTTGGTCGTACGGGAGTTCGCCTGTGAGAGTGACCCAACCATCGCTTCCCCAGTGCCCGGCATCCCATGAACGGTCTGGTCCATAGTTACCGTTTGTGAAGTTCTCGGCTCTGGTAGAGTAAGAGGAACCTTGGTACCGCCTTACGACAGGTTCACCTTGCAGTATAAGGGTTCTGCCAGGAGCGCTTCGTTCATTTGTTCCTATGGAAAATGATTGGCTGGTTGAGACAATGGAAGATTCGACAGTGAGGTCTCCAGTGTAGCGAGTCATCTCGCCATAGTAGAAGCGAAAATCTATACTATATCGGCCGGTGGCTGGGTCAAATTGTGCGTTGCGAAACTCAGGAACAATACTGCCAGGCTCGTCTCCAATAAAGACAATTCTTCCGCCTGGGAAGTCATCCAGCCCACTCGGATCCACCCGGTTAATCGGGTTCCCTCCACAATACGCGTAATTACTGTCGACGGAGGATCGGGTGTACAGCGTTCTCGAGCTCGCGAAGAAGCGCGCGCGATATGGCCTATGTCAGCTGCCGGCGGACCCTGGCATCACCCCTTTCAGGCGGACAGGCTTTGAGGCGTGAGCAGGCCCCGTGTGGAGAGGTCCTCGTCAAGCTCTTCCCAGTGGATGCCGATCCCCTGTCCCACTAAGCGCCAGGCCGCGCGCTGCTCAGGCGTGGCATCGCGTAATCGCGGGAACCACTCCAGGGGCACGGCCAGGGTGCGTCCATCGGTCAGATGGACCACCATCGAGTCATCCGTGAACTCCACGGAGCGCGTGCGGGCCTGATCAGCTTCCAAAGTAGTCGTTCCACCTCTCGAGGAAGTATTCGGCGTTTCGCTCGACGATCTCCCGCGCCCGGCGCAGCTCGGGTCGGGTGAAGTTGGCCGAATAGGCCAGAGCGACGGGGCGCAGCCAGAATTTGCCGTAGCCGTCGCCCCGCTCGACGTGGACATGGGGCGGCTCGTTGCCTTCATTGCTGAAAAAGAAGAATCTGAAACCGTCCTCGTGATGGATGGTGGGCTGGAGGTCCTTCCGTTCGCCGGAATTCAGGTCGTTTCTTGCCGTCAAAACGGCAGCCGCGGCCGCTGGAACTCCTCCGCCAGCGCCCGGGCGGACTGGAGCAGGCGGCGCGGCCCCAGCTTTTGCACCAGCCCGGCGCGCCGGCCGAGGTGCAGCAGCACCTGGGCCGCCCGGATCGCCCCCAGCCGCCGCCCTCCGGAGCCCAAGAGCAGCGCCTTCTCCTCGGGACGCGACACCAGCGCCGGCCGGCCGCGCAGGAGATAGGCGCCGAGCGCCTGGGTTGCCCGGTCCTCGAGCAGCACCACCCGGCCCCCGACAAGCAGGCGCCCGCCGGGCAGCACGTCCTCGAGGTCCCGCGCCAGGACCTCGGGCACCGTCAGCTGCTGGAGCAGCTCGAGCAGAGCGGCGTCCCGCCGGCCCAGCGGGGTGGAGCGATCGAGCAAGAGGCGCAGCGCGTCGAGCTGCTCGGCCGAGAGCAGCGCCCGCGCCGGCCGGGTCGGGCGCGTCAGGAGAAGATCGCGGGTCGGGTCCTCCACCAGATACCCCTGCCCGTGGGCCCAGCGCAGGAACGTGCGCACCGCCCAGAGCGCCTGCATCACGCTGTTGGCCGCGTAGAGCCGGCCGTTCGGCCCCGGCCGCCACAGGAGGCGCTGGTGGAACCGCTGCAGGTGGGCCGGGGTCAGGTCGGACCAGCCCGAGAGGTCCTCCGCGCGGCAGAAGTCGGCCAGCTCGGACAGCCAGCGCCGCGTCACCGCCAGGGTCGTCCCGGTCATGCCCTGCCCGCTCCGGTGGCGCAGGAAGGCCTCCTCCGGCCCGGTCACGCCCGGCTCCGACGCAGCGGCCGGTCCGGCAGCGCTGGGCCCGGACTCTTGCGGCGGGCCCGCGGATGGCAGCGGCGCACCAGCGCGAACAGCTCCACCGGCCGCACGCGCGTATAGAGCTCGGTGGCCAGCTGGGAGCGGTGGCCCAGGAGCGCCTGGATGTGGCGCAGGTCCGCCCCGCCCTCCAGGAGATGGGTCGCGAAGGCATGGCGAAGCCGGTGCGGCGAGAGCGGCGCCAGGCCGGCCTTCCTCCCGAAGCGGGCCACCAGCCTGCCCAGGGCCGTCCGCCCCAGAGGCCGGCCATACTGGTTCAGAAAGAGCGCGGGCGCGTCTCCGGGCAGGTGCGGCCGGCCCTCCTCCAGCCAGCGCGCCAGGACCCCGGCCAGGTGCCCTCCCACGGGCAGGACGCGCGGGCGCCCGCCCTTGCCCTGGCGCACCTCCAGCCGCCGCCGGGGAAGGTCGAGGTCGCGCAGCTCCAGGCGCTCGCACTCGGCCAGGCGCACCCCCGTCCCGTAGAGCGTCTCCAGCACCGCCAGGTCGCGCAGGCCCAGGGGCGAGGACGCGTCCGGCAAGGCCAGCAGGCCCTCCACCTGCCGGGCGGTCAGCACCCGGGGCAAACGCCGGGGCAATCGGGACAGCTCCAGATCGAGGCTCGGGTCCAAAAGGACATGCCCGCGCCGCCAGGCCCAGCGGAACAGGCCCCGCACCCGGCTCAGGTAGCCGTCGGCGGTCCACTCCGAGCAGCCGCCGCTCCGCAAGGCCTTCCGCCAGGCGGCCAGGTGCTCGAGCCGCACCGCGCCCGGCTCGCCGGCACAGAACGCTTCGAATCGGCCAAGCACAAGAAAAGCCTGCTCGCGCGTGCGGCGGGCCCGGCCGCGGGCGCGAAGGTGCGCCAGATAACCGGCCACCAGGTCGGCCCAGGTCACGGCCCGAGCAGCCGCTCGCGCGGGTGGCAGCGCCGCAGCACCCTGGCCAGGTCAGCGATCTCCACCCGGGTGTAGTGCTCGGTCACGGCCGAGGAAGAGTGGCCGAGCAGCACCTGCAGCTGCCGCAACCCCGCCCCCCGGCGCAGCATGTGCGTGGCCATCGAGTGCCGCAAGACGTGCGGCGTCACTCTCTTTTGCAGCGCGGCCTTGCGCGCCAGCCGGGCCACCAGGTCGATCAGGGCGGGGCGCTCGAGCGGTCGGCCATACTGGTTCAGAAAGACGGCCGTCTCGCCCGCGCCGCGGACCAGGCGAGGGCGCACCTGGCCGAGATAGGCCTCCAGCCAGGCCAGCGCCTCCTCGCCCAGCGGCACCACCCGGCTCTTGCCGCCCTTGCCGCGCAGGATCCTGAGCGCCGGCACGGCCAGGTCGCAGGCGTCCAGGGTCAGGGCGCACAGCTCGCCGTTGCGGATGCCGGTCCCGTAGAGCACCTCCAGCAGCGTCCGGTCCCGCACCCCGTAGAGCGTGGTCGGGCTCGGCACCGCCAGGAGCTGGCGCATCTCGGCTTCGGTCAGGACCGTGGGCAGCCCGGCCTTCCTGCGCGGCAGCTCGAGGCCCGCGGCCACGTCCACCAACACGAACCCGCGCCGGGCCAGGAAGCGGAAGAACGCCTTCACGCCCGCCAGCCGGGCCTGCTGCGTGGCCAGGCTCAGGGGACGGCCCCGGTACCTGCGGTAGAAGAGGTCGGTGCGGTAGGCCTCCACCAGCTCGCGGGTCACCCGGCCCAAGCTGGGGACGCCCCGCTGCTCGAGAAAGCGCAGGAAGGGCCGCACCCCCATCAGGTAGGTGTTGATCGTGTCGCCGGAGCGGCCCCGCACGTCGAGGTGATCTCGGAAGCGCTCTTCCCAGAGCACTGGGTCCAGGTCACTCGGCATGGATTGCCTGCCCGGGACGGGGAGAGCGATGTTTTTTTCTGCACCCCCTGAAAAGGTCGCAGAAGTGCGGAAGTTGCCCAGAATGGCGCAACCAGGCCGCGGAACTTGGTTGCGGAAGTTTTGCAGAAGTTGGCCTGCCCGGGCCGGGGAGAGCGATGTTTTTTTCGCATCCCCTGAAAAAGCTGCAGAAGTGCGGAAGTCGCCCCGAATGGCACAACCAGGCCGCGGAGCTTGGTTGCGGAAGTTTTGCCGAAGTTGCCCCGCCCGCCCGGGGAAATGGCCCTCCACCGCCCGTCCGCATGAGTACAGACCCGCGTTCTCTTTGGTTTTCAGTTGAAGAGAGAGCGAGCAAACCGCGTCTCCTCCTCGTTTTTTTCTTCAATCGAAGCTACCTCACGCCCAGGCGCTCCAGCTCCTCGGGGGTGGTCAGGTCGTGCAGCGGGCAGGCCACCGTGCCTCCGGTGGCCAGCACCCGATACTGGTAGGCCCGGCCCTGGTTGCCGCTGGCCACGAAGAGATACTCCATCTCCGAGAGCTCGGTGAGCGCGTCCAGCACCCGGCGGTCGGGCCAGTCCACCAGCGCCCGGACGTCCCGGCGCGTGAAGCAGAAGTCCTCGACGCGATCGCCGGCCTGGCCCCGGGCCCAGGGCAGGATCAGCTCCCAGAGGTCGCGCCCGCCGCGCGAGAGCTCGTGGAACGTGGCCCGCAGCACCTGCCGGGCGAGCTCGTAGGCGAGGCGATAGTCCGCCAGGGCCGCCTCGATGTAGGGAGTCCCGTCCGGCAACTGCCCGCCCTTGCGCTGGAACTGGTGCAGGAAGGCGGCCGCCTCGATCAGGCACAGGAAGCGCTTGTGGTCCCGGCGCGTGCGCAGCCACCGGTGCGGGAACCGAATGTGGTCCACGTAGGGGATGATGACGGCGGTAATTTTCAAAAGACGCTGGGCGTTCTGGTGGCGGCGCTGGATGCCGGCCGTGTCCTGCCGCTTGCGCCTCTCGAGCCGATAGCGGTCCTTCTGGGCTTCATGGATCCGGAGCGTCTGCTCCATCGACTCGTCGAGTTCAATCTCAAAGCAACGAGTGGCGTTCTCGTGGTTGAGGTTGGGGTTGGCCGTCGTTTCCAAATAAGAGATCGGACCCTCCACCTGCTTCACCTGGGTCTGGATCTGGCCCGTCACGGGGCCTTCTCGGGCACCGCGGTGATGAACTTCTGGCGCGAGAGGAGCTCGCGGATCTGGTAGTCGGCCGAGTCGCCGCCGCCGGCCTTCTCGGCCAGGATCAAGAGCTTGCGCTTCAGGGCGGTGCGCTCGTGGTTGGAGATGGCCTGGGCGGTGATGCGCGAGTACAAGACGACCTCCTCTTCCGGCGTCAGCTTCTCGACGAGCTCGGTCAGGCCGGATTTGCCGGCGCTCGCCTGGGAGAGGATGATGCCGGCCAGCGGCTCTTCCAGCTTGCGCGAGATGCCGATCAGGTAGGCGAGGAGCTTCGGCTTCTCCTCGCCGACGTAGCCCAGCGCGGCCATGTCGGCCAGGATCTGCTCCACCAGGTCGGGCCGCTGCAGGAACGCCAGGGCCTCCTCGCGCTCGGCCTGGCTCATCTCGGGAGCCGCCTTGGCCAGCACGGCTCCGGCCTGGCCGCGCGGGTGCCGCTCGGCCACCCAGCTCTCCGTCTCTTGCATCAGCACGGAGAGATGGCGCTCGCTCTGCTCCTTGGTCAGGCCGAGGCGCCGGCTCAGCTGCAAGCCCACCTGGTCGAGCATGCGGAGCACCAGAAAATCGAGCCGCCCGGCGAAATGGCGCCCGTCCCGCTCGGCCCGCAGAACCACCTTCAGGCGGCCATAGAACGGCGGCAGAGGGGTCAGGTGGTAGCGCACCTGGTCCAGGGTCACGGATAGGCTCTCGGGGTCGCCCTGGGCCTCCTGCGCGGCCGCCCGGCCCGGCTCGTCCGGGTCGGCCAGGGGGCGGGCTCCGGCCACCAGCCGGGCCAGCGCCGGGCCGCCCTGCGTCACCAGCACCTGGTTGGGGTCCTGGCCCTCGGGCAGCTCGACGGTATGGCTAGCAAAACGCCCGAACTGACGCGCCAGGGTGGCGGTGGCCTCGCGCCCGGCTTGATCGGCATCCAGGCACCAGACCAGCTCTCTGGCGGCGGAGCGGCCGAGCTGCTCCTCGAGGTCGGGCGGCAACCCGCCCACGCCGTAGAGGCAGGTGACGTCGCGCACACCTGCCTGCCACAGCGAGAGCGCATCCAGCACGCTCTCGGCCACCACCAGGCGGCGGGCGGAGCGGAGCGCATGCCAGTTCAGCACGCCGCGCTTGGGGCCGCGCAGGTAGCGGTGAGGCACCTCGCTCGCTTCGTGAATGGCGCGCCCGTAGAGGCTCATCACGCCGTGGTCGGGGTGCTCGAGCGGCACCACCAGGCAGCCCCGCATCAGCTCGCGCCCGGACTCGGAGACGACGCCCAGCTCGGTCAGTGCCGCAGCCGCCTCGCCCTCCTTGGGGAACAGCTCCTGAAGCGAGCCGTCGGCGTAGCCGAGCCGGAAGGCCTTCCACAGCTCCTTGTCGGTGAGGCCCCGCTTTTTGAGGTAGCTCTGCGCCTCTTCGCTCTTGAGCAGCGCTTCGTGGTAGAGCTCGGACACGCGCCCCAGGAGCTCGCTGCATATTCCACGCAAGCCGATCACCGATTCCAGATGTCGATCACCGATTCCACGGAAGGCGATCACGGCCTCCTGGCCGTAATCAAGCCGTTCTCCCAGCAGCGGACCTCCTTTTCTCGTGATGATCACTCTTGTCCGACACGTGTCAGAACCAAGTCTTTATAAGGTTTTGCGCGAGTATGGTGGTGGACTGAAGCCCCGTTTGAAGAGCGGTCGCTTCGACGGACGCAGGGTCACTCCCGCCCGGATGAGGCTCCCGTGGTGTGGGTGCGGGGGGAAAGTCCTCGGGACCCAACTGCCGCTCGGAAAGGGGCTTCTCGGGACTTTTCCCCGGCATCCACGCCCGCCAGCGTTTGGCTCAGTCCGCAGCCCCGCCGGAGCCCTTTCCCTTCCTCATCGAGGCCCCCTTCAGGTTGATCTGGGTGGCGCTGCCCACCAGCCGATCCAGCAGTGCGTCAGCCACGCTCGGGTCGCCGACCATGAAGTGCCACTTGTCCGTGGGAACCTGGCTGGTGGCCAGGATGGACCGCTTGCCCGCACGATCATCGACGACCTCCAGCAGGTCGTGCTGAGCCTGGCCCTCGAGGGGAGCGAGGCCCCAGTCGTCGAGGATCAGGAGGTCGACGCGTTCGAGCTTGGCCAGCAGCCGAAGGTAGCTGCCATCAGCGCGTGCCACGGTCAGTTCCTCGAGCAACCTGGGCACACGAGTGTAGAGGGCCGTGAAGCCTTCCCGACAGGCCTTTTCGGCCAGAGAGCATGCAAGCCAACTCTTCCCCACGCCGGTCGGTCCGGTCAGCAGCACGTTGCGGCCCGCCCTGATCCAGCGGCAAGTGGCCAGGTCTGCCACCACCTGTTTGTCCAGGCCGCGCGCAGTCCGATAGTCGATGTTCTCGATACAAGCGGGTTGCTTCAGCTTCGCGTTCTTCAGGCGTCTCTGCGTCTTCTGCTCCTGACGCGCGAGCCACTCGCGGTCCACCAGAAGGCCCAGTCTATCCTCGAAGGACAGGCCGGCGTGATCTCCAGCGTGTACCTGCTCTTGTAGGGCCTTGGCCATCGTTCTGAGCCGGAGCTCGAAGAGCTTCTCCACCGTTTGTTGCAGCATCATGTTAGTTCGCCTCCTTATAATTCAAGTTGGGGTTGGTAGTAGCCGGCCCCACGAACATTGGCGTGGTAGCCGGCGGATCGCACGACGGTCCGGCACGGTAAGGGCTGACGATCCAGCCCACTGTAGAGAATGTTCTTGACGTTCTGGTAGCTGAAGGCCTTGACGGCCACCGCGCGGGCGCACGCCGCCTCCAGCCGGGCCTTGCCGAATCGTTTCCCCAGGCTCATCAGGCCCATGCAGGCTCGGAATCCCTGTTCGGGGTGCATTCGGCTGGTCATGATGGCGTCCGCAACCTGCCTCACCGAGTCGCCGGACTTGCCAGCCCAGGCCAGCAGACGTTCGGGCGTCCACTCAGCGCGGAAGCGATGATGTGACGGCATGTGTTCCTGGACGGTGGTGGGTTGCCCGCGCCGGAAGCTACGTTTGTGACTTGCTACGCGGACGTTCTGGTGAACCACCTGAACCGTGGTTGCGGTCAGGCGAACCTCTACCACCTGGCGGGCGAGTTGGTAAGGAACGCTGTAGTAATGGCCGTCGACCTCGATGTGGTAGTCCAGGTTGACGCGCGCCTTCTTCCACTCCCCGAACTCGTAGGGCTCGGCTGGGAGCGGTCGCAGGGTGGCCTTCTCGTCCTGCATGAAGCGCTCGAGACGTGAACCTGGGAGCTTCTTGAAAGGCCGCTGGTTGAGCCACTCGAGTAGTTCGCTGATGGCCTGGTTCAGATCTTCGAGGCTATAGAAAGTTCGCTTTCGAAGCGCCGCCAAGCCCCAGCGCTCCACCAGTTGCACCGCCTGTTCGACTTTTGCTTTGTCTCTCGGGCGTGCCTTGCGGGTCGGTATCACGGCAACCCCGTAGTGCTTGGCCATCTCGTGATAAGTCGGGTTCAGGTCTGGCTCGTAATAGCAGGGTTTCGTCACGCCGGCCTTGAGGTTATCGGGCACGAGAATCTCAGGCACCCCGCCAAAGAAGGCAAACATTCGGACGTGAGCGGTCACCCAGCTGGGCAGGTCTTGCGACCAGCTCGCCTCGGCGTACGTGTAGTTGCTCGCGCCGAGAACGCCGACGAAGACCTGCGCATCACGGACCTCGCCGGTGATCGGGTCGATCACCGGGACGGTGTGCCCGGCATAGTCGACGAAAGCCTTCTCGCCAAACTTGTGTGGCTGCCTCATCACCACCTTGATGCGCTCGGCCCACTGGCGGTAGTTCTGGCAGAACCAGCTGTAGCCGTAGCTGGCCGCTCCGTGAACCTTGCGATACTCCTCCCACAGAAGGGCCAGCGTGACCCCTTTGTGGCCGAGCTCCCGGTGGACTTCCGCCCAGTCAGGCTCGGGCGGCGGGGGCTCGACATCCGCACGAGGCTCCGTGACGTACAGCGCCGCTTCCAGCGCCTGGTCGTCGAGCTCGTCGGGCAGCGGCCAGACCAGGGTCGACAACCGGAACCGCTGGAGGGTGTCTCCCACCGTGGAGGCAGAGATGTTGCAGGACCTAGCTATGTCCCGATGACTGAGCGGCGGATCGCCGTAGCGTAGCCTCAGGATCTCTCGGATTTTGCGCACTGATAGTTTGGCTGCTGGCATGAGCAGGGCACCTCCTGAAAAACGACGGCGCTTCGCTCATGTGGAAGACAGACCTGTGATCGGCTTCCCGTGGAATCAGTGATCGGCTTCCCGTGGAATCAGTGATCGGCTTGCCGTGGAATCCGCAGCTCGCTCCGCGAAAGGTTTCCGGGCAGCGCAGCCGGGCTGCCGTTTTTGGGCGGCTTCTTGCCGTTGGTGCGCCGCTTGCCGTTGGGCTCGGGGCTCTCGCCCACGAGCTCCTGGAGGTGGCGCAGCGCGCCCGTGAACCCGCGCTTTTCATGCTCGCTCAGGTAGGAGAGAACGTCGCCCCCCGTTTTACAAGAAAAGCACTGCCAGAGCTGCTCGCCCGGGCTCACGGAAAGCGAGGGCTTCTTGTCCTTGTGGAAGGGGCAGCGCCCCACGAAGCTCTGCCCGGACGGCTTCAGCTCCACCCCCGTTCCCCGGATCACCTCGACCAGGTCCACCCGGGCTTTCAGCGCGTCGATCTCGGTGCGCGTCATCGGTACCCCCGCCCGTTCTTGAAGAGCTTGAAGGTCTTGGTCTTCTCGTCCCAGCGCCCGAGCAGCCCGTCGGTATCCATCAACCGCTGCCAGCGCTTCTCGGCCTTCCTGGACGCGCGCAGGGCCAGCTCGAGCATGGCCCGGCCCTCGTCTTCCCAGCCGCACTCGGCCTTCAGCTCGTCCGGCCAGGCGTGCTGCACCGCCTCGCGCATCAGGTGTCGGCCTAGCCAGGCCAGGTCGTCGGAGAGCCCGGCCTCGAGCGCGCGCAGGCGCCAGCGGTCCCACGCGTAACGCCCGTCCGCGTCCGGGCGCAGACGCGCGAGCTCCTGGGCGGTGAAGGCGGGGACCACCAGGCCGAGGTCGGCCAAGTTCAGATCGTCGGGCCAGCTGGGTGGTTTCGGGTCGGTCATCAGAGAGAACCTCGACAAGATTTTTGCTCGGGCACACATGCGCATTTTATGCGGGTATTGCACGCAAGCAGTTGAACTTCCTTCCTGGCGGATCGAGGGATCAAACGCGCTGTTCGGGAAAACTACGCCATTCGGCATAGCGCAAAGGAAGCGGGAATCATGTTGCTGGGAAAGACGATCGCCAGGCTGCGCAAGCGCAGGGGGATGACACAAAACGAGCTGGCTTCGGCCATGGAAGTGCACCCTTCGCTGGTTCCCCGCTGGGAGAGCGGCCAGGTGCAGCCGCGCGCCAAGACGCTGGAGAAGCTTTCCGTCGTGCTGGAGGTCACCGTCCAGGAGTTGATGGCCGGGGACTACACCGGTCTCTCCACCACCCTCAGCGAGGTGGACGATCCGGAGCTCATGGAAATGTTCGGCCAGGTGCACAAGTTGGACCAGCGCGAGCGCGAGGCTCTGAAGGTCTTCTTAGGCGCCATCCTTACGCGCGCCCAGATGGCCGAGGTTATCCACCGCTGAGACTGACGGCGGTCCTGGCCTGGTCGTTTGTCGCATTGAAGAGACTTTCGAGCCTCATTGGGAGCGTTTCGAGACTACCGGACGAGACCTTGGCCCGGTCGAGAGCTTCGGGTCTCGGAACGCAACGGTCGGCGCCAGCCGGCCGCACCGACCTCCGCCATGAGTCCATCGCGAGACCTGACCCCGAGGCCTGCGGGAAATCTTCCCGCGGGCCGAGACGGGAGACTTCCGGTCCGGACGAGGCCAAAAAGAAAGACCTCCGCCAGGAGCCTGGTTTCGTTAAGCGGTGTGCGCCCTTTGGCGGCAAAGGGCGTGCACCGCGCCGCGGTAGGCTTCCGCCAGACCCAACGGGCCGCAGCCGCGGCCCGCACTCGGCACCAGCTTGTGGGATCGCTGCCGCATACGGCCTGAAGACTACCGCCTCTGCACTCAGGCCGAAAAAGCTTCATGTTGCAAACATACCTCAAAGGCAAGATCCAGGATTGCGACCCCGCAGTCGAGGAACGGCTGATACTTATCGTTGGACGGCTGTGGTAAGCGTTGGTGAAAGCACTCGTACCAAGCACCGCTTCCCGGCGATCGCTGCTGGTTCTTGCGATAGACACCGTCAAGCCAGGTCTCAAGCGTCCAGAGCTCCGGTAGCAGACGACGAGGCAGGTCAGGCAAGAAATTCGATCTGACCTTCTCCGAATCAAGCTGGCTCTCGATTTTACACCATGCAACCGGACTTACCCGTCGAGTGGCTAGTCTGCCGAGATGACTCTCGTCCTGAAAGCGTTCTAGCTGCTGCGATTGAACGTGGAGATCATCAGCTTGTTGGACAATTCGGACTCGAGTTATCAAGAGATCAATTTGATCGCGAGGGGTGGCATCCTCAACGGTGAGAGAAACCAAGCACTCCGTTTGGCCAGCCGAGAACAGACTCTCTTTTGGAGCATCGAGCACGTTGCTTGGTCTTTGCGTTTGAAGCAGAACCTTAGATCTCTTGAGCTCGATGGGCGGCCCATAGAGTTGCCTCTGCAAAATCGCAAATTCGCTCTCTTGGAGTACGACGAGTCTAACGGCCGGCTCAAGGGCCACTGCGTTCAAGAACTGCAAGTAGTCGGGTCGACTAGTCGCCAGCAATCCCGTTTGTTTGTCTGTCTCCACGGCAATGGCCGAATGCTCCCGGCTGTCTGCGCGTGAGAGCAGGAGTCGGCCGCCGAGGAGCAGCTCGCGTTCTCGGGCGCTAAGAAGCGGAACGCCGCAGTTCTCAGTTAGCAGCCTACAAAGGACGGTCGGCGCAACGCTTTGGGCTAACGAAGTGACAATTTCTTCGTGAGACTCAGCAGGAGCCGGATATCCATGTCTGACGAGTAGCCTTCGGAGAAGGTCGTCTCGCCAGCAGAAGGACCACCGGCCCACCACAGTGTTCTCGAAGGCCTGCTTCTCCGGACTGTACACGGTGTTGATCTCGCGTCCGGAGAGCAGAGGCGACTCTGGAGGAAGGTTACTCAAGTTTATAACAAAGCGGTTTTTAACCAGGCTGTTCGGACCCGTGTTGGCTTCAGAATTATAGATCGACCGAACTAGCCCAAAAGTCTCCCTCTCGGGAGAATTCGGTAGATGATCGAGCAAGTGCTCTGTCAGAGAATTGAGCCAGCCAACACTTGCGAGCTCTCGGTGGTAACCGGTCCTAAAACTTGCCTCAAGAACCAATCCACTCATAGCGCGCTTGCTAGTATCCGGGAATCCCATAGCCTCGCATTGTCTCTTTTATGATCTCAACGTCACGCGGAGAGAGGTTCAGTGTCCTTTGGTACTTCAACATCAGGCTTTTCGCCGCTTCTTCAGACTTGATGCCCTTGATGTGAAGATACTCTTCCCAGATCTCCATCTTGGTTGGGTTCTTACCAAGGTTGATGTCGATGCCGTTATCGGCAACGTTCGAGCCGCCCTCTGGGAAAATATTTCCCTTCTGCTGCACCTTTCCCCCTCCAACCTTTGAGAGACGCCTGTTAGTCGCATCTATGTGTCTCTGGGTTACGGGCGAGCCGCCCTTGGTCGAGAACTCACGCTCGGCCGCAAAACCTCCTCTTCCTCTGCCAGTTGCTCTTGCTTGCGTTGGCTTAAACCCTCCGGCTCGTCCGGCCCCGCTGGCTCCTCGTGCTCCACCGGCGGCCATAAGCATGGACGGGATCTCCTGAATGAACAGCCCACCAGCTTCGTAGACCCTTTTTTGCTCGGGAGTGTTCGCCCCATACACGAATCGGGTTGGATCAAAGTCCGGATCACCTGGATTACCCGGGTCGAGACCATCGGGGTCGACGAGGTTAACCGGGTTGCCCCCACAGTAAGCGTA
>JAANMX010000293.1_pt1 | contig 67985 bp, 73 predicted proteins | sample 7279681 | NCBI WGS metagenome assembly JAANMX01 (sample SAMN14094542, study PRJNA606508) | bioreactor metagenome | isolation source: A lab-scale SPAN reactor treating ammonium-rich wastewater day 351 | place: Ireland: Galway | collected 2018-01-01
AAAGACCTTTGCACCATTGGTTTTCTGGATCAGATCAATGAAGCTGGCGTGAAAGTTCTTAAAATTGAAGGCCGCGGAAGAGCCCCTGAATACGTAGCCACCGTAACAAAATGTTACAGAGAGGCAATCGACGCACTAGCTGACGGAGCTTTCAGTCAGGAAAAAGTTGAAGAATGGATGAAACAGCTGGAAACTGTTTACAACAGAGGATTTTGGGACGGTTATTATCTCGGTCAGAAACTGGGCGAATGGTCCGATACTTCCGGTTCAAGTGCTACGCAGAAAAAAGTATATGTCGGAAAAGGCAGAACATTTTACGCTAAATCAAATATTGCAGAATTTTTAATTGAAGCTTACGATATCAACGTAGGCGACCGCGTTCTGATTCAGGGACCGACGACAGGTTCCCAGGAAATGGTTCTCGAAGCGATGCAGGTAGATCAGAAGCCCGGCGATTTAAGAGCTTCGAAATCTGATATTATTACATTTAAGACAGATTTCAGAATACGCCCTTCAGATAAACTGTACAAAATCGTTGAGAATAACTGATGGTGATTGTTACGTTGCAGCGCGAAAAATGCATCGGGTGTAATTATTGCGTCGAATTTGCGCCAGAATATTTCCGGATGTCGAAGAAAGACGGGAAATCTGTACTGCTGAAAACTGAGGACAGAAAGGGTTTTTATACTTTGAAAACACCTCATTATTCGGCTTTTGAAACTTGTGAGAAAGCTGCGAAAGCATGTCCCGTAAAAATAATTTCGGTAAAAGAAATCTGATATGATAAAATCTGAAATCAGGAAAAAATATCTTCACAAGCGTGAAAATCTGTCGCAAGGCGAGGTTACGAATTTATCAGAGAAAATATTTAAAAATTTCACTGAAAAATTTGCGCTTAAAGAAAATCTGAAAGTTCACTGTTTCCTTTCCATTCCCGAAAAAGGTGAAGTCGATACGCAGTTGTTTTTGAATGAATTTTTTAAAAATAGGATACGTGTTTTCGTTCCTAAAATATATAAGAAGAGATTAATTTCGGTAGAAATCACACAAGAAACCCCTTTATTAAAGAATTCGTGGGGAATTTCAGAACCGGAAAGCAATGAAGATTCTAAAGAGAGAAATTTTGATTATGTGCTGACGCCACTGCTGTATTGCGATATCCACGGAAACAGAGTTGGCTATGGAAAAGGATATTACGATGGTTTTTTCCAGACCGTGAATCCTGAAACACTAAAGATTGGACTGAACTTTTTTGGGCCGGATGAAAACATTGACGGCGTTTGGGAAAATGATATTGCTCTCGATTATTTGATAACACCTGCAGAAACACTGTCTTTCTTAGGAACTGCATCAAAATCAATAAAATAGAACCTGAATTCCTTCTTGAATTTTATAGGAAAAAGTTTCAGAATATATTGTGCATTCTTTTCAAAAGTACCGATTGATCTGTTTTTCTGGTCAAAATATTCTACCTGAAATTTAGCAAAATCTAAGGTATCGGTTCCGATAATTTTTTTGCTGACCTCGATGTTTCCAACTTTGGCCGTTTTTACTTTAAAACTGTCGAGTTGCTTTAAAATAGGTTGAAGTTTTGCAGAATCATCTTCTACAAAGTAACTTTTCATTTGCGAGTAAATCACAGAATCAATCTCTGTATCACGGTTCCCGGATGTATATAGCGTTGAAAGATCGAGTAATTCCTGGATCTTCTGTTTTGTAATAAAGGAAATGGCCTGTGCACTGTCCATTTTAGTAACGGGATAAGAAACGGTGTTATTGTTTTTTCTAACCTTCTCAAGATCAGACAATTCGGTGGTTTCTTTAGTGCACGAAAGAATGATAAAAAACAGGGCCACGAGCACTGTTGAGACTTTAATTATTTTTTTCATCGGTGTCGATTTTAAATTTAATCATTACAATTTTGCCTGACTTATCGGTTTGGGTATCAATTACTTCCAGTTTTTCCAAAGACGTTGATGGCAGGGTAACCAGATTGATATAGCGCTGCTTATCCATTGTTTCCACGCCGTAAAACTGGTTATCGAAGACCTGATAGATTAAAGCCTGATCGCTGATCAGATAATTGAGACTAATCCTTTTCTTCTTTAAATCTTTCAGGGATTTTGAATAGTAGAAAAGCATAATTGCGTAATCGTTAGGCTTCAGTTCAATGTTTTCTGCTTCCGGCGCTGTCTCCAGATTTCTTTGAATGGTGTCGGTCCGGTAATAAGGCGACGAGACAACCATTGTAAGTGTTTTGGATTTTGTAGTGTAAACGAACGGTTCGTTAGGTTTTGCTACATATAGAATCGGAGTTTCGTTGTCTTTCAGGATTTGAACTTGAAGTTCGGCATTTATTTTTGAGTTTCTGTCCGCATCAATAAAACTGTAGTAATATTTTTTACTGAAAATTTCATCTTTAAAACCTAAAAGCCCAACAAGTACCGCCAGAATTGCAGAAATTCCCAGCCAGATATATTTTTTTACAAGAGATAAAGTTGTTTTACTGTCGCTCTCATCATAGGTCGATAAATTTGCACTTTTTGATTTAACTGTTTGATTATCAGTTATTGATTTTTGTAAAATAGAATTTTCGTTAGGGATATATTCCTCTTTTTGAGGGGAAATTTGAATTTTTTCTGACTTCTCGGAGTTGTGCTCTATTATTTCTGCATTTTCAACCGATTTTTCCAGTTCTTTGATTTCCTCTTCTTGTAAATCTTCATAGTCTTTAAGAATTTCATCTGCGAAAAGATGGTTTTTTTTAAAGTCGTACCAAGACACGTATCCTGCATAAACAGAAAGGATATTGAGCATATCAATACGCGGAAGTTTCGTGACTGGAGAGTTTTTAAAGTAAGTGTAAAAAGACTTTTCGCTGATGTTTCCCTTCGCTTTTTTTCTCAGGTCTTCCTGGAAATAAATGATATCAATTCCCTTCCATTTTGAAATATCATCAAACGAAGGGGTGTGATCTGCCAAATATTGAGATTGAACCTCGGATTTCAGCTGTTCAAAGTGTAATAAATCTAAATCGCTCAATTGCTATAAATTACGTAATGAATTGATTATCAATATTGTTTTTTTGTAAAACTCTTTTACAAATATATTACAATTAATTTTCTAACACAAATTTATTTACCGCTATACCTTTGTCCTGTTCGAAATGATAAATGAGAACAAAAAAAAGAATTTTAAACAAAACAATTAAATTTAATTTATTATGAAAAAGTCATTATTCGTAGCTGGTATCGCTGCTTTAGCTCTTGTAGCTTGTAAAAAAACTGAAACTGTAGAAACTGCTAACGCAACTGATTCTGCTGCTGCTGTAACTGTTGATTCCGCTGCTGCTGTAGTTGATTCTGCTGCTGCTGTAGTTGATTCTGCTGCTACTGTAACTGCTGATGCTGCTACTACTGCTGTAGAAGGTGCTGCCGATGCTGCTACTAACGCTGCTGATGCTGCTACTGATGCTGCTAAAGAAGTTAAATAATTAACTCCACAAGTACAAATTAACCGTTTCTCCCAGAGAAGCGGTTTTTTTTTGCTCTTAAGTCAACTTTTGGCGGAGTATTTCGTAACAGCTTATCGCTACGGCATTGCTTAAGTTCAGTGAGTCAATACTTCCTGCCATCGGAATAAGCGAGTTTTTGCCTTTACCCACCCAAAAGTCACTAAGGCCGGAATGTTCGGTTCCGAAGATCAGTGCACTGCGCTGTTTTAAATCTTTTTGATGTAGATGCTCAGCACTTTCATCCATTAAGGTGGTGAAAATATTAAAACTGTTTTGCTCCAGAAATTCATGAAGTTCATCGTTACCTGACTGGAAGAAGTTCATTCCAAACAGGCATCCAACACTAGACCGGATCACATTCGGATTGTAGAAATCAATTCTTGGATCAGTAATAATTAACGCATCAATTCCAAAAGCTTCGCAACTTCTAAGTATTGCGCCCAAATTGCCCGGCTTTTCAATACTTTCAACAATAATAAGTGAAGAATTTTCTTTTGGTTTAAAGTCTTGAAGGTTAGAATTCTTTGTTTTGAATATACCGATTATTCCTTCCGAAGTACCGCGGTAAGCGATTTTTTCGTATACTTTCTCTGATACCAAATGTATCTTCCCTTTCGGAAAATCTTCATTAAATATACTTTCACAGATATAATAATCCTGTACCTCAAATCCGAATTTTGCTGCTCTTTCATTTTCCTGTCGTCCTTCTACAGCAAAACTCCCGGACTTTTTCCGGAATCTGTTGTCTGTAATAAGGCGGGTAAGGTTCTTTATTTTCTCGTTGTGAAGACTTTCAATTAACATGGTGCAAATTTATATAATTTCTAGTCGTTGAAATCAATTTGATTTTCAGCATTTTCTACCAGCCCAGAGGAAAGCTTTTTTCTGTTCTTTGCCCCAAGCTGCTTTAATTTTTGAGTTTGTGCAACAAGATTGTCGTTTCCGGTGGCTAACTGCTTATAAGCATCGTTATAAGAGTTTCGTGCCTGATCGATATTTTTTCCGACCTTCTCCAGATTCTCTACAAAACTCACGAATTTATCATAGAGTTTACCGCCGCGCTCAGCAATTTCCAGAGCGTTCGTATTCTGATCTGCGCGTTTCCATACGTCAGAAATTAGCTTCAGATAGGCGATAAGATTTGTCGGACTTAATAATATGATGTGTTTGTGATAAGCGTAGTTCCAAAGCTGAGAATCAAAATGAACCGCTGCAAGAAATGCCGGCTCTACAGGAATAAACATGATTGTAAAATCCAGCGAATCCTTCAAATCATCATATTTCTTCTGCGAAAGCGTGTCAATATGCTTTTTTAATGCAGCGACATGAAGCATTAAATTTTGTTTTCTGTCTTCCTCGTTTTGTGCAGAAGCCATTCTTTCGTAAGCATTCAGAGAAACTTTGGAATCGATAATTACGAGTTGACTTCCAGGAAGCTTCAGCACGAAATCTGGTCTCTGGTTTTCGCCGTGCTCGTTTTTAATAGTGTACTGGGAAAAATATTCCCTGTCTTTGGTGAGTCCTGAATCTTCCAGAATCCGCTCCAGAATCATTTCTCCCCAATCACCCTGAGTTTTGGTTTGTCCTTTCAAAGCCGTAGCAAGGTTATTTGCTTCCTGACTTACTTTACTTGTTTGCTCCATCATCAATTTGATGGTGCTGTTAAGGGAAAATCTTTCGCGCGCTTCATTCTCATACACTTCATTTACGCGCTTTTTGAAAGTCTCCAGGTTTTCACCCAAAGGTTTTAATAACTGATCAAGATTTTCTTTATTGGATTCTGTGAATTTTCGGGATTTCTCTTCGAGAATTTCATTGGCGAGATTTTTAAACTCAGTTTTTGCGGTTTCCTGAATCCGTTCAATTTCTGCCCTCTGATTTTTAAGAGATTGCTGCAGACTATCATTAATAGCAGAAAGTTCAGCATTGCGTGCGAAAATTTTCTGGTTTTCAGTGGTTAAGAATTCAATTTGAGCGTTCTGTTTTCCGGCGCTTTCCCGCTGTTCTCTGAATTGATTCTGAAGTGAAAAATAATCTGCGGAAACGGTCGCCATTTCATTTTTGAGATTGTTTAGAATTTCTGTCTGCTGGAGATTGGTTATCTTTTCGGATTTGTATAAATCATTTAATTCGCTGATTTTCAGTTGTGAGTTTTGTAATTCCGCTTTTGTGCGAATGTAATTGTTGTTCATTTCATCGAAAACAGTCCGCGAAATATTTACAGATTTTAATATGAAATATAGAACAACGGCGCCTAATACTGCACCGAAAATAAATCCAACAGATAGGGTGGTGATTTCCATATTTCAAAAATAGGAAGAAAAAAGGTGATTTGATCTGTTGTGGGAAAGTTTTAAGGCGTCTCTTTCGAGATCTGTTTATGATACTTCAAATGCATAGGAATAGCTGCCGAATCCGTACCAAGGCAGGATTTCGACTGTAAAGACTCCGGATTTTATTGTAGGATCATTCTGCAGAATGGATTTGGCTTCTTCCTCGGTTTTCACGTCGAGCAAAAAGATTCCTCTGTATCCCAGATCATTTTTAGTAGCAAAAGGTCCGGCCATTTTCAGGATACCCATTTTTTCCATTTCGGTCATATTAGAGAAGTGACCTTTGAAGAGTTCTTCTCTTTCTTTTCTATCAGTTATCACGGCATCTTTAGGTCCCGTTTTTAAAATAACCAAGATGTAATTTTTCATCCCGCGCTGATCCGCACCTAAAGAATCTGCGAGTTTCTGGCTGAATTCAGGTTCGGAAGCGGTGTTTTTCGGAACTGTGTTTTGTACATTACAGGAAATTACAAAAACAGAGAGGATAAGAAGACAAAATAGTTTTTTCATGGGTCTGGTTTTTAAATTTTTAGACTCGCAAAAATTATTTACCTGAGAGAAATCTAATCTTTAATCCTTAGAAATTCTTTTGCCAATTCAATCATTTTAGGATCCCCGGTATATTTTCCGTGTTCATCTGAAAGTTTTACGGTAGGAATCCACTCTCCGTTAACCGACTGCGCTGCGATGAGTTTCATGACAATATTCATTGGTTTTACACCGACATCATTGGTAAGGTTGGTTCCAATTCCGAAGGAAATTCCGATTTTTCCTTTACAGGCGGCTGTAATTTCAGCAACTTTTTCAAGGTTTAAACCGTCGGAGAAAATGATATATTTGAATAGGGGATTAATTCCGTTTTTCTCGTAATGCGCAATGGTTTTTTCGGTAAATTCAATGGGATCTCCGCTGTCGTGACGTACACCATCAAAAAGCTTTGCAAATTTTTTGTCGAACTGTTCGAAGAAAACCTCGGTAGTATAAGTGTCCGAAAGTGCCACTCCCAAATCCCCGCGGTAGACATCAACCCAATGCTCGAGAGAAAGCGAATTCGCCATCTTGAATCCATATTCTGCAGCATGGAACATAAACCATTCGTGAGCGTGCGTTCCGATAGGTTTCACTCCGTATTTCATCGCAAAATGTACGTTTGATGAACCGGTAAATTTTGATGATTTATTTTGTGTCAATGCGTTTACCACTAAATCGTGTACCTGATAAGAATGTCTGCGACGCGTACCAAATTCCGCGAAATTAACTCCCAAGTCATCAAGTTCTTTGGCTTTGTTCAGGGTGTTTTGAACCACAGTTTGGTCAGAATCCCTTTCCATACCGTTCATCACATAATGCAGTTCAGAAATCAGAGCCAGAAGCGGAACTTCCCATAAAATCGTACGGTACCATTCGCCCACAACTGTAACTTCCAGATCATTTCCCGCCTGAACGATGTGAACTTCCGAAGGGTCGTAATGGTAACCTGCTAGAAAATCGAGGTAAGGTAAATCCAGATAAGGACAGGTGACACGCAGAAATTCCTTTTCTTCTTTGGTGAGTTTCATTTCTGCCATGGCATTTACTGCTTTGCGAAGTTCAATATCAAAACCTGCGGGGAAATGGTGTTTTCCGCGGTTAATGAAACTGTACTGCACCTTTTCGTTAGGAAAAAGTTTCACCACAGCATTCTGCATCGTGATCTTATAAAAATCGTTGTCGAGGATTGATTTTAACCGGACTTCGCTCATTTTTAGAAATTTCTTTAAACAAATGTAAAGATTCAAAACAAAAAATCGCCTTTTATAAGACGATTTTTAGAGGAGATAAGCGGTTTGCTATTTCCCGAGATACGAGTTATACATCCAAACTTCTTTTTCCTGCTCGGTAATATAGTCGCTCATTTGGGAGTTGGTGCCTTCGTCGCCCGCTTCTTCTGTAATGTCTAGAAGTTCACGCTGCAGGTCAATCACAATCTTAAACGACGCCAGAATGTTTTCAACACATTTCGACCCGTCAGAAACTTCCTTACTTTCTTTGATGGTAGATAGGGTTAAGTAATCGGAATAATTGTGGTTCGGTGTAGCGCCCAGTGTTAAGATTCTTTCGGCAATCTCATCGATCTTCAGAACAAGATTATCATAGAGTTCTTCAAATTTCGGATGAAGGGTGAAAAAATCATTTCCTTTGATGTTCCAGTGTGCGCCTCGTGTATTTTGATAAAATACCGAATAGTTGGCCAGAAGCTGGTTCAGTTTTTCAGAAATTTTGTTGCAATTGGTCTCGCTTAAGCCGATAATGTTAGCGTTTTTCATAATTTTTTACTTTATACAAAAGTAAGAAATTCTAAACTCAGTAAAAAATTTAAGCGATTGAGGTTGACTATCTCACAAATCTGTGCCGCTTAATATTTAATGAATTTGAACGATTTTAAACCTTCGGGAGTTTTCACAGAAATGATGTAGGTAGCACCCGGTAAATGCGCGACATTAATCCTTAAATCTTTAGAGGTGAGGATTAGTTTTCCGCTGAGATCAAAGATGAAAATGTTTTCAACCCTGGATTTAGTGGACTTTATGTTGATGAAATCCTTTGCAGGGTTCGGATAAACAGTTAAGCCGCCGTTTACTTCCTCTGTACCTAGATTTTTCACGAGCGTTACCGGTTCGCGGAAAAATGAAATTTCCATAAGTTCGGCAGGCAATTTTTCAAAAACGTAGGCTTCACAGGTATATTCATCAAAATCCTCATCTTCCACGTTGCTTATATAAAAACTTTCTGCAGTAGTTGTGGTTTTCTCATCCAGATTTTTAAACCAGGCGAACTGATAACCGTCGCCGGTAAGTGATTGAGGTAATGTTGCTGAGTTTCCCAAGTCCGCGTAAACCGTTTTTGCTTCATCATATCTTTGAGGCGAATAGGTGAAATGTGCAAGGTTTTTTTCCTGCACCATGAAGTTTTTGATTTCCTGTTTCGTAAACCTGTTATTTTCAAGAAACGTGAGCTGAGGGATATTTGCGGGAATTTCTCCGGAAAGCTGGTTTCCGGTCAGGGAAAGCATTTGAAGTTGATTCAGCTGGAGCAATGCTGAAGGAAAGCTGCCAGAAATAAGGTTTTTATCAAGGTAAATCTGCTCCAGTTTACTTAATGAAACCAGACTTTCGAAACCGCTGGAAATTTTATTGTCTCCAATATTGAGGTGAACTAATTTTTTCAATTGTCCTAATTCAGTGGGGAAAGCTGTAATCTGATTGTTCTGCAACGAAAGCCATTCAAGATTCTTGAGGTTCGATAAAACTGACGAATAGTTGGTGGAAAACTGGTTATGGCTCACATTCAGGGAAATTAAAGCGCCTAAAGAAGAAAGTTCGGAGGGGATTTTTGTAAGCTGATTTCCGGAGAGATTCAATTCCGTAAGTTTTATCAGATTTGATAAATTGCTGAAATTTTGGGAAATAGTGTTGTTGCTTAAATTAAGCGATTCCAGATTGGTGAGTGAAGAAATTTTCTGGGGAACTGCATTGAGGCCGGTTTTTGACAGGTCCAAAATTTTCAGTCCGGTAAAATTCTGCAGAAAAGTATCAATATCAGCAAAGGAAAACTGATTATTCCCCAGAGAAAGTTCCTGAAGATTTGAGAGTGGCAGAATAGCTGCTGTGGGATCTCCTGTTAAACCGTTGTTGCTGATATCGAGTCTTAACAAACTGCTGAGGGAGGACACCGAAGGAGCGATTTCGCCAGTAAGTTGGTTGGAACTTAAATCGAGTTTCTGAAGTTTTGAAAAGGTTGAAAGAGAGGTTGGAAAATTGCCCTTCAGCGCATTACCGCGAAGGTTGATTTCTATTACATTTCCGTTTTTAATTTTTACGCCGTACCAGTTTTTGGGATCTTTTTCCAGGTCCCAAATCTGGCTCCAGCTCTCCCCATCATTGGTGTTATATATATTGACAAGCGCACTTCTCTCTGCAAAAGAAATGCTCCACTTCTGGGAGAAACATAGCTGCGAAAAGAATAGAAAAAAGAGTAGTTTTTTCACCAGATTGTGTGTTTTTTGGAGTACAAATATATATTAAAACTTATAATACAACGGTTACGATAATAAAAATTTGCATATTTGTGCAGAAGAACATTTATGCTGTTATGAGGAAATATGTGTATTTGGCTGTTGCAGTAACTGTCATTTATTTTTTTCAGTCTTTTTTGCTGCCTACGGGCGGAATCGGCGCCGACAGCCTTTCTTATTTTGGGATTGCGTCGGATTTACCAGGAATAGAAACCAATCTTTTTCCGTTGGGTTTTCCGGTTTTAATTAAGATTTTCTATACTTTTTTTCAGGACTATTTTTGGGCTGGCAAAATGCTGAATATTTTTATGGTTATTTTGCTCCTGCTCTTTTCGTATTTCAAAAAGTTTTATTTCCGGGAAATCGTATTGCTTTTTACGGGTAAAACACTCTTCTTTGCAATGAATCTTGTTGTATCAGAAGGACCTTTCATCTTTTTAGTATACTTTCTGATTTATTTTTTTCATGAAAGAATCAGTGAGAAAATTGCTTCTAAACAGTTCATTATTTTCTCCTCTGTACTATTAGTACTTCTTTTTACCGTTCGTTATTCAGGTATCTATATATATATGGGTATTGGAGTTTTCTGGTTATGGATGATTCTGAAGAAGAAAGATTTTGAGGCTCAAAAGGATTTTCTCTGGGTTTTAATAATGGCTGGGCTGGGAATTGGGTTGTATCTAGGTTTTAACCATTCCGTTTTTGGAAGTTTTACAGGCGAACATCTTCGTGGAGCTCCTGCGCAGATTCATCCGATATACTTATTACGGAATTTTTTGGCGATGACGAATGTGACTGATCCTTTTATTGGGATTAAACCGGCTTCCAACAGTTTTATAAGTGTTGGTTTTCAGGTGGGTCTGATGATTTTTGATTTGCTGCTTCTGAGATATATCATCAGGTTAGTCCGGCAGAAAAAAGCATTGCTCCAGTTGGAGTTTCACTATCTGTTATGGATTATAGCTGCAGTATATACAGTTACGCTTTTTATTTCGGGCCTTTTCCAGCAGATCGAAGAAATGAATGTAAGGATGCTTGCAGCGGCTAACTTTTGTTTGTTCTTTTCTTTTCTGGTTATTTATTTTAAGAATTTAAGATCCGACAGATTTATTTTCGGATTAGGTTGTTTCTTTCTGCTGTTTTTAACGGTGTACAGTTTAAAAAATCCATCAAACTATCTGAGAAACAAAAGTATTATTGAGCCGCAGATGCTGAAATTTAAAGATAAAATTTATCTTTTTGATGACGAAAAAACCGTAAAGAATGTAACTGTTTATCATATTCCTGTAATCAATAAGACTTTTAATTACCAACATACCAGCGGTCAGAAAGGAGAGTGGAAGCAGTCGATCGGTGGAACCATAAATCCACAAATTAAATGGATGAAATATGATACTATTAAAGATAAAAGTAAAGTATTGTATACTTCTCAGCTGATGTTGAAGTAAGACTAAATGTATGATTAATATGAAGAATTTTCTTGTATCCGCCGCAGTTTTTTTTGGCATCTGCATCATTTATTTTGTAATAATGACCTCCAAAACCGAGGGGAATTTCACCTATCTGCTTGATGATTCTTATATTCATCTGGCTTTGGCAAAAAATTTCGCTTTGCATGGGGTATGGGGAATGACACCTCATGAATTTTCATCATCGTCGTCATCACCTGTTTTTACGTTTTTAATTTCAGTTTTAATGCGGATTTTTGGTAACTCGGCACTGATTCCATTGGTGATTAATGTCCTCTGCGCTATAGGCATTCTCTATTTTCTTACAAAATACTTCAGGCGTATTTCCATCAAGACAAATTTTATTGTTTTATCGGTTCTTTTCACGGTTTTTTCGTCCGCACTTCATCTTCAGTTGTTTTCAGGCATGGAGCATCTTCTGCAGGTTTTGCTGGTGATTCTCAATATTTACTTTTTCACAGAGTGGATTTCCGGTAATTTTAAACAAAGAAATTCACTTTACTTTTTTTATGGAACTATTTTGCTGTTGGGATTAGTGCGGTTCGAAATGATGTTTTATTTCGTTTCATTAGCTTTCTTTTTAGCTTTGCTAAAGAAGTTTAGAGAATCACTTCTGATTTTGATTTTCGGCTTAGGACCTGTTTTGATCTTCTGTTATTTCAATTACCAGCAGACCGGTCACCTGTTTCCAAATTCTGTTGTAGTGAAGGGGGCACGCATCGATTTCTCAGGTAATGTTTTCGAGCAGATTAAGGATATATTGCTATCGGCACTGCAAAACCGAAGTTTTTACAAAAGGTGTCTACTTCCACTCTTATTGCTTGGCGCTGTGATTTTTGCCGATTTCAAAGAACGAAAATCTTTGAAAGAATTTTATCGGAAAAATTTTCTTCTGCTTGCCTGGGCCGCAACTTTATTGCTTCACAGCGTGTTTGCTGATTTAAAAAGTATTTTACGGTACGAAGCTTATTTAATGGTTGCATTTGCGATGTTAATCCTGCCGCGACTTACCGGTTATTTCGAAGATTTTAAAACGGTTTCCAGGAAAAACTACATTCTTACGTTTTTGATTTTGGGAAATATCGTCCTGATGTTTTCGAAAATGGTTTTTTCTCATAAAATTTTAATGTACGGATCGAAAAATATTTACGAACAGCAGGTACAGGCAGGCAAATTTTTGCATACCTATTATAATGATACAAAAGTAGTGGCTAATGATATCGGAGCGATGTCGTACTATACAGATATTCATTTGTTTGATATTGTAGGACTTGGTTCACCACAAATTATGGAGTTTAATCAAAGAGCAGATTATTCTGAGCGCGCATTTGGTAAGTATGTAGGAGATTACAGCATAGAACAGAATTATCAGCTTGCAATAGTTTATAAGGAATGGCTGCGGGGCTTTGTTCCGGCTGAATGGGAGGAAGTCGCTGTGCTGACGATTGAAAACAATGCAGTGGTCTCGCAGCCCGATGTTACCATTTATTGTATTAATCCTACAATTAAAGAGTCTTTAAAAAACAATATCCGAAAATTTAACTGGAATAAAAATGTGAAAGTCAGGATAATTGAATAGCATTGAACTTCACAGCGTTATATTATGATAACCTTGCTTTTAAATATAAATATATTTAGTGGCAACTTATTGCAGATTAAAAAATATTACTTACTTTTGCACCCTAAAATAAAAAGCAATTAAATGCCTACTATTCAACAATTAGTTAGAAAAGGAAGAGTCGCACTTACCAAGAAGAGTAAATCGGCTGCACTTGATTCCTGTCCACAAAGACGAGGTGTATGTACAAGAGTATATACTACCACACCTAAGAAACCTAACTCTGCACTTAGAAAAGTTGCAAGGGTAAGACTTTCTAACGGTAAAGAAGTCAACGCTTATATCCCGGGCGAAGGACATAATCTTCAAGAGCACTCGATAGTATTGGTACGCGGAGGAAGGGTGAAAGACCTACCGGGAGTACGTTATCACATTGTTCGTGGAGCTTTGGATACTGCAGGAGTAAACGGAAGAACTCAAAGAAGATCCAAGTACGGAGCTAAGAGACCAAAACCAGGTCAGGCAGCTGCAGCACCTGCAAAAGGAAAGAAAAAGTAATCATTAATTTTAAAGAAACGAAACAATGAGAAAGACGAAAGCGAAAAAAAGACCGTTGTTACCGGATCCTAAATTTAATGATCAGCTGGTAACGAGATTTGTGAACAATTTAATGCTTGACGGTAAAAAGTCAATCGCATTCAAAATATTCTACGATGCTTTAGATATCGTAGAAAGCAAAAAAGGAGAGAACGAAAAAACTTCTCTTGAAATCTGGAAAGATGCTTTAACCAACGTTATGCCGCACGTAGAAGTACGTTCACGCAGAATCGGTGGTGCTAACTTCCAGATCCCAATGCCAATTCGTGCTGACAGAAAAATCTCTATGGCAATGAAATGGTTAATTAAATATTCTAAAGCAAGAAACGATAAATCAATGGCTCAGAAATTAGCTGCTGAAGTTATCGCTGCTGCTAAAGAAGAAGGTGCTGCTTACAAAAAGAAAACAGACACTCACAGAATGGCTGAAGCAAACAAAGCATTTTCACACTTTAAATTCTAATCTGAAATGGCAAGAGATCTTAAACTTACAAGAAACATCGGTATCGCTGCACACATTGATGCAGGGAAAACCACCACTACAGAAAGAATTTTATTTTATTCCGGAAAAAATCACAAAATTGGTGAGACTCACGAAGGTGGTGCTACTACCGACTGGATGGAGCAGGAAGCTGAAAGAGGGATTACCATTACATCTGCAGCAGTAACTGTAGACTGGAAATTCCCAACTGAACAAGGCAAACCTCTTCCGGAAGCTAAAGATTATCACTTCAACATTATTGATACACCGGGACACGTTGACTTTACCGTAGAGGTAAACCGTTCACTTCGTGTATTAGACGGACTTGTATTCCTTTTCTCTGCAGTTGATGGTGTTGAGCCTCAGTCTGAAACCAACTGGAGACTTGCGGACAACTATAAAGTTGCGCGTATGGGCTTCGTAAACAAAATGGACCGCCAGGGAGCTGACTTCCTGAACGTTTGTAAGCAGGTAAAAGAAATGCTTGGTTCTAATGCAGTTCCAATCGTATTGCCTATCGGTGACGAAGCTGATTTCAAAGGTGTTGTAGACTTGGTAAAAAACCGTGCGATTGTATGGCACGATGAAAACCACGGTTCTACCTTTGATATTGTAGATATCCCGGTTGAAATGACTGACGAAGTTAGACAGTTCAGAGCACAGCTGATTGAAGAAATCGCTGCTTATGACGAAAATCTTCTTGAGAAGTTTATGGAAGACGAAAACTCCATTACTGAAGAGGAAATTCACCGCGCATTAAGAGCTGCAACTTTGGATATGAGCATCATTCCAATGACTTGTGGTTCTTCATTCAAAAACAAAGGGGTACAGTTTATGCTTGATGCTGTTTGTAGATACCTTCCTTCACCAATGGATAAGGAGGCAATCGACGGAACAGATCCAAGAACAGATGAGCCTATTTCAAGAAAACCTTCAGTAACCGAGCCTTTCGCGGCATTAGCTTTTAAAATTGCAACAGATCCTTTCGTAGGAAGACTGGCATTCTTCAGAGCTTATTCAGGAAGACTTGATGCTGGTTCTTACGTTTTGAACACAAGATCAAACAATAAAGAAAGAATATCCCGTATCTTCCAGATGCATGCTAATAAGCAGGAGCCAATCGATTATATCGAGGCTGGAGATATTGGTGCAGCAGTTGGATTTAAATCCATCAAGACGGGTGATACCCTTTGCGATGAGAAACATCCTATTGTTCTTGAATCTATGGTTTTCCCAGATCCGGTAATCGGTATCGCGGTAGAGCCTAAGACTAAAGCTGACCAGGATAAAATGGGTAACGCTTTGGCTAAATTGGCTGAAGAAGATCCAACTTTCCAGGTTAAAACTGACGAAGCTTCAGGACAGACGATCATCTCAGGTATGGGTGAACTTCACCTCGACATTATTGTTGACCGTATGAGAAGAGAGTTCAAAGTTGAAGTTAACCAGGGACAACCTCAGGTTGAGTACAAAGAAAACCTTACAATGTCTGCTAACCACAGAGAAGTTTACAAAAAACAATCTGGTGGACGTGGTAAATTTGCTGATATCGTGTTTGAATTGGCTCCGGCTGATGACAACAAACCAGGTCTTGAATTCATCAACGAAATCAAAGGTGGTAACGTTCCGAAAGAATATATCCCATCTGTAGAAAAAGGTTTCAAAGAAGCAATGAAGAATGGTCCTTTGGCAGGTTTCGAAATCGAAGGTATTAAAGTAACTTTGAAAGACGGATCGTTCCACCCGGTGGATTCAGATGCACTATCTTTCGAACTTGCTGCGAAAATGGGCTTCAAGGAAGCTGGTAAAAAAGCAAAACCAGTTATCATGGAACCTATCATGAAAATTGAAGTGGTAACACCGGAAGAATATATGGGTGATATCGTGGGCGACCTTAACAAGAGACGTGGTACCATTAATGGTATGGACGACAGAAACAACGCGAAAGTGATCAAAGGATTCGTTCCGCTTTCTGAAATGTTTGGTTATGTTACTACATTGAGAACACTTTCTTCAGGTAGAGCAACATCTTCAATGGAATTCGAAAAGTATGAAGCAGCTCCAACTAACGTTGCTGAATCTGTAATCGAAAAAGCAAGAGGTTAATCTTTAAATCTAAATTAAAATGTCACAAAGAATCAGAATAAAATTAAAATCTTACGATTACAATTTAGTAGATAAATCTGCTGAGAAAATCGTGAGAACGGTAAAAGCAACCGGCGCTGTTGTAAACGGCCCGATTCCTTTACCAACTAACAAGAGAATCTTCACAGTGTTGAGATCTCCGCACGTAAACAAGAAGGCAAGAGAGCAGTTCCAGCTTTCAGCTCACAAGAGACTGATGGACATCTATTCATCTTCTTCTAAAACTGTAGATGCGCTAATGAAATTAGAGCTTCCTTCAGGAGTTGACGTAGAAATTAAAGTGTGATAATTCCCACTTTGCTATGATAGAAATTCCCTTTTCGAAAGAAGAGGGATTTTTTTTTGCCATCGCGAGGCACGAAGCAATCCAACGTTTTATGATCTTTTTTGAAGCAACAACATTTCTGCTTCTTCGAAATTTGGGTCCCGCTTTCCATTGCAATCTTTTTTGGTGGCATCGCAGTGCTCAGCCACCAAAAAAGGATTTTCATTTCAATCGGGGCTAGGACTACAGTCTTTCCCCGATCCAACGAAGAATTATGTAGTCTCACGTAAACTCGGCACTCGAATCTCCAGATTACCTTTGCTTGCACAGAAATCGCAAAAAATTCGAATATATTTTTGGTCAGTTAAATTAAAAATATGACATTTGTCATCTCATTAATGTTATTTAGAATAATTAAAAATAAATATATTTGTGGCATCAAATTTAAACTATGAAGAATGTATTGATGCCAGTGGTAATGCTGGTTGGACTTAATGTTAGTTACGCACAGCAAACCGAATCGCTACGTGATTCGCTAAAGCAAGCAGAAATTACGGAGGTTGAACTTTTCGGTGTTGCCAAACAGCAGCCAGTTAAGCTCGAAACCATTACACGTCTTCCTCTAAAGACGCGCGATCAGATCCAGAGTATCTCGGTTGTGAGCAACAAAGTGATCGAGCAGCTTGGCGGACTTACGGTAACCGATGTAGCGAAAAATATTCCGGGTGTTACGCAGTTTGGCAGTTATGGCGGTACTAAAGAAAGTATGTCTATCCGTGGTTACCGTGGCGTACCGGTTCTTAAAAACGGCGTTGCCATGGATTCCGACTTCAGAACCGGATCAATGCTTACTGATATGCAGGGAGTGGAAACCGTTCAGGTTATTAAAGGTTCTGCCGCAGTTACTCAGGGAATCGGTGACGGTTTAGGAGCAGCTGGCGGAGTGATAAACGTAGTTACTAAAGTTCCCAAATTCTATAATGCAACAAATGTAGGTTTCAGATACGGTAGCTGGGATTTTTACCGCCCAACAGTAGATTTCCAAAGAGTACTGGATTCTGAAGGAAAATTCGCGGTTCGTTTCAACGGGGCTTATCAGAACAGCAACAGCTTCAGAAAATATGTGAATACAGAGCGTATTTATATTAATCCTTCCATCGCATACAGACCGGATGATAAAACATCAGTTATCCTCGAGATGGATTATATGCACAATGACGTAACGCCTGACCGCGGAACAGTGAATCTTGCGGATGGCAACGTAAACGCAATCTACGAAATGCCTGACGGGAAGTTCTTAGGTTTCCGGACGGATAACAACAATTCAAAAACATTCAACTTCTCATCAACCGTTGTAAGAAAACTGACAGATCAGCTGAAATTCAGAACGGCTTACATGAACTCTTCTTATCAGCAGGATAACACCGGGGCTTCTCTCGCAACAATTCGTAATCAGCCTTGGGAAATCCGCAGACGTTCTTTATCACGTTCCGGAAGAGACGACCGCAACCAGGTTTTTCAGGCGGACTTTATCGGCGAAGACGTGAAAACTGGCTTTCTGAAGCACACTTTCCAGGTTGGCTTTGATTGGAAAGAATCGGATGTTACTACAACTTCATACGGGGCTGTAGTGGTAGATCAAATCAATGTTTTGCAGGACATCAGCAACAACTTACCGAACGCCGTTAATTTCGGAACGGGTACAGATGTAAACGCAAAAACACCTTCAATTGGTTTGATGGCGCAGGATCTAATTACCTGGAACAAATACATCAAAACACACCTTGGGATCCGTTACAGCAAATTGAACGGTACTCCGGAAGGTCAGGAGAGCGCCACATGGAATCCATCTTTGGGATTGATAATTTCACCACTTGAAAATGTGAACCTTTTCGGTTCTTACACGACTACCACCAGCCTAAGAAGCGCAAACAACCGTTTGCTTGATGGGGGAACAGTAGGCGCGGCCGATGCAGTGCAGATTGAAGCGGGAATTAAATCTGATTGGTTGGACGAAAAATTAAGATTCAATCTTACCTTATTTGATATTAAAAATGATAATCTCTCCTACAGCATCCTTAATGAAGATGGTACCGCGACCGGTTTTTTCGGTTTGGCTGGCCAGCTGCGCAGAAAAGGAGTTGAAGTAGAATTAATCGGTAAATTATTACCGAACCTTCAGGTGATGACAGGATGGGCATATCTTGATGCGCAATATCACAACAGCCCGGCTTATGTTGAAGGTTCTGCCCCAATGAATGCGCCTAAACACACCGCAAACGGATGGCTGAATTATAGATTCGATTCAGGAATCCTTAACAGATTTGATATTGGCGCAGGTATTTATTATGTTGGTGAAAGACCGGTAGATGAATTTACCCAGACAACCATTGTTACAGGTCATGCCAATTCGGTAACACCAGGACTGGAGCCGTTTTTAATGAAATCTTATACCACGGTGGATGCCCAGATTGGTTACAGCCAGAATAATATTGGCGTACGTGTTTTCTTCAATAACATTTTCGATGCGTTGGGTTACAACTCTTACTTCCGGGGAGGCTACCTGGATCAGATCCAGCCGAGAAACTTTTCTGTTCAGGTAAACTATAAATTTTAGATAATCAAATTAAACAAAACCTATGAAAGCATTTTTTTTAACATTGCTGGCGTTCCTCATCGTTTCATGTTCCGGAGAAGGTAAGAAAAAAAGAGGGGTAGATTATGCCAAATTCAAATCAGAAGTAACGCTCACGCCAGAGCAGGAAAAAAGTTACGATGAGATTACATCCCGGTACCAAAAGCAGGCTGAGCAGAACTTCGAAGCTGCAAAAGCACAGGGCGGACAGATGGACCGCGTCGCACTTGCAATAAAATCTGAAGAAATACGCGAAAAGCAGGCTCAGGAAATGGCGAAAGTTCTGGATCCCACCCAGATGGAAAAATTCAATACCTACGTTGATAAAAATTCAAGAAAAAGACCCCGTTATACCAATCAGCTTTTAGAGCAGATTAAAACTGAAACGCAGTTGTCCGATGAGCAGTATGCGATGCTTAATGCAGCAAATGATGCATTCGAAAAATCATTTAATGATGCCCACGATGTATATCACGGAAACACCGAAATGGCTAAGGAATACTGGAATAAGTTCGACAGCCAGCGCAAAGAAGCTTTGAAAAAAGCTTTCACTCCGGAGCAGCATGCGAAATATCTGGAGATCGTTAAAGACCAGTCTTTCAAAGGCCGCGAATAGTTTCGAAGTACCAAATTAAATTAAATCAGGCATTAAGGCAGTTGCTGTCTTAATGCTTTTTCAGTAATCTGCATTTATGAAAAGTTCCCGCCTAAAGAAAACACTGCTTCGGAAAAGACGTAAGAACGAGTCGCGATTTAAATATGTGATGGCCGTTGTGCATCTTTGGTTCGGATTGCTGTCTGCAATCGTAATTATCGTGGTTTGTCTTTCCGGCTGCGTTTATGCCTTCAAAAACCAGTTCACAGATTTACTTAACAGGGATAAAGTGTTTTTACCCGTCTCTGGATCTGCAAAATCACCGGATGAAATTCAGCAGATGCTGGCTCAAGAGGATAAAGTTCTTTCAAGTCTTGTAATTCCGGAGCAAAGCGGCCGCAGCTATGTGGTGGCCTATAGTAGAGATGATGCGGGTGGAGCGGGATATTTCAATCAGTATACCGGCAAGGAGCTTGGCAGCGGCGATGTGAGCATGAACCGGTTTTTTGAAATTATCCTGGACATTCATAAAAATCTTGGGATGGGCAATGTAGGCCGTCAGATTAACGGCGTTGCGGTTCTTATGTTCTGCGTGCTGCTTTTTTCTGGGTTTATTCTCTGGATTCCGAAGAAACTGAAGCATCTTAAGCAGGCTCTGACTGTAAAAGTGAATGCTAAATTCCATCGTTTAAATTACGATCTGCATAACACAATGGGTTTTTATGCCTGTATTCTACTCCTTTTCATGGCGGTTACGGGCTTGTATGTAACCTATCCGTGGATGAAAAATGCGCTGATTATTTCAATGGGCGGGGAGCCAATCTCCAACAATGCTGCCGCAGCCAGCGCGGAGGAAGACAACGCGTTTGATGATATTTTTAATGATATGCTGAGCCGTCAGAAAGAAAAAACTTCATTAAAGGAAGAAAAAACTGCATCGTTGAACCAAATAATGGCTGCCGCGGATAAAATTCTGCCATACAAGGCATCCACAACGCTCGAACTTCCGAATAAAGAAAACCCGCGGTTTGTGGTAACTAAAATCAACACCGATAACTGGCTGGGTGCTATGTTGCCGGATCAGATCACATTTGACAAAACCGGCGAGTTAAAATCGAAAGAACTGTTCTGGGAGAAACCGCTCGACAAAAAGTTTACGTCACTCGCCAAGCCGCTTCATACAGGAGAGATTTTAGGACTGAAAAGTATAATTCTGTATTTTATCATTTGTTTTATCGGCTTTTCACTTCCTGTTACGGGTTTTATTTTCTGGTTCAACAAGTTCCGGAAGGGAGGATAAAAGTTAATGATCCTGATAAATAATTAATTTTATCTACGTCCCTCTTCGCAAGAAGAGGGAATTTTTTTTGAAAAAACGATTTACTGTCACTAATTTTCGATTTTAAAAGCCGGAAAATCGGCAGTGTAATTATCTGTTAATTAGCCGTGTAAAATTTGTCCCCCATTTGTCCCTTTCTGTTTTTAGGTGTTTTTGGTCATGAACATTAGTTTTGTCAGCGATTAAAAAATATCTTATTATGAGAAAAATTCTATTACTAATTGTAATACACCTGAGCTTTGGATATATGTGGGCTCAGCATGAGTTACCTCCGATTGCTAAGGATATTTCCGCGTACAAATCACAGGCGGGGAAATCGGATGCGTTTAAAACACTCTCCTTATTTACACAGGCGGTTGCTAACAAACAGCAGAAGTATCAGGACGCTTTTTCCGAAGGTGTCGTTTTAGAACTCAATAAAGCCAGCTTATCTTCTCTTTTTCAAACTAAAGATGCGGCCTTCCGTTTGACTCTTCCATTTAACAAAGGAAACATTAATGTAGAACTTTTGAAGGTTGCTCAAAATGATATCCTGGTAGAAACGAATGTTTCCGCTACTCAAAAATATTCCACGGGGATTTATTACCGTGGTATTATAGATGGTGATCATCATTCTACAGTAACGCTCAGTATTTTTGACGATTATATAGCAGGTATTATTTCTTCGCCAAGTCTGGGAAATATCGTTTTAGCCAAAGCTAAAAACTCTGATGAATATGTTTTTTATTCATCCGCTTCATTGAAGGATAACTTTGGTTTTGTTTGCGGCACACCCGAGGATCAGGAAATTATGCCGGTGTATCCAACACAAAATATCAGTGCTGACAAAGCATTGCATACTAATAAAAGAGTCAGAATTTATTATGAAGTCGCCAATGATATTTACAAAGCCAAGGGAAGTTCTGTAGAACAAACCGTGAACTGGATCAATGCCGTTCACAATAATGTAAGTACGCTCTATTATAACGAAGGGTTGCGGGTAGATTTGCACAAGGTTTACGTATGGACCACTGTAGATCCGTATGCAAACGAAACCAGCTCCAGTACCTTATTGCCGAAATTCCGACTAAAACGAGCGACCTTTGACGGAGATTTGGCACACTTTGTCAACTTTAAATCTCAGTTTGGAGGCCTTGCTTACTATAGTTCTTGTAGCAGCAGTAGCAAACACGCGTTTTCAGGCTTGCAGGATTCTTATAAAAATGTTCCGGCTTATTCCTGGACTGTAGAAGTGATTACTCACGAGATTGGTCATAATCTTGGTTCGCCTCATACACAGGCCTGCTTTTGGAATGGTAATAATACCGCAATTGACGGGTGTGCGTCATCGGAAGCCAATCCATGGAACACTTCTATTACGTGTCCAAACGGTCCGATGCCCGCGGCCAATGGAGGAACTATTATGAGTTATTGTCACACACAACCTTCCGTGGGTATTAATCTGTCATTAGGATTTGGCACGCAGCCGGGAAATGTTATCAGAAACAATGTAGCAGCTGGAACCTGTTTCAACAGTTCAAGGATTTATTATGTGAAACCGGGAGCTACCGGAGACGGAACTTCCTGGACCAATGCAGGTAATCTAACCGATGTATTAAAATATTTGCACAACAACCAGTCGGCAAGCAATTTTAATGCTACTATACCTGTTCAGGTTTGGGTGCAAAAAGGTACTCACGTTCCTACTCATCAATATGGCGGGGGAGCTAGCAGAGACAGAGCTTTTGTGCTCGTGAAGGATGTACAGTTATATGGTGGTTTCAATGGTGATGAAACAAGACTGGAACAAAGAAAAACCGGTCAAAATGAAACGATTTTAGATGGCGGAAAAGTAAGCGCGCATGTAGTAGTAAGCGCAGGAGATGTTGGAGCAGCTTTGCTTGACGGATTTACAATAATGAATGGTAATGCCGTAAGTGATAACAGTTTTAGCATCAACGGTCAAACAATCGATCACCGGTATGGCGGCGGAATACTGATGAACAATTCATCTCCAGCTATTACCAACAGTATTTTCAAAAATAACTATTCTGTAAACCGGGGAGGTGCGGTGTACATGCTTAATGACTCAAAACCTGTTTTTCAGAATGTAGTCTTCACCCTGAATGAAGCCGGTAGTAATGGCGATGGTGGAGCAATATATACGGATACGAATAATAACAGAGGCTTTCTTACATTGATCAACTGTACAATTGCTAATAATAAAGCCAGCGATGGCGGAGCAATCCGTTTTAATCATAATATTACGGTGAAGTTCTCGAATAATATTTTTTACAATAATACGAGCACCAATAATAGCGGAACATTAAACAGTGAGTTTTCTTTCAATTTTTCTGAAAGTGATTTCTCTACCAGAAACAGCGGCAACATTAAGTCTAATATTTTCCAATACTACACAAAAGGAGCCGATACTTACAATCAAAATCCGCAACTGGAGAATACCTATAGATTGTCAAGTTCAAGCCCAGCGATAAACAAAGGTAAAAATGAGCTTTACATAGATGTGTCTGCCAATATTTTAAAATCCCAGAAGGATGTTGAAGCTAAAACGAGAATCGTAAATACCACTATCGACCTGGGCGCAGCCGAAAGACAATGTACAATATCCGCGCCGGTTACGGCGAACCAGACGATCGTGCTCTGTGGTGTAAATAAAGTAAGTGATTTAATATCTAAAATAAACTCACCGACGATATTGGTGTATGCAAGCACTACAGCTTATGATCCTTTGGCCTCCACCGCAACTCTTACCAATGGTCAGACTTATTACATTACTAAAGTCGATACCGGTGGTTGTACCAGTAGTCTTGTTCCTGTAAAAGTCAGTATTGTTGCTGTTCCTGCCGCACCAGCGGTTACACAGCCTGCAGTAATCTGCGCGGGTCAGGTCACTCTGGGTCAGCTAAGTGTCGCGGGTACCAATCATAAATGGTATAGTGCCGCCACAGGTGGAAGTGTTTTACCTGCAACCACAGTTATTGAACGTAACAAGACCTATTACGTTAGTCAAAACCCCAACGGTTGCGAATCGGCAAGAGCTGCTTTTTCCGCGACTCAATTCTATGATCTACCTGCCGCACCTTTAGTAACACAACCAGCTGCAACTTGTGCTGGTCAGTTCACATTGGGTCAGCTTAGCGTTACAGGTAGCAATCTTAAATGGTACAATGCTGCTACGGGTGGCAATGTATTACCGGCAAATACAGTGATCGAACCTAATGAAACTTACTACGTTAGTCAAAATCCAAATGGCTGCGAATCCACAAGAACTTCATTTATCGCGACAAACTTTTATGATATACCTGCTGCACCGGCTATAACTCAGCCTGCCGCCGCTTGCGAAGGAACTTTAAGCTTAAGTAATGTAGTTGTTTCGGGCACGGGAGAGGTAAGATGGTATGACGCAGCGGTTGGCGGTAATCATCTTGAGTCCTCTACCATTGTGAAAGAAGGTGTTACCTATTACGCAAGCAGAAGAACTAATAACTGCGAGTCTGTAAGAACATCTTTTGTGGCACTGAATATAAAAGCTTATCCCGCTGCACCTACGGGAAATACTAACCAAACATTGCCTTTTGGGTCTAAAGTCTCAGATATTGAGATCTCAAATCCCGATAACGTCAAATGGTATGCAACCCAAAGTGATGCATATGATAATGTAAATCCATTGGCAAATGACCATACTTTGGTGACAGGAAAATACTATCCGGTTTCATCCAACGGTACCTGCAGATCGATGGGGGCAGAGTTTAATATTACCATAGAGGCGGTTTTAGGTACATCTCAGGATGTTAATAATGCAGCGGTGATCTATCCAAGCCCTTTCAGAGATGTGCTTTATGTGAAGAATGATGCAATGATTACCAATATTAAAATTTATTCGGCTACGGGCAGTTTAATTTTTAATAAAAACCTAAATGCCAAAGAATTCAGCATCAATACACAGCAGTTTCCGACAGGTGTGTATACAGTAAAACTCACTTCCGGAAACCGGGAAATCATTAAAAAAGTGATTAAAAAGTAATTACTGAAAAAACCAAATTTTTAAGATAAGACAAGTCCGCTTCAAACTGAAGCGGACTTATTATTTATTGCAAAGATGATTGTTGATAAAGTTCGTCAAGAGTGCAGGCTGAAGAATACAAAACCTAAAAAAAGCATCTTTAAGTTTCTTAATGGTAAAGCTAAATTCAAATGGATGAAAATTTAATTAGACAGGTGAAATTTCGAGCGTAAAAATACATTAAAAAATAATTATTGATGGTTTTAGGTTTACTAATCAGAGCTCTTTTCACGAACTACTTTTAAAGTAAATATTTTAGTAAATACAGTACAGCAACGTCCGATAAAAACAATAACGGTTACGGCACATTTATGGTAATGGGAACACAGGTGAAAAGTGTGAGAAAGTTTGATGAACTTATCGAGACTTTTCAGGAGATGCTCCGCAGGAGAAATCCTATTCAGATTAATAACGCTTTAATTTATCCGATTAAGAAAAATAAATAAGAAATGGAGACAAGTGAAAATAAAAGTTTCTTCGATCGTTTTTCCGACTGGTCAACTGCTGCAGCTGGCAGTCCGTCTGCTTTTTTAATTGCATTGGCTTTAATAATGATTTGGGCAGGAACAGGTCCCATTTTTAAATTTTCCGAAACATGGCAGCTTGTAATTAATACAGGGACAACCATTGTTACGTTTCTCATGGTTTTCCTCATTCAGAAAGCACAGAATAAAGACTCCAAAGCCATACAGATTAAACTGAATGAACTTATCGCCGCCCACGAAAAAGCGAGCAACAGAATTGTGGATATTGAAGACCTTACAGAAAAGGAGCTCGATAAACTCCACCGCTATTATCAGAAACTTTCCGATTTGGCAGAAGAGGATACGGATATTCACCAATCGCATTCCATAGATGCCGCCGAAGATAACCACGAGCATAAAATGCGCAATAAGATCATTCATCAGCAGATTGAAGAGGAAGATAAATAAAACTCTTTTCAACATCAAAAAAGACAATAATCACAAAAAATCAGCGAAATCCTTTTGCTTTAATAATCAATGACTTTCAGAACTTCAGCCGCCGCTGAAGTTTTTTGCATTTTTCGCAAAATATTTTTAACTCGCTGTTTGTCAATTCAAAAAAACTTCATACATTTGCACACTCAATTTAGGGAAGAAGTATGCCTATTTCAGAAATAGAAATCACCTAAACCTCGATTGACAAACGTGAACTTAATATAATATATAAATAATGTCAGGTATTATTGGTAAAAAAATCGGGATGACTTCCTTGTTTGACGAAAACGGCAAAAACATGCCGTGTACAGTTATTCAGGCTGGTCCTTGCTCGGTTTTACAGGTCAGAACCGTAGAAAAAGATGGGTACAAAGCTGCTCAGCTAGGTTTCGATGACAAGAGTGAAAAGAACGTTGGTAAAGCGTTAGCCGGCCACTTTAAAAAGGCTGGTTCTGCTCCAAAAGCTAAGTTGGTAGAATTCTACAACGAATTCGTAGACACTTTAAGCGTAGGAGATGAAGTGAAAGTTAATCTGTTTGCACAAGGCGAATTTGTTGACGTAACAGGAACTTCAAAAGGTAAAGGTTTCCAGGGTGTTGTTAAAAGACACAACTTTGGTGGTGTAATGCAGGCAACTCACGGACAGCACAACAGGCTTAGAGCCCCAGGTTCTATTGGTGCAGGTTCCGACCCGTCTAGAGTATTCAAAGGAATGCGTATGGCTGGTAGAATGGGTGGTAAGCAAGTTACCGTACAAAACCTTCAGGTGTTAAGAGTAGATGAAGAGCAAAATCTTTTAGTAGTAAAAGGTGCTGTTCCGGGAGCAAAAAATTCTTATGTAATTATCAGAAAATGGAACTAGTAGTATTTAATACATCAGGAAAAGAAACCGGAAGAACAGTTCAGTTAGACGAAGCAATCTTCGGAATTGAGCCTAACCAGCACGCGGTTTACTTAGAAGTGAAACAATACCTTGCTGCACAAAGACAAGGAACACATAAATCAAAAGAAAGAAGCGAAATTACAGCTTCTACCAAGAAACTTAAAAAGCAAAAAGGTTCTGGTTCTGCAAGATACGGTGATATCAAATCGCCAACTTTCAGAGGTGGAGGTAGAGTTTTTGGTCCAAAACCAAGAGACTACAGATTCAAACTGAACAAGGCTTTGAAGAGATTGGCGAAAAAATCTGTGCTTTCTCAGAAAATGAGAGACAATTCTATTAAAGTTCTTGAAGCATTCAACTTTGATGCTCCTAAAACTAAAGAATTTATCACACTGAACAACGCATTAGGATTTGAAGGTAAAAAATCACTGTATATTTTACCTGAAGCTAACAAAAATGTATATCTGTCATCCAGAAACTTACCTAAAACTACAGTATTGACTTATAACGAGATCAGTTCTTATGATTTGGTACACGCTGGCGAGATTGTATTTTTAGAAGGTGCTATCGAAAAATTTCAGGAAAACTTAAGAAAATAAATCATGTCTATTATTATTAAACCTATCATTTCAGAAAAAGCAAACTATCTTACAGATTTGAGAGGAGCTTATTCTTTTTTCGTGAATACGAAAGCGAATAAAATCCAGATCAAAAAAGCGGTAGAAGAGGCTTATGGTGTAAAAGTAGCAGACGTAAGAACAATGATTTACGCTCCTAAAGTTTCATCGAAACACACCAAAAAAGGACTACAGGTTGGGAAAACCAACAAAATGAAGAAAGCAGTTGTTTCCCTTGCAGAAGGTGAAGTGATTGATATTTTTGCAACGAATTAATTAAATAATCAATAGTAATGTCTGTTAGAAAATTAAAACCTATCACCCCGGGACAGAGATTCAGAGTTGTTAACAACTTTGAGGAAATTACTACCAACAAACCAGAGAAGTCTCTAACCGTTGGTATTAAAAAGTCAGGTGGTCGTAACAATACTGGTAAAATGACCATGCGTTACACCGGAGGTGGACACAAACAAAAATACAGAATTATCGACTTCAAAAGAAACAAGTTTGATGTTGAAGGAACGGTAAAAACTGTAGAGTACGATCCAAACAGAACAGCTTTCATCGCGCTAGTTGAGTACACAGATGGAGAGAAGAGATACATCATCGCTCCAAACGGTATCAAAGTAGACCAGAAAGTAATCTCAGCGGATACTGCAGAACCTAATGTAGGTAATGCAATGAAATTGAAGAACATTCCTTTAGGAACTGTTGTTTCTTGTATCGAACTGAGACCTGGTCAGGGAGCAGTTATGGCAAGAAGTGCAGGATCTTCAGCACAGTTAACTTCAAGAGACGGTAAATACGCGATCGTGAAATTACCTTCAGGAGAATCCAGAATGATCCTTACTGAATGTATAGCGATGATTGGATCTGTATCTAACGGCGATCACCAGCTTACTGTTTCAGGTAAAGCAGGTAGAAGCAGATGGTTAGGCAGAAGACCTAGAACAAGACCAGTAGTAATGAACCCAGTTGATCACCCAATGGGAGGTGGTGAAGGACGTTCTTCTGGAGGTCACCCAAGATCTAGAAACGGTATGCCGGCTAAAGGTTACAAAACAAGAAAGAAAAACAAAGCGTCTAACCGATTTATCGTATCTAAAAGAAAATAATTATGGCAAGATCACTTAAGAAAGGACCTTTCATTCATCATACTTTAGATAAGAAGGTTCAGGCAAATATAGAGTCTAATAAAAAGACAGTAATCAAAACTTGGTCTCGAGCGTCAATGATCTCTCCAGACTTCGTAGGACAGACCATCGCAGTACACAACGGTAAATCTTTTATCCCGGTTTATGTAACTGAAAACATGGTAGGTCACAAGTTAGGCGAATTTTCTCCGACAAGATCTTTCAGAGGTCACGGTGGTAACAAAAATAAAGGAGGTAGATAATCATGGGATCAAGAAAAAGAGAAAGTGCATTGGCACGTAAAATAGCAAACCAGGATGTGGCTAAATCGTTACATAATGATTGCCCGTCTTCCCCAAGAAAGATGAGATTGGTTGCTGATATCATCAGAGGAGTAGAAGTAGATAAAGCCTTAGCAATCCTGAAGTTTTCTAAAAAAGAAGCTTCCAACAAATTGGAGAAAGTTCTTCTTTCTGCAATGGCTAACTGGCAGACAAAAAATGAAGGAGCTGATATCGAGGAGGCAAACTTAATCGTAAAAGAAATTATGGTTGATAGTGCAAGACAATTGAAGAGACTGAGACCTGCACCACAAGGTAGAGGGCACAGAATCAGAAAAAGATCAAACCACATTACGTTAATTTTAGGCACTAAAGACATTAAATAATCAAGGTATGGGACAGAAGACAAATCCAATTGGTAACAGATTAGGTATCATCAGAGGATGGGATTCGAACTGGTTTGGTGGTAAAAACTACGGCGACAGAATCGCTGAAGATTACAAAATCAGAAGATACCTTGAAGCAAGATTATCTAAAGGTGGAATTTCAAAAATTTATATTGAAAGAACCCTGAAATTAGTAACAGTAACAATTACCACTGCAAGACCGGGACTTATCATCGGTAAAGGAGGTCAGGAAGTTGATAAATTAAAAGAAGAATTAAAAAAGATTACCGATAAGGACATCCAGATCAATATCTTCGAAATCAAAAGACCTGAACTTGATGCAGTATTAGTTGCAGACAGCATCGCAAAACAGATAGAAAACCGTATTTCCTACAGAAGAGCTGTGAAAATGGCCATTCAGTCTACCATGAGAATGGGTGCAGAAGGAATCAAAGTAATGATCAGCGGCCGTCTGAACGGAGCTGAGATGGCAAGAAGCGAATCTTTCAAAGACGGAAGAATCCCATTGTCAACTTTCCGTGCAGATATCGATTATCATATCGGTGAAGCACTTACACAGTACGGAAAACTTGGTGTAAAGGTTTGGATTATGAAAGGTGAGGTTTACGGTAAAAGAGATCTTTCCCCATTAGTAGGACAACAGAAAAAAGCACCTGCAGGTAGAGGCGACAGAAATGAGCGCGGAGACCGTGGTGAAAGAGGAGACAGAAGACCAAGAGATAGAAAATAATTAATGAAATTTTAGAGGACAGTTTTAAATGACCGTTACTTTTTTAAAAGCTAAAATCTAAAATCTAAAATTCCTAGAAATTATGTTACAACCAAGAAGAACCAAATTCCGTAAAGTTCACAAGATGAAGATGAAGGGGGTTGCCCAAAGAGGGAATCAACTCGCTTACGGAACTTTCGGGATCAAAGCTAACGAAGGAGCTTGGATCACTGCAAGACAAATTGAAGCAGCTCGTATTGCTGCAACAAGATATATGAAAAGAGAAGGTCAGTTATGGATCAAAATATTTCCAGACAAACCGATTACTAAAAAACCAGCCGAAGTAAGGATGGGGAAAGGTAAAGGTGCTGTGGAATATTGGGTATCTGTAGTGAAACCTGGTAAGATTATGTTTGAAGTAGGTGGAGTACCTTATGAAGTTGCCAAAGAAGCACTTCGTTTAGCGGCTCAGAAACTTCCTGTTACTACAAGATTTGTAGTTGCTAACGATTTTGTTCAACCTCAATAATTTATTAAAATGAAAAAAGCTGACATCAAAAATCTAAGCGCAGGAGATATTCAAAACAAGTTGACTGAAGTAAAAGCAGATTTCAATAAAATGAAATTATCGCACAGCATCAGCCCGATTGAAAATCCAATTCAAATTAAAGACATGAGAAGAACAATCGCTCGTCTGGAAACTGAATTAACACTAAAACAACAATCATAATTTTCCTTTTATCATGGATAGAAATTTAAGAAAAGAAAGAATCGGAATCGTTTCCAGCAATAAAATGGAAAAGACCATTGTTGTAAGTGAAACGACGAGAGTAAAACACCCGATGTACGGTAAATTCGTTCTAAAAACGAAAAAATATACCGCTCATGATGAGAACAACGAGTGTACTGAAGGCGATACAGTATTAATTACTGAAACAAGACCTTTAAGTAAAAGTAAGAGATGGAGATTAGTAAGAATCATTGAAAAAGCTAAGTAATGTTACAAACCGAATCAAGATTAAAAGTTGCTGATAACACAGGTGCAAAAGAAGTACTTGTAATCAGAGTTCTGGGAGGAACCAGAAGAAGATATGCTTCAGTTGGTGATAAAATCGTAGTTACTATCAAAGATTCTACACCACAGGGTAACGCAAAAAAAGGAACTGTTTCTAAAGCAGTTGTAGTAAGAACTAAAAAAGCAGTTCGTAGAAAAGATGGTTCATACATCAAATTCGATGATAACGCTTGTGTTCTTCTTAACGCAGCCGGCGAAATGAGAGGTACCCGTGTATTCGGACCTGTTGCCCGTGAACTGAGAGATAAAGAATATATGAAAGTCATTTCATTAGCTCCTGAAGTACTTTAATTTTAAAATTTACAGAAAATGACAAAGTTAAAAATCAAAAGAGGAGATAACGTAATCATCACTACCGGTAAGAAAGAAATTAAAGGTAAAACAGGTGAGGTTATTGAAGTGATCAGAAAAGAAGGCAAAGACGCTAGAGTTATCGTTGCAGGTTTAAATATCGTTAAAAAACATACCAAACCATCAGCAGGTAACCCACAAGGCGGAATTGTAGAGAAAGAAGCATCAATCCATATTTCCAACGTTATGCTTATCGACAAAAACGGTAAAGCAACCAAAACAGGATCTAAAGTGGAGGGTGATAAAAAAGTAAGAGTTGCTAAAACAACCGGTGAAACTTTATAATTATAAAAGACGATGGAATATATAGTAAGACCAAGGAAAATATATAAAGAAAAGATTGTTCCTGCGATGATGGAAGAATTTGGGTACAAATCTGTTATGCAGGTACCTAGATTAGAAAAAATCGTTATTTCACAAGGTTTGGGTGCAGCTACTGCTGACAAGAAAATTGTAGATTACGCAGTAGAAGAACTTACAGCAATCACCGGTCAAAAAGCAGTTGGTACAATCTCTAAGAAAGATGAGGCTGCCTTCAAATTGAGAAAAGGAATGCCAGTAGGAGCAAGAGTAACTTTAAGAGCTGATAAAATGTATGAGTTCTTAGACAGACTTACTTCTTCAGCTTTACCACGAATCAGAGATTTCTCTGGTATCAAGGCTGAAGGTTTCGACGGTAGAGGAAATTACAACTTAGGAATCACTGAGCAAATCATTTTCCCTGAGATCGTAATCGACAAAGTAAAAAAAATCCAGGGGATGGACATTACTTTCGTTACTACAGCGAAAACCGACAAAGAAGCAAAAGCATTATTAACGCATTTTGGTATGCCTTTTAAAAAGAATTAAAAGATGGCTAAAGAATCAATGAAAGCGCGTGAGCGCAAAAGAGAAGCTACAGTAGCAAAATATGCTGAGAAAAGAAAAGCTTTGAAAGAAGCCGGAGATTACGCAGCATTGCAATTATTGCCTAAAGACGCTTCACCTGTAAGATTACACAACAGATGTAAATTAACAGGAAGACCAAGAGGATACATGAGAACTTTCGGACTTTCGAGAGTTACCTTCAGAGAAATGGCCAACAAAGGTCTTATCCCAGGTGTTAAAAAAGCTAGTTGGTAACAATTTAGAATAATCGAGACAGTAAAGTTGTTTTTGGCGATCCGCGACCAGCCCAGCTAAAAGCCAGTCGCCAGAAACAAAACTAACTGTCATAAACCAATAATTTAAAATAGAAAAATGGTAACAGATCCAATTTCAGATTTCCTAACCAGAGTAAGGAACGCACAAAGCGCAGGCCATAAAGTGGTGGACATTCCTGCATCGAAAATCAAAAAGGAGATTACGAAAATTTTGTTTGACCAGGGTTATATCTTGAACTACAAGTTCGAAGATCACGCTGTTCAGGGAAATATCAAAATCGCTTTAAAGTACGACAAACAAACCAGCAAACCAGCAATCAAAAGCATTCAAAGAGCTTCTAGACCAGGTTTGAGACAGTACAAAGGTTCAGAAGAACTGCCAAGAGTACTCAATGGTTTGGGCGTGGCTATTATCTCAACTTCCAAAGGAGTGATGACTGATAAAAAAGCCAGACAAGAAAAAGTTGGTGGAGAAGTAATCTGCTATGTTTATTAATTTTTAATCAAAGGAAAATGTCAAGAATTGGTAAAGCAATTATAGAAATTCCCGCTAACGTTACCGTTACTGAAAAAGACGGACTGGTAACTGTGAAAGGCCCTAAAGGTGAACTTACACAGCAACTCGGCGAAGGAATTACGCTAAAACAGGAAGACGGAATACTTACTTTCGATCGTCCGTCAGAATCAAAACAACACAAAGCATTACACGGTCTTTACAGAGCGTTAATCAATAACATGGTTCAGGGAACTGCCGAAGGGTGGACCAAAAAACTGGAACTTGTAGGGGTAGGATACAGAGCATCTAATCAGGGAAACCGTTTAGATTTGGCACTGGGATTCTCTCACGGTATCGTACTGGATCTTCCAAAAGAAATCATAGTGGAAACTTTATCTGAAAAAGGTAAAAACCCTATCATTACTTTAACATCACATGACAAGCAATTGCTTGGGATGGTAGCAGCGAAGATCAGATCATTCAGAAAACCTGAACCTTACAAAGGAAAAGGAGTTCGTTTCGTTGGAGAAATTGTTAGACGTAAAGCTGGTAAATCTGCTTAATTTTAAAACTTAAGAAAATGGCACTAAGCAAAGTAGAAAAAAGAAATAGAATTAAAAGGAGAGTAAGAGGAAAAATTTCCGGCTCTTCAGAATTACCACGGTTATCTGTTTACAAAAGTAATAAAGAAATTTACGCTCAATTAATCGACGATAAAGACGGTAAAACCTTAGCATCAGCTTCATCCAGAAGCCTTAACGCTACAGGAAACAAAGTACAAATCTCTGCAGAAGTAGGAAAAGCTATCGCTGAAAAAGCTATCGCTGCAGGTATTGAGAAAATAGTGTTCGACAGAAACGGATTCGTTTACCACGGTAGAGTGAAAGCTCTGGCTGATGGTGCGAGAGAAGGCGGACTAAAATTCTAATCATTAAATTTCGGAAATATGTTAGGACTAGATAATATAGAAAAAGTAAAACCGGGAGGATTAGAACTTAAAGATCGTCTCGTTTCAGTAAACAGAGTAACAAAAGTTACCAAAGGGGGACGTGCTTTCGGATTTTCTGCAATTGTTGTTGTAGGAGACGAGGCAGGAACCGTAGGTTTCGGTTTAGGAAAATCTAAGGAAGTTGCTTCAGCTATTGCAAAAGCAGTAGAAGATGCTAAGAAAAACTTAGTGAAAGTTCCTGTAATCAACCACACAATCCCTCACCAAACTTCTGCAAGATACGGTGGAGCCGATATCTTTTTAAGACCAGCTTCTCACGGTACCGGGCTGATCGCCGGTGGTGCAGTAAGAGCGGTATTGGAGTCTGCAGGAGTACACGATATCTTGTCGAAATCTAAAGGATCTTCTAACCCGCACAATGTAGTGAAAGCTACTTTCAAAGCATTGTTGGACATCAGAAGACCAGAGGACATCGCAAAATTAAGAGGTGTTTCATTAAGTAAAGTGTTTAACGGTTAATATTAAAGCAATGGCAAAAATTTCAGTAAAACAAGTAAAGAGCGCTATTGGTAGAACTAAAACCCAAAAAAGAACGCTTGAAGCATTAGGATTGAAAAAACTTCACCAGGTTGTTGAACACGATGCTACACCATCTATTTTAGGTATGGTAGCTGCGGTAAGTCATTTAGTAGAAGTTCAAAAATAATTTTTAGGATAAGGATTAGGTTGAGTTAATGCTCAACCTCTGCCTTAACCTTAACCTTTAATTTTAAAATAATGAATTTAAATAATATAAGACCGGCATCGGGCGCAACTCACAATTCTAAAAGACTCGGTAGAGGACAGGGAAGCGGAAAAGGTGGTACTTCAGCGAAAGGTCACAAAGGTCAGAAAGCCAGAGCCGGATATTCTCAGAAAATCGGTTTTGAAGGTGGACAGATGCCTTTGCAAAGAAGACTTCCTAAATTCGGTTTCAATAACGTAAACAGAAAAGAGTACAGAGCGATCAATCTTGATACCATCCAACTTTTGGCTGATGCGAAAAACATCACCGAAATTACTAAAGATATTTTAGTAGAAAACGGATTGGCTAAAAAGAGCGAAATCGTGAAAATTATGGGTAGAGGTGAATTGAAATCAGGTGTTTCAATTTCTGCACACAAATTCACAAAATCTGCTGAAGAAGCAATCGCTAAAGCAGGAGGTAAAGCAATTACTCTATAATTATTACGAATGAAAGAATTTATACAAACACTAAAAAACATTTGGAGCCTTAAGGAACTTAGAGAGAAAATACTTTTCACTCTTGGGTTAATCCTAGTGTATAGATTCGCATCTTATATTTCCCTACCTGCCATTAATATGGCCGAGGTGGGGAATCTTTTGGAACATTACCAGAACCAGGGTGGCAACAAGCAGGGAGCAGGTCTTCTTGGGTTGCTTTCTTCGTTTACTGGAGGTGCATTCAGCCGGGCGTCAATTATGGCACTCGGTATTATGCCTTATATTTCTGCATCAATTATCGTTCAGCTGATGGGTATGGCAATACCTTACCTTCAGAAATTACAGAAAGATGGTGAAAGCGGCAGAAATACACTGAACCAAATTACAAGATGGTTAACGATTGCAGTTTGTTTGGTACAGGCACCGTCTTACCTTACTTCAATTACACAAATGTTCTTGCCACACGCACAGTTCGCTTCAGCATATTATGTGCATCCGGAGTCGATTATGTTCTGGTTACCGAGCATCGTAATTTTGGTGGCTGGTTCTGTATTTGCAATGTGGTTAGGTGAAAAGATTACAGATAAAGGTATCGGAAACGGTATTTCAATCTTAATTATGGTAGGGATTTTGGCAGATCTTCCGGGAGCTTTCATCCAGGAAATTGCTACACAAACCGGAAAAGGCGGCTTAGGAACTATCATGATTTTAATTGAAGTTTTATTCTGGATGTTGGTGGTACTTTTAGCAATCATACTTTCAGTAGCTGTAAGAAAAATACCTATTCAGTATGTAAGCCGTGCTCAGGCAAGAGGCGGGTCAAACAGAAATTTAATGCAGGGTGCAAGACAGTGGATTCCATTGAAAGTAAATGCTTCGGGAGTAATGCCGATCATTTTTGCCCAGGCTTTAATGTTTGTTCCGGGACTTTTAACTAAAGTTGATGAGTCCAACACTTTTCTGGCAGGATTCAAAAATGTATTCAGCTGGCAGTATAATGTATTGTTTGCACTGTTAATTATTATCTTCTCATTCTTCTATACTGCCATCACCATTCCGGTGAATCAGATGGCGGATGATCTGAAGAGAAACGGAGGCTTGATTCCTAAAGTAAGACCCGGTAAAGATACCGCTGATTATCTGGATGATATTCTCTCAAAAATTACTTTGCCCGGCTCAATATTTTTAGCTATCTTTGCAATCCTTCCTGCAATTGTGTATGGAACGTTTGTTCAGACGGATAGATTTGCCCTGTTTTTCGGGGGTACATCGCTTTTAATCATGGTTGGGGTAATCCTCGATACAGTTCAACAAATCAACACGTATTTGCTGAACCACCATTATGATGGGTTGATGCAGTCAAAATTATCCAGAACAACAAACCCGTAATTAATAAATGGCAAAACAGAAACATATTGAACAAGATGGCGTGATTACAGAAGCGCTTTCGAACGCACAATTCCGTGTAGAACTAGAGAATGGGCATATACTTATCGCTCATATCTCAGGTAAAATGCGCATGCACTACATTAAACTTTTACCTGGTGATAAGGTAAAATTAGAACTTTCTCCTTACGATCTATCGAAGGGGAGAATCACATTTAGATACTAATTGCAGAGCATTCTGCGTATTATTATTATATCAGAAAACAAATAGAACCATACGGTTTTATTGGTCATTTAAATATTTAAACAAAAGGGGGTGAAACAAAAAGAGTTCATCTAACCGTTGGAAAATTAAACCAAAACAAATGAAAGTTAGAGCATCTATCAAAAAAAGAAGTGCTGATTGCAAAATTGTTCGCAGAAAAGGCGTTCTGTTTGTGATCAACAAGAAGAACCCAAAATTTAAACAAAGACAAGGCTAAAATTAAATTATGGCGAGAATTTCCGGTATTGATTTACCAAAAAACAAAAGAGGCGTTATCGGCTTAACTTACATCTACGGAATCGGAAGAAGCACTTCATCCGAAATCCTGAAAGCAGCCGGCATCAGCGAAGACAAGAAAGTCAACGAATGGAATGACGATGAATTGGCACTAATCAGAAACTACATCACTGAAAACATCAAAGTAGAAGGTGAATTACGTTCTGAAACACAATTAAACATCAAACGATTGATGGATATTGGTTGCCAACGAGGAATACGTCACAGACTGGGATTACCTTTAAGAGGCCAAAGAACAAAAAACAATTCTAGAACCCGAAAAGGAAAGAGAAAAACTGTTGCTAACAAGAAAAAAGCAAGTAAATAATCGGTAAGAATTATGGCAAAACAGACTAAAGTTGTTAAAAAAAGAAAAGTAAAAGTTGAAGCGATCGGGGAAGCACACATCCAGGCATCTTTCAACAATATTATCATTTCTTTAACGAATAAGAACGGAGAAGTAATCTCTTGGGCATCTGCCGGAAAAATGGGATTCAGAGGTTCTAAAAAGAATACTCCTTTCGCAGCGCAAATGGCTGCAGAAAATTGCTCACAAGTTGCACACGATGCAGGTCTTAGAAGAGTAAAGGTGTTTGTAAAAGGTCCAGGTGCAGGTAGAGAATCTGCTATCAGAACCATTCACAATTCAGGTATTGAAGTTAGTGAAATCGTAGATGTGACTCCAATGCCACACAACGGTTGTAGACCACCGAAAAGAAGAAGAGTATAATTTTTAGAAACTACCATTATGGCAAGATATATTGGACCTAAAACTAAGATTGCAAGAAAATTTGGTGCTGCAATCTACGGAGACGACAAGAGCTTCGAGAAAAGAAAAAACCAACCACCGGGACAACACGGTGTTAACAAAAGAAGAGGATCAAAGAAATCTGAATATGCTGTCCAGTTAATGGAAAAGCAGAAAGCAAAATACACTTACGGTATTTTGGAGAGACAATTTGCTAATCTATACGAAAAAGCGCAAAGAGCAAAAGGCGTAACAGGTGAAGTTCTGTTGCAGTTATGTGAATCTAGACTAGACAATGTTGTTTACAGACTTGGTTTTGGTAAAACAAGAGCAGGAGCAAGACAGCTGGTTTCTCACAGACATATCACTGTAAACGGAGAATTAGTGAACATTCCATCTTATTTGCTGAAAGCAGGAGATGTAGTTGCTGTTAGAGAGAAATCCAAATCTCTTGAAGTAATTGCAGATTCTTTGGCTTCTAAAGCAAACTATGAGTGGTTGCAGTTCAACGACGAGACTAAACAAGGTACTTTTATTTCCGCACCGGAGAGAATCCAGATTCCGGAGGATATCAAAGAACAGTTGATCGTCGAACTTTACTCTAAATAATTTTTTCAAATTTTTGCTCAACCCAAATTATATGGCAATTTTAACATTTATTAAACCCGATAAAGTAATCCTTCTTAGTTCCGATGATTTCAAAGGTAAATTTGAATTCAGACCATTGGAACCAGGCTTCGGATTAACAATCGGTAATGCTTTGAGAAGAGTTTTGCTTTCTTCTCTAGAAGGATATGCTATCTCATCTATCAAAATAGAAGGCGTAGAGCACGAATTTTCAACAATTCCCGGTGTAATTGAAGACGTTACAGAAATTATTCTGAACCTGAAACAGTTAAGACTTAAAGCAAAATCTGAAACTGCAACAGCAGAAACAGTAACCGCTAAAGTTTCCGGACAAACTACTGTAACAGCAGGAGATTTAGGAAAATCAATTCAAGGTTTCGATATTCTGAACCCGGATTTGGTAATCTGCAATCTTAATAAGGATGTTAAATTTGAATTGACTTTCAATATTGAAAAAGGTAGAGGTTATGTTCCTTCAGAGCAAAACAAATCAAGCAACGCTCCTATCGGAACAATTGCTATCGATTCGATCTTTACCCCGATCAAGAAAGTTCAGTACAGTGTTGAAAACTATCGTGTAGAGCAAAAAACAGACTACGAAAAACTTGTTTTGGATATTGAAACTGACGGTTCCATCAGCCCTCAGAATGCTTTAACTGAAGCTTCTAAGATATTAATTTATCATTTCATGTTGTTCTCCGACGAGAGAATTACGCTGGAAACTGAAGCCGTGAAAGCATCCATCCAATACGACGAAGAAACTTTACATACAAGACAGCTCCTTAAATCTAAATTAACAGATATGGATCTTTCTGTAAGAGCATTAAACTGCTTGAAAGCTGCTGAAGTGGAAACTTTAGGAGAACTGGTTTCTTATACAAAGTCTGATTTGATGAAATTCAGAAATTTCGGTAAAAAATCTTTAACAGAATTAGAAGAATTAGTGCATGCAAAAGGTCTTAACTTCGGTTTCGACGTTGCTAAATATAAATTAGACGCTGATAAATAACAAACAATGAGACACGGTAAAAAATTCAATCACTTATCTAGAACAGCTTCTCACAGAAGTGCGTTGCTTTCTAATATGGCTTGTTCTCTTATTGAGCATAAAAGAATCAACACTACTGTTGCCAAAGCGAAAGCTTTGAGAGTGTATGTTGAACCTATCTTAACTAAAGCGAAAGAAGATACAACTCACAACAGAAGAACAGTTTTCTCTTACCTGCAAAGCAAAGAAGCAGTTACTGAATTATTCAGAACAGTTGCTCCTAAAATAGCAGAGAGAAACGGTGGTTACACAAGAATCATCAAAACTGGATTCAGACCGGGCGATGCTGCAGATACTGCAATGATCGAACTTGTAGATTTCAACGAACTTTACAACCCGAACGCTGAAGAAAAGAAAACAACAAGAAGAAGCAGAAGAGCAGCAGCTCCTAAAACTGAAGCAGTTGCTGCTGAAGTTAAAGAAGCTCCTGCTAAAGAAGAAGCGAAATCTGAAGAAACTACTGGCGAAGCCGCAGAATCTTCCGATAACAAAACTGATTAATCAGTTGATATTACTAAAAAGCCGTTCAATTTTATTGAACGGCTTTTTGTTTTTATGGAAATATGTCTTTCTTTCTTAGATTTTCTATTGCCCTCTTGCCTTTTTCAGTCCGATGATATTATTTCCCTGAGTGATGATGACGCTGTCGTTTTTTGAAATGATTTCGAAATCATAATTACCATAAACTCCCGGTCCTGCATCTGCCTTCTTCGGAGCCGAAATCGTTTTGTTATTACTCCTAATGCTGATCGTATTTTCCTTATCGGTATTCTTAAACGTTACCAAAGCCGAAGAGCCGTCTTCAGCGACATAACGTTCAGTATATTCGCCGCCTTTTATACTATTTCCGTTCTCAGTGAGTACCGCTGCACTGTCAGTTTTTACCGGTTCTTCAGTTCTGATTTCAACGGCAGAGTCTTGCACTACAATACCTTTATTGCCTTCTGTTGATTTTTTGCAGCCAACAAAGGTAAATAGTGTAACTGCGGACGCAATAAAAACGCTGTTTTTCATAATAATTTGTTTTTTTGTACATCAAATTTACGATTACTTTTTACAAAATAAAAAATTGGTAATTATTAACGAAAGTTTAACGCCTACCTCATTAAAATCATGTTTAGAAACTCTTAAAATAGTTCAATTTTCGTTAAATTTGTAATTCAAATTAAAGTTTAAAAATCATAACTATGAGTTACATTTCTTACATTGAAGCAAGACAGATTTTGGATTCCCGCGGCAATCCTACAATTGAGGTAGATGTTTTTACAGAGAGCGGTGCAATGGGACGCGCGGCAGTTCCTTCAGGAGCATCAACCGGTGAGCACGAGGCGGTAGAATTACGCGATGGCGGTTCAGATTATATGGGAAAAGGAGTTCTGAAGGCTGTAGAAAATGTACGAGAAATAATCGCTCCTGAATTGGTAGGGCTTCCGGTGTACGACCAAAACCTTATCGATCAGATTATGATTGAGCTTGACGGCACTAAAAACAAAGGCAATCTTGGAGCAAACGCAATTTTAGGGGTTTCTCTCGCTGCAGCAAAAGCAGCTGCAACAGAATTGAAAATGCCTCTTTACAAATATGTGGGCGGTGTAAATGCAAATACGCTTCCTGTACCGATGATGAATGTTATTAATGGAGGTTCGCATTCAGATGCTCCAATTGCATTTCAGGAATTTATGGTAATGCCTGTAAAAGCTGATTCATTCTCCCACGCTTTAAGAAAAGGAACTGAAATTTTCCATAACCTGAAAGCTATTCTTCACTCCAGAGGACTTTCTACTGCAGTAGGCGACGAAGGTGGTTTTGCACCAACTTTCACCGGAACCGAAGATGCTTTGGATACTTTACTTCAAGCCATCGAAAAAGCAGGCTACAAGCCTGGAGACGATGTAATGATCGCATTGGATTGTGCTGCTTCAGAATTTTACAAAGATGGTAATTACGATTACAGAAAATTCCAGACTCCCGATTCTGCAGTATTCAGCAGCAGTGAGCAGGTTTCTTATTTGGCAGAATTGGCTGCGAAATATCCTATTATTTCCATTGAAGACGGCATGCACGAAGACGACTGGGCAGGCTGGAAAATGCTTACCGATAAAATCGGAGACCGTGTTCAGCTTGTAGGTGATGATTTATTCGTTACCAATGTTGAAAGACTTTCGCGTGGAGTAAATGAAGGAATTGCGAATTCAATTCTTGTAAAAGTAAACCAGATCGGTTCACTTTCCGAAACAATGGCGGCTGTACAGATGGCACAGCACAACAGATATACCTCAGTAATGTCTCACAGATCGGGTGAAACTGAAGATTCTACCATTGCTGATTTAGCAGTGGCAATGAACTGCGGACAGATCAAAACAGGATCCGCATCACGTTCCGACAGAATGGCGAAATACAACCAATTGTTGAGAATTGAAGAAGCATTAGGTGAAACAGCAGTGTTCCCGGGATTAGATGCATTTAAAATAAAAAGATAATAGATAAAATATATTAGAGAACAATGATATCATTTGCTGTTCTCTATCAATATTCATAAATTAGTAAAAAAATTTAATAATAATGTCAGATAATAAAGTTGTACTGAACTATGATGGTAAATCCTTCGATTATCCTATCGTAGAAAGCACTATCGGTGATCGCGGAATCGATATTTCTAAACTTCGGGACCAGACTGGGTTAATCACTCTGGATCTGGGATACAAAAATACCGGAGCTACTCTTAGCGACATCACCTATTTGGATGGTGATAACGGCGAATTGTATTACAGAGGTTATCCTATCGAGCAAATTGCAGAAAAATCTAATTTCAGCGAAGTAATGTATTTGTTGCTTCATGGTGAACTTCCAAATAAGGATCAGTTCGCTAAATTCGAAGGTGGAATCAAAAATTACAACTTCGTAGCCGATGAAATGAAGAAAATTCTTGACGTATTCCCAAGATCTGCGCATCCTATGGGTGTTTTGTCTTCCCTTACGTCAGCACTTACTGCATTTAATCCTAAAGCGGTTAACGTAAACTCAAAAGAAGAGATGGATCACGCTGCGGAAATGCTTCTTGCTAAATTCTCTCACCTTTGCGCTTGGACTTACCGCAAAAAATTAGGCCTTTCAATCAACCACGGCGATAACAATTTAAATTATGTAGAAAATTTCTACAAAATGTGTTTCCGTCGTCCAAACATTGAATTCGAATTGGATCCGGTTGTTGTAGGAGCTTTAGATAAATTATTGATCCTCCATGCAGATCACGAGCAAAACTGTTCTACATCTACTGTAAGAATGGTTGGTTCTGCACATACAGGTCTTTTCGCATCAGTATCCGCAGGTATTTCTGCACTTTGGGGACCACTTCACGGTGGTGCAAACCAGGCGGTGATCGAAATGCTCGAAATGATCGAGCAGGATGGTGGCGACGTTGCCAAATATGTAGAAAAGGCGAAAAACAAAGACGATAACTTCCGTTTGATGGGCTTCGGACACAGAGTTTACAAAAACTTCGATCCGCGCGCAACCATCATCAAGAAAGCGGCCGACGACATTCTGAACTCTTTGGGAATCGAAGACAAAGCTTTGGACATCGCAATGCAGCTTGAAAGAGTAGCTTTGGAAGACGAGTACTTCGTAAGCAGAAAGCTGTATCCAAACGTAGATTTCTACTCCGGAATCATCTACAGAGCGTTAGGAATTCCAACAGAAATGTTCACCGTAATGTTCGCATTAGGACGTTTGCCGGGATGGATTTCTCAATGGAAAGAAATGCGTTTACACAACGACCCTATCGGAAGACCAAGACAGGTTTACCAGGGCGCTCAAAAACGCGACTATGTGGATTTAAGTGCAAGATAATTTTGCAAACTCTTATACAATCCCTTTCAATTTTTATTGAAAGGGATTTTTTTTGGCGCATATCTCGGTTTTCCGTCCGTAACCCTAAGAAATGGTCTCGCAACCTTTGGACATGATTCCGCAACCCTTGAAAATGATTGCGCAAGTGTCAGAAATGGCTCCGCAAGTGGTAGAAATGGCTCCCCAATAATTTTTATTGATTTTTTTAACCAAATTCATAAAAAAACACTGCAAAATTGTGAAATATTAATTATTGTAGAAATTAATTTTAAGGTTACAATGATAGATAGTGCATCATAAGCGCACGCCCAAAACTCTTAAATCAACAAATTTGAAAATTTCTGTATCTTAACACCTTTAATTTTCAGACTTATTAAAACTTAAAAATGAAACTCAAAAACTATATCGCCGGCCAATGGATCGAAGGCTCGGGCCACGAAATTCCATTATACAATGCCGTAAACGGAGAATTGGTGGCCACTTCCGATACTTCCGGACTCAATTTTGAAGAAGCACTGCACTTTGGGCGTACCGTGGGGTACAGGAATCTTTCCTCCATGACATTCTACGATCGGGGCGAAATGCTGAAAAAAGTAGCACTTTACCTTCTCGAAAGAAAAAAGAAATATTACGATCTGTCCTATAAAACCGGCGCGACACACGCAGATTCCTGGGTAGATATCGAAGGTGGTTTCGGTACTTTCTTCACCTATTCCGGTTTGGCAAAAAGAATGCTTCCGAATACTCCGTTTTGGGTAGATGGTGACACCCAGAAAATTTCTGCGAACGGAACTTTTCTTGGAACGCATATTCTTACACCGAGCGAAGGTGTGTCGGTTCAAATTAATGCCTACAATTTTCCGGTGTGGGGAATGATGGAAAAATTATCCACGTCACTTCTTGCCGGAGTTCCAAGTGTTGTAAAACCTGCAACACCCGGATCTTATCTAACCAATGCCGTATTTTCAGACATGATTGATAGTGGTATCCTTCCTGAAGGGGCCATTCAACTCGTTTGTGGCGAACCCGGAAACATTTTGGACTATGTTCAGGATGGCGATTCCGTTTTATTTACAGGTTCTGCTTCTACAGGAAAAAAACTGAAATCACTGCCATCAGTCTCCACAAATGCGGTAAGATTTAATATGGAAGCAGATTCTCTAAATGCTTCGATTCTTGGGTTAGACGCAAAACCCGGAACTCCCGAATTCGATCTGTTCATCAGGGAAGTCCGCAACGAAATGACCACAAAAGCCGGACAGAAATGTACCGCCATCCGCAGAATTATCGTTCCGGAAAATCTTGTTGGTGATGTTCAGAATGCTTTAAGCAAAGCTTTAGACCAAACAAAAATCGGGAATCCATTAAACCGCGAAACCCGTATGGGCTCCATCGTTGGTAAAAAAGAAATGGAAGTTCTGCAGGAGAAAATCAAGCTTCTGAAAGCAGAGACAGAACTTGTTTACGATGGTAAACACGAACTCGTGGATGCTGATTATGAGAGCGGCGCCTTCATGTCGCCAAAAGTTTTCTACAACGATAAACCTTTTGAGAAAAATTGCTCTCACGAAGTCGAAGCTTTCGGTCCCGTTTCGACGATCATGCCTTACAATGACGCTGACGAAGCTGCAGCCTTGGCAAAACGCGGCAAAGGAAGTCTTGTCGGCTCGATCGTTTCGCACGACGAAAAATTTGTGGCTGAAACTTCCTGGAAGATGGCTTCCTCTCACGGACGGATTTTCGTCTTGAACCGAGATAACGCGAAAGAATCTACCGGCCACGGGTCGCCGTTACCCACTTTGATGCACGGTGGTCCCGGAAGAGCCGGGGGAGGCGAGGAAATGGGCGGTTTGAACGGGCTGCACTTTTTCTTGCAAAAAACTGCTATTCAAGGTTCACCGGATATTTTGACGGCGATTACGAAAATTTACCAACAAGGTGCAACGCAAAACTTTTCAGATAGACATCCTTTCAGAAAATATTTTGAAGAAGTAGCGATTGGAGATTCTTTAGAAACTGCCGGCAGAACCGTTACGGAAGCTGATATTGTGAATTTTTCGAATGTTTCTTGGGATCATTTTTATGCGCATACAGACGCAACTTCCCTGAACGGAACCATCTTCGATAAAACCGTGGCACATGGATATTTTATCCTTTCTGCAGCTGCCGGATTGTTTGTTTCCGGCAAAAAAGGACCGGTAATCGCAAACTATGGACTTGAAAATGCAAGTTTCTTTAAACCTGTTTACGCCGGCGATACCATCACGGTGTATTTAACGGCTAAAGAAAAAATCAATAAAGGGGTTAAAGGTAGAAATATTCCTTCCGGAGTCATAAAGTGGTTGGTAGAAGTGGTTAATCAGCGGGATCAGATCGTTTGTGTTGCTACAATTTTAACGCTTGTTGCCAAAAAATCACCTTTTATCCAGTTACAGACAAAAAGTATTCAAAAAATATTAAACGGCTTGACGGAAAATTCTGAAAGAAAATTCGGAATGATGCCACCCCAAATGATGGTAGAACATCTGGAGGAGGTTTTGCGCAATGGTTTCGGTTCTTTGGAGTCTTCTGATTTTCCTGAAATTCCGGCCGATAAAATCGAACTGCTTCAGGACTGGATTTATACGGATCAGAAAATCAGACCTGGAGCAAAATACCCACTTCTCAAAGAAGGTGAAGAGCCACAACTCCGGTTTAAAAATCTTACCGAGGCAAAAGAAAAACTGATTGAAACTTTAAAGGAATTTCTGATTTATTACCGCGAAAATCCCACTGCAGAGCATTTTCATCCGCGTTTCGGAATGCTGGATAAAGAAATGATGGAACTTTTTCACCGTAAACATTTCACTCACCATTTTGAGCAGTTTGGATTGATTTAGTATGAAAACGTTCGGAGAAAGAGTAGTCGCGTTTAACAAAGAATTAAAATATTCAGGAAAACTTCCTGATGGCTTCAACCTGCTTAATCCATTCTTTGATAATCCCGAAACATTAACGGTGATGTCGGCGTTTTACGAGAAGTATTACAGTGATCATAATAAGAGGAAATTCATCATCGGAATTAATCCAAGCCGCCACGGGGCGGGAGTAACAGGTGTACCGTTTACCGATACCAAAAGACTGGAAGCCATATGCGGAATTGAAATGACATCCGCACACACGCATGAAATTTCTTCGGTCTTTTTATACGACGTTATCGAAAATTTTGGCGGTCCGGAAAGATTTTACAGTGAATTTTACATCAACTCACCATTTCCGCTGGCAATTATTCGAAAGACCATCAGAGGCGGCTTGAATGCCAATTATTACGATGATAAAAACCTTTTCGAAGCGGTGAAACCTTTTATGATACAGAGTTTAAAAGATCATATAAGCTTGGGTTTGGATACTTCTGAGGTTTTTATTTTAGGAAAGAAGAACGCTGCTTTCATTGAAAAGATTAATCGGGAGGAAAAATTTTTCGACAAAATGACGGTTTTGGAACATCCACGATATATTCAGCAGTATAAAAGCAGGGAAAAAGAACTCTACATCGACAAATATTTAATTAACCTGAATAAAAAATAATGAACAACGGATTCGTAAATACAGAAATCAAAAATCAAATCTCCGAAATCACTTTCGGAACCGAAAAAAGCAACTCCTTACCGGGAGAAATTCTGGAAAAACTGGCCCAAACTATTCTTTCTGAAGGCGCAAAACCGGAACTAAAAGCCATTCTTTTAAAATCAACCGGGGAAAAAGCGTTCTGTGCAGGTGCAAGTTTCGATGAACTGCTCTCCATTGAAGAACTGGAAACTTCTAAAAATTTCTTTGGCGGTTTTGCAAAAGTCCTTAACGCGATGAGAAAGTGCGAAAAATTAGTCATCGTGCGCGTTCAGGGAAAAACAACCGGCGGCGGTGTAGGAATTGCCTGTGCTGCAGATTACTGTTTTGCGACGAAAGATGCTGCAATGGCTTTAACTGAATTGAATTTGGGAATTGGACCTTTTGTAATCGGACCATATGTTGAAAGAAAAATCGGGAAATCAGCCTACGCTGCAATGTCAATAGATGCGGATTTCCGTAGTGCGGATTGGTGCGAAAAGCACGATGTTTATCATTCGGTTTCCTCCACTATTGCGGAAATGGATACGGAACTTCACAATTTTTTAGAGAAACTCTCTCACAGAAGTTCAGACGCTTTGGCTTTGATTAAAAAAGTTTCCTGGGAAGGAACAGAACATTTTGAAAGTTTAATGCCGGAGAGAATTCACATGAGCGCAAGTTTAATCCTGGAAGATTCTGCGAAGAAAAATATTGAAATGATTAAGGAAAGGCTGAGAGCGAAATAGTTTAATTCCAAATGAGCAAGCAAAAAACCGTCCTCATTCTTGGCGCCAATTCCGATGTCGCAAAACAGTGTATTTTGCAATATACCGCGAAAGGTTATACCGTTTTTGCAGCCTCGCGGGATGTAATTTCACTGGAAAATTTTATCACAAAAAATCACCTGGAAAATTCGGTTCATGTGATTTTCTTTGATGCGGCTGATTTTTCATCACATCAGAAATTTTATGAGGAATTGCCTGCGAAACCTCACATTGTGATTTACGCTGCAGGATTTTTAAGACAGAATGTAGATGCGCGTAGAAATTTCAATCATGCTTTCGAAATGATGAAAGTGAATTACGCCGGTGCGGTTTGTATTTTAAATATTATCACTGAAGATAAATCAAACGCAAACCTCGAACGGATCATCGGTCTTTCATCGCTTTCGGGCGTTCGCGGGCGCAAAAGCAATTATATCTACGGAAGTACAAAAGCCGCTTTCACGACTTATCTTGCGGGTTTGAGACAGGATTTGAGTTCACGGAACATTACCGTAAATGTTTTGGTCAGCGGCTACATCCGAACTAAAATTAATGAAGGTTTACAACTGAACGAATCTTTAATCATGGAACCGGAATATGTCGCAAAACACATCGTAAACGCCGGAAATTCTTTTTCTATCGTTCCTAACTGGAAATGGAAAGTAATTTACTGGCTTCTGAAATTATCGCCAGAGTTTTTGGTGGCGAAACTGCCTTAAATACATCTCAAAAATAAATCCCGACGAATTGCCGGGATTTATAATGTATTTGGAAACGTTTTATTCCTTCGTTTCTACTTTAAGGAAAAGTTCTTCAAGTTGCTCAATAGCAATCTTACTCGGTGCATCAATCATCACATCTCTTCCGGAATTGTTTTTCGGAAAAGCGATGTAATCCCGGATGACTTCATTGCCGTCCAAAATAGCAACCAATCGGTCGAAACCTAGAGCTAAACCAGCGTGAGGCGGTGCTCCGTATTGAAAAGCGTTCATCAGGAATCCGAATTGTGCTTCGGCGTCTTCTTTCGTGAAACCTAATAGGTTAAACATTTTCGCCTGCAAATCTTTGTCAAAAATCCGTACAGATCCGCCACCGATTTCATTTCCGTTAAGGATCAGATCATAAGCATTTGCTCTTGCTTTTCCAGGTTCGGTTTCTAATAAATGTACATCTTCAGGTTTTGGCGACGTGAACGGATGGTGCATTGCGTGGTATCTTCCGGTTTCTTCGTCCCATTCCAACAGCGGAAAATCAATTACCCAAAGCGGTGCGAATTCGTTTCCTTTTCTTAATCCTAATCTGTTCCCCAATTCCATTCTGAGAGCGGAAAGTTGGGTTCTTACCTTATTTTCATTTCCGGACATTAAAAAGATTAAATCTCCTTCTTTTGCACCGAATTTTTCTGTGATTTTCTTTAAATCTTCTTCACTGTAAAATTTGTTTACGGAAGAAGTAACAATACCATCGTTCTGGAATTTAATCCAGATCATTCCGGAAGCGCCAATTTGCGGGCGTTTTACCCAATCGATAAGTTCATCAATCTGTTTTCTGGTATAATCTGCGCAGCCTTCAACGTTGATTCCGACAACAAGTTCGGCTTCATCGAAAATCTTAAAATCTTTTCCCTGAACCAGCTCATTTACTTCCACGAACTCCATTCCGAAACGGATATCCGGTTTGTCATTTCCGTATTTTTTCATCGCATCTGCGAAAGTCATTCTGGGGAATTTTCCGAATTCTTTTCCGGTGATGTCTTTCAGTAAAGTCGCAGTCATTCCTTCAAAAATTTCAAGAACATCTTCCTGTTCTACGAAAGCCATTTCGCAGTCGATCTGCGTGAATTCCGGCTGTCTGTCAGCTCTTAAATCCTCGTCACGGAAACATTTCACGATCTGGAAATAACGGTCCATTCCGCCAATCATCAACAGTTGTTTGAAGGTTTGCGGTGATTGTGGCAATGCGTAAAACTGTCCCGGATTCATCCTGCTCGGTACCACAAAATCTCTTGCACCTTCTGGTGTGGATTTAATGAGAACAGGTGTTTCAACTTCAATAAAATTTTTGTCAGAAAGATAATTTCTTACTTTCTGCGCCATTTTATGACGGAAAATGAGTTTGTCTTTTACCGGATTTCTGCGGATATCGAGATATCTGTATTTCATCCTCAGTTCTTCACCGCCGTCGGTTTCGTCTTCAATGGTAAATGGCGGAAGTTGAGATTCATTTAAAACGGTAAGTTTTTCAACTAAAATCTCGATTTCTCCGGTAGGGATTTTCGGATTCTTACTTGTCCGTTCGATCACTTTGCCTTCAACCTGAATTACGAATTCGCGCCCGAGTTTCTTAGCATTCTCCAATAATTCAACTGAAGAACGGTCCTGATCGAAAACAAGTTGTGTAATTCCGTAACGGTCCCGAAGGTCAATCCAAATCATAAATCCTTTATCGCGGATTGTTTGAACCCAGCCTGATAGCGTAATATTTTCATTAAGATTTTGAAGCGAAAGCTCGCCGTTGGTATGCGTACGGAACATAAATTTAATGTTTGAAAGTTGAGATTTTATCGTGTGCAAAGATAAGTTTTTTGTACGGGAAATCAATTCACTCTGGTTTGAATCCTGACCTAATATGCTTAGATTTGCGCCCTGGCTAAAAAATATGAAGAGATTACTGTTTTTATTGTTCTGTGTGTGTTTTTACGGATTTGTTTTTTCACAGAAAATAGCGGCGAAAGTTGTTGGTGTAAAAGATGGTGACACGTTTGTCGTTCTGCACGAGAAAAAGGAAATTGTAGTAAGGCTTGAGCATATTGATGCACCGGAGAAGAATCAACCATTTGGTACAAAAGCGAAACAGTTTGCTTCAGATTTTTGTTTTGGGAAGACGGTTGTAGTGATCGGGAACGGAAAGAAAGACCGCAACGGAAGATGGATTGGTGAAATTTTCTATAAGAACCAGAATTTAGGAAAAGAGTTAGTGAGGAACGGCTTAGCATGGCATTTCAAGCGGTATTCAAAAAGTGAAAATTATGCAGATCTGGAAATGGAAGCACGAAAAAAGAAACGCGGACTTTGGCAGGAAAAAGAACCTATCGCTCCGTGGGAATGGCGGAAGTTCAAAAAAAGAAAGTTTGAAATTGTAAGAATTTAGAACCCAACGAGTGTGTTTTTTGCTTAACTTTGTGTAAATCAATAACAAAAAAACAGTATTAATTATGGGAAAAGGTGATCAGAAATCAAGACGCGGAAAAGTGACTGCAGGAAGTTATGGAAAGAAAAGACCAAGAAAATCGAACTCCGTGAAAAATATTCCGGTGAAGGTTTTAGATGAAGACGATAAAAAAGCATCTAAAGTGAAAGTCAGAAAAGAAGTGGGCTATCCGAATGATAAATCTGAAAATGCGGAAATGCCTTCCGAAACCAAACCCAAAACAGCAGCGAAACCTAAAGCTGAGAAATCCGATAAGGACGCAAAGCCTAAAGCAGCAAAAACAAAAAAAACCGAAGAATAATCTTCGGTTTTTTTATTTAGTGTGAAGTGGACTTGCTATTTTCCGCCTCCCAAGATGCTTCCTAAAAGTCCGCCCAAACCTCCTTGCTGTTGTTGCTGGTTGTTACCACCACCCAAAACACTGCCCAGAATGTCATTAAGTGGATTTCCTGAAGACTGCTGAGAGCCGCCTCCAAGTACGCTTCCTAAAATATCGTTCAAAGGGTTTGAAGGCTCAGCCTGCGCCTGATTTTGTGCACCGCCCAAAATTCCACCCAGTAAATCTCCCAGTCCACCACCGGAATTTACGCCGCTTGACTGTTTTTCTTTACCAATGTAGCCCATGATCAGGGGTGCAAGCATTGCAAGAACCGGCCCTATCTTATCCATTGAAATTCCTGTATTCTGCGAAAGCTGGTTTTCAACCTGCGATTTCTGACCGCCAAAAATATGGTCCAGAATCGAGCCGCCTTCCTGTTGTCTTGCTTCAACCTGCGCCGGATTATCTAAAATACTTCCGTCATGGTCTTTGTCCAGCGCATTGTTTAACGCTTCGGCTTCATTGGGGTCTTCCTGAGATTTTTTTCTCAGGTAAGAAATTACCAGCGGTGCAGCTACCGCGAGAAGCGCTATGATTTGGTTTTTACTGATGCCGAATTTATTTTCGGCCTGAGAAGCTACCTGATTTCCGGCATTTCCGGTGATTAAATCGATTAAGTTCATATTTTATTTGTTTAGTTTATAATGTAGATTTTCAAAGTTAACAAAATATATTCCGATAAGGAATTTCACCAATAATAAAATATTGTTAAAGTTTAATTTTTAAAGATAGGAACATTGCTGCAGGCTTCGCCGAACATCAGTGACTTTACGAGAGGTTTCAGCTTTTCTACAATTTCTATGTAAGCGTTTTCAGGGATATTTACATCAGAACAGCCTTTTACCAACACTCTTTTGTCCGTAAGTTCTGTAAAATCGAAAGTCTGCACTGCATTGTGCATCAGAAGCACCTCCAGATCCTCGCGGTTGCCGAAAACTATTTTTTTTGCTTCGTCGGTAATTTTTGCGGTAAGGAGAAAATAAGCCCAAAGCGGAACGATGGCATCAGCAGAATTATAAATGTAAACGTAAGCGTCTTTAAAATCTAAAGGATTTATTGCCGCTACTTTTTCGCGGAAATCTTTTTCTTTAAGAATCATTCCCTCAAAGAGAAAATTCTTCAGGTCAACGCCGATTCTTCTGCCTTTTGGCATCAATTGGGAAAGGTCGAAATTCACCAGCCCACTTTCGGATATTTTATTTTTAATTTCAAAATCTTCTGACATTTTTTTATCTTTATCTTTGAGCAAAATTACAATTTTAAAACGAAGTGAAATACTATATCATTGCCGGAGAAGCCTCCGGAGACCTTCACGCATCTAATCTCATGAAATCGATTCTTCAGAAAGATTCTGAGGCTGAATTCCGTTTTTGGGGCGGAGATTTAATGACTAACGTTGCCGGAACGGAGCCGGTAAAACATTATCGGGATCTTGCTTTCATGGGTTTTCTGGAAGTAGCTAAAAACCTGAGAACGATTTTAAAGAATATTAAACTCTGCAAAAACGACATCCAACTATACAAGCCAGATGTGCTGATTTTGGTAGATTATCCCGGTTTTAATTTAAGAATTGCAGAGTTTGCGAAAACACTGGGAATAAAGGTAGTCTATTATATTTCTCCACAGCTTTGGGCGTGGAAGGAAGGGCGTGTTGAGAAGATTAAGAATTTTGTAGATGAGATGCTTGTGATTCTTCCGTTCGAAAAGGAATTTTACAGGAAACATCAGGTTGATGCACATTTTGTGGGTCATCCTTTGCTGGATGCGATTTCAGATTTACCAGTAATTGATGTTCAGAAATTCAAGGAAGAACATAACTTAAACGGGAAGGAAATTATCGCTTTACTGCCAGGATCCCGCGAACAGGAAGTCACTAAAATGCTGGAACTGATGCTTTCTGTAAGGCCGTTTTTTAAGGATTATCAGTTTGTAATCGCTGGTGCACCAAGTTTGCCTGAAGAATTTTATCAGAAATATGTTGACGATAATGTTCATTTTGTGTCGAATAAAACCTATGATCTGCTGAGGTGTTCGAAGGCCGCTTTGGTCACCTCGGGTACGGCAACATTGGAAACTGCTTTGCTCAATATTCCCGAAGTCGTTTGCTACCGAAGCAGCAGAATTTCTTACGAAATCGGTAAAAGGGTAGTAAAGAATATCAAATATATATCGCTGGTGAATTTAATCATGGATGAGGAAATTGTGACCGAACTTATACAGAATGAGCTGAACACCGAAAACCTGGTAAAGGAACTGAATGCGATTTTAGTAGGGGAAACCAGACAGAATATGCTCGATAATTTCGAATTTCTACGCCAAAAATTAGGCGGGAAGGGCGCCAGCGACCAGGCCGCTGATATAATTGTGAAAGGGTGATTTTACGGTGAATTTTGAACGTAAAGATCAATACTTTTACGGATAAAAATCACCTTGCATAAACAACCTTTACTTATTCTCTGCATTTGTTTTATCCTTGGAATTCTTCTGCAGGATTTTGTTTCGCTGAAACTGCGGTATATTTGTATGCTGCTGGTTTTCAGTTTTCTACTGCTGGGTTTTTATGTAATTAAAAATTTCTATCTGCACAGATTCCGGCATCTTTCGCTGTTTATCCTCTTCTTTTCTTTAGGAATCACCGCTCATTTTCTGAATTCAAAAAAACCTCCTCTTCCGGATTTGAAGAGTAAAGAAAATATTGTTTTCAAAATCACTAAGAAACTGAATTCCAACGAAAAGAACCGCCGCTATGAAATCGCTGCGTGGAAGGAAAAGCAACCTTTTTTAAGCGTTCTTTCTGTCCCGAAATCGGAAGCTGACCTGAATTTCCTTCACTATTACAAAGCCGAAGCCTACATTAATCGGCTGCAGAAACCTTACAGTGATTTTCAGTTTGATTACGCTAAATACCTTTCCCGCAAGGATATTTATTTTCAAGTTTATCTCCCAAATTCTTTTCGCAGCGGTTTAAGAAATGATTTAAGTTTTTCTGAGAAAATCAGGCAGAAAAGACTCGAAAGTCTGGCTAAAATAGACCGAGCCAGTTTCAGCAAGCGCGCCCGCGAGTTTACAAAAGGAATCATCCTCGCAGACCGCACCGAAATGGATGCCGAGACGGTTCAGGATTTTACCAAATCCGGTTTGATGCACGTCCTGGCAATTTCCGGATCGCATATGGCAATTATCTTCTGGCTGATTCTGTTAATTCTAAAACCTTTATTCCCGCCAGGATACAGAAATCACAAAATTATTATTTCGCTTATTCTCATCTGGGCATTTGCTGTATTTATCGATTACGGGAGCTCTGTGGTACGCAGCTGTATAATGATCTCAGCGTATTATATTTCGGTTGTGCTGCAGCGTAAACCTGATTTGCTGCACGCAATGGCGGTTGCGGCTTTTTCTATATTGATTTTAGATACGAATCAGTTTTTCGATGTTGGTTTTCAATTAAGTTTTGTGGCGGTTTTCGGAATTTTCTGGCTGAATCAACCGATCCTGAAATATTTGCCGAAACCTAAAAACAACTTCCAGAATTTTATGGTGAACGTAGTATCGATAAGTTTCGCGGCACAGATTGCGACGCTTCCGCTGGTGATTTATTATTTCCATCAATATTCGGCAATCTCAATTATAGCCAATCTTATTGTGATTCCGTTTTCTGAAATTATGATCGTGTTTTCACTGTTAATGACTGTCTTGATCGAATTTTCTTTACACATTGAATGGCTGGATCAAGTTTATGATGCTGCGGTTACAGGCACTTTAAAAACTATTCATTTTTTCGCTGATATTGATTTTGCATTTTATAAAATGATCCCGATGACACTGCCTGAAGTTTTTGTGGCCTTTTTAGTGGTCTGGTTTTTAAGATTCGCAATAAAAAATTTTACATTGAAAAACGTTCTGCATATTTCTTATTTTATACTTACATTTATAGTATTGAGATTTTTAATCAACTACAAAGCGCTGCACACGAATGAAGTTCTTGAGCATTCCTACTATAAGGAAAAGATAATTTCAGTGAAAAAGAAAGATAAGGTACAGTTTGTTATGAAGAGAAATGCTAATTATCCCAAAATCGAAAAGTTTGTCATTGAGCCTTATCTTACTTCCCGCAGGACGAAAAAGTTTGAGATTATAATCCTTGCTGATGAGATTGAAAAGATTGTCATCAATGGTAAAGATTATCATTTGAAATAGAATTTGGGAGTTGCTAATCAGTACCTTTAAATGGTATGGTCTTATTTAGAAGTATTACAAACTAAAATTTTCTGACATTTCTCACCTTCGCATACCTTAACATTTTTTTAACTTTGTGGAAATTCAATTTAAACAATATTATGGCAGGATTAACAAGTTCTACTATTGGTAGAAAGTACGCAATGGCATTGTCTGCAATGTTTTTGCTCATATTCCTTATCATGCACCTTTCGGTGAATTTAATCTCAGTTTTCAGTCCAGAAGCATTCAACTCGGCTTCCGAATTTATGGGATACAATCCTTTGATTCAGTTTCTGATGCAGCCAGTTCTTGGGTTTGCGGTGATTTTTCACTTCGTAATGGGTTTTGTTTTGGAACTTAAGAACAGAAGTGCAAGACCGGTACAGTACGCAGTAAACAACGGTTCCGCCAATTCTACATGGACGTCGCGAAACATGATTATTTCTGGTTTGGTGGTTTTGGCTTTTTTAGGCCTTCACATGTATGATTTCTGGTGGCACGAGATCAATTTCAAGTACATTGAAGCAAACACTCCGGACAATGAAAGATTCTGGCACGAACTGCACGCGAAATTTGCTGATGCCTGGCGGGTGATATTTTATATCATCGCATTCGTTCTTTTGGGATTGCACTTGGCGCATGGTTTCCAGTCGTCTTTTCAGTCGGTAGGCGCAAGACATCCTAAATATACTCCGGTAATCAAAGCTCTTGGAACTTGGTATTCTATTCTGATTCCTGCAGGATTTATCATCATTGCACTGTATCACTTTTTAACTCAGTCTTAATTTTAAGTTTTGAATCATTCAAAATCTAAAATTTAAAATTTAAAATTTCTAAAAATGAGCAAATTAGATTCAAAAATCCCACACGGTCCGTTAGCGGAAAAGTGGACTAATCATAAAAATCACATGAACCTGGTTGCCCCGAACAACCGCGATAAAATTGATATTATCGTTGTGGGAACAGGTTTGGCAGGTGGTTCTGCCGCTGCAACACTTGCAGAGCAGGGCTATAATGTAAAGGCATTCTGCTATCAGGATTCACCTAGAAGAGCGCACTCTATTGCTGCGCAGGGTGGCATTAATGCTGCAAAAAACTATCAAGGCGACGGAGATTCAACTTACCGTCTGTTTTATGATACTATTAAAGGGGGAGATTACCGCGCAAGAGAGGCTAATGTTTACCGTTTAGCAGAAGTTTCTGCAAACATTATCGACCAGTGTGTAGCACAGGGCGTACCGTTCGGAAGAGAATATGGTGGTCAGCTTGATAACCGTTCTTTCGGTGGTGTTCAGGTAAAAAGAACTTTCTATGCAAAAGGGCAAACTGGGCAGCAACTGCTTTTGGGAGCTTATTCTGCCATGAGCCGCCAGATTGGGAAAGGAAGGATCAAGATGTACAACCGTCACGAAATGCTTGAACTGGTAATTGTTGACGGAAAAGCAAGAGGGATTATCGCAAGAAACCTTGTCACCGGAGAAATCGAAAGACATTCTGCACATGCTGTAGTAATTGCGTCCGGAGGCTACGGAAACGTATATTTCCTTTCAACAAATGCAATGGGCTCCAATGTTTCTGCAGCATGGAAAATTCATAAAAAAGGAGCGTATTTCGCAAATCCTTGTTATGTACAGATTCACCCGACCTGTATTCCGGTTCACGGAACACAACAGTCGAAACTGACTTTGATGTCCGAATCCTTAAGAAACTCGGGAAGAATCTGGGTTCCTAAAAATATAGAAGATGCTGTGGCAATTCGTGAAGGAAAGCTCAGGGCAGAAAGTATTCCTGAAGAAAACCGCGATTATTATCTGGAAAGAAGATATCCAGCTTTCGGAAACCTGGTTCCGCGTGATGTGGCTTCAAGAGCAGCAAAGGAAAGATGTGATGCCGGTTTCGGTATTGAAAATAATGATACTAAAGAAGGTGTCTATTTAGATTTCTCTACAGAAATTACTAAAAAAGGCCGCGAGGCAGCCCTTGAGAAAAATATTCATAATCCTACAGATCAGCAGATTTATGATTTAGGGAAAGCCTGGATCGAAGAAAAGTACGGTAACCTTTTCGTGATGTACGAAAAAATCACCGGCGAGAATCCATATGTAACTCCAATGAAGATTTATCCTGCGGTTCACTATACCATGGGTGGTGTTTGGGTTGATTATAACCTGCAGTCTTCCATTCCGGGATGTTTTGTTCTAGGTGAAGCTAATTTCTCGGATCACGGAGCGAACAGATTGGGTGCTTCTGCACTGATGCAGGGTCTGGCGGACGGTTATTTCGTTCTTCCATATACGATTGCAGATTATCTTTCAGCAGATATCAGAACAGGCTCAATTCCTACCAATACTGCAGATTTCGATGCCGCTGAGAAAGAAGTTCAGGATAAGATTGATTTCTTCATCAACAATAAAGGAACACATACGGTAGATTATTTCCACAAGAAATTAGGACACATTATGTGGAATAAGGTGGGAATGGGAAGAACTCCGGAAGGATTAAAAGAAGCCATCAAAGAAATCGAAGAAGTAAGAAATGATTTCTGGAAAAATGTAAAAGTACCTGGTACCAACGAAGAGATGAATATGGAGCTTGAAAAAGCACTTAGAGTTGCAGATTTCCTTGAATTAGGACAGCTGATGGCCCTCGATGCTTTGAAGAGAGAGGAATCCTGCGGCGGACATTTCCGTTGGGATCACGCAACACCGGAAGGTGAAGCAGAAAGAGATGACCAGAACTTCAAATATGTTGCTGCATGGGAATATCAGGGAGCAGACATCAACCAGGAAGTAATGCACAAAGAAGAACTCATTTACGAGAACATCGAAGTGAAAACAAGAAGTTATAAATAATCTCCAAAAAAGTTATAGAGAAATGAGTGCAAAAAAAGGATTAAACCTGACTCTGAAAATTTGGAGACAGAAAAACAATAAATCAAAAGGACAGTTCGAAACCTATAAGATTTCCGACGTTTCCACTGAATCTTCTTTCCTGGAGATGCTGGATATGCTCAATGAAAATCTGGTGAACGAAGGTAAAGAACCAGTTGCTTTCGATCACGACTGTCGCGAAGGAATCTGCGGAATGTGCTCGCTGTACATCAACGGGCGATCTCACGGTCCGGATACAGGAATCACCACTTGCCAGCTTCACATGAGAATGTTTAAAGACGGCGAAACCATCCACATCGAGCCATGGAGAAGTGCTGCTTTTCCGGTAATTAAAGATTTGGTGGTAGACAGAAGCGCTTTCGACAGAGTGATGGCAGCCGGCGGTTTCGTTTCGGTAAATACTTCAGGAAACACGCTGGATGCGAATGCGATCCCTGTTCCTAAAGAAGATGCAGACAAAGCGATGGATGCTGCTGCATGTATCGGCTGTGGCGCCTGTGTGGCAACGTGTAAAAACGGATCTGCAATGTTATTCGTTGGCGCAAAAGTTTCACAATACGCACTACTTCCGCAAGGTCGTGTAGAAGCTAAAAGAAGAGTGCTGAATATGGTGAAAGCAATGGACGAAGAAGGTTTCGGAAACTGCTCGAATACCGGAGCCTGCGAAGTGGAATGTCCGAAAGGAATTTCTCTTGAAGTCATCGCAAGAATGAACAGAGAATACATTACTGCCAATATCGACAGAGGATAAAACCCTTATCAATACAGAAAATCCGCTTTCCATTCCGAAAGCGGATTTTTCTTTGTTAAATTTTCACAATTATCTGATTTTAATTTTCTATAACTCTTTATATAACTTATTTTTGCTCGAAATTTAAATAAGATCGCCCGAGAAATTAAAAATGCAAAAATTTATATACAATCAAAAAAACATGAGTAAATATTTTTTCTTATTGATATTCGCTTTCGTAGCGATGTCGTGTTCAAAAAAAGTAGAGGTAAAAGGTAACTTTGCCGGTGGTTCACCCCTCGAAAGAATCGAGTTTGTAGAAGCTTCAGGCGTTGCAACGCTTCCGTTGGTTAACTTGGGAGTCGACAGCAAAGGGAGCTTTTCCGGAAGTTTCGAAGCGCCTAAAAACGGAATGTATATCATGTCTTACGCCGGTAAAACAGCAATGATTTACCTTAAAGGCGGGCAGGAGCTCAATATCTCCGGCCAGGCTTCAATGTTCCCTAATCAGTTTACCATTACAGGTGATGCCAAGAACAACAACGATTTCCTTTTAGAGGTAACGAAATTTATTCAGGGTTATGCCGGCAAAATCAATGTTGGTGAACTGGTAATGAAGAAAGAAGCGGATTTCCTGAAAGAAGCTGAAAAGATCCGTAACGATATCAGTAAAAGTATCGATGCAGCAGCTAAGAAAACTTCTGCCGACAACGAAGTTGTAGAGTTTAAGAAGGACGAGCTCAATGCAAGTATTCTTGGATTAATGAGCCAATACGAGGCAAACCATCCGCAGGCTACACAAAATCCTGCCTACAAAGCTTCAAAAAACTTTACAGATGCTGTAGCGAAGTTAGATACCGACAGCGACAGACTTTTGAAAACCCAGCCGATCTACAGAAATTATCTTTTGGGAAAACTCAGCCCGGAATTCCAGACTTTTGCTACCAATAAAAATACAACAGGTACAGCACTTTCTTCTGAATTATTTGCTGAATTTCTTGATACTAAAAAGGACCTTTCTCAGCTGACCAAAGATTATCTGTTGGCTTTTGTACTTTCAAGCGGCGATATTGCCCCGGGAATGACTACCGAAAACAGCAACAAAATCAACAAAATCATTAATGAGAAAATTAAGGATGCGGGGATAAAAAAAGATATGCAGCGAATTCAGTTCGTTATTGCGGGTCCAAAAGTCGGCGAAGCAGCACCTGCAGCGAAACTGATTAAGCAGGACGGCAGCGCTTTCAAATTAGCAGAGGCGAAAGGAAAACCGACTTTAGTAATGTTTTACGCTTCATGGAATCCGTACATTTCCGAAGGTACAGTTCCAGTGCTGAGAGAAGTGGTAAATTTTTATAAATCTAAAATGGATTTCACTTTTGTGAATTTAGATGATACCAAAGAACAGTTTATTAAAACCAGCAATGCTATGTTAAAAGGAATTCCCGGAAACAATGTTTACGGTGAAGGCGGACTTAATTCGCAGATTGCAAAGGATTTAGGAATTTACGGATTCAAACTTCCTTCTTTCGTTGTCTTGGATAAAGACGGAAAAATTGCAAGCCGTTTCTTCTATAATTTAGGTGATCCTGAAATTGTAACGGTACTGGATAAACTTTCCGGGTTGAAAGCACCAACCGTTCAGCCGGAAGCTACTTTACAGAATGATTTACTGGCTCCGCAGGCAGTTCCACAACCGGAAGCTGCTCCAACAAAATAAGTTAAAAGAAACAGTTAAATATAATCCTGTCAGTTTTCGCTGGCAGGATTTTTTTTATATTTGATCAAATTTAAAAGGTGAAAAAAGATTTACTTATTTCTAAAAACGTACTTTTTCCTGTAGCCGTATTCGGTTTGATTTTTACGGTGTGTACCATCACCTTTGATCTTACTCCTTTCGGCCTTCCGCTTGAAGCTGGAAAAATATTGACATACACAGCAGTGTTATGCAATTTTGTAACGGTGATTGTTTTAATTGTAGATGTTTTCAAAAACAATCTTTCCACAAAATATCTCTGGACCTTAGGATTTTTGTTTTCCGGGGGCATTGCAGGTGTGTATTATTTATTGAAGCGCGACAGTTATTTGTCCAAAGCATAAATTTTATTTTAATAGTTCACACCCACAGATATTTTAATAATTTGATGGATTCAATTCTACTGAAGCGATTTATCGCTTCTTTTTTATTTTCAAAACCTTACTTTTGTGCTCATTATAATTGAAGATGAGAAGGAAAAGTAAAAACATTGTTTTAGAAAATATAAAACTGGTTTCAGCTGGTGCAAAAGGCGTTGCAGTAGGCAGAACCGAAGAAGGGAAAACCGTTCTGGTTACTGGAGCTGTTCCGGGTGATGTGGTAAATGCCCGTGTAAAAAAATCCAAATCAAAATATTTCGAAGCTGAAGTTGCCGAAATCATTGAAAGATCACCTTTCAGAGTTGAGCCGAAATGTATTCATTTCGGGGTTTGCGGAGGCTGCAAATGGCAGAATCTTGCTTACGAAAAACAGCTCGATTTCAAACAGGACGAAGTCTTTAACCATATCAAAAGAATCGGCGGATTTGAGGATTTCGAAACGCAGCCGATTCTGGGAAGTAAGGAACAGTATTTCTACCGCAATAAAATGGAGTTTTCCTTTTCAAATGCACGTTGGTTAACTCAGTATGAAATCTCTTCCGAAGAAAATTTCGGAAACCGCGACGCTTTAGGATTTCATATTCCGGGCATGTGGAGCAAAATTCTTGATCTTAAGGAATGCTGGCTTCAGGAAGATCCTTCAAATTATATTCGGCTTGCCGTAAAACAGTATGCCGTAGCAAACGGACTCGAGTTTTTCGATGTGAAAGAACAGACCGGCTTTTTACGGACTTTAATGTTGCGCCAAAACTCAAAAGGGGAGTGGATGGTTCTCTTCCAGCTTTTCCGTGATGATAAAGAAAACCGCGAAAAATTATTCGATTTCTTACTTAAAGAATTTCCACAGATCAAAACTTTGGTATACTGCATCAATTCAAAGCAGAACGATTCCATTTACGATCAGCATGTCGTAACCTATTTCGGGGAAGGATTTTTAATGGAGGAAATGGATGGCCTGCACTTTAAAATCGGCCCGAAATCTTTCTTCCAGACGAATTATAAGCAGGCATTGGAACTTTACAGAAAAACTCTCGAATTTGCTGATCTGAAAGGTGATGAGGTAGTTTATGATCTATATACAGGAACCGGAACAATCGCACAGTATGTTGCCAGAAATGCAAAACAGGTAATCGGCATCGAATCCGTTCAGGAAGCAATCAATGCTGCAAAAGAACACGCCAAACTCAACGGACTTTCAAACTGTACTTTCTACTGTGGCGATATGAAAGAGATCTTCAATGATGATTTTCTTGCCAACCATCCGAAAGCTGATGTGCTGATTACCGATCCGCCACGCGACGGAATGCACCAGAAAGTCGTAGAACAAATCCTGAAGCTTTCTCCGGAAAAAATTGTTTACGTTAGCTGTAATTCAGCGACGCAGGCCAGAGATATGGCGCTGATGAAAGAGCATTACCGATTGGTGAAAATTCTTCCTGTAGATATGTTCCCTCAGACGCATCATGTGGAAAATATTGCGCTTTTAGTTAAGATTTAAGTACATTTGAATCATGAAATTTCTGAAAATATTTCTCCTTTCAGTATTTTTATTTACGCTCTTTTCCTGCGGAAGCGATGATGATATCTGCATAAGCGGCGAAGCGACTCCGCGGCTGAAGCTGAAATTTAAAACCAAAGCCACCGGAAAAGCAAAAACGCTGGATTCGCTTTTTGTCAACGTAGATTATGGAAACGGTCAGATTCCTGTCATTGCGACTAAAACAAGAACAGATTCGGTATTTATCCCATTGCGGGTTGATGATGCGCCTTTCACCAAAATATATGTGGGATTATCCCGGGCTGCAGTTACATCTGAGGTGAAAATTAATTACACGACTAAATCCGAGTATGTTTCGCCCGCATGTGGGATTAAAAAAATATACGAAAATGCCAGTGCTGTTCTGGAAGTTCCGAATCCTGTGGTAGATATCGAACGAAACCAAACCCAAATTACCGATGAATCCAAAACTCATTTTTTCCTTCTTTTTTAGTTTTCTGTTTGCCGCAGCCTTTGCTCAGAAAGCGCCGGACAGTTTGAAAATCAAATGGAAATATGAACCCAATTTCATGGTCGGGATTGATGTATTGAATGCTGGAATCGGGGTGTTTGGAGAAAGAAAACTCTTTCAGGGTTTTGTGTCTTCCAAAATTTCAAAGAATATTCATGCTGTTGCCGAAGCAGGTTTTGAAAAAAATATTTACCGGAAAAACGGTTACGACGCTTCCGTAAATGGTCCTTTTTTGAAACTGGGCGCTTTTTATATGTTGGCGAAAGACAAAGAAAATGAACTGAACGGTTTTTATGCCGGTGCCAAAGCTGCCGGTTCATTTTATAATCAGGAATACAGGGCAGTTCCGGTACGGGGCTACGGCGGAAGCGAGACTTCGGTAGCATTCCCTGCATCTTCTCAAAGTTCTTACTGGCTTGAAGCCACTATTGGGGGCCGGGTTCAGCTTTTCGAATCTCCTTTTTATATTGATGTGAATATGCAGCCGAGATATTTGCTTTTTTCAACCACTCAGGATGATATCAAGCCGATGATTGTTCCAGGTTTCGGCAAAAGTTCCGCAAAGTTCAATGTAGGCTTTGCATGGAATATTGCTTATTTTTTTTAAAGGTACTAACTGTTATGTAATGAATAATTTACTCGTAAATTTTCATGCAGGTTTTCCCCACCGTTTTCTTAAAAATCTTGTAACGATTAGATTTGTTTTATTAATTTATATAATTTTGTATGAATTATACAATTAATCAATGGAATAATTGATAAAAGTTTTGCGAATTAAATAAATTAATGCTATTATTATTTTGACAGTCTGAAAAAAAAAATTACTTTTGGGATTAATTCAATAAAAAAATAATTAATCTATGAAGAGAATTTTTACTTCTTTACTTTGCGGATTGATGACTACGGCTGCCTTTGCACAATGGAGCCCAACATCAATGCAGGGTGAGAAAATTCGAACGGCGTCAAACGTCAAGAGTTATTATTCCCTGGATCTTAATGCAATGAGATCGAAACTTGCCAATGCGCAGGAAACCGGCAGCAACGCTGTTCCCGTAGAAATTAAACTCCCAACCCTTAACGGAAAGATCGAAAGATTTGCAGTTTACAGCTCGCCTGTAGTAGTGAAATCTATCGCTGACAGATACCAGTTGGGTTCATATGTTGGGGTAGGTATTGATGATCCAAATGCGATCGTAAGATTCAGTGTTGCGCCAAATGATTTCCAGTCGATGGTTGTAAGAAACGGTAATTACGAATTTATTGAACCTCAGAATACAGCTAAATCTGTTTACGGTGTTCATCCGAAAACCAATAAAACAGAAGAAGATAAAGCATTTGTTTGTTCTACAAGTGAAACACCTTTAACCAAGGCGCAAATGGACAAACTCTACATGTCCGGAAAGACTTTTACCAACAATCCTACAGATTTTAGCAAGGCTTCTGATAAAAAATACAGAACCATGCGTCTGGCGATGACTACAAACGGTGAATATACCCAGTATTTTGGTGGTGTTGCAGGTGCTATGACAGCGATTAACGCAACACTTACAAGATGTAACGGTGTTTTCGAAATGGATTTTGGTCTTCACTTAATTCTTCAGGATTTCCCGGCACTTATCTACCCTGATCCTGCCACAGATCCATATTCCACTAGTTTATCAAGCTGGAACCTTGCGGCGCAGAAAGCGATTACTGCGGTAGCTGGTGAAGCCAATTACGATATCGGTCACATGTTCGGCGCTTCCGGAGGTGGCGGTAACGCAGGCTGTATCGGCTGTGTATGTATCAGCCCGCCATTGAACGGTTCGGGTGTGCCTACTGCTAACGGTAAAGGCTCGGGAATTACTTCTCCGGCTGACGGAATCCCAATGGGCGACAACTTCGATATCGATTATGTAGCCCACGAAATTGGTCACCAGCTTGGTGCAAACCATACCTTCTCAATGAGTCTTGAAGGTACAGGTCAGAATGTTGAGCCAGGCTCAGGTTCTACCATCATGGGATATGCAGGTATTACCAGCCAGAATGTTCAGCAGCATTCTGATGCTTATTTCCACATCAATTCAATCATTCAGGTACAGAATAACTTGATTGCAAAAACCTGTGATATTGAAACTTCAGTGAACAACAATCCGCCGGTAATTACTGCCATGGCAGATGTTACGATCCCAAAAAGCACTGCTTTTGTTTTAACCGCGCAGGCTACCGATGCGGAAGGCGATCCGATGACGTATACTTGGGAGCAGGTTGATAATGCGTCTTCGGGTACAACCATTGCAAACTTGGGAACACTGACCAACGGACCTACATTCAGATCATGGACCCCTACAACCAATCCGACACGTTATTTCCCTAAGCTTTCTACCGTTTTAGCTGGAAATCTTAAAAATAATGCTGACTGGGAAGCGGTTTCTACAGTAGCCAGAGCGACTAATTTCCGCGTTACCGTACGTGATAATAACGCAGATGTAGCACAGAAGCAAACACAGTCAGCTTTACAGAAAGTGACCGTACACGCAAACGGACCTTTCAAAGTGACTTCTACCACTCTATTCAATGATAATGCTAAGCCATTCTTATGGGATGTTGTGGGAACTAACGCAGCACCATTTAATGTCGCAAACGTTAAAATTGACTACACTACCGACAATGGTGCTACCTGGGCCGTTCTCGCAGAATCCACTCCTAATGATGGTTCAGAGGACTTACAGATTGCATTACCCACAGGTACACCAATAAAAGTGCGAGTTTCAGCAATCGGAAACGTATTCTACGCTATAGGATCTGCAACGGTTTCAAAAACGCCGACTGCTGCGCCTAACTGTGCTACATTAACTTCACCTGCAAATAATGCAATGGGTATCGTTTATACAACGCCTTTAAACTTAACATGGACTGCTCCGGTTGGAGGCGAACCTGCGGAACTGTATGATGTTTATTTAGGTACTACTGCCGACCCTACTACCTTGATTGCTACTGTCTCTACCACTTCATATTCAGTTTCGAATCTTAGTGCTTCCACACAGTATTACTGGAAGGTCGTTCCTAAAAATGCGTTTGGATCTGCAAGTGGCTGTACAACAGTATATACATTTACTACCACGGATCCTACATATTGTATTGCTGGTGCAACATCAACAAGTTTTGAGAAAATCTCAAATGTAACTTTTGCAGACATCAATAAAAGTTCAACAAGCACAGCGGGTTATGAAGATTTCACATCCGTTGTAGGTAATGTTACCAAAACTTCCAGCTATACATTTACCGCTTCTTTCACAGGAACATCTTATTCTAGTGATGAGGTAAGAGTTTGGATTGATTTTAATCAAGATAAAGATTTTGATGATGAAGGAGAACTTGTATTAGTCACTCCTAAGAAACTTTCTCCTTGGACTGGAACCATCGAAATTCCTGCCACTGCTAATACAGGTACAACAAGAATGAGAGTTAGATTACATGATTCATCTTTGGGCGGAAATGTTAATCCATGTGGTACGTCTACCTATGGGCAGGTTGAGGATTATACATTAATTATCGGAACACTTGCTACAGGCGAGAATTCTCTTTCGAATGTTCAGGTTTATCCTAACCCAGCAGCCGATATTTTAAATGTATCTAAAGTATCGAACAATGCTTTATACGCAATTTACAATATGTCTGGTCAGTTGATAGCTAAAGGAAAAATTACCGACAATAAAGTTTCTGTTTCCAAATTACAGGCTGGTGTTTACATCATCTCAGTAGAAGATAAAGGAAATGTTGAAAAAGTGAAATTTATCAAAAAATAAGTTTCATTATTTATATCATGAATCCCCGGAATACCACCGGGGATTTTTTTTGAGCCAGTTCATCCTTTTTACATTCCTTTCAAGCGTTATGACTTTGGGATTATTTAACAATTTAATACTCAGTTTAACCTAACTTTAACCGCAAAATCCCATCTTATCACCGTAGGTTATGTGATATTTCACTTATTTTTGCCGTGTATATGAAGAAATTTTTTCTGCTCGCCACTTTACTGTTGATTGCTAAAGTTCAGGCCCAGTTTTTTTCCGGAGAAATTATCATCAGAGATAATTCGGTGTATTATCTGAACCAGGTTTATGTAACCAACCTTACTTCCCAAAGTACGGTTTATACAGATTATTTCGGTGCTTTTAAGATCCCGGCGAAACAGGGCGACGTGATTCGATTTACCTCAATTGTTACCGACAGAAAAGATGTAACAGTAAACGCTGATGACCTTCAGAATTTAAACAATTTTGTAGAACTGAAGATCGCCTATTATGATATTGAGGAAGTGGTGATCAGTAAATTTAAACCTACCGGAAACTTACGAAAAGATGTAAGCTCCCTGAAAACCGGAGAAAAGGCGCTGGCACTTCAGAAAATGATTGGACTACCGGCTCCGAAAGGCGACGGTACGCCACCACAGCTCCCTGTAGCAGGATTTGCAGGCGGAGGTCTCACTTTCAGTATAGAAAGTATATACGAAATCCTTTCCGGGGAAAGAAAGAAGAAAGAACGCGCCCAACAGTACGAGAAAATGAACAGTGCGGTAACCGGAATCAGGAATTACTTCGG